>ERZ777003.3242-NODE-3242-length-16319-cov-16.476144_pt1 | contig 16319 bp, 12 predicted proteins | sample MGYA00374956_ERZ777003 | MGnify/ENA primary metagenome ERZ777003 (study PRJEB29302, sample SAMN06268252) | bioreactor metagenome | isolation source: Joint BioEnergy Institute, California, USA | place: USA:Joint BioEnergy Institute, California, USA | collected... | reverse complement strand
AGCTCCTGCTCATTGTGGGTAGCCATCGTGTACTCCTTTGTCGTCGGCGCCGGCCAACACCGGTGAGCATCTGTGCCAGGCGGTCTGGTGGTTCCCGTGGTGACGCTGGTGCTTCTGCGCGTGCCTCCTTCCCCTCTCGGCCTCCGGTCGTGTGCCGTATCACCTCACTGTGGGGTGAGGCCCCTCGCTTCGCCGCACAGCGGCAGAAAAGGACACTTCCGAGAGCAGGCGCGCTGCGGCCCTAGAGCTCCTCCGGGCGCACCGAGCGGTGCTCGGCGGCCGAGCGATAGGCGGCGTGCACCACCCGCAGCGTCTCGATGTTGTCCGCGGCGTCCGTCGCCGGCGCGGTGTCGGTCTGGATGGCCTCCATGAGCGACGCCATCGGGCCGATGAACGCATCTGGGATCCACAGGCCCTCGAGCTGGATGTCGAACCACGCCTCCGGCGCGACGCGGGTGGAGTGGCACTGCAGCGTGTCCGGGCGGCCGTGCGGGTAGTTGTACAGCAGGCCGATCGTGCCCTTGATCACGCCCTCGGTCCCGAGGAAGCGGAATATCGCGTAGTGGTCGCCGCTGTCGTCGTGGTGGTTGACGGCGATCAGCGCCTGCAGGCCGGACGGGTAGTCCAGGACGGTCACGGTCTTGGTTTCGGCCCGCTCGAGCTGGCCGGGGAACTTGGTGTGCCGGCTCGTGACCCACTCCGGGTCGCCTAGGATGGAGCGCATGCTGTCGATGTAGTGGATGCTGTGGTACATCACGTCCAGCCGGGCCGACTCGCGCAGCCAGGGCCACATGTGCCAGGGCGTGCTGGTCGAGACCTGGATCTGGGCGTCGGTCACCTGCCCGATGAAGCCGCGCTGCACCAGGTCGCGCGCCGCGGCGATGCCGGCGCTCCAGCGCATCTGCTGGTTGACGGCCACCTTGCGCCCGGCGCGCCGCCCGGCCTCGACGATCGCCCGCGCGTCTTCGAGGTTCTCGGCGAGCGGCTTCTGGCACAGCAGGTGCTTGCCGGCCGCGAGCGCCCGCTCGGCGATCGCGCGCTGCTCCCAGGCCGGCACCGCGATGTCCACGATCTGGATCGCCGGGTCGCCGAGCAGCTCGTCGAGCGTGCTGTAGACGCGCGGGATGTTGTGGGCGGCGGCCGTTCTGCGCGCCGCCTCCTGGTCGATGTCGTAGCAGGCGAGCACGTTGAGCCGGTGGGCGGTGTAGGCCGGCAGGTGGGCGTAGTTGACGATGCCGCCGCAGCCGACGATGCCGATGCCGTAGTCGTGTCGGGGGGGCAGCACGGGCTTGTAGTGCAGGTCAAGCGGCGCGATGGTCATGGTGGGCCTCCACTGCGCGCTCCTGCGCGCGCAGGTACTCCAGCAGGCCGATCGTTGTCTGGTGGACGTGGTGGCGGACCGTGATCCCCATGGCGTCCGGGTCGCGCCGGCGGCAGGCCTTGAGGATGATCCGGTGCTCCTCGAGCGCGAGCCGCGCCCGGTCCGGCAGCTCGGTGTAGATGCGCCGGTAGCGATCGCCCTGGTCCCATAGCTGCTCGATGATCTGCAGCAGGTGCTCGCGCCGCGCCGCCCGGTAGATCGCGAAGTGGAAGGAGCGGTTCAGCTGGAACAGCGCCGCGTAGTCGGTCTGGGCGGTGGCATCGCCCATCTGCTTGAGCAGGCGCTGCAGCAGCTCCAGGTCCGCGTCGCTGAGGTTGGGCGCCGCCAGCCGCGCGGCATTCTCCTCGAGCAGCTCGCACATCGAGTAGATGTCGATCAGCGCGTCCGGCCCCATCTCCTCGACGAACGCCCCGCGGTGCGGCACGATCCGCACCAGGCCATCGGCCTGGAGCCGCGCCAGGGCCTCGCGCACCGGCACGATGCTCGTGCCGAAGCGGCGCGCCAGCGCGGACTGGTCGATGCGCTGGCCGGGGACGAGCTCGCCGGCGCGGATGGCGTCGCGCACTTGCTCGTACACCTGCTCGGTGGCGGTCGGCAGCGCAGTTGTCACATGGTCTGCAGCCATGGGTATAGGGATCGTCGCGTTATATATTATAATCTCGGATGTCGATTGTCAAGATCCCCTGCGTTCTTCGGCGATTTTTAGCGACATCATCCGGCAAAGATGGGGGTTGTTCCGGCTGCCCCGGCTTCGTTCTTATAAATAATGCGCTTTAGGTAGCCGCGGCGCCCGCTCTTCCGACGAGGAGGTGTGGCGCCGCCAGGGCTGCTTCCGCCGGGAAGTGTGGAGGGCCGCAGGCCGGGCAGCCGCTGGAGGCGTGGTGCGCCGCGCCCCTACAGCAGCCCGAACTCGGCCGCGATCTGCGCGTTGTGCTCGCCGACCTTGGGCGCGCCGATCTCCGAGGTCAGCAGCGCCCCGTCGATGCGGATCGGGCAGCGGGTGGTCACCAGGCTCGCCCCGTTGGAGCGCCGCACCTCCTGGGTCATGTTCAGCACCTTGAAGGCGTCGTGTGCCAGCAGCTCCTTCCAGGTGAGCACGTCGGCGCACCAGTAGCCGGCCGGCTCGAGCCGCGCCAGCCACTCGCCGGTCGTGCGCGTGCGCAGGTGATCGGCCAGCACCCGCTTGATCGCGTCGCGCTCGGTGAACCAGGTCTTCGGGTCGGGGTACTCCAGCAGCGCCGGGCACCCCAGCAGCTCGCTGAGCCGCGTGACCGAGCCCATCGCCAGCGCGATGTAGCCGTCGGCGGTCGCGTAGATGCCGTAGGGCGCCCCGAGGTAGGCGTGGGCGTTGTTCACAGCGCTGCGCTGCGGCAGCTTGCCGCCGTCGTTCAGGTGCGTGGTCAGCACTTCGAACTGAAGGTCCAGCACCGACTCGAGCAGGCTCACTTCCACCAGCCCGCCGCGCCCGGTCACGCCGCGCCGGACCAGGCAGGCCAGGATGCCCTGCACCAGGTGCGCGCCGGCGAACATGTCCGCCACCGCCAGGCCGAACGGCAGCGGCGGCTGATCGGCGTCGCCGTTGAGCCACACCAGCCCCGAGAGCGCCTGCACCAGCAGGTCCTGGCCCGGCCGGTCGCGCCACGGCCCCTCCGGCCCGTAGCCGGTGACGGTGGCGTACACCAGGCGCGGGTTGAGCTCGCGCACGGCCGCGTAGTCCAGCCCGATGCGCTCCATCACCCCGGGCCGGAAGTTCTGGATCAGCACGTCGGCGCGCGCCACCAGCCGCCGCACCCGCTCCAGGTCGGCCGGGTCCTTGAGGTTGGCGGTCAGGCTCTGCTTGTTGCGGTTGATCGAGTGGAAGAGAGTCGAGTCGCCGTCCAGCTCCAGGTTGCTGATGTAGAGCTGCCGGCCGAGCTCGCCGCCGTCCGGGCGCTCGACCTTGATCACCCGCGCGCCGAGGTCCGCCAGGCGCAGCGCGCACGAGGGGCCGGCCAGGAACTGGCTGAAGTCGAGCACGAGCAGCCCTTCCAGCGGTCTTGTGGTGTCCATAGATACCCTAATCTACGTTCGGTGCTTGTTCACTGCGCAGCTTGGAGTGACGCGCGGTAGGCGGCGTCGATGCGCTCCACAACCGTGTAGGGATTCCCGCCCTCCCGCAGGTAGGCGTGCACCAGCTCGGCCGCCTGGTCCTGGAAGGCGTCGTACCCGTCGTAGCGCGGCCGCAGGAAGGCCTCGTCGAGCGTCTGCAGCGTGGCGCGGAAGTAGCCGGCGCACAGCTCGTTCGCCGCCTCGTCCAGCCAGGCCGCGCGGTGCCCCGGCTGCCCGCCGCTCGTGACGTACAGGGTGCGCTGGCACTCCGGCGAGGCGACGTAGCGCGCGTAGGCCAGCGCGGCCTCAGGGTTCCTGCAGCCGGCGGAGATCGCCAGCCCGGTGCCGCCGAGCGTCGAGCGGAGCCGCTGGCCGTTGTAGCGCACCAGGCCGCCGAAGGTGAGCTGGTGGCGGGCGTAGCCGGGGCGGGCGTAGTTCGAGTAGCCGTAGGCGAACGGGCAGTAGGCCGGGCCGTCCGTCTCGGCCAGCGCCTCGTAGGTGCGGATGGGGTTGCGCTCGAGACAGGCCGGGTCGCACAGCGCGAGGAGCTCGCGCAGGTGCTCCAGCGCCGCCGCGCCGACCTGGGGTGAGACGACGCGCTCCGGGGTGCCGAACGGCTCCTCGCCGAGCGCGATGCACAGCATGTACACGTGCATCAGGCTGTCGATCTTCACCGCCGGCAGCGCCACCAGCCCGCGCCGCGCCAGGCCCAGCAGCTGCTCCCACGTCTCGGGCGGCTCCTCGCCGGCCCGCGCCAGCAGGTCGGCGCGCCAGGCGCTCACGGGAGCCGCGGCGTCGATCGCCAGGGCCCAGAGGTGGCCGCCGTACACGTAGCTCGGGTGCGAGAGGCCGACGCTGTTGGCCTCCTGGTCGGCGATGAACTCCGACGGAAGGTGCTCGTCGAGCGGCAGCAGCAGGCCGCGCGCCGCCGCCACCCCGACGAACGGGTGGTCGATGACCAGCAGGTCGAAGTGCGGCGCCAGCTCTTCGAGCGGCTGGTCGCCGAAGGCCTTGAGCGAGCGCTTGCGCCACTCGATCGCGACCTCCGGGTTGGCCTCGCCGAAGCGCTGCGCGGTGGCGACCATCGGCAGGTAGCCGCGGGTGTGGTCCCAGGTGATGCCGGTGAGCTGGATAGTGGTCAAGCCGTACTCCTCACGCCGGCGCGGCGGCCCAGCGCGTCGACAGCGCGGCAGACACCGCTGACCGCTGGCGGAGCCGCGCCGGCACCTGCCCGGTGAGCGCGCGCTGTGGACCTTCGCTTATGGCTGTTTTTCCGGGAAGCGCTGGTTATAGTATATAATTCTTGGCGGCCGGATGTCAAGCTGCTCCGTTGACAGCGCATAAAATCGGTAGTAGAGTGAGACGAGACCTCCTGAATATTATAAAATGATGGCCTGCGCAGCGGCGGGAAGGCTTCATCTTCCCCAGAATCTCCCACTCCGCCGCTCTGGGGCGAGGAACGTCGTGCCGTAAGACCAGGAATGTGAGGACTGCCGTGTCGACAGGACTTCGCGCCGGCGCCGAGGGCGCCACCACCATCACCGACGTCGTCGTCCGCGACGTGCGCTTCCCCACCTCGCGCACGCTGGACGGCTCGGATGCCATGAACCCCGACCCGGACTACTCGGCGGCCTACGTGGTGCTCAAGACCGACAGCCCGCAGGGGCTCGAGGGCCACGGGCTCACCTTCACCATCGGGCGCGGCAACGAGCTGTGCGTCGCGGCCGTGCGGGCGCTCGCGCCGCTGGTGATCGGGCGCACGCTCGAGTCGTTCACCGCCGACATGGCCGGCTTCTGGCGGCACATCACCGGCGACAGCCAGCTGCGCTGGGTCGGGCCGGAGAAGGGCGTGATCCACCTCGCCACCGCCGCGCTGGTCAACGCGGTGTGGGACCTGTGGGCCAAGGCGGCCGGCAAGCCGCTGTGGAAGCTTCTGGTGGACATGACGCCCGAGGAGCTGGTCGGCTGCATCGACTTCCGCTACATCAGCGATGCGCTGACGCCCGACGAGGCGCTGGAGCTGCTGCGGCGCCACGCGTCCACCAAGCAGGAGCGCGAGGCCGAGATGCGGGCGCGCGGCTTCCCGGCCTACACCACCTCGGCCGGCTGGCTCGGCTACTCCGACGAGAAGGTGCGCCAGCTATGCCGGGCGGCGGTGGCCGAGGGCTGGACCCACATCAAGATGAAGGTCGGCGCGGACCTCGAGGCGGACGTGCGCCGCGCCCAGCTCATCCGCGAGGAGATCGGCCCCGACCGGACGCTGATGATGGACGCCAACCAGGTGTGGGAGGTGGGCCAGGCGATCGAGTACATGCGCCACCTGGCGCCGTTCCGGCCACTGTGGATCGAGGAGCCGACCAGCCCCGACGACGTGCTCGGCCACGCGACGATCGCCCGCGCCGTGGCCCCGATCGGCGTGGCGACCGGCGAGCACGTCCACAACCGGATCATGTTCAAGCAGCTGCTGCAGGCCGGCGCGATCAGCTTCTGCCAGATCGACGCCTGCCGGCTCGGCGGGGTCAACGAGGCGCTGGCGGTGATCCTGATGGCCGCCAAGTTCGGCGTGCCGGTCTGCCCGCACGCCGGCGGCGTCGGGCTGTGCGAGTACGTCCAGCACCTCTCGCTGTTCGACTACATCTGCGTCTCGGCCTCGCTCGAGGGGCGCGTGCTGGAGTACGTGGACCACCTGCACGAGCACTTCCTCGACCCGGTGGTGATCCGCGGGGCGCGCTACATGCCGCCGCAGCGCCCCGGCTACAGCATCGAGATGAAGCCGGAGTCGCTCGAGGCCTACGAGTACCCGCACGGGCCGGCGTGGAGCGCCCTCGGCCGCTAGCATCCACGGAGGGCACGGAGGACACGGAGAGAGGCAGGAGGACACGGAGAGAGGAGCTAGCCGACCGCCGTCGGCAGGCAGTCGCCCAGGGGGTCTGGTGCGCTGCCCAGCGACGGCGGTCGGCGGTTGGGATCCGGCTGGAGCAAAAGAGGCAGTTCGCCGCTACAGCGACTGGAGGGCCCAGGCGATCCCGGCCTGCAGGTTGCTGCGCGTCTCGATGCGGCTGAGGTCCGCGCCGAGGTGCACGAGCGACTGGGCCACCTCAGCGCCGATGCCGGTGAGCACGATGCGGGCGCCGAGCAGCTGCGCGGCCTGGGCGGCCCGCAGCAGCGCGCTCGCCACCTGTGTGTCCACCACCTTCACGCCGGTGATGTCCAGGATGGCTACGTCCGCCTGCTGCTCGCTGATCCCCTCGAGCAGCGTCTCCATGATCATCTGCGCGCGGGCGCTGTCGATCGTGCCGACCAGCGGCATAGCCACGACGCCGTCGGCGATCGGGATGAGCGGCGTGCCCAGCTCGCGCAGGGTCGCCTGCTGGGCGTCGATCACCTGCTGCTGGAGCTCGAGGCGCTCGCGCTCGGCCTTCTTCTGGGCGCTGATGTCGGTCGCCACGGTCCCGATGGCGTACACATTGCCCTCCGCGCCGACCAGCGGGAACTTGTACATCAGCACGTAGGCCTCGTCGCCGTCGTCGCGGGGGATGACCAGCTCAGCTGAGCTGGGCTGCTTCGTCTCCGCCACCCTGCGGTCGTGGTCGGTCCAGACGGGCGTGGCGGCCATCGGGAACCACTCCTCCTCCCGCAGGCCGATGATCTGGTCGCGGCTCCTCTGCGCAATCTGCTCCATCATCCGGTTGACGAGCGTGACGCGGCGGTCCAGATCCTTCACCGTCACCGCCGCGGGGAAGTTCTCGATCACTTCCTGCAGCTGCTGCTTGCTTTGCGTCAGCTCCGCCACCTGCTGCTCGAGCTCGGCGTTGCGGCGACGCAGTGACTCGATCTCGGCCTGGAGCGCGGCGATCGTCTCGTTCGGCTGATCCATTGTGACTGCCTCTGGTGTGATGGCTGATTGCAGCTTGGGGGCAGCCGGCCACACCGTCTGCACGGGGCGCGTGCTGCCTGCGCTCTACTGTACAAGGATGCGGCGCGGCGTACAGCAACGATTTGATCGCGGTTGGTGAGCGATGTCGTGCAGACCCATTGCCCGCGCCCGGCTACGACGCCGCGCCATACTCTCCTGACGCGCTGTGCCGTCGCCTTCCCGCCAGCGGCCGGCACAGCCGTCGCCTGCTATGAAGAAGAAGCGTCCCGCTGTGAAAGCTGGGCGGCCTTCCTGCCGATGCTGAGGATGCTGCCGGCGCTGCCGATGCTGAGGATGCCGCCAACGCTGCCGATGCTGAGGATGCTGCCGGCGCTGCCGATGCTGAGGATGCTGCCAGCGCTGCCGATGCTGAGGATGCTGCCGGCGCTCATAATGCTCAGGATCGAGTGCGTGCTCAGGGCGCTCAAGATGCTCCGGTGGCTCCTGTAGCTGAGAAGGCTCGTCTCGTCACAGGCGCGTTGGTCGGCGGGCAGTCTTGTGCTCATCAGGTGTTCTCCGTTGCGGGGCCTTCGGCGCGCCTACGAGCGGGCTACGAGCTCGCGGAGCGTGTCGAGCAGGCGATCGACCTCCTCGGCTGTGTTGTAGTGCACGAGGCCGATCCGCAGCATGCCGCCGTCCTCCTCGACGCCGAGGCGCTCGGTGAGGTTGATCGCGTAGTAGTTGCCGTCCCAGCAGAAGATGCCGCGCTCGCCGAGGTAGGCGGCGAGCTCGCGCGGCGTGTGCCCGGCGATGCGCACCGCCACCGTGGGCGTGCGCTCGGCGAAGCGCGCCGGGTCGCTGATGCCGTAGAAGGTCAGGCCGGGGATCTCCAGCAGGCCCGCCACGAGCTTCTCGCACAGGCCGCGCTCGTAGTCGCGGATGGCGGCCATGGCGGAGAGCAGCGCCCGCCGCCGGTCCGAGACGGTCTGCTGCAGCGCGGGGTCGTCGCCGGCATGTGCCCCTCCAAATCGGCGCCCCAGGTCGGCCAGGTACTCGATGGCGGCGGTGACGCCCGCCATCGCCTCGTGGCTCTGGGTGCCGGTCATCCAGCGGCCGGGGAGCTCCTCAGTCGCCGGGCGCACCTTGTACGGGCGCAGCCGCAGCAGGTGCTCGCGCTTCCCATAGAGCGCGCCGGCGTGCGGCGCGAAGAACTTGTAGGGCGAGCAGGCCAGGAAGTCCGTGTCGAGCGCGCGCACGTCGATCGGGCCGTGGGGCGCGTAGTGGACGGCATCGATGTAGCTCAGCGCGCCGACGCTGTGGGCCAGGCGGACCACCTCCGCGACGTCGTTGATCGTGCCGACGGCGTTGGAGGCGTAGCCGACGGCAACCAGCCTGGTGCGGTCGGTGATCTGCCGCCGCAGGTCGTCCATGTCGAGCGTGCAGTCCTCGACGTCGATATCGACGTAGCGGATCACCGCGCCGCGCTCCTCGAGCGCGGCCCACGGCGCCACATTGGCGTCGTGGTCGAGCCGCGTGACGACGATCTCGTCGCCGGGTTGCAGCTCGCGGCCGATCGCGCGGCTGATCTGGAACGTGAGCGTGGTCATGTTCGGGCCGAACACGACCTCGTCGGGGTCACAGCCGAGCAGGTCGGCCACGGCCGCGTGCGCGGCGGCGATCGTCTCGTCGGTGCGCTCGCTGGTCGGGAAGGCGCCGTGGGTGTTGGAGTTCGAGCGCGTCAGGTAGTCGGCTATGGCGTCGATGACGCGCTGCGGCACCTGTGTGCCGCCGGGGCCGTCGAAGAACACCGCCGGGCGGCCGTGGACCTGCTGGCCCAGAGCCGGGAACTGCGCGCGGACCCAGGCCGGGTCGAAGGTGGGCATGATGTGGCTCCCTCTTGTGCGATCGTGCTGTTTAGGCGAATGGGGTGGTTCTCTTGACTTAGTGACGGGGCGACAGGGTGATGGGGTGACGGGAACAAAGACGATACCGGGTCCTGCACGGGTCTCCGGCATCAAAGAGGCGCCTTGTCACCCACTCACCGTGTCACCTAGTCACCCCGCCACCTGGTCACCCGATCAGGTCCTCCGGGCGCGGCGGCGGGGGCACCGGGATGTCATCGCGGCCGGCGGCATGGGCGGCCTCGATGCGCCGGCGCAGGTCCCACAGGCGCAGCAGCTCGGCCTCGATCTCGTGCAGCCGCGGGTTCTCCTGCGGCGTTACCCGGCTGTCGGCATAGATCTGCTCGCGCTCACGCTCCAGCTGGACAATCGTGGCGATAATCTCTTTCAGCTCCATAGCTCACTCCTCTCTCTCGTTGGCGGCGGGCAGCGGGGCTGCTCAGCGCCAGAGAAAAGGCAGTTGGGTAGAGGCGACGCGCCTCCACCCCCGCTATCTGCTGCGCAGCTGCTCGCTCGCGGCGATCAGCCGGCGCTGCTCGTCCGTCCCCAGCTCTCTTCCGCCGTATCGCGCCAGCTCCACCAGCCCGATGATCTCGCGCAGCGCCGGCCCGGCGCCGTCCGCGTGCGGCTCGAGCAGGGCGCCGTACTCGTGGAGCGTCGCTCCGACCGGCCAGGGGACGCCGGCGCGGGCGCCGAAGCGCTCGAGCGCCAGCTGGGCCTGCACGACCGGGTGCTCCGGCGGGCGGGGCCGCCCGATCAGCAGGCCCGCCGCCGTCACGAGCGCCACCAGCGCCAGCACCCCGATCCAGATCAGCGGGCCCGTCGTCCGGTCCTGGGCCGTCTGCTCCTGCGCGACGGCGGTCTCCGCGGGCTGGACCTGCCGCCCCTGAGCGTCGCGGGCCGGGAGCGGCCGCACCGGCGTGGGCTCGAAGATCACCCAGCGCCGGTCAATATACAGCTCGGGCCAGGCGTGCGCCTCGGCCTCGCGGATGATGTAGGTGCCGGTGGCCGGGTCGTACTCGCCCGTCGCGTAGCCGACGGCGACGCGCGCGGGGATGCCGATGCTGCGCGCCATCACCGCCATGGCCGAGGCGTAGTAGGTGCAGTAGCCCTGGCGCATCTCGAAGAGGAACTGGTCCACCGCATCGCCGCCGCGCGGCAGCGGCTGCACCTCGTAGGTGTAGGGCAGCTCGCGCAGGTAGCGCTCGATCAGGAGCGCGCGCTCCATCGCCGGGCGCCGCGAGCCCGAGTCGCTCACGATGCTCGCCAGGTCGCGCACCCGCTGCGACACGCTCGTCGGCAGGAGCAGGTAGCCGCTCATGTCCGGCTCCTCCCGGTCCGGCGTCGGCAGTGCGGCCAGCTCCATCGGGCGCGAGATCGCCCGGTAGCGCTCCGGCGCCTGCTCCGCCACCAGCGCCGCCAGCGCGCCGTCGGCCATGCGCTCGGCCTGCGCGGGGACGTTCACGGCGATCAGATCGGCCAGCCCGACCAGCAGCGACCGGTCGCGGCGCAGGTCCTCGATCTCCTGCAGGACCAGGCCCTCCGGCGCCTCGTCCCCGATCGTCGTCGGCTGCTCGGCGGACACCTGGGCGTCGGCCGTCCAGCCGCCGCCGGTGTAGATGTTCAGCAGGCGGGCGCGCCAGTAGCGCGGGTTCGGCCCCTCGGGCAGCGGCTCCCCGACCCGCACGCGCAGCGCGACCTGCTCGGGCGGGCCGCGCTCGAGCGACTCGCCCAGCCGCACCTCCGGCAGCGTCGAGATGCCGACGCGCGTCTCCGGGCGCCGGCCGGGCGTCTCCAGGCCGCGCTGGAGCACCGCGATCCCCGACGGCAGGTCGTCGCGCCGGAAGAGCTGCGCGATCGGGTTGCCGGGCCAGAGCGGCACGATCCAGGCCGCCAGCAGCGTGACGGCGATCACCAGCAGGCTCCAGCTCAGCACGTCGCGGCCGATCTCATCCGAGTAGTCGGTGCCGCTCCGCTCCCAGGCGGCCTGCTCGCGCTGCTGGTGGCTGCTGAGCGCCGCCAGGAGCAGCGCCATGATCCCGATCGCTAGGCCGCCGCCGCCGGCGTTGCCCAGCACGGCGGTGAAGATCAGCGCGGCGAGCAGCGGGATGCTCCAGCCGATCACCTGCTGCCCGCGCGGGAGCATGCCCCCGAAGGCCAGCGCGCCGATCCACGTCAGCCCGATCCCGATCGTCGTGACGAGCAGGCTGGCGCCGCGGGTGCCCGCCTCCGGCGCGGCGCGCAGCTCGTCCCAGAAGCGTGTGAGCGAGAGGCTGAGGAAGGCGAGCGACTCGACGGCCGGCGGCGGGCCGGCGTCGACCTCGGGCTGCAGCACGGCGGCCAGCCAGGCGGCGTACTCGCCCGCGTCCTGGTAGATCAGGCCGAGGGGCGGCAGTGTGGTGCCGGCGGAGATGACGAAGAGCGCCCCGAGGGCGACGAGCAGCGCGTAGCCGATGGCCGCGCCCGCCACGCGGAGGCCCGTGCGGCGCCGTGGGCTTGGGGAGGGCTGGGCGGACGGGGACACGCGCATGCCCAGCAGCAGGGCGACGATGCCGGCCCACATGAAGTTGGCGGCCGGCAGACGCAGCGGCGAGCTGCTAGCGGCGATCGCGGGCGCGCAGGCCGCCACCAGCGCCAGCGCGGTGGTGATCCAGCCCACCCGTGGCCGTAGCCGGGCGAGGAGGCTGTTGTGCGCGGCCAGTGTCTCGAACACGTCCGGACCCTATCTGTCGCAGGCGTCTGCCGTGTGGCGGGAGCAGGCGTTGGCGCCAGCCTGCCGGCGGGGCGCTCGCGCCCCTACAGCATGTTCTTGAGCTCCTCGGCGCTCTTGCGCGTCATGCCCGGGACGGAGGCGAGCTCATCGACGCTGGCGGCGCGGATCCCGTCGAGCGAGCCGAAGCGCTTGAGCAGCGCGGCGCGGCGGCGCGGCCCGATGCCCGGGATCTCCTCGAGCGTCGAGGCGCGCATCGACTTCGTGCGCAGCTTGCGGTGGTAGTCCTTCGCGAAGCGGTCGGCCTCCTCGTCGATGCACTGCACCAGGCGCAGCGCGGCCGAGTCCCGCTTGAGAACGATCAGCTGCTCCGCGCCGGGCAGCAGCAGGTCGAAGCGGTCGCGGTTGACCCCCTTGACCACGCCGGCGATCGGGATGTGGCCGAAGCGCAGCTCGCGCAGCACCTCGACCGCCGCGTTCAGCTGGCCGGCGCCGCCGTCGATCAGGATCAGGTCCGGCAGCTCGGCCCAGGTGTCCTCGCTGTTGGTTTTCGATTTCTGGTTCTGGACCTCTTCCAGGACCTCGCGGCCCTCGCCCGCCGCCACATCCTCGCCATCGTCCGCCGCCCGCTCGGCGTCGCCCGCTGGCCGCTGGCCGTTCGTCACCACGCCGTCCGGGTTGACGCGCGGGTCCTGCACGCCGGCGGCCACGTCCTCGCCGAGCGCCTCGGCGGCGCGCCGGAAGCGGCGCAGCAGCACCTCGCGGATCGAGGCGACGTCGTTCGCACCCTCCACCGTCCGGATGCGGAACTTGCGGTAGCGGCTCTTCTTCGGCTCGCCGTGCTCGAAGACCACCATCGCGCCGACGGCGTTCGTGCCCTGGGTGTTCGAGATATCGAAGCACTCGATGCGCGCCGGCAGCCCCTCCAGGCCGAGCAGATCGCGGATCTCGGTCAGGCCGGCCACCGCGCGCTGCTCGCTGTTCAGCCACTGCAGCCGGATCTCCTCGAGCTTCTGGCGCGCGTTCTGCGCCGCCAGGTTCACCAGGTTCTTCTTCTCGCCGCGGCGCGGCACCTGGATCTCGACCCGGTGGCCGCCCTTCTGCGAGAGCCACTGCTCGATGATCATCGGCTCCTCGATGTGCTCGGCCAGCAGCAGGTTGGGCGGCACCTCCGCCGCGCTGTCGTAGAACTGCGTGATGAACGAGGTCAGCAGCCGCTGGTCGTCCTCATCCTCGGTGTTCTGCAGCGCGAACGGCTCGGAGCCGATCAGCTTGCCGCCGCGGATATAGAAGACCTGCACCACCGCCGAGCCGTTCTCGCGCGCGAAGGCGATCACGTCCTGGTCGGTGGCGACGGTGCGCAGCACCTGCTGGCGCTCGGAGATCTTCTCGATGTCGCGGATCTGGTCGCGCAGGTAGGCGGCGCGCTCGAAGTTGAGCTCCTGGGCGGCGGCCTCCATCTTGCGCCGCAGGTCGCGCACGATCTGGTCGGTCTTGCCCTCGAGGAAGCGGCAGACCGCCTCGATCGCGCTGCGGTACTCCTCCTGCGAGACCAGGCCGGGCACGCACGGGCCGAGGCAGCGCTTGATGTCGTAGTACATGCACGGCTTGCCGAGCCGCCGGTGGCGGTTGAACTTTTCGTCCTTGCAGTCGAACGACGGCCGGAAGGCGAACAGCTTGTTCAGCTCCTTGAGCGTGCGGCGCACCGCGCCGGCGTTGGAGTAGGGGCCGAAGTAGCGCGAGCCGTCGTCGGGCGTCTTGCGCGTCACCAGGATGCGCGGCCAGGGTTCGTGCAGCGTCACCTTGATGAAGGGGTAGGACTTATCGTCCTTCAGGAGCACGTTGAACTTGGGGCGGTGCTCCTTGATCAGATTCATCTCGAGCAGCAGCGCCTCGAGCTCCGACGAGGTGACGATGATCTCGAAGTCGGCGATCTGCGCGACGAGGCGGCGCGTCTTGCCGCTGAGCCCGCGCGGCGCGCCGAAGTAGGAGCGCATGCGGTCGCGCAGGCTCTTGCTCTTGCCGACGTACAGGATCTTGCCCTGGATGTCCTTCCAGATGTAGACCCCGGGCGCGAGCGGCACGCTCTTCAGCCGCTCCTCGAAGGCGACGGGGTCGGGAATCGCTGTGTAGGAAAGATCCGGCATCGCTGCTAGTCGCCGACTACAGGGCGCAGATCAGTGAGCGCAGAGCATAGAACGCGTGTAGTATACCACGTCAACGCCCTTTTAGGCGTCTGCGCGGAGGGCATGGCGCTGGGGCGGCCACGCGAGCCGCCCCTCGACACCGGGGTCGCTGCGCCGGGCTAGATCTGCGCGTCGTAGCTCTTCGGCGCCGGGCGGTCGCCGGGCTGGTCGGCGGCGTCCACGCCGGGGTAGTGCTCGCCGATGCGGCGCGTCTCGCCGGTGAAGCTGCGGGGCTCGTCGCTGAAGCTGCGGTTGGCCTCGAGCTGGCTGCGCTGGCTGTTGAGCCAGCTGCGGATCTTATCGCGGTTCTGCCAGGCCCACAGGCCGCCGGCCGCCACCAGCGCCGCGAGCGCGCTCCGCTTGTTCTTCGGGCCGTACATACTCCTACCTCCTTCATGATGGCACTCGGTAGAGCCACGGGCGTCTCGGGAGCTGGATAGCCCCACCTCGCCGACGGCGCAGCGCCACCCAGACTCTGCCGTTGGCCGAGACAGATGCACGAAGTGTGCCGCGCGCCGGTGGTATAATCGTAGCCCCACCACACCGAAGGAGACTGCACCATGGATGACCTCAGGCGCCGCAGCCGCGCCCTGCTCGACGGGCGGAACCGCGCCGCCGCGCGCGGCATGCTCAAGGCGATCGGCTTCACCGACGAGGACCTGGCGCGGCCGATCATCGGCATCGCCAACACATGGGTCGAGACGATGCCGTGCAACTTCAACCTGCGCATCCTGGCCGCCAAGGTCAAGGAGGGGGTGCGCGCGGCCGGCGGCACGCCCATGGAGTTCAACACAGTCTCAGTGAGCGACGGCGTCACCATGGGCACCGAGGGGATGAAGGGCTCGCTGATCAGCCGCGAGGTGATCGCCGACTCGATCGAGCTGATGGGCGTCTCGTACATGTTCGACGCGATGATCGCCCTGGTCGGCTGCGACAAGACCATCCCCGGCGCGGCGATGGGCCTGACGCGCCTGAACATCCCGAGCATCATCCTCTACGGCGGCACGATCATGCCGGGCAGGCACCGCGGCCGCGACGTGACCATCCAGCACATCTTCGAGGCGATCGGCGCCAACGCCGCCGGCAAGATCTCGGACGCCGAGCTGAAGGAGATCGAGGACGTGGCCTGCCCCGGCCCGGGCGCGTGCGGCGGCCAGTACACCGCCAACACCATGGCCACGGTGATGGAGGTGATCGGCCTCTCGCCGCTCGGGTCGGCCTCGGTGCCGGCGGTGGACCCGCGCAAGGACGACGTCGGGCGGCGCGCGGGCGAGCTGATTATGGACGTGCTGCGGCGCGACCTCAAGCCGCGCGACATCCTCACCCGCACAGCCTTCGAGAACGCGATCGCCAGCGTGGCCGCCACCGGCGGCTCGACCAACGCGGTGCTGCACCTGCTGGCGCTGGCGCACGAGGCCGGCGTCCCGCTGACGATCGATGACTTCGACCAGATCTCGCGCCGCACGCCGCTGCTCGCCGACCTGATGCCGAGCGGCCGCTTCAGCGCGGTCGACGTGGACCGGGCCGGCGGCACCCAGCTCGTCGCCCAGCGGCTGGTGCAGGGCGGCTTCGTGCGCGGCGAGGCGCTCACAGTCTCCGGCCGCACCCTAGCCGAGGAGGCCGCCGCGGCGGCCGAGACGCCGGGCCAGGAGGTCATCCGCCCGCTCGACAGCCCGATCAAGGACAGCGGCGGGCTGCTGATCCTGCGCGGCAACCTCGCGCCGGACGGGGCGGTGGTGAAGGTGTTCGGCTACGAGCGGCCGTACCACAGGGGCCCGGCGCGGGTCTTCGACTCCGAGGAGCAGGCGATGGCCGCGGTGACCGAGCGCCGCATCCGGCCCGGCGACGTGGTGGTGATCCGCTACGAGGGGCCGCGCGGCGGCCCGGGCATGCGCGAGATGCTGGGCGTCACCGCCGCGATCGTCGGCGAGGGGCTGGGCCAGGAGGTGGCGCTGCTGACCGACGGCCGCTTCAGCGGCGCGACGCGCGGCCTGATGATCGGCCACGTGGCGCCCGAGGCGGCGCGCGGCGGGCCGATCGCCGCAGTGCGGGAGGGCGACCTGGTGGAGATCGACCTCGAGGGGCGGCGGCTGAGCCTGCTGGTGGACCAGGAGGAGATCGAGCGCCGCCTGGCCGGGTGGGCGCCGCCGGCGCCGCGCTACACCCACGGGGTCTTCGCGCGCTACGCGGCGCTGGT
>ERZ777003.3240-NODE-3240-length-16329-cov-6.021691_pt1 | contig 16329 bp, 17 predicted proteins | sample MGYA00374956_ERZ777003 | MGnify/ENA primary metagenome ERZ777003 (study PRJEB29302, sample SAMN06268252) | bioreactor metagenome | isolation source: Joint BioEnergy Institute, California, USA | place: USA:Joint BioEnergy Institute, California, USA | collected... | reverse complement strand
CCTCCAGCCGCTCCAGAGCTTGGCGCGTCGCCCGCACCTCGGACAACTGGGCCCGGATCTGGTCAACGGAGCGGCGCGCCTCCGTGAGGGCTTGGCGCAAGCCCGCAAGCGCCGCCTGCGCAGCCTCGGCCCGGGACTTGTGCTCGTGAAGCCTTGCCGCGTGGGCGGCGGAAGCCGCCTCAGCCTCCGCCAGCGCGGCCTTGGCGGCGTCCCGCTCGGTCGCCAGCGCCGCCAGCGCTGCGCCCAGCCGCTCCCGCCGGGCGTGCTCCCCCTTGATCTCGCCGTCGAGACGGCGCAGTTCGTTGCGGAAATGGGCAAGCCGCTGCAGCACCTCGATGACCTCGGCCCGGGCCTGCTCCAGCTGGACCGCCACCTCCTGGTGCTGTGCCTCATACGCGGCGAGCTCTCGCTCCTGGGCGGCAGCCTGCTCCCGCCAGGCAAGAACGGCGGCCTCCTGGGCCGCGATTTGCGACGCGAGTTCCTCGACCCTCCGAGCGGCTTCCTGCTGCTCCTGGGTCCGCCGTTTCCGGTCAGCCTCTATCCCCGCGAGCTGGCGGGCGATACCGGCCGCTTGTACCTCGGCGAGCTCCAGCCCGTGAACGAGCTCAGCCCGTCGGGATTCAGCCAGCGCCAGGGCTTGCCGGGCGTCCTCGAGATCGGTTTCGGCCCTAGCCAACTCGGCGCGCCGCTCCTCCGCAGCCGCCTCGGCCGCTGCCAGTTCCCGCTCCGCGGCGTCAAGCGACGCCCGAGCGGCGGCCAGCTGCTCCGCGCCGCGCTCCCAGCGCTGGGATGCGGCGATCCACTCCCGGGCAACCCGCGCGGTCTGGTGCTGCCGGAGGGCGGCTGACAGCTCCCGCCAGCGCGCGGCGGCCTCGGCCTGGACGCTTAAGTCCTGCGCGCGAGCCGACAGCTCGGCCACCAGATCCCGCACGCGCTCTAAGTCCGCCTGAGCTTGCCCGAGCTTTTGGACGGCCTCCCGCTTCTGCGCCTGGTAGCGGCTCGTGCCCGCCGTCTCCTCCAAAAGCGCGCGCCGGTCCTGGGGATGGGCGCTGAGAACGCTGTCGACTTCCCCCTGCCCTACGACCGCCATGCCGCCCTTGCCGAGCCCTGTCCCGAGGAACAGGTCGTGAATGTCCTTGAGGCGAACGGGCTCACCGTTGATGAGGAACTCGCTCTCACCCGACCGGTAGACACGTCGCGTGACCGCGACTTCGCTGAAGGGCAAAGGCAGCGATTCGTCCGTATTGTCCAAAAGCAGGGTCACCTGGGCCATGCCGAGAGGCTTGCGGGTGGCGGTGCCGTTAAAGATAAGGTCGGGGGTCCTGGGCGAGCGCAGGGCCCGGCTGCTCTGCTCGCCCAATACCCAGCGGATCGCGTCCACGATGTTGCTCTTGCCGCTGCCGTTGGGCCCGACGATGGCGGTAATGCCTGGCTCAAAGCGCAGTTCGGTCTTGTCGGGGAACGACTTGAAGCCCAGAAGCTGCAGGGCCGAAAGGCGCAACCGGGTGGCACCTCCTTGGTAACCACCCATGCATTGTACCATAGGGCGCGGATGATTTTAACCGCTAAGGCGGACGTTGAGCCGCATGCAAAGGTCTTTGCGACGCCTGCTGGCCGCAGGCACCCTCGGGTCCAGCAGCGACCCGTACCGCTCCACGAGGCGCCGCAGCTTAAGGCGGACCCGCGTGCGGGCGTTGTCCACCGCCTTGGCGCTTACGCCGATGGCCCGTTCGATCTCCTGGACCGAGTAGCCCTGCAGGAGAAGGCTGAACACCGTATATTCCAAGAGCGACAGGTGGCTGCGCAAAAGGCGCGCCAAGTGCTGGGACACAAGCTTTTCCGCCACGCACTCAAGGGGGTCAAGTTGCGACGCGTCGTCGCAGCGTTCAAGGATAGTGCGCGAATCTTCGCCGGAAGGGCAGCTGTAGAGCGACACGGCCCCGTTGAGAGCCTTGTGCTTATTGCTGGTTGTCTGCTTGACGGCGTTGTGGACTTTGCGGGCAATGCAAAGATACGCGAACGAGCTGAACTTGACCGGGAAGTCGTGCGGCCGGTACTCCGCGATCGCCCCGAGGAGTCCGATGAGGCCCTCCTGTACCAGGTCGTCGAACTCAAGGAAGCGCGAAGAGTAGCGACGCACGATGTGCTTAACCATGGGAATGTACTTCGCAACCAAGGCCTCCTTGGCTTCCGTGTCCCCGGCCCGGATACGGACAAGCAAGGCCAGATCCCGCTCTTGATTGCCCTCGCCGCGCATCGCGTCCCCTCCTTGTCCCGCCAGCCGTCCTTGGTTCCAAATCTATGGCTTGTCTTGGGGGAGTATGACGCGAGGCGCGGCGAAGGCAGGCCGGTCCGCGGCCCGTTTAGCGGGGGCCGACGATGAAACGGATGGCGGTGCGCTCCTCGCCGTCAATCTCGATCTCGCTGAACGCCGGCACGCACACCAGGTCGATGCCGTTGGGCGCCACAAAGCCGCGGGCGATGGCAATGGACTTGACGGCCTGGTTGACAGCGCCAGCCCCGACCGCCTGGATCTCGACTATCCCTTTCTCCCGTAGGACGGCGGCTAGGGCGCCGGCAACGGACTTGGGCTTGGATGCAGCGGAAACCTTTAGGACTTCCATGGTCGGCGTCTCCTCCTTCGGTGGGTGTGCCCCGCCCGAACGTCTTACCGTGACTCATCCAATCTTCGTCCAATATATTCGCCCACCCGCGAATGCTTCCTTTTCATTTGAGGATTCAGGTCATCATCGCCGGCACCGCCGGAGCGAGTACTCGATTTATGTACCATCCCACCCGCACCGCACGCATTGTTGACAGGTTTGCTGTAAAGGTTTCGAGCTTGCCATGACCAACTGAAGGAGCCATGAGCGATCGCCACCGACACGTCGACCGCATGGCGGAGATAATTCTCGCCCGGCCTTCGGTGACCGGCCAGGAGCTCGCGCGCTTGCTGGGGTTCGCCCAGGAGCGCAGCGTGTACTATTGGCTCCGCAAGGCGGGCTTCGCAGGGCTAAAGGAGTTCCGTACGGCGGTTCTGACAGGCGCCTACGCCGTGGCGGCCGCGCCGGAAGGAACGCGTCCCTCCCGTGCAGGCCGGGTGAGCGAGGTGCCGCTGGTGCCCACCGGCGATCGCTCACAGGGCGCCGCCGGGGAATACGTGGTGACGACCCAGGCGGTCAGCCACGGCGCGTTTGCCCTCACCATCTCGTCGGACGAATACCGCCCACTGGTCGAGCGTTCCGACGTCCTGCTGGTTGACCCGGGCCAGCGTCCCGGAAACGGCGATCTGGTGGTGGTCAAAGCGGGAACGGGCGTGCCGATCCTGTGCCGTATTTACCTGGCCCATCCACCGCTCTTCGTCCACCCCGTGAACGGCCGGCCGCTGAGCTTGCCCGGGGCGTATGGGCGCGCCCAGGGAGCGGCCGTGCTCGGTCGAGTCGTAGGGTTGCAGCGGACGTTCTAGCCGGCCGTGCCGGGTTGACCGGCCGGGTCGCCGGTGGGCGGGACGGCCCCTCCTGAGCCGTGCGAAAGCGCCCGCAAGGCTGCGGCGGCTGCAGCCTGTTCGGCCGCCTTCTTGCTGTCGCCCTGCCCGACGCCGATTCGCCGCCCTCGCCAGGTGACGGCACATGTAAACGTTGGAGCGTGGGGTGGTCCTTCCACGGCCATGAGTTCATACGCAGGCGTTTCCGGTCCGAGCGCCTGCAAGAGCTCCTGCAGCTCTGTCTTGGGGTCGCCGTCGTTGGAGGCCGACCCGCGGTCGCCCTCCAAGTCGCCGCCCAGGCTCCGCAGCACAAACTCCTCCGCGGCCGGCAAACCGTACGCCGCAAACAAGGCTCCTACCACGGCCTCAAATAGGTCGCTCAGTGTCCCTGCCTGTCCACGCCCGCCGCTGCGTTCGTGTCCCCGGCCCAGGCGGAGCCAGCGGGCAAGCCCGATGCGCCGGGCGGCAGCGGCGAGAGCGGTGCGATTTACCGCCGCGATGCGCCGCCTGGTCAGTTCTCCCTCCGGCAAGTCCGGAAACCGCCGCCACAGCTCGTGGGCCACCACCAAGCCCACCACCGCGTCGCCCAAGAACTCGAGCCGCTGGTTGTGGGCAGGCCGCGGATCAGGCTGCTCGTGGGCGTAGGACGGATGCGTAAAGGCCTCCAAGAAGAGGGCGGCCGGACGGGGCGGTACGCCGAGTACCTCCTCCAGCCCGGCCAGCCCCTCCTCGCCGCTGGGCGTAGGATCAGGCGCCTCGCTTGGCTCCGAACCCAGATCCGGCTTCGGCTCCACGGTCAAACCCCTCCGCGCGTCACCGGAGCCGGCGCAGGACGAGGACAGCGTTGTGGCCGCCGAAACCAAACGAATTGGATACGGCGACAGCCACTTCCGCCGGTCGTGCCTCGTTGGGCACGTAATCGAGGTCGCAGCCGGGATCGGGCACCTCGTAGTTGATGGTGGGCGGAATGAGCCCGCGCTCCATGGCCAGGAGGCACGTAATGGCCTCCACCGCTCCCGCCGCTCCCAGGAGGTGACCCGTCATGGACTTCGTGGAGCTTACCGGCACGCGGTAGGCGGCTTCGCCCAACGCCCGCTTGATGGCCAGCGTTTCGAAGTAGTCGTTGTACTCGGTGGACGTACCGTGGGCATTGATGTAGTCGACCTCTTCGGGCTGCACGCCAGCGTCGGCAAGGGCAAGCCGCAGGGCCCGGTACGCACCGTCGCCTTCGGGCGCCGGCTGGGTGATGTGGTACGCATCGCCGGTGCACCCGTAACCCGCCACCTCGCCGTAGATGCGCGCCCCCCTGGCCCGGGCGTGCTCAAGGCTTTCGAGGATTAGAATCCCAGCGCCTTCCGCGAGCACAAACCCGTCCCGCTCTTTGTCAAAGGGACGGGACGCCCGCTGTGGATCGTCGTTGCGGGTGGACAGCGCCCGGGCCGCGCTGAATCCTGCGAGCGCCACAGGCGTCACCGACGCCTCGCTGCCGCCTGTAATCATCACATCGGCGTCGCCCCGTTCGATGATCCGGGCCGCATCACCGATCGCATTGGTGCCTGACGCGCAGGCGGTCACCGTGCAGGCGTTGTGCGCCTTGGCGCCGATCTGGATTGACACGTAGCCTGCAGCCATGTCGGGGATCATCATCGGCACCAGAAACGGGCTGACCCGGTCGGGGCCGCGATCGGCCAGCACTCGGACCTGCTGCTCCAGCCACTCGATGCCTCCGATGCCGGAGCCGATGAGTACGCCCATGCGCTCACCGTCCACCTTGGCCGGCTCCAAGGCGGCGTCCTCCAGCGCCATGCGGGTTGCTGCCCATGCGTATTGGATAAACCGGTCCAACCGGCGAGCGTCCTTGCGATCCATGAACTGGGCGGGGTCAAAGTCCCGGACCTCGCCCGCAAAACGGGTGGGATAGTCCGCGGCATCAAAACGCGTGATGGGACCGATCCCGGAAACGCCGCGCGCGAGGGCGTCCCACAAGGCTTCTTTGCCGATGCCGACAGGGGTGATTGCGCCGATGCCCGTCACGACCACGCGACGTTTCATGCCACCACCTCCCCGGTCCCGCGGGCCAACGGCGGGAATCATGTGTGCACATAGCAGAAGCGCGCCGGATGCGGCGCGCTGTGCGAAGTCTTGCCCGGCGGCTCAGTCGGCCTGCTCCCGGCGCTCCGTGATGTAGGCGACGGCGTCCTGTACCGTCGCGATCTGCTCCACGTCCTCGTCCGGGATCTCCAGGTCGAAGGCCTCCTCAAAGGCCATCACCAGCTCCACCACGTCCAGGGAGTCGGCCCCCAGATCATCCACAAAGGACGACTCCGGCGTGATCTCGTCCACATCGACCCCCAGGCGTTCGGCGACGATCTTCTTGACTTGCTCCAACACGTCCACCCGACCCTCACCTCCTTGTCCAACGCGACTCCGCTTCATTGTTCCACAGGCGTAATTACCCCATCGCGAGCCCGCCGTCCACCACGAGAGTGTGCCCGGTGATGTACTTGCTCTCATCACTGGCCAGGAACGCGACGGCGTGCGCCACGTCGTCGGGCTCCCCGACGCGCCCCATGGGAATCTGGGCGATGTATTTCTCCTGCAGTTCTTGGCTAAGCTGGCCGGTCATGTCGGTCTGGATATACCCTGGCGCCACGACGTTGACCGTGATGTTGCGGGTCGCCAGCTCCCTGGCGAGACTTCGGGAGAAACCGATGACGGCCGCTTTGGCCGCCGTGTAGTTGGTCTGTCCTGGATTGCCCGTCAGGGCAACCACGGACGAGATGTTGATGATTCGCCCCGAGCGGCGCCGGAGCATGTGCCGGACGGCCGCCTTGGTGCAATGCATCACGCCCTGCAGGTTGATATCCAGCACGTACTGCCAGTCTTCCGGCTTCATGCGGACGAACAGCGTGTCCCGGGTCGCGCCGGCGTTGTTGACCAAAATATCCAGCTGGCCAAACCGCTCCAGTACCTGCTCGACGAGGGCTTCGGCCTGGGCTCCGTCGGTCAAGTCGGCACCGAAGCCGTCCGCCGTGAACCCTTGGGCCCGCAGCTCCGCCGCGGCCGCTTCCGCGTGTTCGGGACTGCGCCCGTGCAGGGCAACGGCCGCACCTTCAGCCGCCAACCGGCGTGCAATCGCCAAGCCGATGCCGCGGGTGCTGCCCGTCACGAGGGCCGTCTTGCCGGCAAGTCTCATGTTACACCACCCCCAGAAAGGCGTGCAAGGACTTTTTCCAGCCCCGCCCTGTCGCCGCACGGCAGGCACTCGAGCTCCGGAGCTATGCGTTTGACCAGGCCGCAAAGCACTCGGCCCTCGCCCACCTCGACCGCGAGCGTCGCGCCCATGTCAACAAGGCGCCGAACCGATTGCTCCCACAAGACGGGACGGCTCACTTGCGCGATTAAGGCGGAGCGAACCTCCGCCGCGGTGGTTACCGGTGCGGCGTTGACGTTGGCGATGACCGGGATGCGCGGGTCGCGGATCTCCACTTCCTCGAGCGCCCCCGCCAAGCGCTCGCCTGCGGGCTCCAGCAGCCGGCAGTGAAACGGCCCGCTAACGCTGAGCAGTTGCACCCGCCTGGCCCCGGCAGCCCTGGCAAGCTGCAGGCATTCCTGCACCGCGGCGGTCTCGCCGGCGACCACCACTTGGCCGGGGCTGTTGTAGGTCGCAGGCTCCACGACGCCGCCGGTCACCTGCCGGCACAGCGCCTCGACCGCCGGCCCGTCGAGCCCGATGACGGCGCCCATGGTGCCCATGCCCGCCGGCACCGCTTCGTTCATGTACTGGCCCCGCAGGCGCACAAGACGCACGGCATCCGCGAACGTGAGCGCCCCGGCTGCCACCAAGGCGCTGTATTCGCCCAAGCTGTGGCCGGCTGCGACGTCCGGCGCCACGCCGTGCTCGGCCAAGACGCGCAAGGCCGCCACGCTCACGGTGAGCAGCGCCGGCTGGGTGTTGTAGGTCAGCCACAGTTCCTCCACAGGGCCGTCAAAACAAAGACGGCTCAAGGGAAACCCAAGGGCGTCATCGGCCTCGTCGAATACAGCGCGCGCCGCCGCATAATGCTCATACAACTCCCGGCCCATCCCGACCGCCTGCGAGCCTTGGCCGGGAAACACAAAAGCCACAAGCCGGTCGCTCATTGCGCCCCGTCACCGCCTGCCCACCGCAGGGCGACCGCGCCCCATGTGAGGCCGGCACCAAAGCCGACGCACACGATGCGGTGCCCGGGCCGCACGCGTCCGGCCTCCAAGGCCTCCGCGAGCGCGATGGGGATGGAGGCGGCCGAAGTATTGCCATACCGGTCCACGTTGACGACGATCCGCTCCGGCTCAAGGCCTAACCGGCGCGCCGCGGCGTCGATAATGCGGATGTTGGCCTGGTGCGGGATGAAAAGATCGACGTCTGAGGGCGACCAGCCGGCCCGGCGAAGCACCTCGAGGCTGGCCTCCTCCATGACGCGCACGGCGAACTTGAACACATCGTTGCCGCACATGCGCAAGTACTGCTCCCCCGCGGCGATGGCTTCGGCTGTCAACGGCCGGCGCGAGCCCCCGGCCGGGATGTACAGCTTGTCGGCGCCCGCGCCGTCGCTGCCGAGGTAGCTGGCCATGAGCCCGTACCCTTCAGGCACCGGGCCGATGACCACAGCGCCGGCACCGTCGCCGAACAGGACGCACGTCGACCGATCCTGCCAGTCCACGATGCGGCTTAAGACCTCGCTGCCGATGACGAGGGCGTGCCGGTAGGCGCCCACCCGCACCCCGTGCCACGCCTGGTCCAGGCCGTATACGAAACCGGAGCAACCCGCGGCCAAGTCGTAGGCGGCGGCGCCTTGTATGCCGAGCCGATCCTGCACGAGGCACGCGGTGGACGGGAACGGGTAGTCCCCCGTCACCGTCGCCACGATGATCAGGTCGATATCCGCCGGTTCCACCTTTGCCTCCGCCAGCGCCCTTCTTGCAGCCAATACAGCCAGGTCTGACGCGGCCGTACCTTCGTCGGCGATGCGACGTTCTTTGATGCCTGTCCGGGTGGTGATCCACTCGTCCGACGTCTCAACCATTTTCTCAAGATCGAAGTTGGTCAGCCGGCGATCGGGCACCGCGTACCCCACGCCCAAGATGCCTGCGGATTTCATGCGCGTGCCTCGCATTCCTGAGGGATTGCCGCGAACGCGTCGGCGATGCGGGCGGGCACGTCCCGCTCCACCGCCTCCGCGGCGGCGCGGATGGCATTGAAGATGGCGCGGCGATCGGAGCGGCCGTGGGCGATGATGCTCACGCCGCGGACTCCCAGCAGCGGAGCCCCGCCGTACTCTGCGTAGTCAAGCCGCGCCTTCACCGCTTTGAGCGCCGGCCGCAGCAATAACCCCGCCACAGCACCCCGCCAACCGGTGAACACGTTACGGCGCAGGATGTCGAACAATGCGGAACTGACGCCTTCGGCCAGCTTAAGCACGATGTTGCCCACGAAACCGTCGCATACGACCACGTCGGCGACCCCATGGGGGACGTCCTTGCCCTCCACGTTGCCGACAAAGCCGAGGCCCTCCGCGGCGCTCAGCAGCCCGTGGGCCTCCTGAACGACGCGCGTGCCTTTGGTCGGCTCTTCGCCGACGTTGAGCAGCCCCACCCGCGGCTCGCGGATCCCGTATACCTCCTGCGCGTAGATCCGGCCCATGCGGGCAAACTGCAGCAGGTGCTCGGGCCGCACTTCCGCGTTGGCCCCCGCATCCAAGACGAGACAAAGTCCTGTGCGCGTCGGCAGCGGGATGGCGATGGCGGGCCGCTCGACGCCGGAAATGCGCCCGATATGGAATAAGGACGCGGCCATGGCCGCGCCCGTATTCCCGGCGCTTACCAGGGCGCACGCGGCGCCGCTGGCGACAAGCCGCGCTCCGACCACGATGGACGACTGCCGCTTGCGGCGAACCGCTTCCGCCGGGTGGTCCTCCATCGCAACGGTTTCCGGAGCGTGTTCGATGGTCAATCCTTCGGGCCGGCTCTCGCCGCGCAGAAGCTCCTCAAGGCGCGGGCCATCACCGACCAGGCAGACGGGCACACCTAGCTCGCGCGCGGCCCACAGGCCGCCGTGGACCAGCTCTTCGGGGGCCCGGTCTCCGCCCATCGCATCCAGGGCGACGGGCTTTAGCCCGCGCGCGCTCATGGGCGGCGGGTCACTCCTTCTCCTGCTTCTGGGCGATGTACTGGCGCCCGTCGTAGTAGCCGCACTCGGGGCAGGCCCGGTGGGGCAGCTTGGGCGCCTTGCACTGGGGACAAGACCCATAGTTCGCCGGAGTCAGCTTCCAGGTGGAGCGCCGCTTGCCAGTGCGCGCCTGCGAATGGCGCCGCTTGGGGTTGGCCAATTTGTTCGACCTCCTTCAGTCCGCTTCCGAAAGGGTGGGTTCGCGCCGGCGCCTTCCGGGCCGCTAGTCGGCCTCGTCCAGGGGTTTGCCCCAGTTCCGCAGCGCCGCCAATCTTGGGTCCACAATGTCCGGGCGACAACCGCAGTCACCTTGGTTGAGGTCGGCCCCGCACTGGGGGCACAGCCCGCGGCAGTCCGGACGGCACACTGGCTTCATGGGAACTTGCAGGAACAGCGCTTCCCGCACCGCTTCCTCCAAGTTGAGCCAGTCGCCGTGGTAGGTGTGCGCGTCGTCCTCAGCCTCGCCCTCGGCGTCCCCTGGCTCTCCCCGCTGCAAGCCGCGCTCGGGTGATCGCCCGCCTTGCCGGCGGTAACGCTCCTCCAAGGGTGCGACGAGCCGGGTGCGCATGGGCTGCAGGCAGCGGGCACAGGACAGGGCAAACTCCCCGCTGGCCTCGCCCTGCACGAGCATGGATTCGCCGGTGTTGGTCACTTGCCCGTGCACGTGCACGGGCGTGACGGCCCGCACTTCACCAGCCAGCGGTGCCCACTCCCCGGGCGGAACAATAAAATCAAAGGGCAGTGACGCCCCCCGATGTTCGCGGATTGATGCGATGGAAAGTTGCACCGCTGCCTCACCGCCCCAATTATACGGCCTGCCCCCAGGGGTGTCAACGAAATAACCCTGTCACTGCCGCCTGCCCGGCGTCTTCAGGGTTCCCCGCGCCAGCCGACCGAGACATAAACATCCGGAGCCCGGACGTATGTATCAGGCGACAGGAGGGACCCCCGTGCCCGGCACCACCCGCTCGGCCTACCCCGCCTACGCCATGGCCGCCGTCGCCTCGTGCGTCACCGCGATGATCCTGCTGTTTCCGGAGGCATCTTTCACGGCCTCCGTGCGCGGCTTGCGCCTATGGTTCGAAGTGGTGTTCCCCGCTTTGCTGCCGTTCTTCGTCATGTCGGAAATCATGATGGGCCTTGGGGTCATCCACTTCATCGGCGTCGTCCTGGAACCCTTGATGCGGCCTCTCTTCCGCATTCCGGGTGCGGGCGCCTTCGCCGTCGCGATCGGCCTCGCCGCCGGCTACCCTTTGGGAGCGAAGGTTACGGCGGACTTGCGCCGGGCACGGCTCATCACGAGCCCTGAGGCCGAGCGGCTCGTTTCCCTGGCCAACACCGCCGACCCTCTCTTTCTGTCCGGTGCCGTGGCGGTAGGGATGTTCGCCCTGCCGGAACTGGCGGGGACGTTGACGCTAGCCCACTACTTGGGCGTCATCGGCGTTGGACTCGTGATGCGGTATCACGCGCGGGGCGGCGAGGAAACCCGCGAGGCTCGCTCGAGCGGAGCCGTCCTGGAACGGGCGCTCGCGGCACTGCGGGACGCCCGCGCCAGGGACGGGCGGCCCATCGGCGAGCTGTTCGGCGACGCGGTGCGCAACTCCATGAACTCGCTCTTGTTTGTCGGGGGATCCATCATCATGTTCTCGGTCATCCTCGAGGTGCTGACCATCGCCGGCATCGTTCCTTTGGCCGCACAGGCGCTGGCTGCCGGGCTCGGAGCGCTTCACCTGCACGCCACGGTAGCCGACGCGATCGTCCGGGGGCTTGTCGAGATCACCATCGGTGCCCAGACGGCAAGCACCGCTTCGGCGTCGCTCCTGGAGAAGGCGGTCGCCGCCAGCGCCGTCATCGGCTGGAGCGGGCTGTCGGTACACGCCCAAGTCGCGGTGATGGTGCACGGGACGGGCATTCGCCTCGGACCGTATATCGCCGCTCGCAGCCTGCATGCCGCGCTGGCTGCGGCGTGGACGTGGCTCCTCCTGGGTCCCTTGGGAGCGCAAGCTGGGGCGCGGTTGCCCGGACTCGCGACGCTAACGCCCCTGTGGGCAGCGCAGTCGGTTTCGTTTGGCGCGCGGCTGTACCATGCCACGGCCACGGCGACGCAACTCGCGGTCGGAATGCTGCTGGTGGTCGCGGCGGGATGGATCCTGCGGCGGTTGGCGGTCTTTTGGACACGCCTCGTGTGAGGAACACGGGCGCCAAGAGCGGGATGGGCGCCCGCCGGCTGCGCCGGCGGCGGCTTATGCGCCGCGCTGGAGCTCGCTGCGGCCTTTCTTGACGGTGCGCAGCGTGCGCTCAAGCGCCTCTTGCAAATTGCGGAGGACCCCGTCGGCGTAAGCGTCGGCACCGGCCTCCACTTCCTTGGCCCGCCGCTGCGCGTCGTCTAGGATCTTCTTGGCTTCGGCCTGGGCCCGCCTCATAATCTCCGACTCGCTGACAAGGCGGGCAACGTACTCCTCCGCTTCCCGTACGAGCCGCTCGGCTTCGGACTGTCCCTGCTGCAGCAGGCGCTCGCTGTCGGCCGCCAGGCGGCCCGCGCGCTTAACTTCCTCCGGCAGCGTCTCGCGGATCTTGCCGATGAGCTCCAGCATCTCGCCGGCGTTAATGAGCGCCCGGTTTCCGAGCGGCACCCGGGGCGCCTCCTGCACCATCTGCTCCAGGCGATCCAGCAACAGCAGCAGGTTGATCCGGTTCACCGGTCCGCACCGTCCTTCTTCCCGAAGCGCTCCCGCAGCCTGCGAGCCACGTTGTCCGGCACCCACGCCTCCACGGGCCCACCAAGCAGCGCGACTTCCTTGATGAGACTCGAACGGACGTGGGCGTAGCCCGGCGCCGCCGGTAAAAACAGCGTCTCCACGCCGGGATCCAGTTCCCGGTTCATCCCGGCCATCTGAAGCTCGTACTCGCAGTCGGACGGGCTGCGCACGCCGCGAACGATGACATGAGCCCCCCGGCTGCGGGCGTAGGCGACGACCAGTCCGCTGAACGTCTCGCAGCGCACGTTGGGGAGTAATGCGGTCGCCTCCTGCAACATGGCGACTCGCTCCTGGGCCGAAAAGAGCGGCTGCTTGCGGGCATTCTCCAGCACGGCCACATACAACACATCAAACAGGCGCGCGGCCCGCGTGACGATGTCGAGATGGCCCCGGGTCACCGGATCAAAGCTCCCAGGACAGACCGCGATGCGCATCAACAGCCCTCCTCGTGGCCGCTGGCTTGCGGCCCATCGCCGCGCACGAGCGGGGGTGCGGGTCCCGCGCCGGGTTCGTCGACGCCGGGGGACGGGCGGTAAAAGGCCAGCACGGTGTCGCCGTAGCGTGCGGCGCGAACTTTGGTGAGATTCGCTGCCCGCTCAGGCATGTCCTCTTGCGCAGCGTGCTCCACGACTACCCACGCTCCCGGGGCGACGGCGCCCGCGGCATCGAGAGCCGCCAGCGCCGCTTGGGCAAGGCCGGTGCGGTACGGCGGGTCGACAAGGATAAGGTCAAAACGCATTCCCTGCCCGCCGAGACGGGCGGCTTCCCGTAAGCCGTCGCCCACGTACACACGGGCCAGGGGCTCAAGACCCGTGTGGCGCAAGTTCGCCCGCAGCACGCGCACGGCCTTTGGATCCCGCTCGACGAAGACGGCCTCACGCGCCCCCCGGCTAAGCGCCTCGATGCCGAGGGCGCCTGTGCCGGCAAACAGGTCCAGCACGCGGGCGTCCGCAATCCAAGGCGACAAGATGTTGAACAGAGCCTCCCGGACCCGGTCGGCCGTCGGCCGGGTTAACATGCCGGGAACCGGCTGCAGCCGCATGCCGCGGCAGCGACCCGCGATAACGCGCACCGCCTACGCCCCCCACCCGCCATGTGCGGCGTCCGTGCCTGTGAACCGCGCGTGGACCGCCCGCCACAAGGCGGCGTGTTCCGGATCGGTTCCATCGCCCGACATCAGCGTTTCCGACCAGCGGTCTACCTCTTCCAGCAGACCGGGCCCTCCATGGGACCAAGCCAAGACGGGCACATCGGGCAAGCCGGATTGCCGCACGCCCAGGAGCTCTCCCGGGCCGCGCAGCTCAAGGTCCGCCTGGGCGAGAGCGAACCCGTCACCGCATGTGCGCATCAGCTGCAGCCGGCGTTTGGCGGCGTCCGTCGTGGGGTCGGCGATAAGAAAGCAGTACGCCCGGCCGCCTCCACGGCCCACCCGGCCGCGCAGCTGGTGCAGCTGGGCGAGGCCGAACCGGTCGGCCCCCTCGATGACCATGACGGCCGCGCGTGGCACGTCGACCCCGACCTCCACGACGCTGGTAGCCAGCACCACCTTGAGCTCCCCCTCCCGGAACCGGGCCATGGTTTCGGCCTGCTTCAGGGCTGGCTGCCGCCCGTGCACAACGCCGACGGGAATGCCGGCCAAAGGGCCCTCGGTGAGCCGGCGGGCCGCGGCAAGAACCTGCTCCTCGTCTTCGGCGTCCTCCGCCCCGATGGCGGGAAACACCACAAACCCTTGGCAGCCGTCGTCCACGGCCTTGCGGAGAAACCGGTAAACCTCGCCCCGCCGCGCCGGCCGCACCCACCGGGTGTCCACAGGCAGGCGACCCGGCGGCGCAGCGTCGAGAACGGAAAGGTCCAGATCGGCATAGAGGCACAGGGCCAGAGTGCGAGGGATCGGCGTCGCGCTTACGACCAAAAGGTGCGGAGGCCGCGGCCGTGCCCCCAGGGCAGCCCGCTGGCGCACGCCGAAACGATGCTGTTCGTCGACGACGACGACCGCAAGCCGAGCGAAGGCGACATCGGGCTGCAAGAGCGCGTGGGTCCCGACGACCACCCCGGGCACGCCGCGCGCAAGGCTTGCAAGGATTTCCGAGCGCTCTTCGCGATCGGTGGCGCCGCGAAGAAGCCATACCGGAACGCCCAATGGCGCAAACCACCGGGCAAGAGTGTCCGCGTGCTGCTGGGCCAAGATGTCGCTGGGCGCCAGCAGCGCCCCCTGCAGCCCCTGTTCCGCCGCCCGCAGCAGGGCATAGGCCGAGACCACGGTCTTGCCGCTGCCCACGTCTCCTTGCAGCAGCCGCTGCATAGGGCGGGTGCGAACGAGGTCCGCTTCGATCTCCGCCATAACCCGGTGCTGGGCTGGCGTCAGCGCGAAGGGGAGCCGCTCCAACCAGCGATTCACTAACGGTCCGGCGGGGCGGAGCGGCCATCCCGCGGCAGGCTCGGTGCGGCGCCGAGCGGCCGCCGCAAGGCGCACCATCAGCAGCTCCTCCAGCGCCAGCCGGCGTTGGGCTTGGGCCAGACACTCGGGATTATCGGGAAAGTGCAGCCAATGGAAAGCGAGTTCCTTGTCAGGAAGGCCAGACGCGGCAAGCAGCTGCTTGGGCAAGGGATCGGTGACGCGCCCGGCCGCGTACAGGAGCGCCGCCCGCACGAGCCGGCGCATGATTCGCTGGCTTAATCCCTCGGTGAGCCGGTACTCCGGGACGAGGCGCCCGGTATGGAGCGTCCCGCCGCCCACGGCTGGGATGGGCTCCACCTCCGGCTGGCGCATGCGCCACCCACCGGTGGGCAACCGCTCGGCCCGTCCGCTGGCTGCAACCCGCCGGCCGGGCATAAGCTGCACGGGAAAGCGGCCCGGGCGCCTCCGGCCCGCCGGCGCCCGGGCGAACCAGACGAGCTCCAGGGCGTCTCCGCGATCGTCCGTCAACGTCGCCTGGCCCACCCACAGTCCCGGTTCGCCGGAGCTGGGGCGCCAGCGCAAAGAGCCCGTGCGGCCCACCACGGTCGCAGGCATGCCGTCCGCAAGTCCCGCCACCGGAGTCACCGTGCGGCGATCCGCGTGGCGGCGCGGCGCGTAGTGCAGCAGATCCCCAACCGTCACGACGCCGAGCCGGTGCAAGCACTCCGCCCGGGCAGGGCCAACTCCCGGCACGGCGGTGACCGGCTCAGCCAACACGTCGGTCGCCATGCCCGCCCTCCGGCAAAAGCCCGCCAGTCTTACGCGGGATAGAAAACCATCCCCAGCGTCCCAGGACCCGCGTGGGTGCCGACGGTCGGGCCAAGAACCGCCGTGATGAGCTCAGCCACGGGAACCCGCGCCCGGATCTGCACCGCGAGCTCGGCGGCTTCCGCGGGCGCGTCGCCGTGCATGACCGCCACCCGCTGCGGCGTGTCGCCTGCCTCCTCCACCATGCGCTCCAAGAGGCGCGACACCGCCTTGGCCCGCCCCCGGGCGCGCTCAAGGGGCGCTACCACTCCGTCCTCGACCGTTAGAATTGGTTTCACGTTGAGCAGTCCGCCCAAGAAAGCTTGCGCCCTGCCGATGCGCCCGTTGCGCTGCAAATACTCAAGGGTGTCCACCATAAACAGAATCCGCTGCCGTGCGATGACGTCGCGGGCGCGGGCAAGAATCTCCTCGACGCCGGCGCCTGCCCTGGCGAGACGCGCGCATTCGATGGCTACAAGCCCGTTGCCCATCGAGGCCGACCGGGTGTCCACCACGTGCACGGGTACGTCCACGGCCTGGGCGGCGATGCTGGCCGACTGCATGGTGCCGCTCATCGCCGACGACAGGTGGCACGAAATAACGGCGTCGGCGCCTTCCTCCTGAAGCGCCCGGTATACCGCCTCAAAATCGGCGGGTGCCGGCTGCGTCGTGC
>ERZ777003.3236-NODE-3236-length-16346-cov-4.828065_pt1 | contig 16346 bp, 14 predicted proteins | sample MGYA00374956_ERZ777003 | MGnify/ENA primary metagenome ERZ777003 (study PRJEB29302, sample SAMN06268252) | bioreactor metagenome | isolation source: Joint BioEnergy Institute, California, USA | place: USA:Joint BioEnergy Institute, California, USA | collected... | reverse complement strand
GGCTGGGCGCCGGGGGCGGAGACCGGCGGGCGCGACCCGGAACCGTCCGGCACCGCGTCCGCCGGCCGCATCACGTCAGCCGCGGCTCATTTCCGCCTGGACGGCCTCGACGACCCGCTGCAGCGCTGCCCTGGGGTCGGACTCCTCGCCCTTGAGGTAGGCCTCCCAGATCGGCTGGCCGATCACGAACTGCTGCAGGCCGAACAGGTGGTTGCTGATCGCCCGCGCCCGGTCGAGCTGGCTGCGGACCAGGCTGACGAACGGCGGCATCCACTCCGGCGGGTTGGCATCCCACTCGGCGTAGATCGACTTGTACGGCGGCAACTGGCCCGGATGGCTGGTCTCGGTGCCGGCGATCGAGTCCTGCCAGATCTGCCGGTCATAGGTCAGCGCCCGGATGTACTCCGCCACCTTCTCCTTGTTCTTGCCGTGCTTGAACAGGGCGCACCCGGTGGTCCAGAACACGGTCGAGCCGGCGCCGCCCGCGAACTTCGGCAGCGGCCCGAGGTGCAGGTCGGCCGGGTTGTCCCAGTACTGCGCCATGCGCAGCGGTGCATTGAAGTACTTGGTGTAGTAGCCCACGCGCTGGGCGGCGAACGCCACCTCGTCGGGCGTGCCGTTGACGCCGCCGTCCGACGCACCCGCCAGCAGGATGTCGGGGTGCGACACCTCCATGATCTTCTTCATCAGGATCAGCGCCTCGACGGCGGCGTCGCTGGTGAAGTCGAACAGGCCCTCCGGCGTGTAGATGTCGGGGTTCATGCTGTGGGCGAACGGCACCAGCGACCGCCAGCCGTGGGCGTCGAAGGTGGCGCCATAGGGGGCGGCGCCGCTCTCCACGATCGCCTTGGCGTTCTCCAGGTAGGTGTCCCAGGTTTCCGGCGCCTCGTCCGGCAGTCCGGCCTCGGTGGTGATGCCGGAATGCCAGCTCATGCCGATCACGTCGAGCAGGAACGGCCAGCCGTAGAGCTTGCCGTCGATCGTGTTCTCCTCGCGGATCGCCGGAATCATGTCATCCAGCACGTCCTGCGGGATGTAGTCGTCCCACGGCTCGATCACGCCGGCCTCGATCATCGCCGACATCTCGACGAAGGGGGTCTGGCCGACATAGACGTCCCAGGTGCTGTGCCCCGCCTGCGCCTCGGCCACAAAGCGCTCGATGCCGAAGCCCTCAACCGGCGCGATCTGGTAGTTGATGCCAGGGAACTGCGCGTTCACCTGCGGGATCGACGGGTGCAGGTCCTCGATCCACTGGTAGAAGGTGGGAGTCAGCGGACGGTCCTGGGCGCGGGCGGCGCTGATGCCGTACTTGCCCGCGACACCGATCCCGGCCAGCGCAAGGCCCGAGGTGAGGGTGCGCGCGATGAAGTCGCGCCTGTTGATCCGTCCGGCCAGCAGCTCCCTGCGCGCAGCCTGCTGGATCAGATACTCCTCTTCCCTGCGATTGATCATCACTCGGCCTCCGGCTGGTAGGTTCTTTTTCGCATTCGTGGGATGCGATGAAGGGAATCTTCTCAGCATCACCGGCCTGCCGCAACAGCAAAGGCCAATTGTCTGATGTTTCGGACGCCCGCCCGGTCGGGGCCGGCTCAGAACACCAGCGTCACCTTCAGGGCGCGGGTGCGGTCGGCGGCGAGGCGGAAGGCCTCGTCGGCCTCGCTCATCGGCACCTCGGCGGAGAGGATCGGGCGGATGTCGATCAGCCGGTCGGACAGCAGCCGCACCGCATGCCCGAACTCCTCGTGGAAACGGAAGGCGCCGACATAGTCGATCTCCTGCGCCATCAGCATGTTTGCCGGCAGCGGTATCTCGCCCGGCGGCATCATGCCGAGCTGCACTACCCGCCCGCCCGGCCGCACCACGCGGAACAGCTGGGCCAGCGCGGACGGCACGCCCGTCGCCTCCAGCGCCACGTCGAAGTGGCCCTTGTTCGCCTCGCAGGCCGCAAGCTTCTCCGGCGCGGCCGCCACGTTGATCACCTCGTCCACGCCCAGCTTCAGCGCCGTCTCGAGCGGCGGATCGACGATGTCGGTGATGGTGACGTGGGCGCCGGCCCGCTTGGCGACGACCGCGATCAGGCTGCCGATCGGCCCGGCGCCGGCGATGATGACCGTCCTGCCGAACAGGTTGCCGGCGCGGGCGACCCCGTGCAGCGCGACGCTCAGCGGTTCGGCGCAGGCGGCCTCGGCCCAGGACAGGTGCTCGGGGATCGGATGGCACTGGTCGGCGCGGGCGATCACCACCTCGCGGAACGCGCCCTGGACGTGCGGGCGGAGTGCCGCGCTGCCGAAGAACCGCATGTTGCGGCACAGGTTGCTGCGTCCGGCCCGGCAGTAGTCGCAGGTGCGGCACGGTCTGCTGGGGTTGATGGTGACGTGGTCGCCCGGCTTCACATGCTCGACCAGCGGCCCGGTCCCGATCACCTCGCCGGCGACCTCATGGCCGAGGATCAGGGGCTCGCAGACGTGGAAATCTCCCACCCGGCCCTTGAAATAGTAGGACAGGTCCGAGCCGCAGATGCCGCCGGAGCGGAACCGCACGCTGACCTCGTCGGGCCCCGGCTCCTGCTCCGCAACATCCTCGACGCGAAGATCCTTCGCCCCGTGCAGCACTGCAGCCCGCATCCGTTCCTCCCGTTCGCGACCATGCCGTTCCCCCGGCCTTCCTGCATCGTAGCCCGGTTGCCGGCGGAGCCGGAACCGGGATCGACGCGCGCCGGGCCTTGCGCACACTCTCCGTCGGGGCGAACAATGGCCGCGCTCCCGCAGGGGAAGACGGCACCATGACCACCTTTCTCGTTCGCCTCGCCAACGCGATCGCGATCCTGATCGGGCGCGGCCTCACGCCGGTGGCCGCGCTGGTGCGCTACCTGCCCGAAGGGCTGCGGACCCGCTGGTTCGGTTCCGACGTCCTCGTCGGCGCCACCACCCACTACACCTGGCTCGCCAACCAGTTCGGGCACTTCACCATCGGGCTAGCACTCTACGTGCTGATGCGTCAGGTGGCGGCGTGGATCAGCTTCAACAGCCTCGAGGGCAATGCGGTCGGTTCGCCGATCCTGGACGTGCTGGCCCTGATCCTCACCGTGGTCCTCTACGCGGTGAAGGAGACGGCCGACTACCGCCTGGCGGAGGTGCCGGGGCGCCAGTTCGCGATCGAGAACGTGGAGCTCCGCCTCGACGGCTTCGCCGACACCTTCTTTGTCGCCTTCGGCGCGGTCTTCCTCATGACGGCGAACTGGGGCTGGCTGGCGTGGGGAATCGCCGTCGTGCTGTTCGGGGCGGTCGCGGTACTGCTGGCGGGGTTCTATCTGCCGCGCGCCGACCGCTTCGACTTCTCCGGCCTGCCCCACTACTACCGGCTGCCGCTGTTCCAGGGCGAGGCGCGGGCGCTGACCGAGGCCGGGCCCAACCGCGACCTCGGGACGGCGCTGGTCACCGACGTGAGCTGCAACCGCTGCGACCGCGACGTGCTGCTGGTGCTCGGCGGCCCCGGTACCGGCCGCACCTCGCTGGTGGTCGGCATCGGCACCCGGCTTGCCATCGCGAAGGCGAAGCTCCGCTACGTGGCGGCGGCGAAGCTGGACGAGTTCTTCGCGCAGGAGCTGGCGGCTGCGCCGGCGGCGCGCCGGCGGCTTGGCCTCAGCTTCGATGTCTGGCCGCTGGAGGAGGTGACGCACGTCATCGTCGACGACGTGCCCGCCGGCCCGCCGGAAAATTTCCTCCTGGGCCTGAGCGACCCGGTGCGCCGCTACCTGCACGACCGCATCCTCATCCTCGTGATCTGCGGCGGGGCGGAGGACGATGCCGCCGCGGCGGCGACGGCGCTGGGATGGGCGGAAGCCCTGCAGCGCCTGGTCAGGCCCGAGGCGAAGGTTGCATCGGTGCTGCTGACCCGCGAGCTCGACCCGCGACAGCGCAACACGGCCCGCGTCGTTCCGGTCGTGGATGCCTGAGCCCGGCGCCGTTGCGCGCCCGCATCGCGGGCGGGGCCGCGGCGCCATCGCGCGGGCGCAAGGCTGCCATGCCGCGCCGCCGCATTGCCTTTTCCTCCGGCCGGCGTGAGCATCCGCGCCCCGTCACGACCCCATCCTCAGGACCCGGACGACATCTGCCATGGCTGCACTCTTCTCCGGCCTCGCGGCCGCCCTGGTCGGCGCTGCCTTCGCGATCCAGCCGGTGCTGAACGTCGAGATCAGCCGCAGTACCGGCAGCGCGCTGTGGGCGGCGATGACCTCGATCGCGGTCAGCCTGCTGACGCTGGTGCTGATCACGCTGACCGGCGCCGCCGGCCGCTTTCCGCTGGCCCAGTTCACTGGCCTTCCGCCGTGGCTGCTGCTGGGCGGCGTGATCGGGGCCGGCGTCGTGGCCTGCTCGATCTGGCTGACGCCGATCATCGGCACCGCCGCCTTCTTCGCCTGGCTGATCGCCGGCCAGCTTATTGCCTCGCTGGTGATCGACCACATCGGCCTGCTGTCGGTGCCGGTGGAGCCGATCTCCCTGCTGCGGGTGGTTGGTGTGCTGATGGCGATCGGCGGCGCCGTCCTCGTGAAGCTCGGCTGAGCCTCAGTCCTGGCGGATCGCCTCGAACTCGACGATGAGCTCGATCTCGTCGCCGACCCAGCCGTTGGCCACGCCGTAGGTGCTGCCGAAGTCGCTGCGCCGGACCGTGCCGCGCACCGACACGCCGAGCACGAACGGCGGCCCGGCGCCGAACGGATATTCCTCCGACTTGTTCAGCGTGACCGTGAACGACACCGGCCGGGTCTCGCCGCGGATGGTGAGGTCGCCGTGGACGATGCCGGTGTTCTCGCCCGTCTGCTCCGCATGCGTGCCGACGAAGCGGATGGTTGGGTGTGCCTCGGCGGAGAGGAAGTCGGGGCTGCGCAGATGGCCGTCGCGGGCGTCGTGGCCGGTGAAGACGCTCGCCGCCTGCACCTCGATCTCGATCGCGCGCACCGCCGGACCCTCCGGGTCGTACTCGAAGCTGCCGGAGGCGTCGAGGAACATGCCCAGCACCTTCTCGTAGCCCAGATGCTCGGTGAGGAAGCCGATCGAGAAATGGGCGGGATCGATGGCGTAGCGCTCGAACTCCGCCCGGGCCGCCGCCGGCGCCATCGCCGCCGCGACCGCTGCTGCTGCCGCCCACGTCCGCATGCGCATCCGCTCTCCCTGTCGGGCTGCCACCAGTTGGGCGCAGTCCCGCCTGCCGGCGCAAGACCGCACCGATCACGCTTGGGTGAGGATCGGCGGCGCCTATTCGGTGGTGGCGGGCCAGAGGACGCGGTTGAGGAAGCGGCTGAGGTCGGCGGTGGAGCGCGCGCGCACGGCGTCGTCCGCGCCGATCATGTAGGGCTCGTCGCGGACGCAGAGGGCGAGAATGGCGCGCCGGCTCAGACGGCCGGACATCTCCAGCCCCAGGTCCTCCTCGCGGATCCGCCCGTCCGGTTCCACCCTGAAGTCGCAGTCGGACAGCACGCGGCCGATCGGGCGGGGCGTCGCCACGCCGCCGTCCCACTGATGGTAGGCGCCTTCATAGGCGATCCACCCGGCCTCGCTGCCGCCCGCCTCCAGGTCGGCGAGGGTGGCGCGGCAGTCGTCGGGGTCGATGATCGCGTCGCGCGTGCCCCACAGCATCAGCACCGGAGCGCCGGTCGTCTCCCTGCGCTCGAAGCGGGCGATGCACGGGCCGTAGAAGGAGACATGGGCCGCGAACCACGGCCCCCCGGGCCGGTAGATCTCCGCCGTCTGCCGGTAGGCCGCATAGGTCGCGGCCATGCCGCCGTAGGAGAAGCCGACCAGCGCGACCCGCGTGCCATCCACCTCCGGCAGCGCGTCGAGATAGGCAAGGCCGGCGAAGGCGTCCGCCAGGTACATCGCCTCGGTGATGTCGAGCACGCGCTCCATGAAGCTGACGGCAAGGTCGCGCCGGGCGCCGAACACGTCAATCACCAGCGCCGCGACGCCCTGGGCGGCGAGCTGGCGGCCATAGGTCATCTCGCGCTCCTGCCGCACGCCGCTGGCGCCGTGCAGCAGGATCACCGCCGGCACCGGCTCCGCGGCGCTCGCATCCTCCGGCATGAACAGCGTTGCCCGCGCTTCCCGCGCAGGCGCGGCCCCGGACGCGGCATCCCGCAGGGTGTAGGGGTCTGAGGTGGGGAAGGTGACGTCCACGCCCCGGGGGAGCGACGGATCGACAGCGGGCCAGACCTCGTCGAGCTGTCGGCTGGCACCAGCCGCGCCGCCCCACGCCACGGTGAGGGCCAGCACCGTTGCAACGGCCCGGCGCGCCCCGATCGACAGGCATGGAAAGAGAGGATGGTGCCGCCTAGGTGACTTGAACACCTGACCCTCGCATTACGAATGCGATGCTCTACCAACTGAGCTAAGGCGGCCCACGGCGGATGCCCCTATAGCCCATCCGCCAGCAAATTTACAGCGGGATTTGACTGCGACAACCCGTCAGCCCGTCGCCGTCGAGGGCAGCGGCGCCGCCGGGCCCTCGCCGGCGGGCGGCCGGGGCGGCCCGGCGGGAAGGCTGTCGATCAGCAGCGGCAGCTGCTCCGGGCCGAAGTTGTGCCAGCTCACCGTGCCGAAGGCGCCGCAGCCGGGGCAGTGGCTGTGCCAGTCGGCGCTCGCCGTCCCGCACTCCCGGCAGATCCAGCCCTGCTGCTGGCCGAACGCGGCGGCCTTGGCGAGCCAGCGCCGGGCGGCGGCGACGTCGCCGTGCTGCTGTTCCTCGATGTCGGCGAGCAGCCGGTAGCGGCGCGCGCCGCCGGTGGCGTCGTCCACCCGTTCGAGCAGGGCGCGGGCGTCGTCGTAGCGGCCGGCGTCGGCCGCAGCCCGCGCCATCACCAGCCGGCTCTCCGTCGACTCCGGGGCGCCGGCGGTGAGCTTGCTCAGGCGCCGGTAGAGGCCGGTCGGCGTCTCCGCCGGATACAGGTTGCGGTAGGCGGCGGCGATCTCCGGATGGGGCGATTTCTCCCAGGTGCGGGTCAGCACGTCGGCGGCCCGGCGCACGTCGCCGCGGGCGGCGTGGAGATGGGCGAGCTGGATCGCCGCCGGGACGAAGTCGGGGGCCGCCTTGTGCGCCTGGCGGGCGAACTGCAGCGCGCGCGCCGCGTCGCCGGCCCGTTCCACCGCCCGGCTCGCCTCGGTCTGGATGATGGCGAGCCTTCGCGCGGCCTCGGCATCGTCATAGGCGCCGAGCCGGCGCGCCGTCGCCGTCGTATCCAGCGCGGCTTCCCAGTCTCCGAGGCGGGTCTGCAGCTCTGCCAGCGTCTGCAGCAGCCAGGGCGAGCGCGGCCGCAGCTCCCGCGCCCGGAGGGCGAGCCGGAGGGCGCGGGCGTCGTCCCGCGCGCGCAGCGCCTGCATCAGCAGCCCGCGCAGACCGAGGAACTCCGTCTCCGGCTGGTCGAGCATCGCCTCGAAATAGCGGCGGGCGGCCGCCTCGTCGCCCCTGAGCTGCGCCGCCTGCGCCGACAGCAGGTTCGACAGCGGAACCCCGCTCAGCATCGCCGACGCCCGGCGCGACTGCCGGCCGGCCTCCTCGCGGTCGCCGGCGGCAACCGCGACCATGCCCATCGACAGCGCGTGCATCCCCTTGCGGTGGCGCCGGCGGGCGAACCATTCCGAGAGTCGGTGCGGAGAAAACACGATCAGGCGGAACAGCTGGGCCAGCAGCACGACCACCACGATCAGCACCAGCAGCGCCAGGATGCCGACGCCGATGTCCGTCTCGATCCGCCAGCCGAGCCAGTCCAGCCGGATCTGGCCGGGATGGTCGCGGATGAACAGGACGGCCCCGACTGCCGCCACCACCAGGATGAAGAAGGCTACGATTCGCCGCATGGCAGCCCGCCCTCAGCGCCGCACGGGGCGGAGGCTAGCGGGCGGCATCGCCGTCGCCCTCCGCCGGCGCGGGGTCGCCCTCGGGCGCCAGCTCCGGCCGGAAGCTCGCCAGCGAGGCCTGGCGGACGGCGGCCAGCGCCTGATCGGCTGCCACCCGCAGCCGCGCCGACGCAATCCAGTCCGCGGCCGCCTCGGCATAGGCCGCGCCGATCTCCCCGAGCCCCGCCATCGCATCTGCGGCGGCGGCGATGTCGCCCGCGGCGAGGTGCCGTTCCGCCGTCGCCAGGACCCCCTCCACCGTGCCGGGGCCGGCGCCATCGACGCGACTCACGGTGACCAGGCCGCTGAGTTCGTTCCAGATCTCGTCGAGCGTGTCCTCCGGCGGCGTCTCGGCGGTGGCGAGCACCGTCCGCCGGATGCCGTCGAAGGAGGCGCGCAGCTCGGCGAGCGTCGGCACGCCGGTGGCGGCTGCCTCGGCCAGCGGAGCGACCGCCTCCTCTACCTTGGGCGCGAGCGGGGCCAGCGTCTCGCTGGCGGCCGCCACCTGTTTCAGCGCGGCAAGCTGATCGGCGAACGGGCGGGTCGTGGCGAGCTGGCTTTCGAGCTGGCCGAGAGCGATGAGGAAGCTCTGGTGGGCCGCCGCAGCGTCGTCGGCGCCGGCGAGGCGGGCAATCCGCGCCTCGAGGCGGCCGACCGCCTGGTCCACCAGCGCCGTCGCCGCACTCAGCGCCTCGTCGCGGGCGCTGCCGGCGGCATCCGAGGCCTGCCGCAGCTCGTCCTGCACCTGGCCGACGGTCGCCTGCATCGCAGTCACGGTCGCCCGCAGCTCGTCCAGCGCCGCCGCATCGCCGGCCGCCTCCAGCCGGCCGACCTGCCGCTCGACCGCGGCGATCCGGTCCTCCAGCCCCGTGACCACCTGCTCCAGCGAGCGGACCATGCGCTCCAGCGAGTCCAGCGCCTCGGTCAGGGCCGCGGGCGGCTCGGCGGCGGTGCCCGCCGCCTGCTCGAGCGCCGCCACGCGGGCCGCGAGTGCATCCAGCGCCCCTGCAGGGCTGTCACCGTCGCCGGCCCGCAGCGCTTCCAGCTCCTGCTGCAGCGCGGCCACCCGGCCCTGCAGGCCGGTGTCGTCATCCGTGGCCAGCCGCTGTTCCAGCGCCTCCAGACGCTCCGCCAGCGCCGCCGCCCCGGCCGGGGCCGCACCCTCCTGCGCATCGGCGGCGAACCAGATGCCGAACACGACAGGCCAGATGACGGCGACCACCAGCGCCAGCGCGGCCAGGGCGATCACCCCGACGGAACGTGTGGGGGCGACGGCCGGCGTCGGTGGCACTGGCGTCGGGGGCGGCGGCGGCGGCGGCGGTGTGTTCACAGGCTGAGGGCTCGCATCGGCAGGGGCGGGATCGGTCGGCCGGTCTTCCGGCGGGCTGAACCGGATACCGGGGCGCGGCCCGGGGGAAATCCGGCCGGCGCCCGTCGCATCGTCGGGCGCCGCTGGGGCTGCCGTGTCCTCGGGCCCGGGCTGCGGACCGGACGGGGGCTGTGCGAGCGGGCTCGGCAGCGCCACGCCGTGGTCGCGTGCGGCCGCCACCACCAATTCCACGCGGGCGGCAGGGATTGTGTCGCGCTGCTTCCAGCCCTGCACGGTGCTGACCGGGACGCCCAGCTTCGCGGCCATCGGGCGGATACCGCCGAAGGCATCGATCACGGGCTGCGCGGCGATGTCGCGCGGGGCCGTTGCGGGCCCGTCGCCGCTGCTGTCGTTCCCTGTGTGGATCATGGAAGCCTCCCGCCGTCAGGACCGGGGCGTCACGTACGGAATGGGATCGCACAGCCTCTTGCGGGGCTCAACCGGATTCGCGTGCGGCCGGGGTGACAAATCGCCCGGAGGGGGCGTGCGTTCCCGGTCAGCACGCCGTACGTGCGATGATCACGCGGCGTACGAGCGCCAGCATCGACTCCTGGTCGGGGGAGCCGGCGACCTCGATGCCGCGCCAGCGCAGGGCTTGCGCCCGTCCGGCAACGGCCTCGCTCAGGCAGAGGGCAAGGCTGTCCTGCAGCCTCTCCTGCAGTCCGTACGCTTCGACGAGGTCGGCGAAGATACCAGCCGTACGAGGGCTGTAGAACAGGACGAGTTGGTATCGGCCGGCACGCAGCCCCTGCTCGACCTCGCGCGGCAGCATCGTTTCCGGCTGCGCCGCGTACACCACCACGGGACGACACGGCACCTGTATGCGTGCAAGGGCGGCGCCGAGATCGCCGGCCGTATGCTCGCCGCAGGGGTACAACACCGCGCCGCGGCCCGGCTCGAGCCGGCGCTCCAGCACCGCGACCAGCGCCCGGAAGTCGCCGGCGGCCGACCTGACCCGGCCGAATCCGGCTTCGCGCGCGGCCTGCGCGGTGGCGTCGCCGACGGCGAACAGCGGCAGGTCGCGTTCCATCAGCCGCGCGCCCAGCGGGCGCTGGATCAGGGCGCGCGCTGCGTTGGCGCTGGTAAGCACGATCGCCTGCAGGTCGTCGACCCGCGGCTCCTCCCCTGCGGGCGGAACGGGCACGATCCGCAGCATGGGCGCCACGGTCGCCCGCAGGCCCATCTCGCGCAGCAGCAGCGCGGTCTGTTCCGCCTCGGGCAGCGGCCGGGTGACCAGCGCCCGGAGCGTCACCCCCGCGCCTCCGCCGCCAGTGCCTCGCCGCAGGCAAGCCCGAAGGCGGACACGGCCTGCAGGTCCTCCGGCGGCGTCGTCAGGCTCCATTCGCCGCGGGCAACGCGCCGGCCGTCGGGCGAGGCGATCAGCCCCTCCAGCCGCAGCCGGCCGTCGGGGAGCACGGTTGCGAGCCCGGCAATCGGCGTGCGGCAGGAGCCGTCCAGCGCCGCGAGGAAGCCGCGCTCTGCGGTGATGCAGACCGCGGTCGGCCGGTCGCCGATCCGCCCGGCCAGGCCGATCGCGTCCGCATCGCCGCTCCGGGCGGTGATCGCGATGGCCGCCTGGGCCACTGCCGGCAGCATGACCGTGGACGACAGCACCAGCATTCCCGGCGGCGTGAGCCCCAGCCGGCGCAGACCCGCCAGGGCGAGGAGGGTCGCGTCCGCCTCGCCGCGCTCCAGCTTGCCGAGCCGGGTGCCGACGTTGCCCCGCATCGGCGCGACCTCAAGGTCCGGGCGCCGGGCGAGAAGCTGGGCCTGGCGGCGCAGCGACGCCGTGCCGACGCGCGCGCCCGGCGGCAGGAGACCCAGCGGGTCCGACCCGGGGCCGCTCTCCAGTCCCGGCCGCAGCAGCAGCACGTCGCGCGGGTCTTCCCGCTTCGTCAGCGCGGCAAGCACGATGCCCTCGGGCAGCAGCGTCGGCAGGTCCTTGGCCGAATGCACCGCGAGGTCGATCGCGCCGGCGAGCATCGCCTCGTCGATCTCCTTGGTGAACAGCCCCTTGCCGCCGATGTCGGCCAGCGTCCGGCCCTGCACCGCGTCGCCGGTGGTGCGGATCGGCACCACCTCGATCGCGCCCTCCGCGGCAAGCTCCGGGACGGCCGCCGCCAGCGCGCCCGTCACCAGGCGCGTCTGCGCCAGCGCGAGCGGGCTGCCGCGGGTGCCGATCCTGAGCGGCAGCCGCATCGCCGTCAGCGGCCCGCAAGGGCGCGGTAGGGGTGAGCCGGATAGGCCCCCAGCAGCTCGAAGCGCTCGGTGAAGAAGTCCAGCTCCTCGAAGGCGCGGCGCATCGCCGGCTGGTCCGGATGGCCCTCCGCGTCGGCGTAGAACTGGGTCGCCACGAAATGGCCGCCCAGCATGTAGCTCTCGAGCCGGGTCAGGTTGATGCCGTTGGTGGCGAACCCGCCCAGCGCCTTGTAGAGCGCCGCCGGCACCGACCGCACCTGGAACACGAAGGTGGTGATGGTCGGCGTGTCGATCGCCGGATAGGCGGCGCGGTCGCGCGACAGGATCAGGAACCGCGTCGTGTTGTGCTCCGCGTCCTCGATGTCGCGCTCCAGGATCTTCAGGCCGTAGATCTCGGCGGCGAGGGTGGTCGCGATGACCGCCCTGGTGGGATCGGGGTGGGCGGCGAGCTCGGCCGCTGCCCCGGCGGTGTCGGCGGCCACCACCGGCTCGAGCCCGAGCTGGGCGATCCGCCGCCGGCACTGGCCGAGCGCGTGGACATGGGTGTGGACGCTGCGGATCGTCTCCAGCGACGCGTCCTGGTTCCCCAGCAGCTGGTGGCGGATCGGCTGGAAATGCTCGCCGACGATGTAGAGGCCGCTGTCCGGCATCAGGTGGTGCACGTCGGCGACCCGGCCGGCGATCGAGTTCTCGATCGGGATCATGGCGAGGTCGGCACGGCCGGTTCGCACCGCGGCGAAGGCATCCTCGAAGCTCTTGCACGGCAGGGTGCGCATCTCCGGATGCACGATCCGGCAGGCGACATCGGAATTGGCGCCCGGTGCGCCCTGGAAGGCGATGATCCCCGCGCCCCGGCTCTGGTCCGTCACGTCCACCTCGTTCTATCTGGCGCCGAGCTGGCGGCGCGCCTCCTCCAGGTCGTCCGGCGTGTCCACGCCCAGCGGCACCGTGTCCACGATGCGGCAGGTGATCCGCATTCCGTTCTCCAGCAGGCGCAGCTGTTCCAGCCGTTCCCGCTGCTCGAGCGGCGCCGGAGGCAGCCGGACGAAGCGCTCCAGCGCCGCGCGGCGGTAAGCATAGATCCCGATGTGATGATAGTGCGGCCCGCTGCCCCAGGGGGCGGTGGTGCGGGTGAAATAGAGGGCGGGGCCCTGCACCGCGCCGGGGGCGAGGGACACGATTGCCTTCACCACGCTCTCGGCGGTGCGGTCGCGCTCGTTGCGGATCTCGGCAGCGATGGTGGCGACGTCGGCGTCGGAAGCGGTCAGCGCCTCGAGCACGGCCGCCACGTCTGCCGACGGAATGGTCGGAAGGTCGCCCTGCAGGTTGACCACGATCTCGTGGCGCCCCTCGGGGTCCACCGTCTGCAGCGCCTCGTGGATGCGGTCCGAGCCCGACGGATGGTCCGGAGCGGTCATCACCGCCCGGCCGCCGGCCCGTTCGACCGCCTCGGCGACCGGCCGGTCGCAGCAGGCGACGACCACCGGGCCGACTCCGGCTTCCACCGCCCGCTCCAGTACGTGGACGATCAGCGGCTTTCCGACCACGTCCGCCAGCGGCTTGCCCGGCAGCCGGGTCGCCGCCAGGCGCGCCGGTATGATCACGATCGCGCTCAACTCGCCTCCATCGCGCTCCGCGGCGGCGGGCCGCGGGCTTCGCCCCGCCGGACGCTGCGTCATATGGGCGCAAAGGGGTGACGCTGCGCCGGCAACTGCCGTAGTTTTCGCGCGGTCTAGCCGATCCGCGACGGCGGCGCAAAGGTTCCTGAATCCAGACCCCTGGACACGGTAGCTCGCCCCTCCGGGTACCACCGGGACCGCCTGGTTTCCGGCCAGCGCCCGGAGCGGCTTGGCTGTGCGGTCACTCTGGGCAACGAAAGGGCGGGCAGGCAGGCCCGGGGCAACGGAGACAACATGTCGAGCGGCATTGAAACCAACAAGATCGTCGGCGCCGTCCTGACCGCGCTGCTGGTGACTGTCGGCATCGGCCATTTCGGCGCTGCGCTGTTCGGTTCGGGCGAGCACGGCGACGAGGTCCAGCTTGCCTATCCGGTTGCGGCCGGCACCGCGACCACCCAGCAGCAGGAGGAGGAGCCGGAGGCGCTGCCGTCGGTCCTGCCACTGCTGGCCGACGCTGCGCCGGCGGAGGGCGAGCGGCTGTTCGCCGCCTGTCGCGGCTGCCACACCAACGCCGCGGGCGGCGCACACAGCGTCGGCCCGAACCTGTGGGACGTGGTCGGCCGCGACATCGCCAGTGCCGAGGGCTACAGCTACTCGCCGGCGCTGCAGGCACTGGAGGGCGCCTGGACCTATGACGCCCTCAACGGCTTCATCCACGCTCCGCGCGATTTTGCCCCCGGGACGAAGATGACCTATGCCGGCCTGCCGGACACGCAGGCCCGCGCCAACCTCATCGCCTATCTGCGCACCCTGTCCGACGACCCGGCGCCGTTGCCGACCCAGGAGGAGATCGACGCGGTGACTGCCGCCCAGCAGGCGGCGGCCGAGGGCGAGCCGGAGGCCGAGGACGGTGCGGCGGCGGCGGCTGACGAGGGCGCGGCTACCGAGGAAGTCGCTCCTGCGGAAGAGGCGGCTGGCGCCGAACCGTCGGACGAGCCCGCGGCTGCGGAAGAGGCTACGGACGGCGAGGACACCGCTGCCCCCGCCGAGGAGCCGGCTGCCGACGAGGGCGCCGCCGTTGACGATGCTGCCGGCACCGAGACGACGGACGAGCCCGCTGCCGATCAGGATGCGGCAACCGGGAACCCCGACGCCGGCGCGGAGGCCGCGGACGATGCGGCCGCTGCCGAGGAGCCGGCCGCCGAGACGGCGCCCGCGGACGAGCCCCAGGCGAGCGACGCGGCTGCCGCTGACGAAGGCGCGGCCGAGGAGACCGCTGGCGAGGCGACCGGGAGCGATGCCGGCGCCGGGCCCGAGACGACCGGCGAGCCGGTGAGCACGCCGTCCGGCGAGGAAACGGTGGGCGACCAGCCTGCCGCAGAGGAGTCGTCGGCCGACGAGCCGCAGACCGGCGACGAGACAGGCGGCGAAGCGCCCGCTGCCGAGGAGGCACCTGCCGAGGAGCCCGCGGCGGAGGAAGCGCCGGCGCCGGCCGACGGCAACTGACGCCGCACCGGTTCCGGAGCGCGCCATGACCGCCGTCGTCGATGACGCGCTGCTCGCCTTCGCCGGGACGCTGGCGGATGCGAGCGGCCCGATCCTCCGCCGCCATTTCGATGCCGGCGTCGCGGTCGAGGACAAGCCCGACCGCAGCCCGGTGACCGTCGCCGACAGGGAGGCGGAGGCCGCGCTTCGGGCGCTGATCGAGCAGCACTACCCCGACCACGGCATCATCGGCGAGGAATATGGCGCGACCCGGCCCGACGCCGACTACGTCTGGGTGCTGGACCCGGTGGACGGCACCAAGGCCTTCATCGTCCACAAGCTCACCTTCGGCACGCTGATCGCGCTGTCCTACCGCGGGCGGCCGGTGCTGGGCGTGATCGATCAGCCGGTGCTGCGCCACCGCTGGGTCGGCGCGGCCGGGCATCCCACCACCTTCAACGGCACGCCGGTGCGCGGGCGCCCCTGCAAGTCGCTCGCCGAGGCGCGGGTGAACACCACCGCCGCCGACCTGTTCACCGACGAGCAGTTTCCGCGCTTCATGCGCGTCGCCCGCCAGGCGAAGTTCTGCCACTGGGGCGGCGACTGCTACGGCTTCGGCCTGGTGGCGAGCGGCTACATCGACCTCAGCGTCGAGGCCGGGCTCAAGACCCACGACTACATGGCGCTGGTCCCGGTCATCGAGGGCGCGGGCGGCAAGGTCACCGACTGGGCCGGCCGCCCGCTCGACATGGGCTCCGACGGCACCATCATCGCCGCCGGCGATCCGGACCTGATCGGACCCACGGTGGCGGCGCTGGCCTAGTCCGCGTCGCCGCCCTGACGGCAGTGGAAAGCCTTCCTACCCGCCCGGCCGGGTGCGGGCGCAGCCGGCGATCACTTCCAGCGCCTGATCGATCTCGGCCTCGCTGTTGTAGTAGTGCGGCGAGGCCCGGTTGATCGTCTCCAGCCCGCGCTCCGCCATGTCCAGCCGCGTCGAGGAGAGGCCGCTGGTGCCGAGGTTCACGCGCCGGGCTGCGCAGTGGTCGCGGACGGCGACGGGATCGACCCCGTCGATGGAGAAGCTCACGATCGCTGCCTTCTCCGCGCCCTTGTCGTGCAGCGACACGCCCGGGATTGCGGCGAGGCCTGCACGCAGCCGGTCGGCGAGCGCCTGTGCCCGGTCCGCGATCGCCTCGAGGCCCCAGCCGAGGGCGTATTCGGCGGCCGCACCCAGCCCGAGCCGGCCGGAGACGTGGCTCTCCCACGTCTCGAACCGCCGCGCGTCGGCGCGGAGGACGTAGTCGTCCGGCCCCGTCCACTCGGCCGCGAGCAGGTCGACGAAGGGCGGATGCAGACGCTGGATCCAGTCGCGGCGGACCCACAGGAAGCCGGTGCCGCGCGGGCCGCGCAGGAACTTGCGGCCGGTCGCCGACAGCATGGTGCAGCCGATGCGGCTTGCGACCACCGGCAGCTGACCGACCGACTGGCAGGCGTCGAGCAGGTAGGGAAGGCCGTGACGGGCGGCGACCGCCCCGATTTCGGCCGCCGGGTTGACCAGCCCGCCGTTGGTCGGCACGTGGGTGATGGCGATGAGGCGCGTGCGGCCGTCGATCAGCGCCTCCACCCCCTCGGGATCGGTCCGCCCGCTGCCGTCGTCCGGCGCGACCCGGATCTCAACCCCGTCGCGCCGCGCCCGCTGCAGGAAGGCGAGGTAGTTGGAGGCGTACTCGGCCTTGCCGGTGATGATGGCGTCGCCGGGCTTCAGCGCCAGCGCATAGAAGGCCA
>ERZ777003.3235-NODE-3235-length-16350-cov-10.048113_pt1 | contig 16350 bp, 16 predicted proteins | sample MGYA00374956_ERZ777003 | MGnify/ENA primary metagenome ERZ777003 (study PRJEB29302, sample SAMN06268252) | bioreactor metagenome | isolation source: Joint BioEnergy Institute, California, USA | place: USA:Joint BioEnergy Institute, California, USA | collected... | reverse complement strand
TCCACGTCCACGTGCCGGCGGGCGCGATCCCGAAGGACGGGCCGAGCGCCGGCATCACGATCGCGACGGCGCTCGTCTCGCTGCTGAGCGGCCGCCCGGTGCGCAGCGACGTGGCGATGACCGGCGAGGTCACGCTCACCGGCCAGGTGCTGCCGATCGGCGGCCTGAAGGAGAAGGCGCTGGCGGCGCAGCGCAGCGGGATCAGGTGCGTGATCGCGCCGGCGCGCAACGAGCAGGACGTCGACGAGATCCCCGAGCACCTGCGCGCGGCGCTGCGCTTCCGCTTCGTCTCCTCGCTGCCGGAGGTGCTCGAGGCGGCGCTCGCGCGGCGGCCGGCCCGCCGGCGGGCGGCGGCCTGAGCGGCCGCCGGCGGGCCGCCGCGCCCCGGCCGCCGCCCGCGGGCGGGGAGGGGCGTCGGACGGCGGGGTATGCTCGGCGCACACGAGTCAGCGGACCAGAGGAGCACCCGGCATGGCAGCACGCACGAAGAAGGCGAAGAAGGCGGCGAGCGCGGCGGCGGCCACGACGAGCCCCTGGGTCCAGCGGATCGTCGAGGACGAGGAGCTGCGCGACAACTTCCGCGTCGCCTTCGAAGCGGCCAAGGACGCCTACGAGCGCCTCACCGACGGCAAGAGCCCGAAGCAGCTCGTCGAGGACAAGAAGCTCCACAAGGATCTCGAGAAGGCCGCGGGCGCGCTCAAGGAGGCCGGCGCCTCGCTCAAGGACGGGCCCAAGAAGCGGCCGAAGAAGCAGCGCCACCTCGGCCGCAAGCTGCTGCTGCTCGTCGTCGGCGCCGTCGTCGCGCTGGCCGTCAGCGAGGATCTGCGCAACAAGGTGCTCGACCTGCTCTTCGGCAAGGAGGAGGAGTTCGAGTACTCGTCGCCGTCGGCGAACGCGCCGAGCGGCTCCTAGCGCGAACGCCGCCGCGGCGGCGGCCGCGGCCGCGCGCGCCGCGCGGCGGGCGCCCGCGCCGCGGCGCGCGCCGCGCGCCGGCCCGTCGGCCAGCTACGATCGGACCATGGCTGCCACCGACACGGTCGCCGCCCGGGCCGACGCCGACGCGGCGCCGCGCACGCTCGAGAGCGAGAAGGCGAGGCGCATCGTCGAGGCGATGCGCGCGAGCGTCGCGGTGCGCGGCGCGGCCGGCTCGACGTTCGACCACGTCGCGCGCGAGGCGGGCGTCTCGCGCGGGCTGCTGCACTACTACTTCGGCACGAAGGAGAAGCTGCTCGTCGAGGTCGTGCGGCGCGACTGCGAGCTGCGGATCGCGCGGCTGGCGACGGCGCTCCAGGGCGCCCACACCGCCGACGACTTCATCGACGGGCTCGTGCGCGGGCTCGACGAGCTGATCGAGCACGACCCGCAGATGGTCGTGCTCATGTTCGAGCTGTTCACGCTCTCGCGCCGCAACGAGGAGATCGCCGCCGCCGTCGCGGCGCTCCACCGCCAGACGCGCGACCACCTCGCCGCCGCGCTGGCGGCCAAGCGCGACGAGGGCGTGCTCCAGCTCGGCGCCGAGCCGGACGCGGTCGCCGGCGTCCTGTTCGCGCTCGCCGACGGGCTCGCGCTGCGCTTCCTCACGGAGCCCGACGTCGACCCGCGGCCGACGGTGGCGGCCGCCGTCGCCGCCGCGCGGACGCTGATCCGCGACCCCGACTGAGGGGCGGCGCGCCGCCGGCGATGGGCTCGCAGGCCGCGCCGAGGAGGGGCCGCCGGCGTCGCCGGGCGCTGCTGCTCGGCGCGGGCGGCGCGGTCGCGCTGCTGGCGGTCGGCCAGGTCGCGCTGCCGCGCATCGCGGCCCACGTCGTGCGCGAGCGGCTCGGCGGCGCGGCGCAGGTGCGGTCGGTCGAGGTGCGCGCGGTGCCGGCGATCCAGCTGCTGTGGGGGCGGGCCGACCGCGTCGCCGCCGACGTGCGCGCCTTCGACGCCAGCGGTCGCGACCTCGCGGACGAGCTCGCGCGCACCCGCGCCGTCGACGCGCTCGACCTGCGCATCGAGCGGCTGCGCGCGGTGCGCGGCGTCGCGCTCGCCGACGCCCGCCTGACCAAGCGCGGCGACGCGCTCGCGGCGGCCGCGACGCTCGACCCCGCCGCGCTGCGCGCGGCGCTGCCGCCCGGCGTCGACGTCCGCCCCGTCGCGGCCGACGACGGCGCGGTCGTGCTCGAGGGGCGGGCCGGCCTGCTCGGGCTCGGCGCGGCGATGCGGCTGCGCGTCGTCGCCGTCGACGGCCGCGTCGTCGTGCGGCCCGAGCTGGGCCTGCTCGGCCTGCTCGCGCGCGTGACGCTGTTCGACGACGCCCGCATCGCCGTCACGGCGCTGACGGCGCGGCCGCTGGCCGACGGCCGCGTCCGCTACGCGGCGCGCGCGACGCTGCGCTGAGGGCGGCGGGCGGCGCCGCGCTCTCGGGCGGCGGCGCCGAGCTGCGGGCTGCGCCAGGGGGCGCGCGCGGCCGCGCTCAGGCGGCGGCGCCGAGCTTCGGGCTGCGCCAGGGGGCGCGCAGCCGCCGCTCGAGCTCGGGGCCGAGCGCGTCGATCGCGATCCGCTCCTGCCTGAGCGTGTCGCGGTCGCGCAGCGTGACGGTGCCGTCCTCGAGCGTCTGGTGGTCGACGGTGACGCCCCAGGGGGTGCCGATCTCGTCCTGGCGGCGGTAGCGCTTGCCGATCGAGCCGCCCTCGTCGTACTCGGCCTGCATGCGGTCGCGCAGGTCCTCGTAGATCCTGCGGGCGAGCTCGGGCTGGCCGTCCTTCTTGACGAGCGGCATGACGGCGACCTTCACCGGCGCCAGCCGCGGGTGCAGGCGCAGCACGGTCCGCACGTCGCCCTCGACCTCCTCCTCGTCGTAGGCGTCGACGAGGAAGGCGAGCGCGGCCCGGTCGACGCCGGCGGCCGGCTCGATCACGTGGGGGATGTACCGCTGGCCCGTCGACGGGTCGAGGTACTCGAGCTTCTCGCCGGACGCCCGCCTGTGGGCGCTGAGGTCGTAGTCGCCGCGGTTGGCGATCCCCTCCAGCTCCGACCAGCCGATCGGGAACAGGTACTCGACGTCGCTGGTGCCCGACGAGTAGTGCGACAGCTCGTCCGGCTCGTGCGCGCGCAGCCGCAGGTGGTCGGGCCGGATGCCGAGCTCGAGGTACCACCGCTCGCGCTCGGCCAGCCAGTACTCGAACCACCTCGGCGCCTCGTCCGGCGGCACGAAGAACTCCATCTCCATCTGCTCGAACTCGCGCGTGCGGAAGATGAAGTTGCCGGGCGTGATCTCGTTGCGGAACGACTTGCCGATCTGGGCGATGCCGAACGGGGGCTTCCTGCGCGAGAACTGCAGGACGTTCTTGAAGTTGATGAAGATCCCCTGCGCCGTCTCGGGCCGCAGGTAGACGGTCGCGCCGGCCTCCCTCACGGGGCCGACGGTCGTCTCGAACATGAGGTTGAAGGCGCGCGGCTCCGACAGCTCGCCGCCGCACTGCGGGCAGCGGACCGCGTCCGGGTCCTCGCCGCGCGCGGCCGCCTCCTCCTGCAGGTGGTCGAGCCGCCAGCGCTTCTTGCACTCGCCCAGGCACTGGACGAGCGGGTCGCTGAACCCGGCGACGTGGCCGCTGGCCTCCCACACGCGCGGGCTCTGGATGATCGCCGAGTCGAGCGCGACGACGTCGTCGCGCTCGCGCAGCATCGCGCGCCACCACTCGGCCTTGACGTTGCCCTTGAGCAGCACGCCGTAGTGGCCGAAGTCGTACGTCGACCCGACCCCGCCGTAGATCTCCGAGGAGGGGAAGACGAATCCGCGCCGCTTGCAGAGCGCGACGATCTTGTCCATGGTCACGACGTCGCTGGCCATCGGAGCGCTGATGCTATCCGGCGCGGCGCCCCGAGGGCGGAGCGACCGCGCTGGCACTCGCAGGCTGAGAGTGCCAAGTGACCGGCTATGCTTGACCGACCATGCCGATCTACGAGTACCGCTGCGAGAACGGGCACACCTTCGAGGTCGTCCAGCGCATGAGCGACGATCCCCTCACGTCGTGCGAGACCTGCGAGGCGCCGGCCGCGCGCGTGCTGCATGCGCCGGCCGTCCACTTCAAGGGCTCGGGCTTCTACAACACCGACTACGGCACGAAGAAGCGCGCGCGCGAGAGGGCGGCCGAGGGCGCCAGGAGCGAGGGGTCGGGCGCCTCCGGCGCGAGCTCGTCGAGCTCCGACAGCAGCAGCTCGACCGCGGGCGCCGCGGCGTAGCGCGCCGCCTCCGTCCCTCCCGCGGCGTCAGCCGTCGAGGAACCGCCGCACGGCGGCCTGCTTGGTCGCCTCGTCGAAGACGAGGCCGACGCCGCCGTCGGGCAGCGTCTCGAGCGTGGCGCCGCCATCGGCCCCGAGCACCCGCGTCGGGGGCGAGCCGCCGAGCGCGGCGGCGGCGAAGAAGCCCAGCAGCGTCGGGCCGCCCATGTCCGTGCGCATCGCCTTGGGCGCGTACCACGACACCCACGGCAGGCGGACGAACGTCGACGGCGACAGGAGGCGGTCCTTGATCGCGCTGAGGATCTCCTGCTGGCGCCTGGCGCGCGTGAGGTCGTCCTCGGCCGGGTTGCAGCGGTTCCTGCGCGTGCGCGCGAGCGCGAGCGCCTGCTCGCCGTCGAGGTGGTGGGTGCCGCGGCGCAGGTTGAGCGTCCAGCCGCCGTTGGCCTTGCCGCCGCTGATCTCCGAGCAGACGCGCCCGGTCGTGACGTCGATGCCGCCGAGCGCGTCGATCAGCTTCGGGAAGTTCTCGAAGTCGACCTCGACGAGGTGGTGGATCGGGATGCCGAGGTACGCCTCGATCGTGTCGATCGACAGCGCCGCGCCGCCGAAGGCGTAGGCGGCGTTGATCTTGGCCCGGCCGTGGCCGGGGATGTCGACGATCGTGTCGCGCGGGATCGACAGGCGCGCCGAGCGGCCGCCGCCGACGCGCCACAGCATGATCGTGTCCGAGCGGCTCGGTCCGTCCGGGTCGGCGCCTGGCTCCTTCGTGCCCCTCGGGCGCGCGTCGGAGCCGAGGATGAGGACGTTCGTCGGCGAGGTGAGCGGGAAGCCGCCGTCGCTGAGCGCCGCCTTCGCCGCCTCCGAGACGCGGCCCTGCTGGATCTGGGCGCTGATGAGGAACAGCACGAGCGACAGCGCCAGCCAGCCGGCGACCGCGGCCGCCAGCCAGCGCAGCACGCGGCCGACCGTGATCGGCCGCCGCGCGCCCGGCGGGCGGCCCGCGCCGCGGCCGGGCCAGCGCAGCCGGCGCCGCGGCGCCGCGGGGCCGGCGCCGGCGAGCAGCCCGCCGGCGGGGTCGTCGCCGCGCAGCCGCTCGCGCAGCCCGCGCGGCGCGGCGCGGTACTTCCTGTAGGGCGGGGGGACGTCGCCGCCGCCCGCCGACCCGCCGGAGCGGGCGCCGTGCAGGCCCCGTGGCTCGTCGCGGTCGTCCGGCATGCAGCGGTCTATAGTGCCGGCAATGGCGGCCGAGTGCGTTATCGGCGTCGACCTCGGCGGCACGAAGCTGCTGGCCGGCGTCGTCGACCGCGAGCTCAACGTCCACCACCGGGTGCGCCGGCCCGTCGCCGGGCTGGGCCAGCGCGAGCTGCTCGACGTCGCCGTCGCCGCCGTCGAGGAGGCGCGCGCCGCCGCGCCGGGCGAGGTGGCCGCGGTCGGCTTCGGCATCCCCTGCCTGATCGACCAGCGCCGCGGCGTCGCGACGATGGCCGTCAACCTGCCGCTCGTCGACGTCCCCTTCCGCGACGTGATGGCCGAGCGGCTCGGCCTCCCGGTCGAGGTCGACAACGACGCCAACCTCGCCGCGCTGGCCGAGCACCGCGCCGGCGCGGCGCGCGGCGCCGCCGGCGCCGTCGTGCTGACGGTCGGCACCGGCGTCGGCGGCGGGCTGATCCTCGACGGCAGGCTGTTCCGCGGCGCGATCGGCGCCGGCGCCGAGCTGGGCCACATGACGATCGACGTCGACGGGCCGCGCTGCCAGGGCAACTGCGTCAACCACGGCTGCCTGGAGACGCTCGCGTCGGGCACCGCGCTCGCGCGCGAGGGCCGGCGGATCGCCGCCGAGCGGCCCGACTCGGCGCTCGGCCGCGCGCTCGCCGCCGGCCGCGAGATCACCGGCCCGCTCATCACCGAGCTCGCGCACGACGGCGACGCGGCGGCGATCGACGCGCTCGCGCTGGTCGGCCGCAACCTCGGCGTCGGGATCGCGAGCTACCTCAACATCTTCAACCCGGACGTCGTCGTCGTCGGCGGCGGCGTGATCGCCGCCGGCGAGCTGCTGCTCAAGCCGGCCCGCGACGAGGCCCGCCGGCGCGCGCTGCCGCCCGTCTTCGCGCACGCGCGGATCGTGGCGGCCCAGTTCGGCACCGAGGCCGGCATGGTCGGCGCCGGCGCGATGGCGCTCGACGCGGTCCGCCCGGGGGTGCGCTGAGATGGCCGGCCGCCTGATCGTCTGCCCGACGCCGATCGGCAACCTCGAGGACGTCACGCTGCGCGTCCTGTCGGCGCTGCGCGAGGCCGACCTGATCGCCTGCGAGGACACGCGCCGCACCCGCGTCCTGCTCGACCGCTACGGCGTCGACGCCGAGACGCTCAGCTACCACGAGCACAACGAGCGCGAGCGGGCGCAGGAGCTCGTCGCGCGGATGCGCGCGGGCGCGACCGTCGCGCTCGTCTCCGACGCCGGCATGCCGCTCGTCTCCGACCCCGGCTTCGTGCTCGTGCAGGCGTGCGTCGCGGCCGGCCTCGCGGTCGAGGTGCTGCCCGGCCCGAGCGCGGCGCTCGCGGCGCTCGTCGCCTCCGCCCTGCCGGCCGAGCGGTGGCGGTTCGTCGGCTTCCTGCCGCGCAGGAGCGCCGAGCTGCGCGACGTCTTCGCCGGCCCCGAGACGGTCGTCGCGTTCGAGTCGCCCAAGCGGGTCGGCGCGTCGCTGGCCGCGCTCGCCGAGCTGGACCCGGAGCGGCCGGCCGCGGTCTGCCGCGAGCTGACGAAGCTCCACGAGGAGGTCGTGCGCGGCACCGCCGCCGAGCTGGCGGCCCGCTACGCGGACGCGCCGCCGAGGGGCGAGGTCGTGCTCGTCGTCGGCGGCGCCAGGCCGGGTGCGCCGCAGCTGGCGCCGGCGCTGGCGGCGCTGCGCCGCCTCGTCGAGGCGGGCGCCAAGCCGCGCCCGGCCGCCTCCGTCGTGGCCGAGCTGACTGGCGTGCCCGCGAACGCCCTCTACCGCGCGCTGACCGACGGCGAGGAGGCGGGGGCGGCCCGGACCTGACGGCACGATCGCGGCCGGCGTCCTAAGCTTCCCTCCCGCATGTCCGCCACGACACGACAGAAGCCCGCGGCCGTCGCGCGTCCGCGCGCCCGCCGCGCCTGGGTGCTCGAGCTGTGGGACTCGACCGTCGGCAAGAAGCAGATCGCCGCGGTCACCGGCGCGATCCTCGTCGCCTACGTGCTCCTGCACATGCTCGGCAACCTCAACTCGCTCTACGGGCCGGGCAGCGGGATCCCGCGCATCGACGACTACGCCGCGTGGCTGCGCGACTTCGGCGAGCCGCTGCTGCCGCACGCGTTCGTGCTGTGGGTCGTGCGCGTCGTCCTGCTCGCGGCCGCCGTGATCCACGTCGTCGCCGTCGTCCAGGTGCGCCAGCGCAGCGCCCGCGCGCGCGGGAGCGTCCCGGCCCGCCGCATCGGGCGGACGTTCTCGGCGGCGACGATGATCGCCACGGGCGGGCTGCTGCTCTTCTTCATCGTCTTCCACATTCTCCAGTTCACGACGCTGACGATCGACGTCACGCCGCTGGAGGAGGGCGCCGTCTACGCGAACCTCTACCACGCCTTCCAGAAGTGGTACTTCGTGCTGCTGTACGTGGCCGGCGTCGGCGCGCTCGGCTTCCACCTGCGGCACGGCATCTGGAGCCTGGCCCAGACGCTCGGCCTCGACCGGCCGGAGCGCAACCGCGCGATCCGCCGCACCGCGACCGGGCTGAGCGTCCTGCTCGTCGTCGGCTTCCTCTCCGTTCCGCTGCTCTTCTGGACCGGCGTGCTCGACGCGCCCGCCGACGCCCACGCCTCTGCTGACACGATGGTGGTGACGCGATGAACGGCAGGCTCGACGCCAAGATCCCCGAGGGCCCGATCGAGGACAAGTGGCGCTCGTGGCTCGACGCCCACAGGCTCGTCGGGCCGCGCAACCGCCCCGCCTACACGGTCATCGTCGTCGGCACCGGCCTCGCCGGCGCCAGCGCGGCGGCCTCGCTGGCGGCGCTCGGCTACAAGGTCAAGTCGTTCTGCTTCCAGGACTCGGCCCGGCGCGCGCACAGCATCGCCGCGCAGGGCGGCATCAACGCCGCCAAGGACCTCGCCAACGAGGGCGACACGGTCCGCCGCCTGTTCGTCGACACGATGAAGGGCGGCGACTTCCGCGCCCGCGAGGCGAACGTCTGGCGGCTGGCGGAGCTGTCGACGAACATCGTCGACCAGGCGGTCGCCCAGGGGGTCCCGTTCAACCGCGAGTACGGCGGCCAGCTCGCGACCCGCTCGTTCGGCGGCGTGCTCGTCCAGCGCACCTTCTACTCGCGCGGCCAGACCGGCCAGCAGCTGCTGCTCGGCGCCTACAGCGCGCTCCAGCACCAGGTCGCGGCGGGCAACGCGACGATCTACAACCGCCACGAGATGCTCGACCTCGTGCTCGTCGACGGGCAGGCGCGCGGCATCATCGCCCGCAACCTCGTCACCGGCGAGCTCGAGCGCCACGCCGCCGACGCGGTCGTGCTCGCCTCCGGCGGCTACACGAACGTCTACTACCTGTCGACGAACGCGATGGGCTCGAACGTCACGGCGGCGTGGAAGGCCCACCGCCGCGGCGCGCTCATGGCCAACCCCTGCTTCACGCAGATCCACCCGACCTGCATCCCGCAGAGCGGCGAGTACCAGAGCAAGCTCACGCTCATGAGCGAGTCGCTGCGCAACGACGGGCGGGTCTGGGTGCCGCGCCAGCCCGGCGACAGGCGCCGGCCGAGCGACATCCCCGAGCACGAGCGCTACTACTTCCTCGAGGAGCGCTACCCGTCGTTCGGCAACCTCGTGCCGCGCGACGTCGCCTCGCGCGCGGCGAAGGTCGTCTGCGACGACGGCCTCGGCGTCGGCGCCACCGGCCGCGGCGTCTACCTCGACTTCCGCGACGCGATCGCCCAGCGCGGCAGGGCCGAGATCCAGGCGCGCTACGGGAACCTCTTCGACATGTACCGGCGCATCACCGGCGACGACCCGTACACGACGCCGATGATGATCTACCCGGCGCCGCACTACGCGATGGGCGGCCTGTGGGTCGACTACGAGCTGCAGACGACGATCCCGGGCTGCTTCGCGATCGGCGAGGCGAACTTCTCCGACCACGGCGCCAACCGCCTCGGCGCCAGCGCGATGATGCAGTGCCTCGCCGACGGCTACTTCATCGTCCCGCACACCGTCACCAACTACCTCGCGCAGAGGCTCCCGAGGGTCACCGAGAGGGACCCGGCCTTCGACGCCGTCGAGCGCGAGGTGCGCGATCGCCTCAGGCGGCTCGTCTCGATCGGCGGCAGGACCGCGCCGCAGGTGTTCCACCGCCAGCTCGGCAACGTCATGCTCGACAAGTGCGGCATGGCGCGCAGCGCGGAGGGGCTGACGCAGGCGATCTCCGAGATCCACGCGATCCGCGACGAGTTCTGGCAGGACCTGCGCGTCGACGGCTCGATCGACGAGCTCAACCAGAGCCTCGAGTACGCCGGCCGCGTCGCCGACTTCCTCGAGCTGGCCGAGCTCATGTGCCTCGACGCGCTCAAGCGCAACGAGTCGGCCGGCGGCCACTTCCGCGAGGAGTACCAGACCGAGGACGGCGAGGCGCTGCGCGACGACGAGAACTTCGCGACGGTGACCGCGTGGGAGTACGGCGGCGAGCGCGCGATGCCGGTCGCGCACGAGGAGCCGCTCACGTTCGAGAACGTCCAGCTCGCGACCCGGAGCTACAAGTGAACTTCACGCTCGAAGTCTGGCGCCAGGACTACCCCGGCGCGGAGGGCCGCTTCGAGACGATCGAGGCGCGCGACATCGATCCCGACGCGTCGTTCCTGGAGATGCTCGATCAGGTCAACGAGCGGCTCATCGCCGAGGGCCGGCGCGCGATCGCGTTCGACAGCGACTGCCGCGAGGGCATCTGCGGCGCCTGCTCGCTGACGATCGACGGCCTGCCGCACGGCCCGCGCCAGGTCACCACGTGCCAGACGTACATGCGGGACTTCAGGGACGGCCAGCGGATCCGCATCGAGCCGTTCCGCTCCAACGCCTTCCCGGTCCTGCGCGACCTCGTCGTCGACCGCTCGGCGCTCGACCGGATCATCCAGGCCGGCGGCTACGTCTCGACGACGACCGGCCCCCAGCCGGACCCGAACGCCGCGCCGGTCAGCCCGGACGTGCAGCAGCGCGCGATGGACGCCGCCATCTGCATCGGCTGCGGCGCCTGCGTCGCGGCCTGCCCGAACGGCGCGGCGATGCTGTTCACCGGCGCGAAGGTCACCCACCTCAACCTGCTGCCGCAGGGCCAGCCGGAGCGGGAGCGGCGCGCGCTCGCGATGGTCCGCCAGATGGACGAGGAGGGCTTCGGCGGCTGCACGAACTACGGCGAGTGCTCGCGCGCCTGCCCGCAGGAGATCTCGATCGACGTGATCGGCATGCTCAACCGCGAGTACCGCCGCGCCGTCCGCGGCCAGGCGAGGTCGCGGGAGAAGATGGTGGCGCAGTAGCCTTCGCTGCTACGTGCCCTACTACGTCACCACCCCCATCTACTACGTCAACGCGCAGCCCCACCTGGGGCACGCGTACACGACGATCGCCGCCGACGTGCTCGCGCGCCACATGCGCCAGCGCGGCGAGGAGGTGTTCTTCCTCACCGGCACCGACGAGCACGGCGAGCCGGTCGCCCTGGCGGCCGAGGCGCAGGGCAAGACGCCGCGCCAGCTGGCCGACGAGAACGCGGCCCGCTTCCAGGCGATGCTGCCGCGGCTCAACGTCTCCAACGACTTCTTCATCCGCACCTCCGACCCGCGCCACGTCAGGCGCGTGCAGGAGGTGATGCAGCGGATCCACGACAACGGCTACACGTACCTCGGCACCTACGAGGGGTGGTACTGCCCGCGCTGCGCCGACTTCAAGTCCGAGAGCGAGATCGCGGAGGGCAACACCTGCCCGATCCACAGGATCCCGCTGCTGCGCGAGCAGGAGGAGAACTGGTTCTTCCGCCTCTCGGCCTTCCAGGAGCGGCTCGAGCGGCTCTACGACGAGCGGCCCGACTTCGTCGGCCCGCCGGCCCGCCGCAACGAGGCGCTCGCGTTCATCCGCTCCGGCCTGCGGGACGTGTCGCTGTCGCGCGGCACCTTCACGTGGGGCGTGCCGGTCACCTGGGACCCGTCGCACGTCTTCTACGTCTGGTTCGACGCGCTGCTCAACTACTACACGGCGCTCGGCTTCGCGCGCGAGGGCGAGGACCTGACCGACCGCTTCTGGCCCGCGAGCCTCCACCTGATCGGCAAGGACATCCTCAAGTTCCACGCCGTCTACTGGCCGGCGATGCTGATGGCCGCCGACCTGCCGCTGCCCGAGCGGGAGTACGTCCACGGCTACCTGCTGATGGACGGCGAGAAGATGAGCAAGTCGCTGGGCAACGTGCTCGACCCGTTCGAGGTGATCGACCGCTACGGGACCGACGCGCTGCGCTACTACTGCCTGCGCGAGGTGAGCTTCGGCCAGGACGGCTCGGTCTCGACGGCCGGCTTCGAGGCCCGCTACGAGTCCGAGCTGGCCAACGACTACGGCAACCTCGCCAGCCGCACGCTCGCGATGCTCGCCCGCTACCGCGACGGCGTCGTGCCGCCGGTCGCGACCGACCCCGAGCTGGCGCGCGACTTCGACGGCCTCCTCGACGAGGTCGCGGGCGCGCTCGACCGCGCCGACCCCAGCGCGGCGCTCGACGCGATCTGGCGGCGCGTCCGGCGGCTGAACCGGTACGTCGAGCAGCGGACGCCGTGGAAGCTCGCGAGGGACCCGGCGGCGGCCGGGGCGCTCGACGCGACGCTCGCCTCGCTCGCCGAGGGGCTGCGGGTCGTCACCGTCCTCCTGCACGCCTACATGCCGGCGACCGCCGAGCGGCTGCTGGCCGCGCTCGGCCGCCCCGAGCTCGCGCTCGACGGCGCCCGCTTCGCCGCGAGGGGATGGGGCGGGGCGACGAGGACGATCGAGCCGCTGTTCCCGAAGGCGCCATGATCGACAGCCACACGCACCTGACCTCGTGCGCCCAGCCGGCGGCCGAGCTCGTCGCCGCCGCCGAGCGCCGGGGCGTGCGGCGGATGCTGACGGTCGGCTCCGACGGCGACTCCTGCCGCGCCGCGCTCCAGCTCGCCGAGGACTTCCCGCAGGTCTTCGTCGCGATCGGCCGCCACCCGAACTCGGCGACCGGGTTCGACGACGCCGACCTCGCCGAGCTCGAGGCGCTCGCCGCCCACCCGCGCTGCCGCGCGATCGGCGAGACGGGGCTGGACTTCTACCGCGACACCGCCCCGCGGGCCGACCAGGAGCGCGCCTTCCGGGCCCAGATCGGGCTCGCGCGGCGGACCGGCAAGCCGCTCGTGATCCACACGCGCGCCGCCGACGACGCGACGCTGGCGATCCTGCGCGAGGAGGCCGCCGGCGTGCGCGTGATCCTCCACTGCTTCTCGATGCCCGACCGGCTCGACGAGGCGCTCGCGCTCGGCTGCTGGATCTCGTTCGCCGGCAACGTCACCTACCCGGCCAACGGCGCGCTGCGGGCGGCCGCCGCGCGCGTGCCGGCCGACCGGCTGCTCGTCGAGACCGACGCGCCGTACCTCAGCCCGCAGCCGGTCCGCAAGGAGCGCAACGTGCCCGCCAACGTCGTGCTGACGGCCGAGCTCGTCGCGCAGGAGCGCGGCGTCCCGTACGCCGAGCTCGAGCGGCAGGTCGAGCGCAACGCCGCCGAGCTGTTCGACTGGGACTGACGTGCCGGCCGACGGGCCCACGCAGCCCAGCCTGCGCCGGATGCGGCAGTTCGCGATCCGGCCCAACCGCGAGCTGGGGCAGAACTTCCTCGTCGACTCCAACATCCTCGACGTGATCGCGCGCGCCGCCGAGCTGGCCGTCGCCGACGTCGTGCTCGAGATCGGCGGCGGCCTCGGCGTGCTGTCCGAGCATCTCGCCGCCGCCGTCGCGCACGTCCACGTCGTCGAGGTCGACCCCGGGCTGGAGCCGGCGCTGCGCGACGCGCTCGACCCCCACCCGAACGCGACGCTCCACCTCGCCGACGCGATGGCGCTCGACCTGGCCGCGCTCGACCCGGCGCCGACGAAGGTCGTCGCCAACCTCCCGTACGGGATCGCGGCCGGCGCGATCCTGCGCACGATCGAGCAGCTGCCGCGCGTCGGCCGCTGGGTCGCGATGGTGCAGAAGGAGGTCGGCGAGCGGTTCGCCGCCAGGCCGGCGACGGACGCGTACGGGATCCCGTCGGTGATCGCGCAGCTGGCCTGCGACGTGCGCGTGCTGCGGCCGGTGTCGCGGCGCGTCTTCTTCCCGGTGCCGAACGTCGAGTCGGTGCTGCTCGGGCTCGAGCGGACCGGCCCGGCCGCCCCCGCCGGCCTGCGCGCGTTCGTCCAGGCGGCCTTCGCCCACCGCCGCAAGACGCTCGCGAAGTCGGTCGCCCTCGCCGGCGGGCCGTGGCCGACCGACGCGGTCCGCGCGGCGCTGGCCGAGCTCGGCCACCCCGCCGACGTGCGCGCCGAGCGGCTGTCGCCGGCGCAGCTGCGCGCGCTGTGGGAGCGGCTGGAGGAGGGCCGATGACGGCGCTGCGGGCGCGCGCCCCCGGCAAGGTCAACCTCTGCCTGTTCCTCGGGCCGACGCGGCCCGACGGCCTGCACGAGCTCGTCTCGCTGATCGAGCCGCTGTCGCTCGCCGACGAGCTGACGCTCGCGCCGCGCGAGGACGCCGGCATCGTCGGGCCCGAGGTGCCCGGCGGCCTGGCCGGCGAGACGTGCGCGGCCGGCGCCGACGAGGTCGTCTGCCCCGGCGTGGACGGGGAGAACCTCGCCGCCCGCGCGCTCGCCCGCTACCGCGCCGCCAGCGGCTGGGACGGCCCGCCGCAGCGGCTGACGATCGTCAAGCGCGTCCCGGTCGCCGCCGGGATGGGCGGCGGCTCCGGCGACGCGGCGGCGGCGCTGCGGCTCGCCGCGCACGCGGCCGGCCGCCCCGGCGACCCGCTGATCGCCCGCCTGGCGCCCGAGCTGGGCGCCGACGTGCCGAGCCAGGTGGCGCCGGCGCCGGTGCTCGTCCACGGCGCCGGCGAGCACGTCGAGCGCGTCCCCGACCCGCCGCCGCACGGCGTGCTCGTGCTGCCGTCGCGCGAGCGGCTCGCGACCCCCGACGTCTTCCGCGAGGCCGACCGGCTCGGCCTCGGCCGCCCGGCCGACGAGCTGGCCGCGCTGCGCGAGCGGGTGCGGGCGGCGGTCGCCGCCGGCGCGGCCGACGACGGGCCGGCGGCGCTGCGGGCGCTGATCGTCAACGACCTCGAGCCGGCGGCGCGCTCGCTGCGCCCGTCGATCGACGCCGCGCTGGCGGCGGCGCGCGACGCCGGCGCCGACCACGCGCTCGTGAGCGGCTCGGGTCCGACCGTCGTCGGGCTGTTCTGGGGCGCCGACGGCGCGCGGGCGGCCGCGGCCGCCGCCGACGCGCTGCGCGACCGCTATCCGGGCGCGACGGCGGCGACGCCGGTCGCGCCCGATTTCGCGGCCGTCGAGCCGATGCGCCACAATCTCGGCAGCGCATGAGCAACACGGCGATCACCCAGCTCGTCGCGGCGGGCGCCGGCCTCGTCGCGCTGGCCGCCTTCGTCGGCCTCGTCCTCGTCCCGGTCGTCTCCTCCTACCAGCGCGCGTGGGAGCGGCTCGTCGCCGGGCTGCTGTCGCTCTGGGTGCTCGCCGCGCTCGTCGGCGTCGGCGTGCTCGCCGGGGCCGCGATCGTCTACTACTGGCCGCGGCTGTTCTGACGCGCCGACGGCCGCCGCTGCCTGCGCGGGAGGGCGCCGGTCGCCTCATACAATGCCGCCCATGTCCTCGCAGGCCCGCGGCGAGCCGCCCGCCCCCGAGCTCCAAGCGCTGGAGTCGATCACGGAGGCGATCGCGGCGGGCGCCGGGCTGCCGGAGATCGTGCGCGCCGCCGCGCGCGCGCTCGACGCGAGCATCGTCCTGATCGACCGCACGAGCGCCGTGCTCGCGGTCGCGGCCCGCTCGCCGGCGGAGGAGCGCGCGCTGCTGCGCGACGGCGCCGACGTGGAGCGGATCGAGCTGCGCGTCGCGGAGGCGACGGTCGGCCACCTGCGGCTGCGGTCGCGCCGCGCGGACGGGGCCGGCCCCTCGCCGGTGCTGCTGCGGCTCGTCACGACGCTGATCGCGACCGAGGTCGAGCGCGTGCGGGGGCCGGAGCGCGCCTCCCAGGAGGCGGCGGCCGCGTTCGTCCACCAGGCGCTCGCGCGCGAGGGGATGGGCCGGGAGGAGCTCGTCGCCCGCGGCCACGAGCTCGGCATCGCGCTCGAGCGCGGCAGCAGCGTGATCGTCGTGCGGGCGCGGCCGCGCTCGCCCACCGACGAGGACTGGCGCGCGCGCCTGCTCGAGCTGGCGGGCCGGAGCGCCCGCTCGGTCGCGCCCGGCTCGATCGCCGCCCCCTCCGAGCGCGGCGACGGCAACGAGGTCGTCGTGCTCGTCCCCGACCCGGACGGGGACAGCGGCCGCCGCGTCAGCCAGACGGTCCTGCGCGAGCTGGAGGCGAACCTGAGGGGGTTCGCCTTCGCCGTCGGCCGCAGCCGCGTCGCGCGCGACCCCGCCGACCTCCACCGCGCCGGCAACGAGGCGCTGCTGGCCGCCAACGTCGTCGAGGGCGACCCGGACGAGTCGCTGCTCGCCTACGACGACACCGGCACCTACCAGCTGCTGCTGCCGCACATGAGCGACCCGGCCGAGCTGCGCCGCTTCTACGACGAGACGGTCAGCAGGATCGTCGCCTACGACGAGCAGTACGAGACCTCCGACCTCGTCGGCACGCTCGAGACGTTCCTCGAGTGCGACGGCAACGTCAACGCGACCGCCGCGCGCCTCATCACCCACCGCCACACGGTCCGCTACCGCTTCGAGCGGGTGCGCGAGATCACCGGCCTCGACGTCAGCTCCACCGACGGCCGCGAGAAGCTCTCCTTCGGCTTGAAGGCGATGCGCGTGCTCGGCATCGCCGCGCCGCGCGGCCCGGCGACCGAGCGCGGCGTCGAGGGCGGC
>ERZ777003.3234-NODE-3234-length-16353-cov-5.646828_pt1 | contig 16353 bp, 11 predicted proteins | sample MGYA00374956_ERZ777003 | MGnify/ENA primary metagenome ERZ777003 (study PRJEB29302, sample SAMN06268252) | bioreactor metagenome | isolation source: Joint BioEnergy Institute, California, USA | place: USA:Joint BioEnergy Institute, California, USA | collected... | reverse complement strand
GGCGGAGTCACGTCTGCCCCCGCCGGCACCCGGTGAATCGCGCAGCCCAGCCCATCGAGATAAGCAGCCAGTTCGCGTAGCAGCCTGGCGGAGCGATAGCGCTCGAGATTGCGCCGCTGCCCCTGAATCACCTGCCGACGCAGCCCCGGCTCGTCGATCAACACCTGCAGGGTCGCCGCAATCTTGCGCGGATCTGTCTGGTCGGCCTGCAACAGCAGACCGCCCGGTCCCAGGGTGTGCGCCAGGGCGCCAGCATCGCGGGCCACCACCGGCACGTCGTGCATCATGGCCTCGATAATGGGCATGCAGAACCCTTCGTGTTCGCTCAAACAGAGGAAAATGTCGGCCACCCGGTACAGCGATTGCACCACCGGATCGCCGACCTTGCCGAGAAACACGACCCGACCGTCGGCTCCCCGCTCCGCGACCATCTGCTGCAACCGCCGATAATAGACATCACTCGTGATGCCCCCCGCCAGCACGAGCCGCGCTGGCTGCGAGGTGAAATGCAGGAACTCGTCGAACACCTCGATAAGCTCGTGCTGCCGCTTGTTCTCACTGATTCGTCCTACGAACACGATGTTCAGCGCGGTGCGCAGCTGCTCGACCGTGGCCTGGTCCCAGGCACGCGTGGCGAGCTCGTCCAGGTCGACCAGGATCGGCAAGGTAGCAATGTTGCGGTAACCGTTGCCGCGAAGCTCCTCGCTGTTGTATTCGGAAACGCCGATGGCCCCGATGCACTCGCCAGCCCACTCGGCCAACTGGATGCGGCCAAGGCGGCTGAGCTCACGCAGTTCACCCTCGGGCAACAGGTGAGGCGGCGTAATGTTGTGGTAGACGAGCACCCGCGGAACCGGTAGCCGGCGTATCCAGTCGGCGTTCTGGTAGCCCAGGCTGTGATGATGCAGGAACAGGAAATTACCGTTGCGCTCGAGCTGATCCAGCGGCCGCACCTCAGAACGCAGCTCTGGCGCGATGTTCTCACAATAGATTTCCGAAGCGAAACCCAGCTGACGTAGCAGCTTGCGAAAGTAGAACAGGCTCTTGGTTACGCCATCACCAGGCACGCAGCTAGGGTGAAACTGGTGAATGGTCTTGATTTCACGCATCATCGGGGTCGGGGATTAATGTCTGGACAAAGTTCAGGTTGGCAATCGGGCCTGGCACGGTAACGGGCGCGACATTACGCATGGGGCCGTTGTGAGTCGCGCTGCTGCAGGTCATCGAGCTGCTGCTTCAGCACGCTGATCTCGTCCAGCAGTTCCTGCTGGCCGCGGCGCAACGCCCCCACCTGCTGCTGTGCAATCGTCAGTTCGTCGCGCATGGTCTGACGCCAGCGAGGCAGGGTTACAAGCGAGTAAGCCCACGCGGCCACGTCACCCAGCAGTGGGGTGGCCCGCACCCGTTGCTGCCATGGCACCCCCGGTGCCCTCATCAGCCTGGCACGGTGGTACCAGTTCGCTAGCAACGGCCCCAGCACCGGCCAGAGCCGTACCTTCTGCCGGAACGTCAGGCGCGGTTTGGCCGCGACGGGCAGAATCGGTACCGTCGGCGTCGTGTGCCGCCCGTAGCGGGCGGTCCGCTCTATGGCCCGTTCCAGCGTGGTGTAATCGATCTCGGAATTGTTCGGTTGCAACATGGCTCATCGCTATTGGGTACCTGGCCGGTGCCAGTGAGGCCCGCTCGTACGCGGGCGACATTCTCGTGTTCGTGTTGCGCCAATTCGACGCGCATTCTACTCTCGGGCAAACAGCCCTCCGTCGAGCACCGGTCGCATCATGGTCGCGGCAGCTTCCTCCCAGGGTGTCGTCCGGTAGCGCTCACGAATGGCCCGTTCGCGTTCACGCAGCGCGTCCGCATCGACCGCATGACGCCATAACGCTTCTGCCCATGCACCCACATCGTGCGGGCTGAGCAATTCGGTCAGCTCGCCCCCGATCTCTGGAATAGCGCCCCCGTTCGACGCCACACAGAACTTGCCATAGGCCAGACTCTCGGCCACGGGCAGACCCCACCCTTCATAGTGCGACGGGAACGCAGTGAACAGGCAGTGACGGTACAGGGCATCAATGTCGGCATCCGAAGCGTGGGACAACAGCCGGATGCGATCCCGCACGCGCACGTCATGCTCCAGCGATTGCAACAGGTCGTCCACCCGCCAGCCGCGCATGCCGGCAAACACCAGCAAGGGCAGCTCCCGACCCTGTTCCAGAAGGCGCAACAGGGCCCGATACAGCACCTCGTGATTCTTCCGGATCTCGATGGTACCCACCACCAGGATGTAGGGCTGGCCGATGATTTCGCGCACCTGGGCACTGACCGCCCCATCGACCTGCGGCACGGTGTCGCCCAGGCGCACCAGCGAGGTGGGCGGAATGGGAGCCCCTACTTCACGGTAGAAACCCAGAAGGTCTTCCTGCGTGCGGCGCGAGATGCAGTAAATGTGGCTGGCAGCCCAGGCCAGGTCGACGAAATAGCGGGAACATCCCTGATCTGCGTACGGCCAGTAAAAATGGGGAAACAGGATCTGGATGATGTCGTAGGCAATGCCCACCACACGCACGCCACGGCGCCGCGCATGGTACATGCGTATCAGGCGTTCGGCGGTCTGGTCCGCATTCAGGCAGACATACGCCTCTCCCGAGGCGAACTCTACCGCCTCGTCGACTGGGCGCAGCGCCCCGACGTTGCCCGCATTACCCGTGCGAGCAAGCCCGTACTCACCGCCGAGCACCCGCTCGACGGCCGCCTGGGGCAGCTCGCACCACACGTGCCGTGCGCCATCGTACACGCAGAAGCTGACCCGCTCAGGTGCTGCCGCCAGAAGCCAGCGCGCACATTCCTGCTCGACCCGGGTGATGCCTGTCGGCGGCCGGCCCCAGTGCCACGATGCCGTAAAGTCCATCCATACCCGGCCCGGAACTGCGTGACGTGATGCTCCGCGAGGTTCCTGTGGCGTCGTCTGGTACGTATTCATCATGCGGTCAGCCTTCATGCCCGAACGGCCCGTGGCTGCTGCAACCGACGCATCAGCAAGGCGCGCCGCACCCGTGACGGCACGGCCAGCATGCGCACGTGCCAGCCACAGGAGCGTCGGGGCGTGTCGGGTGCCGCTCCGGAGAGAAGCATTGCATGAGAGCCGGACGACCCCCGCACTGGCGCGTCACGCCCCCCCGCCCGCTGCAGCAGGCGGGACAGCATGGCACGGAACTGGTGCGGTTCGTCCGCCACGGGCACGCCCGGCCGGCAGGCACCCTCGATGTGCGCGAGCGCCACGCTGGTGACCAGCAACTGGCCCTCGTCAAACACCGCCTGCGCCGAAACCATCTCCATCCAGGGGGCACCGGCGCAGGTCCATGGCAGGATGCGCACATGGGCGTAGCGGCGCAGCGTATCCAGCGCGAGCGACTCCGGACGCGGCATCAGGATACAGCGCGCCCGGTTGATGCCCGCCCAGCGGTTGAACGATAGGCTACTCTCCAGCCACGCCGCCAGACTGCCGGCAATGATCATGCGCTCGTCCGGGCGCAGGAAGGCGGTCGAACAACTGAACATGGATTCCCACGCCGCCCGACCCGAGTCGTCATTTTCCGCCTCCCAGAGCACATAGGGGGCGGCCGGAAGGTATTGCCGATACACGGATTCCATGTCGACCGGATTCGAAACTGCAGGCTCGGCGCCGGGACGATATCGGTACACGCAATCGGGTCGACCCGACAGCCGCGCGAACCGCACGGCGTCCTCATCACACGCGGCCAGCAGCAGCTGCGCCGCGCGCGCGAGGCCCGCTTCGTCTTCGGCCTGCACTGCCGGCGCGGCCAGCATGGCCGATCCATAAATCAGGGCAGGAACGGGCTTGCCCGCCGACTCGGCCATGCGCATGGCTGCGCATACCACGGGCCACCCGCCGCTACCCACGAAATGCACGAAAGCGTAGATGCCCGACTCCACTGCGGCGCGCAGACGGTCAGCCGCATCTTGCTGGTGCATCTCGGCATGCGTGTCCCAGACCATGAGATCCACCGGCATGTCGGCGAGATCGTACGCGCGCTGCAATTGGCGCGCATGCACCACGTTCGGGTGCGTCTGCAACGCCGCACGCGCTACTGCCCCTGTCAGCTCGCCCGCCACCGAAACCAACAGCAAACCGCGCAGCATGGGCATGTCCGGCTCGTGCCACACCACGTTGCCCGCGAGGCATGCCTCCATGGCCGGCAAGCGGCGGAGGTCGAGTCCGTCATCACCTGCGCCAGACTGGGCCGAAACATTCGCAGCATCCGGACGCAAGGTATCCAGCTGCTCCACCGGTGGCGGGATACAGCGCCGCTGCGGTTGCGGGTGGTTGGACAACAGTGCCTGCGACAGGCGCAGTCGGTCGGCCGCCGTAAACAGCCCCCCGCATTGCATCCAGCCCGGCTGCCGCCGCAGTCGGCTGATGACCGTGCGCGCCCTGCCGGCGCCAGACCGCGGGCCCTCCCGGGCAGCATGTTCGATCGCGTCCACATAGCGTTCGGCCACCCGGTCGGGGTCGTGCACCGTCGCTACGTATCGCTGACCCTGCGCGCCAAGCTGTTGCCGCCATTCGGGTGCACGGCTGGCCTCCAGCTGCGCTGCGATCTGCTCGGGCGTGCACGCTTCCGGCAGTTTCGCCACGCACTCCGCTGGCAGTTCAGCGGCCGCGCCGTGCGCATTGACGATGACGGGCACCGCGTAACCCATGGCATCGAGTACCGCACGCGAGGTCTCGCCGCGCGACTGCGCGCGCAACTGAATGGCGACATCGGCCGCCGCCAGCCACAACCTGTAGGTCGCAGCGTCGACATACCCCGTCATGACGATGCCCGCCTGAGCCGCCTCGCGTATGCCCGACTCGAGACGGCGGGCATAATCGTCTTCCATCTGGTGTCCGCCGACGAATACCAGCCTGCACGAGGCATCCCGCGCCAGCGACGACCGCAACCAGGCCTCGACGATGTCTGCGGAGCGCTTTCCGGCACCTACATAGCCAAATGAGCACACAACAAAGTCATTCTCGCCCAACCCCAGTTGTCGGCGAGCAGCCTGGCGGTCATATCGCTCATCAGGCAGTCGATGGGCGAGCGGCACCTGCGCGACCGCACAGGGCAGCTCGTGCCCGTACCACTGTCGCGCCAGCGCAAGCGCGTGACCCGAATGTACGATTACGCCATCCGCACGTCCGAAGACCTCGAGGCTGCAGGGAAAGTGCGCGAGCGCCGCATGCTCGCCCTCGTGCCGCCACACGCGCACGGCTTCCCAGCCATGCGACCACAGGAGCGCGCGCCGCAGCGCTTCGGGCCGACGCCCCGTGTGATGCAAATGGGCATACAAATGCCCGAGGTAGAAGTCGTGCAGCACGACCGACCCCGGATGCCGCTCCAGCAGGATTGCCATGTACCCGTGAAAAGGAGAGTTGCCGAAGTGGTAGAGGATCCTGTCGTACCCGTGCGCATGCTGGTCGAACCAGTCGGGGGTGCGTACCGCATAAGTCGCGCGCAGTACTGTATCGACATCCGGCTGGTCGATGATCAGATCAATCTCGTAGTGCCGGGCCAGCGCGGGCAACAGATCGGCGCTGTAGTCGGCAATGCCGCTGCGTGCCGGAGGAACGGGCGCCACGAAGGCCAGCCGGGGGCGCGGGCCGCGGCGTGCGGCGGCTTCCTCCGACGCGGGCCGCCCGGTATCTGGCGGAATCAGGTCCACATCGTGCCACCACGTAATGGCGGGCCGGTACCGGGGCAGCACTGCTGGCGTACGCAGGGCGCCGCAAATGGAATCCACGAGTTCCTGCATGGTCCAGACCCGCGCACGCAGGTCCAGTATGCCTGCGCCTTCTGCAGGGGCTCCGTCCGGGCACAGCCACACGGTAGGTACATTCGCGCAACACACCACCGTGTCTTCGTACCAGCCCAGTTGTGCATGCAGCACCACCAGCGCATCAAGTGCCAGCGACTCCAGCCATGCGGTGCGCACCGCGTGGGCCGCGCGGCGCCGCCACAGGTTGGCGGGCAACGCGGCCGCGCACACCGGCACCAGGTGCCCGAGCTGGACCGGTGCGTTCAGCGGGGCCAGATGCCGCGAGAGAGACTCCGCCCTCCGCGCATCCGCCAGGAGCACGACCTCATGACCTTGGGTGCGCAGCGCCGCCACCAGCCCGGGCAGGCATTCGGATATCCACTTGGCATACGCTGGCCACGCCTCCGGCCACTGCAGCACCTGCAGGTCGATGCCGACTCGCATGGTCATGCCTTCCGTGCTATCAGGGCGTATCGCCGCGGCCAACACAGCATCTCGTTGAGGCGTTCGATGGCACGCCCGTCCCCAGGCAAGGGTGCGATATCGTCTGCGTCGAATCGCACCACCTCGACTTCATCGAACCCTGCGGCCAGCACGGCCGAACGAGCGCGCTGTGGCAACACGACCGGGATTCGTTCCTCGTGCTGCATCAGCGCGCTGGCCACTACCAGATTCTCGGGATTCGGGGCGCTCAGAACAAAACAACCCTGGGGCTGGAGCGCCACCACCGCATGACGCGCCAGTGTGCCTACCAGGGGCATACGCTCGTCATCCGTGTTTTCGAGCGCGGTAATGAGCCGATAGCGCCCTCGCTCGCGCTGAAGCACCGTCAGCCATGCGTCCACCGGGTAGGCGTGCAGGTGCAGCACGTCTTCCTCTGGCGGCAGCGGCTCGAGTGCACGCCTGAACGGAGCCATCTGCTGCGCCAGCTCGCTGGCGTCCATGGTCCGGGGCTGCGGCAGCACTGCTGCATCGCCCGCAGCGGGCGAAACCGGCTCAACTGCAAGGGCATGGTCCGGCACAGCCTGCCGGCCCAGATCCCATGTGAGCTGGCTGAGGCCACGCTGGGCGTGTTTCAGCTCGCTGTGCAGTCGATTGAAGCGCCATTCGAGCAACGCGAAGCCGTCGCCCAGCCGGGCACCATGCTCGCGCATATCAGCCTGGGCACGTGCGAGGATCTCGTCCTGCGCCTGCATGCGCTGCTCCAGGCTACGGACCAGCTGTTCCAGGCGCGCAATATCATCCCGCATCTGCGCGCGCCACGTGCGCAAGGTGTAGATGCCCTTGAGACCGGTTAGCAGGTTCCCCAGTACGGGGAGACGTTCGAGGCGTTCCTTCCAGTTCGGCTGTTGCATGGTTTCCTGTCATTTGCCCGCTGCCGAAACCCGAGCCTCGGCCGGCGAAGATGCTTGGTCGAACGGCGTTACGGTGACGCTGACTGGCAGGGCCGCAACTCCTGCAAAGGGTACACCGGAGCCGTGGGTAACCTCAAACATGACGGCCTGGTCCCAGCGGTCGTAGTTGCCAGCTACGTGGGCATCGTCATCGTGCAGCGCCACACTGATATGGTAGTGCCCGATGCCAAGATTGAGCTGCGGCAGATGGAATTCGATCACACGACGCACACCCGGCTGCATGCCGATGTCGGTCCAGCCCATCCGCCGCGTGTTCATGCCGAATATGTCGTAGCCCGTGCGATCCCGGATGGTCATACCCAGGGTGAGATTGGGCAACTCTTCCTCGCATTCATAAACGATGCGCAGCCGTGCCGGATCGCCTACCCGGAACACGGGCTGGCTGACCGCGTTGAGGTCGTGTCCGCCCAGGAACTCGACGCTGAGCATGCGCGCACGCCCGTTGCCAGAGCGCCGACCGAGCTCACCCAGCGACTTGCCCTCTTGCGCGGCGTCTTCGCGGGCGGAAATCAGCGCATAGTAGTAGTCGAGTACGTCGGCGGGGTCGCCGTCCCTGAGCACCCCGCCATCCCCCAGAAGAATGGCACGGTCGCAAAGGCTCTTGATGGCGCCAGGGTCGTGTGACACGAATAGCAGGGTGACACCCTGCTCACGGAACGACCTGATGCGCGCGAACGACTTGTGCTGGAAGTATGCGTCACCTACCGACAGGGCTTCGTCCACGATCAGCACATCGGGGCGGAAGGCGGTGGCCACCGCAAACGCCACGCGCACCTGCATGCCGCTGGAATAGGTGCGCACCGGCATGTCGAAGTAGTCTCCCACTTCGGCAAAGGCCTGGATGTCGTCCATCACGGCTTCCATCTCCGCGCGCGAGCGGCCTGATATTTGTCCGGACATATAGGCATTCTGTCGACCGGTGAAATCGGGGTGAAAGCCCAGGCCGAGCTCGAGCAACGCCGCCACAGTGCCATGTACATGCACCTCTCCCTCGGTGGGCCTGGTGGTGCCGGCGAGTACTTTCAGCAGCGTGCTTTTGCCGGCACCATTGACACCGATCAGGCCGACAGCCTGGCCGGGCTCAACATCAAAACTCACGCCACGCAACACCCAGCGCAGCCGCGCTGGATCCTGCCGACCACTGAAGATGCGGCGCAGCAGGGCCTTCTTGCCGTAAGCGCTTGCGTAGGCCTTGCCTACGTTGCGAACCGAGATTACAGGTTCAGCCATGGACGACGCCACCCCTGCCACGTTCAAAGATAATCCAGCATTTCAGCAAACAGCCGCTTGTAGCAGAACATGGCCAGCCCGGAAACTATCAGGGCGACCGCCAGCGGATACCCCAGCGATGCCAGTCCGGGCGCCGTTCCCGTCAGGAAGATCTGCTGCAGATTGGTAATCGGCCCGACCACCGGGTTCCAGTAGATCAGGTCTTTCATCCAGTCGGAAAGAATCGTGACGGGATAGACGATGGGCGTGGCCCAGAACATGAGCTGCAGTCCGATGTCCACGATCTGCCCGACATCACGCGCAAAGACATTCAGGACCGCGGTGAGCAGACCGCCCGCCATGGCCAGCAGGATCAGCACGCCCAAGCTGGGCAGGGCCCATAGCACGGACCAGCCCGGCCAGGCATCGATCAGGATGAGGAACATGACGAACAGCAGGCTGAGCACGGCGAAATTGAACAGCGCCACGAGCACGATGGGAACCAGCAGCACCAACTTCGGAAACTGCACCTTCTTGATGAGGTTGGCATGCTCCAGAAAGACGTTCTTCGTGCGCGAGAAGATTTCGGTGAACAGGCCCCAGGAAATCAGACCCGCGCAAATGAACTGGCTGTACGCGAACTTCGATACCGTTTGGCCGGGCAGGCGCGCCTGCATCACTTGCGAAAACACCAGCGTATACACGAGGATCATCGCAAGCGGCTGCAGGATGAGCCAGACCGGGCCCAGCAACGAGCCGGTATAGCGCGCGCGCAGATCCCGTTCGGAAATGGCGCGTACGAGCCCCCGAAAGCGCCAGGTTCCGAGTATCGTGTTTTTCATGAAGTTCATGGCGGCCGATTATAGAAGCGAGCAGCAGAGGGAATTCGCAACGCCTGCCTGCAGCCGGCGCCGCTTCGCGGCAAATGCTTTCGGCCCCGGACTGACGCGTCACGTTCACCTGGGACACGAAAACGGAGCCGGCAGGCTCGCTGGTCAACGGGCGGCGGTTTTCGTCGCAGCGGGTCTTGGGGCAGCGTTTTTCGCGGGCTTTTGCGGGGCTGAAACAACGCGTGTCTCAGGCTGCCTTGGCGCGAAGTAGTTCGCTACGGTCTTGAGATCATCGACGTTGAGCACACCCGCGTAATACCGCAGGCGCATGTAGGCGTTCAGGTAGTCGTAACGCGCCTGCGCGAGATCGCGTCGCGCCTCGAAAAGCTGCTGTTCTGCATTCAACACGTCGAGGTTCACGCGAGTACCAGCCTGTACGCTCTTGCGCGTGGCCTCCACCAGCAGCTCAGCCGACTTCACTGCGCTTTCCAGCGCCTTGATCTTGACCACACTGCTGTGCAGCACCGCATACTGCTGCCGCAGCTCGACCATCACGGCGTTACGCACGGCGTCGAGTTCGGCCTGGGCACGTTCGTAGTTGGCCACGGCCTGCGAGGTACGCGCACTGATGCCGCCCCCCGAAAACAGCGGGACACGCACCTGCACTCCGATCATGTGGGTACGGTTGCGCTGGTTGATGGTCGTAACCGAGTCGGCCTCGTTGACCGAGTAGGAGGCCACCAGATCCACCGAGGGGTAATGGGCGGCGCGGTTGCGGTCGACATGCGCATCGGCCGCGCGTACCGACATCCGTGCCGCCAGAATTTCAGTATTGCTGCTCAGCCCAAGCTCGATCCAGCGTTCCAGCTGCGCCGGCTGCAGCGGCGCTGGCTCGAACTCCGGCGTCAGCCGGTGCAGCTGCTCGATGCTGTTGATATGCCCCGGGCCGATCATGGCCTCGAGCTGGCGCAGGGCATTGCCAAGTTCGTTCTGCGCCTCCAGCACCTCCGCCTCGGCCCGATCATGGCGTGACCGCGTTTCGATCACCTCCGTGCGAGTGCCTTCGCCGCGCTCGAACATGCGCTCGTTCGCGCGCATCTGCTCAGCGTACGCGGCCCGCTGCGCCAGCGCGATATCGAGCTGGTCGCGCGCCAGCAGCGCGCGCGAATAGGCCTCGTACAGACGCAGCATGAGCTGCTGGTGCCGATTGTCGAACTGGATTTCGGCATGCCTGGAGCGTGCCTGCCCTTCGCGGTAACCGGCCCACGACTGCAGGTCGACCAGCGGCTGGCGCACCTCGACGCGGGCCACATAGCTGGGGTAATTGGAATTGCGCTGTGTCTGGGGTGCGCCATTGGGCGGTTCGATGCGCTGGTCAAGCCAGTTGCGCTGGTACCCGTAGCTGGCCGATGCCTGCGGCAGCAGCTGCGAGCGTGCGATCCGCTCCTCCTGCAGCCCGGCCTGGCGCGTCTGCCAGGCCGCCCGGTACTCGGGATCGTATTCGCGCGCGGCCATGTAGGCCTCGAGCAGACTGAGGGCATGCACCGGCAGAATGACCACACTGCCCAGCACGCAGGCTAGCAAGCGGCGTTTCATGCGTCACCTATTCCTGTACGAGAGCCGTCCTGGCCCGGTCAATGATGGGACGTAGCAGGTAGTTCAGCAGCGAGCGCTCGCCCGTCTTGATCAGAACGTCCACCGGCATCCCGGGCCGGACGGAATGTTCGGCCAGCAACTTCTCGCCTTCGGGCGTGACTTCCGCCTCAATACGGTAATACGGCTCACGCGTCTGGGGATTCTCGAGCCGGTCGGCCGAGACATTGGTGACCTTGCCCGGAATATGCGGCGTGGTACGCTGGTTGAATGCGGTGAACATCATCTCGACAGGGAGCCCCGGCACGACCTTGTCGATCAGGTGAATGGGTACTTGAGCCTCGACCACCAGGGGCTCGTTCAGCGGCACGATGTCCATCAGGTGGGTACCCGGCTGTACCACCCCGCCATCGGTGAAGACATTCAGACCCACAACGACGCCATCGGCGGGCGAACGTACCTGGGTATGCATCAGTTCGTAATCGGCGTACTCGATACGGCTACGCAGCGACTCTACCTCGCGTTGCGTGGTGCTCAGCTCGGAACGCACATCGCGCTGAAATTCCTGCAGGCGCTGTTCCTTGCGCACCTGCAGCTCGGCAATGCGGCTCTCGGTACTGCGGATGTTCGCGATGATCTGTGCCAGATCACCACTGATGCGGCTGTAGGTACCCTCGAGCTCGAGCAGGCGGTTGCGGGCGATATAACCTTCCCGCGAGAGATCGCGGATTCCAGCCAGCTGGTCGCGCAAGAACTGCGCCTCCTGACTGCGCGCGTCGCGCAGTGACTTCAACCCCGACAAATCGGCACGCAGCCCCATCAGCGTCTGGTCGACGGCCCGCAGTTCGCTTTCCAGCGCCATGCGCCGCGCTTCGAACAGCTGCTGCTGCAGGGCCATTGCCATGGCAGCACGTGGGTCGTCCCTGGCCTGCATCAGCTCGGGCGGAAAGATAACCATGGCACTGCCGTCGCGCTCGGCACGCAGGCGTGCTTCCGCCGCCAGCTGCGAATAGAACTGGCCGCGCAAGGTTTCGGCCTGCGAGCGCGGCTGGGTATCGTCCATCCGCACCAGCACCTGGCCCTTCTTCACCTCCTGGCCGTCGCGCACGAGGATCTCGTTGACCACTCCCCCCACCAGGTTCTGCACCGCCTGCCGGTTGCCCGACACCATGACCTTTCCGGGCGCTGGCACCCCCTGGTCCAGCGGGGCCAGCGCCGCCCACAGCATGAATCCGCCGAAGCCGAGCAAGACCAGCAGCCAGCCCAGCCGCGAATATCGGCGATCGTCGATATCGACGGCACTGTGTGAATCATCGACGACGACGTCAGACCCGATCACTTCCACGCGTGCGTTGGAGTCTTTCTTGGATGGTGCGGTTTGTGCCATGGAGTTTCGTTGGGTTTACGTGATAGGCTTAGGCGATGCGTGGGGCCGGTGCGCTTCCCGCGACGGCCTTGCGTTGCTGGTTGGCCTGGGCCAGCGCGGCCAGCACCTGGTTGGTGGGCCCGTAGGTCTGCACCATACCGTCGCGCAGCACCAGCAATCGGGTCGTGACCGCGATGATGGAGGTGCGATGCGTGATCAGAACCACGCTGCGCCCATTCTCACGCAGCCGGAGAATGGCTCCCCGCAGGGCTTCCTCGCCAACGTCGTCAAGGTTGGAGTTCGGCTCGTCGAGCACCACGAGCGCCGGATTGCCGTACAGGGCCCGCGCAAGGGCGATACGCTGACGCTGCCCGCCCGAAAGCGCACTACCACCTTCACCGATCTGCGTGTCGTATCCTTCCGGGAATTGCAGGATCATTTCATGCACCCCCGCCATGCGTGCAGCCTCGATGACCTTGGCCGGGTCAAGGCTGCCGAAGCGGGCGATGTTTTCGCTGATCGAACCTGAGAACAGCTCGACGTCCTGCGGCAGATAGCCGATGTGCGGGCCCAGTTCTTCCTTGTTCCACTGGTAGACATCCGCACCGTCAAGGCGTACCGAGCCAGCCAGCGCCGGCCACACGCCTACCAGCAGACGCGCTAGCGTGGACTTGCCGGAACCGCTGGGGCCGATGATCCCGACAATTTCACCAGGTTCGAAAGAGAACGAGACATTGCGCAGGATGGGCACGCGCGCGCCTGGAGCCGCAGCCGTGACAGCCTCCACATCAACCCTACCCTTGGGCGGAGGCAGCGACATCCCTGCCTCGCGCGCGGGATTGGCTTCCAGCAGTTTCACGAGGCGCTCGTGTGCGCTGCGCACGCCGCTCCACTGCTTCCACACGTTGATGACCTGCTCGACCGGCGCCAGCGCGCGCCCCAACAGGATGGAGCCCGCGATCATCATCCCCGCGGTGATGCGCCCTTCGAGCACGAGCAAGGCCCCCACGCCCAGCACCAGAGATTGCAGCGTAAGCCGGAAGAATCGCGTGTAGGAACTGATGACGGCGGCTTTCTCGCTGGCCTGGTTCTGCGTCTGAAGGAAGTCTTCGTGTCCGCGGTACCAGCGCGATTGCAGGTTAGGCAGCATGCCCATGGCCTCGATGACCTCTGCATTGCGCAGCGTATTCTGGGCGTGCATGGAAGACTTGACGGCCAGGGCATTGGCCTCTGCCAGCGGCTTGCTGGTAACAATCTGGTTGATGATGGCCAGCGCCACGAGGATCAGCGTACCCACCAGCGCGAACACGCCCAGCCAGGTATCGAACAGGAAGATGACGAACAGGTAGACCGGCGCCCAGGGAGCATCGAAGAATGCGAACAGTGCCTGCCCCGTGACGAACTGCCGAATGGTGGTGAGATCGTTCAGAGCCTGGCCGGCGTTGCCGCGGCCATTCTTCAGGTTCTGCTGGAAGGCTGCCGTGTAGACCCGTCGATTCATGTGCAGGTCGAGGCGCGTGCCGACACGAATGACGAGCTGGCTACGTACCCACTCGAGTGCGGCCATGAAGACGTATATGCCCACGATGATGAGCGACAGCATGAGCAGGGTATAGTGGTTCCGGCTGGTAAGCACGCGGTCGTACACCTGCAGCATGTACAGCGACGGGGCCAGCATGAGCAGGTTGATGATCATGCTGAACACGCCTACCGAGCGGAATGCCTTCTTGAAGCCCAACAGGGCTTGCACGATTTCATCGCGTGGAACCTCGAACCGGCCTGCCATCGAATCACCTTGAACATACGAAATCGCGACCACGCTGGCCGCACCGAATAGTAGCATTCTATGTGACGACCGTCACATAATCCGGACAAAAAACGTGACGGCCGTCACGCTTCCACAACAGCTGGGATAGAATCAGGGAGAGTCTGAACAAGGGAGTGTGCCGTGGCTTTTTCTCCCCTCGAGGCATTGCGACAGCAGAAGCTGCTGGCTGGCCTGGATACTGCCATCCTGCAGGAAATTGCCAGCGTCACGCATTTCGAGCAATTCGACAAACGCGAATACGTCATTCACAAGGGTTCGCGTTCCGACAGCCTGGTGCTCCTGGTATCCGGACGCCTGCAGGTCATCGCGCCGTCCGAAGACGGTCGCGAGGTGGGCCTGCATTTCGTTGAGCCAGGCGACTACCTGGGCGAAATTGCGGTTATCGATGGTGGCCCGCGATCCGCGTCGGTGGTTGCCACGACGACCTCCGTGGTGGGCATGCTGCCGGGCCAGGTGGCCCGGCGCCTGTTCACCCAGCACCCCATCGTCGCCGAGCGCATCCTGCTGCGGCTGTGCCACACGATCCGCCAGTCGTCGCACATCCGTTCGGTACTGGGCATGGCCCGTGCCTTCCCGCGCATCTACGCCGTGCTGCACAGCTCGATGCGCCAATGGAACGACGGGCTCGCCACCATCGAGAACCTGCCCAGCCAACAGGCCATCGCCATTACGGCCAACGTCAGCCGTGAAACCGTATCGCGCGCCATGCAGGCGCTGTTCGCAAACGGCATCGTCGAGAAAGACAACCGGCGCCTCATCGTGCGCAACCCCGCGGCGCTGGCGAAACTCGCCCGCGGCGAAATGCAGCTGCATGTCACCAAGGGTCAACGTGAAGGGGCCACGAGTGCGCCTGCGGGCGCCGCCTCGCCGGCACCGACCAACCCCCACGATGCACCACCCGAAGCTGCCGCCGGTCAGCAGTCCAGAGCGCGTCGGCAGCAGCCAGCCAGTCCCCTGCCCACGCCGGCGAATGCATGAACAAGAACGCCAGGCATGCGGCCTGGCGTAGTGAATCAGAATTTCAGGTAGTCGTCGGTAATGTACAACGGCTGTGCCTCCTGTCCGCCAGCGGCCGGCTGCTCGCGCCGCTTGCTCTGCTCGCGCATCAGCCGCTCCAGCTCGCTGATGTTCCGCTGCGAGAACCAGTGCCCGTAGATGAGCGGCAGCGCCCCGGCGCGACGCAGTGTCAGGAAGGCTTCGTCGTCAAGTGCATCGAACGCTTCGCGGCTGACCTGGTGCAGCCCGGTCACACGAACCCGCTTGCCTACCTCGTTACGCAGCTCGATATCCCAGGGCACGAACAGACCCGCATCGGCGATCGCCGCGACGGCACGCGCGATCACGACGTCCTGGTCGCCCACGAGCTTGAGGAAATCCAGAATCTTCTGCAAGCGTTCGGTGGGCTTGCCTTCGGCATCGAACAGCGGATCGCCCGTTTCACGCGACAGTACCGGGCTGTCGCTGTTGACGACGACCACGTGCTCCGAGCCACGCGGTGCCAGGGCAAAGGGCCAGGCACGCAGTACCGCCGGGATGTAGCGGCCGAGCCATTCGCCTTGCGGCCCCACACACAGGTTCTCCCTGCCCAATCCCATGAGGGCAACCATGCTCGCGCGCCCCTCCTGCTGGCGGAAAGCAATTGGCATGGTGCGTACCAGTTCGGGCAACTCCGCCCCGACGACGGCGGCGGTAACCATCGTGCGCGCGAAGGCCCAGGGGTGTTCGACCGGCCGCAGGCGCAGGTCGCGGTGCTTTTCTCGGGATAAGGCTTCAAGGGTCATGGTCTATTCCGTACAACGATGTAATGGGAGGTTCAGGGTGGAATCATGCGCCGCGCGAACGCTAGGGCACATGTCGAACGTTCATGTCGAACAGGCGCTGATGCTCGAGAATGGCATACCGGTCGGTCATGCCGGCAATGTAGTCGGCCACCAGGCGCGCCTGTCGCGTGCGCCTGCGCTCACCGGCGGCGCACTGGTACTGTGGCGGCAGCAGGCCCGGATTCTCCAGGAAAGCAGAGAATAACTCACGCACAATGCGGCGTGCCTTGCGCGTCATGCGCACGACCTGGTAGTGGCGATACAGGTTGCGATGCAGGAATGCCTTGAGTTGATCGGCCTCCTGCCGGATCTCGCGGCTGAAGCCTGCCAGGGGCGGGGCCTGCCGCACCTCATCTACCGACTGCGGTGCGTGCTCCCGGATGGCGCGCGCGGTGTTTTCGGTCAGATCGGTGATCAGCGTATTGATCATGCGCCGTACCACTTCTGACGTAAGGCGCCGCACGCCCAGCTTGCCGTA
>ERZ777003.3231-NODE-3231-length-16374-cov-8.467614_pt1 | contig 16374 bp, 16 predicted proteins | sample MGYA00374956_ERZ777003 | MGnify/ENA primary metagenome ERZ777003 (study PRJEB29302, sample SAMN06268252) | bioreactor metagenome | isolation source: Joint BioEnergy Institute, California, USA | place: USA:Joint BioEnergy Institute, California, USA | collected... | reverse complement strand
GGGGCCCGCCCCCCCCCCGGGGGGCCCCGGCCCGTCCCGCATATCCGGACACCGGCCGAGGCGGCGCCCCGCCCGCCCCGGCTACCGCGATCGCGGTACGCGACCGGCCCCGCGGCTTTCTACAGTGACCCGCGTGCGGCCGTGGTGGACAGTGGGCGTCGCCGGCCGGTCGTGGCTGCTCGACGTCGGCGTCGTGGTGGCGACCGGCGCGGTGACCGCGTACCGGCTCGCCGTGGTGGCCGTGGAACCCGGCGACCGCGCCCCGGACGGGCTGGCGTACGCCGTCGGGCTGGCGATGGCGCTGGCGCTGCTGGCCCGGCGCCGCTGGCCGGCCGCGACGCTGGCGACGGTGGGCGCGCTGTTCCTGGCGTACCACGTCTGGCGGTACCCCGGCGGTGCCCCGGCCGCGCCGGTGTGGGTGGCGCTGTACTCGGTGGCGGTCGCACCCCGGCGCCGGCTCGGCCTGGCGGTCGCCGGGCTGCTCATCCTGCTGGACCTGCAGGGCCGGATGATGGTCGCGCAGGTGGGACCGCTGGACGCCACCCTGGACAGCTCGACCGTGGTCTTCGCCGCCGCCCTGCTGCTCGGCGAGGCCGTGCGCAGCCGGCGGATCCGGGTGGAGATGCTCGCCGCCGAGCGGGACCGGACGGCACGGCGACGGGTCGTCGAGGAGCGCATCCGGATCGCCCGCGAACTGCACGACGTCACCGCGCACACCCTGGCGGTGGTCGGCGTGCAGGCCGGCGTCGCCGCCGAGGTGCTGGAGGAGGACCCGGCGCAGGCCCGGGCCGCGCTGGAGGTGGTACGCCGGGCCAGCCGGGAGGCGATGGTGGAGCTGCGTGCGGCGGTCGGCGTACTCCGGGAGGAGGGTCTGGAGGGCGCCGATGCGCCCGCCACCGGCCCCGAGCCGCCGGCCCTCACACTCGACCGGCTGCCGGCGCTGGCCGCCGCCACCGGCGCCGTGCTGCACCACGACGGCGAGCGCCGGGAGTTGCCCCGGGTCGTGGAGGCGACCGCGTACCGGATCGTGCAGGAGGCGGTGGCCAACGCGGTCCGGCACGCCGGGGCCGACCGGATCGAGATACGCCTCGACTACCGGCCCGACGGGCTGGGCCTGACCGTCCGTGACGACGGTCGGGGACCCTCCGGGCCGCCCGGGAACGGACTGCGGGGCATGACCGAACGGGCCACCGGGCTCGGCGGCTGGCTGCGGGCCGGGCCGGCCGAGGGCGGAGGCTTCGAGGTGCGGGGGTGGCTGCCGGGATGACGATCAGGGTCCTGCTCGCCGACGACCAGACGCTGGTCCGGGCCGGTTTCCGGGTGCTGCTGGAGCGGGCGCCGGACATCGAGGTGGTCGCCGAGGCCGCCGACGGCGACGAGGCGATCGCGCTGACCCGGGCGCACCGGCCGGACGTCGTCCTGATGGACATCCGGATGCCCGGCACCGACGGGCTCACCGCGACCCGGCGGATCCTCGCCGACGACCGGCTTCCCGGGGTACGGGTGGTGGTGCTGACCACCTTCGAACTCGACGAGTACGTCTACGCGGCGCTGCACGCCGGCGCGAGTGGGTTCCTGTTGAAGAACCTGGAACCCGACGAGCTGCGCCGGGCGGTCCGGGTGGTCGCCGCCGGGGACGCGCTGCTGGCACCGGAGGTGACCCGGCGGGTGATCGCGGCGTACGCCAGCGGGCCGGAGGTGCCCGGCCTGCACACGCTGACCGCCCGGGAGCGGGAGGTGGTGGGGTTGATCGCCGAGGGACTGTCCAACCAGGAGGTGGCGGCGCGGCTCGGCATGAGCACCGCGACGGCGAAGACCCACGCCAACCGGGCGATGGCCAAGCTCGGCGCCCGGGACCGGGCCCAGCTCGTGGTCTTCGCCTACCGCAGCGGGCTGGCCGGGATACGACGCCCGCGGTAGTCGGTTGCCCGTCCGCGGCGGATTCACCGCCGCGTGCGCGTTCCTACCGTCGGGCCCATGTTCCTCATCCTTGGTCCAGTACTGAACCTGGTCGCCACCCTCTTCTGGGAGCCCGACACGCAGGGCGCCACCGCCGGCACGCTGATCGGCCTCTCCAGCGCCTGCTGGCTGATCGGCCTGATCGGAATCTTCGACCGGCTGCGCGCCAGCGCACCCCGGTATGTGGCGGTCGCGCTGCCGGTGGCCGTCTTCGCGACGGTCGGCGGGGTGTCGTTCGGCGTACAGGCCATCCACGAGACACTCTTCTCCGCCACGCACGCCCACACCGTCGAACTGCTCAACGAGTACCCGTTCGCGGCGACGACCCTCTTCTGGACCGCCGGCCCGCTCTTCCCGGCGACGTTCTTCGCGCTGGGCCTGGTGCTGGCCTGGCGGCGGGCGGCGCCGCTGCCGGTCGGCATCCTGCTCTGCCTGGGGGCGCTCGCCTTCCCGCTGAGCCGGATCACCCGCGAGGCGTCGATCGCACTCGTCGCCGACGTGCTGCTGGTGCTGCCGTTCCTCTACCTCGGGATACGAGGGCTGCGGCCGGCGTCCCGACCGGGGGCCGCCGGCGGGTCCGGCGCCGGGGCGGAGCAGGCCGCCCTGGCCGGCGACACGCGACGGACGCGGGACGCCTGACCCGGTGCTGTCCGCCCCGGCCTCGCCACGAGCGGTCGTGGCGGGGCCGACGGCGTTCGTACGATCCCTCCACCCACGAGTGGATCACCTTTCCTAGACTCGTGCCCCAGGTCCAGGGGAGGGAGAAAATTAGTGCCATACAGTCCAGAGGACTATCTCGCGGACTGGGAGCGCCGGGTCGAACAGCAGACCGCGCTCACCGCCGAGCTCAGCGAACGTATGGAACGCACCAGGGCGACCGCCGAGTCGCGGGGCGGTGAGGCCGTGGTGACCGTGGACTCGTCGGGTGGCCTGGCCGAGCTGCGTCTCACCGACCGGGCGATGCGCCTGTCGGCGGACGAGCTCGCCGCGGTCATCCTGGACACCAGCCGCCGGGCCCAGGCAAAGATGGCGCAGCAGGTGTCCGACCTCGTCAGCAGCATGTACGGCGCGAGCTCGGAGACGGCGTACTTCATCAGCAACGCCTACAGCAGGCAGTTCCCGGAACCGCCGGAGGACGAGGAGCGTGACCGGCGATGACGAAGCCAGACATCAGGCTCTCCTCCGCGGAGGTTCGCAGCCACGCGCGGATGGTGGACGAGGCCGCCACCATGCTGCGGGAGGCCAAGGCCGGAGCCGAGTACGTCAACCTGCATGACGAGGTGTACGGGGTTCTCTGCAGTCCGTTGTTCGTGCCTCTGATCAACCCGCTGCAGGACTGGGCGGTGTCGGAGATCAACAACGGGGCGGAGGCCACGGCGCACCTGGCGGAGCTGCTCCGGGCGTTGGCCGACAACAACGACACCACGGACCGGGCGGCGGCCGAGCGAATCCAGGCTGCGGGTAGGTGAGTGATGAGTGATCACGCGGTTATCAGCCGGCCGAGCCTGATCGCCCCGGAGGGCGAGACGAAGTCGTACGAGGGTGCCGGCCTCTACGAGGCGGCCCGCGGCATCGTCGACGGCATCCAGAGCGGGAACTGGCTCGGCGTCGCCGGCAACGGGGTCGCCGCCGGCCTCTCCTTCATCGGCGCGGTCATGGACCCCCTGCAGGCCGTCTTCGCCGCCGGTGTCGGCTGGCTCATGGAGCACGTGAGCATCCTCCGTGAGCCGCTGGACAAGCTGGCCGGCGACCCGAAGGCGATCGAGGGGCACGCCCAGACCTGGTACAACATCGAACGGCGCATCTACGAGGCCACCGACTTCTTCGTCGACCAGGTCAACCGGAGCACCGCCGAGTGGACGTCGCAGGCGGCGGAGGCCTACCGGAGGCTCGCCCGCACCCACGCCGAGTCGGTGCAGGCGCTCGGGGCGATCGCCGACGCGATGAGCAAGGCGACCACCATCGTCGGCGCGATGGTCGGCGTCGTCCGCAACACGATCCGGGACATCGTCGCCGAGGTCGTCGGTGCCTGCATCTCCAAGGCGCTCCAGGCCGTCACGGTGGTGCTGATCCCCAAGGTCGCCGCCGAGGTCGCCATCCTGGTCGGCAAGACCAGCAGCAAGATCCTCAACCTGCTCAGGCAGCTGTTCGAGGCGATCAAGCGCATCGGTGTGCTCGTCAAGCAGTGCGACAGCATCCTCGCGCAGATCGGCCAGGCCAGCCGCAACACGCTGCGCCTGGAGGCGTTCCGGATCCAGGCCGTCCTCGAGCACGGCGGTAGCGGCCTCAACGGCTTCCGGGGGGCGTTCAACACGATCGGGCAGGGACACACCGCGGTGCACGGCCCGATCGGCCAGGTCGTCGTCGACACCGGGCGCCAGGCGAGCCAGACCAACGGCTCGCAGAACGCCGGGCAGACGGGCGACACCCTGCGGGGTGACAACCCGGCCCCGACGCCGATCAAGCTTCCGCTCTGAGGGGAGGCGGCGTGGAACAGCCGGACGACCGGCTCGCCAGGCGGCTGAACGAGATTCGCGCGCAGGAGCGCGAACCGGACGGCGAGACCGGCACCCGAGGGGCCGCCTCGCGGGACGTCGACGCCGTCGTGGGACGCCGGAAGAACGGTGCTCTCCGGTCGTTCCTGTTCCTCGCCGGAACGCTCGTCCTCGCCGCCAGCCTGTTCGGGGTGGCCGTCACCCTGGGCAGGCTGGCCGGCCAGGACATGGCGGACGCCCGACGCGAGGGCCAGGCCACGGTGACGTCGTGCCACCGGCGCGGTCCGATCAGCGTCCGCGGCTTCGGCTACTGGGACAGTTGCGAGGTCGAGATCGTCTGGTCCGGTGGCGAGGTCGAACGGGCCACCGTCGGCGCCGTCTTCAGCTCCGCCGACGTCGGCCGAAGCATCCGGGTCGGCGACCTGGGGCTCCGACGCGGCGCCCGGAAGCTGGCCCGGGCCGACGTCGAGCCCCGGCTCTGGCTGCGGTGGCTGGGCTACGCCGCCGGCGCCCTCGCCGTGCCGCCCACCCTGGTGGGAGTGCTGCTGCTGCGCGAGACGCTGCGCATCCGTCGCAGGTGACCCCCGGCCCGCTCCGGCGTCCCGGAGCGGGCCGGCGCACCCAACTTTCTACCCGCGGCGGAGCACGGTCGTGCCGGGCACCACCGCACCCTGGGCGTTGTACCAGTCGAGTACGGAGGCGTCGGTCAGCGCGCTCTGGTACACCGCGACGTCGTCGATACCGCCGGACCACGGGTCGGTGAGCTGGTCGTGCCACAACGCACGACCGACGAGCAGCGGCCCTGACGACGCCATCGGCCTGAACGACAGCGCCTGGGTGCCCTCCAGTTCTCCGTTGACATACAGCCGGATCTCGCCGCGGGAGGCGTCGTACACGCCGGTCAGGTGTGTCCACACCCCGATTTCCGGAACCGACGTGGAGCTGACGGCCGCCACCGCCGTGGTGGTGCTGTCCTCGTCACTGACGGAGAACGTCCACCTGCCGTCCTGGGCCGAGTACCTGAGCCAGGCGGCGCTTTCGTGCACGCCCCGCTGCGACACCGCGGTCCGCTCACCATCCAGCCGGTCCAGTACCACCCACGCGGAAATGGTGAACGAGTCATCGGTACGCAACACCGGCGTCTCCTGCCAGACCGTGAACTCGTTGCCGTCGGCATCCGGCGGTGTCACATCGATCTTGACGGCGCTCCAGCCGTACTCCTCCGTCGCCTCGGTGTAGCCGTCCTCCGGGAAGTACTCGTTGTCCAGCCACAGGCCCGAGCTGCCGTCGTGTCCTCCGGGAACCGGCACATGACCCCCGTACAAGCCGGCGCCGCGACCGCGGCCCGGTCCGGACCGGCAATTACCAGCCCGGCCCCGGCCAGTCCGGCCGCCACCAACACCGCCAGCCCACGGCCCCACCGACAGCTCATACCCGCACCCCAATGTTGGTCAATGGACGGTGGTCAGACCACAGACAGTCACCTTTGCTCCTCGCAGCCCCATATCGAGTTCAGGCGACGTCACCGGCACAACAAGAGATCACGCAGATCGATATACCTCAATCACAAATCCGCCGAGGAGTGGTTTCCCTACCACAGGTAATCGATATCCATCGGCCCTGACACGCAGGTGTGATCTGTGCCATGGACGGCCCGGGAGCACCGGCAGGTGCCTGGCGGCACCGCCCGCGCCTTCTCCTCTGGTGTGGTCAACGTCGGGCCGGAGATGGCAGTCGGCGGCCGGGATCCCGCGCCGCTGACGACGTACGGCGTCTGCGACGCGTCCGGCCGGGCAATCGTTTCTCGTCGGCGGCACGCGTACCAGATCCCGGAGAACTCCGGCGCCGGCCGGCGATGGTGTTCTCCATCGTCGGCCGGCGCCGTCGGTCCCGTGCGGTCGGGAGTCGGGTGGAGTCAGGCGTACGGGTCGTACCGCCCGAAGACGATCGGGCGGGTGCTCTGGTCGTACCAGGTGCTGGAGCTGCTGCTCCACCGGTGCGCGACGATCTCGCCGGTGGCCCGGCTGGTCCGGATGAACATCCAGCCCATGCCCGCACCGGTGCCCTCGGTCCACTCGTGCGCGTCGGTGTCGTAGTAGTGCCGGGTGTCCGGGTACGCCGGGTCGGCACCCGGGTCGCCGTGCGGGCTGTTGGTGCTGTCCATGACCCGGATCGCCCACTGGCGGTAGGTCGGGTGGGAGTCGTCGTACAGGTGACTGCCCGGCCCGACGATCGCCATGTGCCCGCTGCCGGAGCCGCCACTCGTGTACTTGATCGCCATGATGTCGCCGGGTCGCAGGTTCATGTAGACCAGGAACGACGGGCTGAAGCCCCGCCGTCCACATCGGACGGACACCACCCGTTCGCACCGGTGGTCGTCGTGCTGGCGCCGCCGGGTGGTGTCGGGATTCCGACGCCACCCGGTCCCCGGGCCGGTTCAGCGGCCGAGCGCGCGGTCGAGGAGGTCGCGCAGCCCGTGCCCGTCGTCGACGACGGCGTCGGGCACCCGCTCCGGTCCAGACTCCTCCGGCCCGGCCTGCTCCGACGCGTCGCGCCTCCGGTCGGTACGGAGTGACCGCATCAGCACGGCGGCACCGGCGCCGGCGCGGCGGGCACACATGATGTCGCGGTCCACCATGTCGCCGACGAACCAACACTCCTCGATCGGTACGCCGACGGCGCGCGCCGCCTGCCACGCCAGCTCCGGATTGGGCTTCCGCAGCCCGACCTCGTCGCTGTAGAGCTGGACGGCGAACATGTCGCCGAGCCCGGCGGCGGTGAGGAAGTCCCGGTGGGCGGCCCCGCAGAGCGCGTTGCTCACCACGGCGAGCGGCAGCCCGGCGGCGGTCGCGACACGGAGCGCCTCGGGAATCCCCGGCCGCACGGCCCAGTCGTCCCGCCACGACCAGGCGTAGCTCAGCGAGGTCGCCTCCCGGCGTACGGCCTCCCGGGCCGCCTCCGGCCAGTCGGCCACCACGAAGTCGTCCCAGACCTGTTCGTGGCTCAGCTCAACGGGCCGCGGCTCGCCGCTGGTCGCGTCGCGCCAGCGGGCGTACCGGCGACCACCGTCGACGACGTCGCGCGTGATCCGCTCCACCGGCACCACACCGCCGACCAGTTCTTCGAGCTGCCGAAGCAGCTTGGGCCGTATGGCGGGCGGCGTGTTGCGGGAACGCGGAGCCTCGTCGACGAGAACGCCGCCGAAGTCCAACAACAGTGCGCGGGGTGGAGGAAGCACGGCGCCATTCTCGCGCCACGACCGTCACGCCGGGACCGCGGGCCGGACGTTTGATCGCGGGAACGATACTCCCGGCGGATTCGGTCCACAGTACGAGACCCGAATGAGGAGAGCCTGTGTCCGAGCCGCCATCCCAACCCGACGACTCGCCGGCCGAGGCCCGACCCGCCGAGGCCCGACCCGCCGAGGCCGCACGAGTCGCGGGCGGATCGTCCGAAGTCCCCGACACCCCGTCGTCCGGCACCGCCGGGTCGACGCCGTCCGGTGACCCTTCCCACGATCTCACGCCGTACCTGCTGGTGATGCCGCCCACCGACGGACCGGTTCCGACGGTGGCGTGGCCGGGACGCGAGGGCGAACACGCCTGGGCGATCCCGGTGACGCCGCCTGCCGACGGACCGGTCCCGACCGTGCCGTGGCCGGGACGCGACGGCGAACCCGCCTGGGCGATCCCGGTGAGGGTTCCGCCGGGCACCCGTGGCTACGCGCTGTTCCTGCCGGTCGCGCAGCCGACCGAGCCGGGTGTCACGCCAGCCGGCACGCGGACGTCCACGCCGGCAGCCGCCACACCACCGGCGGACACGGCAGCGGACACACCGGCGACAGCCGCCACCCCGCCCGCCACGCCAACGCCACCAGCGGCGTCCACTCCCCCGGCCGCCGCAGCCGCGGCCACCACATCCCCGACCCCCACGCCCGCCGCGCCGGACGGTGGTACCCGGCCGGACGGCTCGCCCGGCCGTCCCGCGACACCGTCCCAGGTCGGGCCGGGGCTCGCGCCCGCGCCGCCACCGTTCGCCTTCACGTCCGTACCGCGCCCGCCGTCGCTCCTGAAGTCCTGGTGGCCGGGGCCGCCGGTCGGACAGGGGTGGGCGGTGCCCGCGTCCGTCCTCGCCGGAGCCCTGGGCCTGGCGTTCTTCGTGCCGCTGAGCCGGACCGGCATCGGCTGGCTGCTCGGCTGGCTCGTCCTGACCGTCGGCGTGGTCGTCGCGGTCCGGCGGGCCGCCGCCAACCTGCCCCGCGCCGAACGGTGGGTCCGCGGTGGCTGGGCAGCCGCCGCGCTGGCCCTGCTCTCGGTACTCGCCTTCCGCAACGCGTGGTGGCTGGTGACGCTCTGCGTCTTCGGCGCCCTCGGCTGCACCACGCTGGCCATCGTCGGCGGACGGCTCGTCCGTTCGATCCTGTTCGGTCTGGTCGCCGCGCCGTTCGCGGCGTTGCGTGGACTGCCGTGGGTGCGCAAACACCTGCGGACCGGCTCCGGCGAGCGCCGGACGGGTTGGCGGGTCACCAGGGCGGTCGTAGCGACCGCCGCCGTCCTGCTGGTCTTCGGTGCGTTGCTCTCCTCGGCCGACGCCGCCTTCTCCGTGATCCTCGACGAGGTCGTGCCGGAGATCGGGGTCGGCACGGTGTTCCGGTGGATCTTCCTCTCGGTCGTCGGTGGGCTGATCGCGGTCGCCGCCGTCTACACGATCTCCGCCCCGCCCGACCTCTCCACCGTGGACAGGCCGGCCAAGCGCCGGTTCGGCGTCCTCGAATGGGTACCGCCGATCGCCGGGCTGACCCTGCTCTTCGGCGGCTTCGTCGCCGTGCAGTTCACCGTGCTCTTCGGCGGCCAGCGGCACGTCCTGCGCACCGCCGGCCTCAGCTACGCCGAGTACGCGCGTAGCGGCTTCTGGCAGCTGCTCGCCGTCACCCTGCTGACGCTGGTCGTACTGGGCGGGGTGACCCGGTGGGCGCGCCGGGAACGGCCCGTCGAGCGGATCCTGTTGCGGGTGTTCCTCGGCCTGCTCAGCGCGCTCGCCCTGGTCATCGTGGCCTCGGCGCTGTCCCGGATGTACACGTACCAGAAGGTCTACAGCTTCACCGGAGAGCGGGTCTTCGTGATGGCGTTCGAGCTGCTGCTCGGCGTCGTGTTCCTGCTGATCCTGGTCGCCGGGATCCGCTGGCGGGGCGCCTGGATCCCGCGCGCGACCGTGGGGCTCGCCGTGGTGATGCTGCTCGGCCTGGCGGTGCTCAACCCCGAGGACTACGTGGCCCGCCGCAACATCGCCCGCTACCAGGAGACCGGCAAGATCGACGCCTGGTACCTGCGGGCGCTCTCCGCGGACGCGACCCCGGCCCTGGCCGCGCTTCCCGACCCGGTACGCCGCTGCGCGCTGAGCTGGATCGCCGAGGAGCTGGAGGAGCCGGACCCCTGGTACGCCTGGAACCTCGGCCGGGCCCGGGCCCGGGACGTCCTCGACCGGCTCGGACCGGAGGCCATCGGCGGGCGGAAGGACTGCCACGCCGCCGACCAGTTCGACCTGCCGAAAACCCGGTCGCACCCCCGGTGAAGGCGTTCGGCCCGGACATGGCCTCGACGCCGTCCGGGCCGGCGTCCGCTCCTGTGACACATGTCGCCCACGGGCCCGGGGTGAGTCCGCTCACCCTGTCTGACGGACCACCACCGCCGATGGCACCGGTCGGGGGCGGCGACGGGTGACCGTCGCCCACCGGTGGCCGCACGCGAACCTGGCCTCACGGGCGAAGCCGCCGCCGTGTCGTCGGCTCCGGCCGACGACACGGCGGCGGTGCCGTTGGCGCGCCGACTCCCCACCTTTTGGCCTCCTGATCTTCCTGCTAGCTTCTTGGCAAGATTTTGCAACAGCCAAGAGATGCGTATAGGAGCGCGGTGCCGGCCACCACCCTGCTGGATGATCAACACGACCCGCTCGGGGTCGCGGCCCGGCGACGCCGGACCGAGGGCTGGCTGGTCGTGCTGACCGTCACGCTGATCGTGACCGGGATCAGCGCGGTCGGAGCCGGAGCGATCGGTATTCCGCCGCTGACGGTGGCCCGGATCATCGGTCACCACCTGGTCGGCCTGCCCGGCGAGGTGAGCTGGTCTCCTCCGCAGGACGCTATCGTCTGGCAGGTCCGGCTCCCCCGGGTGCTGCTCGGCATGCTCGTCGGCGCCGGGCTGGCCGTGTGCGGGGTGGCGTTACAGGCCATGGTCCGGAACGTGCTGGCCGACCCGTACCTGCTGGGTGTCAACTCCGGGGCCTCCAGCGGCGCCGCCGCGGCGATCCTGTTCGGGGCCGGGGCCGGCTTCGGGCAGTACGCGCTCTCCGCCAGCGCCTTCCTCGGCGCGTTCGGGGCGTCGCTGCTGGTCTTCCTGATCGCGCGCAGCGGTGGGCGGGTCACCGCGATCCGTCTGCTCCTGTCCGGGGTCGCGGTCGGGTACGCGCTGTACGCCACCACCAGCTTCCTGATCTTCGCCTCCGGATCCGCCGAGGGTTCGCGTTCGGTGATGTTCTGGCTCCTCGGCTCCCTCGGGCTGGCCCGATGGGACGCCCTGCTGGCGGTGACCGCGGTCGTGCTCGTCGGCGCCGCCGGCTACCTGACCATCACCGGCCGGCGGCTCGACGTGCTGGCCATCGGTGACGAGACCGCCCAGACCCTGGGGGTGGCGCCCGACCGGTTCCGGATCCGCCTGCTCGTGGTGATCTCGCTCAGCGTCGGCGTGCTGGTCTCCGCCGCCGGCAGCATCGGGTTCGTCGGGCTCGTCGTCCCGCACCTGGCCCGGCGCCTCGTCGGAGCGCCGCACGTCCGCGTGGTACCGGTGGCCGCACTGCTCGGGGCCATCCTCCTGGTCTGGGCCGACGTGATCGCCCGGGTCCTGCTGGCGCCGCAGGAGATCCCGATCGGGATCATCACCTCCCTGCTCGGCGCTCCCTTCCTGCTGATCCTGATCCGCCGTCTACACGCCACCGCCGCGTGAGCATTCGAAGTGTCGAGGTGATTCGATGAAGGCCATCCGCCTTGCCGTCGCCGCCGCGACCTCCAGCGTCGTGCTGCTCGCCGCCGCCTGCGGCGGCGGGGGCGCCGACAGTTCGGCGGGCGGCCCGGGATACCCGGTCACCGTCACCAACTGTGGGGCGGAGGTGACCTTCGACGCCGCGCCCGAGCGGGTGGTCCTGCTCAAGAGCGCCGCCGTGCCGTACCTGCACGCGCTCGGGGTCATGGACCGGGTCATCGCCCGGGCCGGGCAGTACCCGAGGGAGTACTACGACGCGGCGACCCTCGCCGAGTTGGATCGGATCCCGCTGCTGACCGACAAGCTCGACCCCAGCGGCCACCTACAGATCTCGAAGGAGGTGGTGATCAGCCAGCAACCGGACCTGGTCCTCGGCCAGGTCGACAACCTGTCCCGCGACACCCTCGCCGCCGTGAACATCCCGCTGCTCGAGGAGCCGGCGCTGTGCCCCGGCGCCACCCAGGTGCCGAGCTTCGACGACATCTACCAGCAGATGCGGACCTACGGCCGGGTGTTCGGCCGGGAAGCCGAGGCCGAGGCCGCGGTCGCCGCGCTCCGGGAGCGGATGGCCGGCATCCAGGCGACGGCGGGTACGCCGTCGGGCCGTACGGCGGCGGTGCTCTACCCGACGATCGGCGGCGGCGTCACGTACGCCTACGGCACCGCGAGCATGGCCCACCCGCAGTTGGAGGCGGCCGGCTTCCGCAACGTGTTCGACGACGTACGGGAGCGGGTCTTCGAGGTCACCATCGAGGAGCTGCTCGGCCGCAACCCCGACGTGCTGATCCTGCTGCACAGCGACGGCGACCCGGCGGCGGTCGAGAAGGCGCTCACCAGCCTGCCCGGCGCCGGGGACCTCAAGGCCGTACGCGCCGGTAACGTCATGACCCAGTTGTTCAACTTCACCGAGCCGCCCACCCCACTGTCGATCGACGGGTTGGAGCGAATCGTCCGACGTTTCGGGGGCGGCTCATGATCGAGGCGAGCCGCGTCTCCTGGCGCTACGGCGAGAATCCCGTGATCGACGGGGTGAGCGTGATCGCGCGCCCCGGCCGGGTCCTCGGGCTGATCGGTCCGAACGGCAGCGGCAAGACCACGCTGCTCCGGCTGCTCTACGGCGCCCTGCGCAGCCCCACCGGACAGGTCGTCGTCGACGGGAACGACCTGTCCACACTGCCCGCCCACGAGGCCGCGCGGCGGTTGGCGGTGGTCATCCAGGAAACCGGCGGCGAGACCACCCTGACCGTGGCCGAGATGGTGTTGCTCGGCCGCGGTCCACATCTGTCGACGTTCCAGCGCACGAGCCGGGTCGATCACGAGATCGCGGCCCGCTGCCTGGCCCGGGTCGGCGCCGCCCACCTGGGCGCCCGGCCGTTCGCCCGCCTCTCCGGCGGCGAGCGCCAGCGGGTGCTCATCGCCCGCGCGCTGGCCCAGCAGGCAACCCACCTGCTGCTCGACGAGCCGACCAACCACCTCGACATCCGGTACCAGCACGAGATCCTGCACCTGGTACGCACCCTCGACACCTGCTCCATCGTGGTGCTGCACGATCTCAACCTCGCCGCCCGCTACTGCGACGACCTGGTGCTGCTCGGCGGCTGCGGGGTCGTCGCCGCCGGCCCCGTCGGCGAGGTCCTCGACCCGACCATCCTCGAACCGGTCTACGGCATCGGCATTCGACGGCTGGACCTGGATGGCGCCATCCACCTGCTGTTCCAGCCAACCGACCACGACACCGCCACCGAAAGGAGCGTCGCCGCGTGACGGCGCAGGACCGCATCAACGCCTACTGGACCAACCGGGCACCCAGCTACGACGAGTACCAGCAGCGTCCCGAGCGCCTCGACGCCGACCGGCAGGCATGGTCGGCCATCTGGGCGCGGGCCCTGCCGGCGGCACCGCTCGACGTCCTCGATGTCGGCACCGGCACCGGTCAGGCCGCCATGGTGCTGGCCGGCCTCGGCCACCGGGTCACCGGGATCGACCTCGCCGAGGGCATGCTCGAGCGGGCCCGTGCGCACGCCGCCACGATGGTGGGTGGCCCGGTGATCCAACGCGGCGACGCCGTGAACCCGGACTTCCCGCCCGCCAGCTTCGACGCCGTTACCAGCCGCTATCTCATGTGGACGCTGCGCGAACCGGAGACAGCGGTGGCGAACTGGATTCGTCTGCTCCGTCCCGGCGGCACCATCGCGGTCGTCGACAGCGCCTGGTTCCCCGACGGTCTCGACAACGCCTCGGAGGACTTCGCCGGGCACTACGACGAGGAGGTACTGGCCGTGTTGCCGCTGGCCACCGCGACCTCCATCGACCAGACCGCGGCGGTGCTGCGCCGGGCCGGCCTGCGGGACGTCACCGTCACGCCGCTGACGTCGATCTACGAGTTGGACCGCCGGTACGGGGTCGCGCCGAACCACGAGCTCCGGATGCAGTACATGATTACCGGCCGGGTCTGAGGCACGTCGACCTCGTCAACCGTCTTCCGGGCCGGCTTCGGCAGCTCCGCGTGGTCGGCGAGAGACTCATCGTTGATGTCGCGTCGCACGACTCGGCGTTTTCTCCCCCGGCCGCCGCCGTACTACTCTGCTCGTCTGTGCTCACGCGGTGTCGATGCACAGACGGTGCGTCGATCGAGCGGATGGCCGGACTGCGGGACGGGAGGCGGGTACCGATGGGCCGGACCGATGGGCTGCCCCGATGACGACGGTCGACGTGACGCGGACCGTGCCGGGGACCGAGCCGGTCCACGACGGGGACGACGTACCGGCGCCGGGCCAGCTCGTCACGGTCCGCAACCGCCGCTGGGTGGCCGCGGACGTGGTACGCGCCGAGGTCGCCAGCGGTGACCCGCACGTCTTCACCGGCCGGGCGCCGCACCTGGTGACGCTGGTCAGCGTCGAGGACGACGCCCGTGACGAGGAGTTGCGGGTGGTCTGGGAGCTGGAGCCGGGCCGGCTGGTCCACGACACCGCCACCCTGCCGGACCCCCGGCACGGCTTCGACGACCCGGGCGAGCTGGACGCCTTCCTCGACGCGCTGCGCTGGGGGGCGATCGCCTCGGCGGACCGTACCGCGTTGCAGGCGCCGTTCCGCTCCGGTGTCGAGATCGAGGACTACCAGCTCGACCCGGTGGTCCGGGCGTTGTCGATGCCGCGTACCAACCTGCTGATCGCCGACGACGTGGGCCTGGGTAAGACGATCGAGGCCGGGCTGGTGATGCAGGAGCTGATGCTGCGGCACCGGGCCCGTACGATGATCATCGTCTGCCCGGCCGGGCTGACCCGGCAGTGGCGCGACGAGATGCGCGACAAGTTCGGCCTGGACTTCCGGATCGTCGACACCGCGCTGCTCAAGGAGTTGCGCCGCTCCCGGGGCCTGTACGCGAACCCGTGGACGCACTACCCGAGGCTGATCGTCAGCATCGACTGGCTGAAGCGGGACCGGCCGATGAAGCTGCTCCGCGAGGTGTTGCCGCCGACGCCGCGCTACCCGCGGGCGTTCGACCTGCTGGTGGTGGACGAGGTGCACACCTGCGCCCCGTCGGGCCGGGGCCGGTACGCGGTCGACTCGCACCGCACCAAGGCGATCCGTACCCTCGCCCCGCACTGCGAGCACCGGCTGTTCCTGTCCGCGACCCCGCACAACGGCTACCTGGAGTCGTTCACGGCGCTGCTGGAGCTGCTGGACGACCAGCGGTTCGCGCGCGGGATCAAGCCGGCGCCGGAGCAGTTGGCCCGGGTGATGGTGCGCCGGCTCAAGAGCGAGCTGCCGCCGAGGTGGGACGGCACGCCCCGGTTCCCGGTGCGGAGGCTGGACTACCTGGAGGTGACGTACTCGGAGGCGGAGCGGCAGGCCCACGAGCTGCTCTCGCAGTACGCGGCCAGCCGCCGCCAGAGCGCGCGGGACCGGGCCGGGCAGATCGCCGCCGACTTCGTCACCACCCTGCTCAAGCGTCGGCTGTTTTCCTCGCCGAAGGCGTTCGCGGAGACGATCGACACGCACCTGGCGACGATGACCGCGTCCGAGGTCGCGCCGGACGGCCCGCGGGAGGTGTCGGACGCCGGGGAGAAGGTGCTCCAGCCGATGATCGAGCGGCTGGCCGAGACCGCCGAGGACGACCAGGCGTACGGCGAGACCGAGGCGGACGCCCTGGCGGCGGTCCGGCGCTACGCTCCCCCGCTGTCGGAGCGGGAGCGTGACCTGCTGGAGCGGCTGCGCGCCTGGGCGCGGTCGGCGCAGGACCGGCCGGACGCCAAGTTCGCCGCGCTGCGCGCCTGGCTGGACCCGATCGTCCGGCCGGGCGGCGAGTGGTCGACGGAGCGGGTCATCATCTTCACCGAGTACCGGGACACCCAGCGCTGGCTGTACGAGCAGCTCATCACCGCCGGCTACCCGAAGGAGCGGATCGCCCAGCTCTACGGCGGGCAGGACGCCGACGAGCGCGAGCACGTGAAGAACGTCTTCACCGAGGATCCGGCGTTGGACGACGTACGGATCCTGCTCGCCACCGACGCGGCGAGCGAGGGTATCAACCTGCAGCGGTACTGCCACCGGCTGTTGCACTGGGAGATCCCGTGGAACCCGAACCGGCTGGAGCAGCGCAACGGCCGCGTCGACCGGCACGGTCAGCGGGCCCGGGAGGTGTGGGTGCTGCACTTCGTGCCGGCCGGCTGGCAGCACGTCGACTACACCACCGGTTCGCTGGAGGACGAGTTGGCGTTCCTCCGGGTGGCGGTGGAGAAGGTGGAGGCGATCCGCACCGACCTGGGCAGCGCGGGCGAGGTGATCGCCGCCCAGGTGGAGCAGAAGATGACCGGCAGGCGGACCGACTGGCAGGCCACCGACGCCGAGATCGAGAGCCGGGCGCGCCGGGCCCGGCTGCGGGT
>ERZ777003.3230-NODE-3230-length-16381-cov-12.323166_pt1 | contig 16381 bp, 16 predicted proteins | sample MGYA00374956_ERZ777003 | MGnify/ENA primary metagenome ERZ777003 (study PRJEB29302, sample SAMN06268252) | bioreactor metagenome | isolation source: Joint BioEnergy Institute, California, USA | place: USA:Joint BioEnergy Institute, California, USA | collected... | reverse complement strand
CACGCAGAGATCTCTCATTTCATTCGAGATGACAGCGCTTTTTCGTTGCTTTCACGTCGAGATCCCTCACTTCGCCTTGCGGCTCGTTCAGGATGACAGCGCTTTTTCGTTGCCTCTTGGGCGAGATCTCTCGGGCTTATTCACGATAACATCGCTTCATTCACCCAAAACCAAATCTGTGTAATCTGTGGATTATCTGCCCTTCACCACAGGGCGCAGTGCCAACGGCGCGCCGCTGAGGTGGCGCATGCCCACCGAAGCCGCCAGCAGATGCTCGAACAGAGGCCGCGTATGCCCCAACAACCGCAGCGCAATGCGCGCCAGCGTATGGTGCCGCGCCAACTCCAGCACCACATACGCCATCACCCGGTAATCGCGCAGCAACGCCCGCCGCTGCCGATCGAAGCGTACCAGCCACGCATCATCGTCGCCGAGGCGATGCGTCGCCAGCCAGCCCGCCAGCAACTCCGCCGAGAGCAACGCCTGCGACATGCCACCGCCCGTCAGCGCATCGACGAAGCCCGCCGCATCGCCCAGCAGCACGCAGCCCGGCAGCACGCCCGCCCGCGCCCGCGCCATCAGCGGTGAGCGCCCCATCGGCGCGGTCAGTTGCTCGGCGCCCGCCAGCCGCGCCCGCAGCATCGGCTGATCGTCGATCCACGCCCGCATCGTCGCCGCTGCCTGCCCCACATCCCGCACATCGGCCAACCCCGAGATCAGCAACTGCCGCTCGGGCAGCGGCGTCAGGTACAGCTCGTAGCCCCGTCCCATCAGCACCTCGACCCAGGGCGGCTGCGTCTGATCCGCCGCCAACCGATAGTGCAACCGCACCCCCACGCGGCGGCGCGCAGGCGACGGCATCTCCAAGCCCAACTGGCGACGCAACGGCGAGCGCAAGCCATCGGCGGCGACGATCAACGGCGCATAACACGGCTGCCCGCCGACCACCAGGCCAACCACGCGGCCTCCCTGCACAATCGGCGCTTCCACCGCTGTCGCCGTGTGCGCCTGGACTCCCGGTGTCGCTGCCGCCGCTTCGAACAGCGCGCGGTCGAGGTGCCAACGCCGCTGTCCGCGTCCCTCGCTGGGTAGCCCCGCCACCCGTGGAAAACGCCCCTCGGCCAGCAGCGCCCCGTCGTAGTAGCGCACACCGACGAACGGCGCGCCGCCGACCGCCTCGGCTAGGCCGTGCCGTTGCAGCACCGCCACGCCGCTGGGCATCAGCCCCTCGCCGCAGGGCTTCTCCTTGGGGAACACGCCGCGCTCGAACAACTCGACGCTCAGCCCCTGCCGACCCAATAGCAACGCTAGCATCGAGCCTGCGATGCCCGCTCCAGCGATCAAAATATCGGCCATGGCGTCCCTCGTGTGGTGTGTGCGTGTGGGGGTGGGCGCCCGTGACGGTGCGCGAGCGCCCTGGGGTGCGGTTGCGTTTACGAAGCGGCGAGATGCTCGGCGAGCAGCGCGTTGAAGCGCTCGGCGTGCTCGATATGCGGCGCGTGTCCGCAATCGGCGAACACCTCCTCGCGATAGCTACCGCCATTGGCCTTGTACGCCTCAAGCACGGCGCGGGTCTGCCCCACCATCGGCTGCGGCGGGAACACCTCGGCACCCGGCCAGCCCGGCACCGCGCCAAGCTGCCCCAGCGTGCCCAGATCGAACAGCGACGCATCGCTCACGATCTGATCATCGGCGCCGCGCACCCACAACACCGGCGGCTTGGGATCGATCTGCGCGAAGGCGCTCGCGTTGAAGTAGCGCGGGCTGGTCGCATTGATCGGGCCGTCGGTGCCGGGCGCGACGTTCGGCCAATTCTCCGAAGCCGTCATCCCGCCTGGGTAGAAGCCCTCGCCAACGCGCTCCAACAGCAAGCTGCTCAAGAAGTCCTCCTCGCGGGCAGCCGTGAAGGGCGGCTTGTAGTAGTAGGTGTTCATAATGTTGCGCGGGCTGGTGGGCGAATCGCTGCTGCGGTCGCCCGACTGGATGCGGGCCACAAAATCGGCGTTCACCGTGCCGCCGCCGGAGCCAGCGCAATCGGGATAGCAGGGCGTCCCTTCGAGGCCCTTGGTGCCGCCGAAGCCGTAGGGGCTGATCGGCGCTTGCAGCGTGATGCTGCGCACGCGCTCTGGGTGGTCGATGGCGAACTGGTAGGCCACCGCACCGCCGAGCGACCACACCACCAAGTGCACTTTGTCGATGCCCAGCGTATCGAGTAGGGCGGTGATATCGTCGGCCCACTCGTGCGCGCCCTGCGTTGCGTCGATCGGCTTGGCCTCGGTCAGGCCGTAGCCGCGCAGATCAACCGCGATGGCGCGATACCCGGCGGGCAGCGCCAGCATCGTCTCCTCCCAAAACGTCGCGCTGGAGGCATTGCCGTGAATGAACAGCACTGGAATGCCATCCGGCGACCCTGCCGTGAGGATATGCTGCTGCAAGCGGGGCGTGTCGATCAACTGCGATTCGATACCGGGGAGCGTTGCGGGATTGGTCACGGAAGCCTCCTCAATGTGCAAATACTTGAGAAAGAACGGGATTCCCTATGGCAGACGATTCGGGCGGTGGCGAGGGTGCAGCGAATCCGCCCGCAACGAGATGATCGTGAAGTTGGTGCGCTTACTGCTTGGTTTGGGCGCGCCGAGTGGCGATCTGCACAAACGACTTCGCCCGTAGCTCATCGAGCGTGATGCCCGTCGCCAACACCTCGGCTTCGGAGATCGCGCCGCACGCCAGGCCGCGCAGGAAGAAGTTGAGTAGCCCCTGGCCCGTGGCGGCGTCATCAAACGTATTCCCCACCAAACTGGCCTGCGTGGCCCGTTCGATAAAGGCGTTCAGGCGGCGGGCGGCGTCGGGCAGGCTTTCGAGCATATAGCTGAACAGCGCCGCGTAGCGCACCGGCACCTGCGCTGGGTGCAGATCCCAGCTCTGGAAGAAGCCGCAGCGCAGCGAATGGCGGATATTGCGGAAATGCTCCTGCCAGGCGCTATGGACGGCGGCGCGATTCTCGGCCTGCTGCTGCTCGCTCAGCGGTTGGTTGGCGGATGCGCGGTGCGGCCCAATCGGCATCACGGTGGTGACGCCATCGGAGAGCGTGATGCCGCTGCCCGCCAGGTTCGCCAGCATCAGTTGGCGCGCTAGATCGGCGGCAGGGTGCGTGTGCTGCTGATAGCGCGCGGTGATGCCCAAACTCGCGGTGTAATCGTAGGTGCCGAACGCCACCGACACCACGCGCCCGCGTCCGGCCCGCACCAGCGCGGCGGTGCTGAGCGTGCCATCCCACCCGATGATCGCCTGCGGCAACTCGATCATCAAATCGATGCCGATGCTGTTCGGCGCAATGCCGCAACGGACCTCAAGCGCCTCCAGCAGATCGGCCAGCACGGCCACATGGGCAGGTACGGCGACCTTTGGCAGCGTCACCACGAATGGCTGCGGGAGCTTGCCGCCCGTGCGCTGCGCCAACGTGGTGATCGCCAGGTCGAGCGTGCGCACAGCCCGCGCAAACGTCTCCTGCCCGAACGCTTTGATGCGCAGGCCGATGAACGGCGGCAGGCTGCCCTGCTGCATCCCAAGGGCGAGCTGCTCGCCAACCGTGATCGCGTGCTGATCTTCCTCATCGTCGGGGCGGCTGCCGTACCCATCCTCAAAATCGATGCGCAGATCCTCGATCGGCTCGCGGCGCAGCTTGTCGCGTACCCGCTCGTACACGGCCCACGCCAACCACGCGTCGGGATGCGCGGCGCGGGCCTGAGTATCGCCCTGCGCGAAGGCGGTGGCGAGCGCATCGGCCTGATCGAGCGCAGGCAGGCGCTCGGCGTTGGGCAGGCCCATGGCGTGCGCAAACGTGATGAAATCGGGTGCGTTCGTCTCTAAGCTGGCGAGCGCCAGTTCGCCCAAACGCTGCGGGGTGCTGGCCTTGAACAGATGCGCGCCGCCGTAGAGGGTGTGCACGGGCTGGCGAGACGTGGATTCGCCCGGGTAGCGCTGCTGAAATTCGGCGTTAGCCTCGGTAATGCGAGCTAACGTCGCATGCAACATCTCATCGGTGAGCGAACGGTTCATAGCAGCTCCTGGGCGGGAATGTGACAGTTTTTCGCATTCGTGCGCCTTCATTGTACCGATCAATCGCAATCTGTCGAGTCATGCTGGTGGGCGTCGGTTTCAAAAGCGAAAACTTGACAAACTGATAGTGTTAGTATATTCTAACTCAGCTGTTTAGGATGCTTTTTGTTCCGCTCCCCAGGATGCGCATCTCTGCTCCTAGTGCGGATAAACGATAATAAGGATACGACATGTCGGTGCACGAGTCGCTTACAACGATCACAGAAGAAGCTCAAATCGTTCTTCAGGCATTGCGCAATCGCCGCAGCATTCCGCTCAAGCAACTTTCTCCCGAGCCGATCGACCTTGGTCTCATCGAGGTGATGCTTGAGGCCGCCAATTGGGCGCCCAGCCATGGCAAGACCGAGCCGTGGCGCTTCAGCGTGTTCGCAGGTGAGGGTCGGCGGATTTTGAGCGATGCGTTCGGCGAGGCCTACCGCCAGATGTCCGGCGTCGACTGCGACCCGACTGCCGAGCAGGCCCAGCGCGACCGTGTGTGGCAGGCGCCTGTCTGGATCAGTTTGGGCATGCAGCCGGAATACACGCAGCAGGGCCAGCCTCGTATGCCCGAATGGGAGGAACTGATCGCCGTGGGCAGCGCCGTGCAGAACGCGCATATCGCCGCCAGTGCGCTCGGCCTGGGCTGCAAATGGACGAGCGGCGCGGTTGTGCTGCATCCGCACGTGGCGCAGGTGGTCGGCCTACAGGCACCCGCCAAGTTGCTCGGCTTCCTGTACGTCGGTCGACCAATGGTGGAGTGGCCACAAGGGGTGCGCCGCCCCATCGAGGAAAAAGTTCGCTGGATCGTCGAATAGCAGGCGAAGGTGCGCCATGTACAGTCATCTCACTATTTTGGCACACAGCACACACGACGGTGCTGATCGGCAATCTGAACATGGCGCATTGCACATGCACTGGGACATTGCAACAGTACGGCTTCGCCCGAACGATCTCCTGATGTTTGTGCGATTCCTGAGCCGTTGGGGCGTGAGTGGCGAACCGAACGCGGACGAGGAGTGGTGCACCTTCTCGCGCACCGAGCAGGGCACTATCCAACTGTGGCTCGGTCAGATCGGCATGTCGGTCAGCCAAGCCGAGTTTACCACGCTGATCGATCTGGTGGAACACGCAGCGGCCCTGCTCGTCGCAGGCGAATCGCACAGTGCCCCTCCTCAACCGAAGATCCGTGATTGTCCGGCGTTAACCATCGATACCTCCGCAATTGTATTGAACTGAGGTCGATATGCTTTGTCAGCGCATTCTGATAGTGGCGGCGCACGGCCCAATGCGTGCGATCGCTCAAGGCGACGATGGTGATTTGGTGCTGTTGTGGGATTCGACTCTGCTCTACCTCACACGGGATTCCCTGCTCTGTCTCGACGATGTGCTGACACGCGCCAAACACGAAGAATCGGTGAGCACCGACCAATTCCAGTGGCACCCCGCCCCCGATGATGCCGCCTTGGTATGGATGGGCCGCACCTGCTTCTACCTGCCCAGCGAGGACAAACCGATCTTCTGCGCGCTCGTTCACGAAGCAGCCGAGCAACTGCGCTCGCTAGCGCTCCGTGAATTGCGCAGCCAATCGCCGTTTAGTCCGGCCTTCTGCCAACTCACCGTCGCCGAAGCCGACGAAGTTGCCTTGAATTAGCGTCTGCGGCGCGCAAGACGCGATAAGAGGATGACACCAACAGTGAACGCTGCTACAGCAACCTCACACCAGGCCACACGCATCATCCGCACTCGGGCGATGTTCTCGCTGGGATTACTGGTCTGCGTCGGTATCCTGCTGCTGTCGCTGTTTGCCAGCATCGCCTTCGGTGCCCGCGATATCTCCGCTGCCGATGTTTGGAACGCGCTGTTCGCCTTCCAAGCCGATTCCACCGAGCATCTGATCATCCGAACGCTGCGCGTGCCCCGCGCGGCCGTGGCGGCGCTGGTCGGCGCGTCGTTGGCGGTGGCTGGCGCGGTGATGCAAGGGCTCACCCGCAACCCGCTGGCCGATCCCGGCATCCTCGGCATCGAGACGGGCGCGGCGCTCGCCGTGGTGGGCGCGGTCACCTTCCTGAAGATTAGCTCGCTCTCCATCTACGCGCTGTTCGCGTTTGTGGGCGCGGGCATTACCGCCGCAGCCGTCTACACGCTCGGCTCGATCGGGCGCGGCGGCCCCACGCCACTGAAGATCACGGTGGCGGGCGCGGCATTCACGGCCCTGCTCTCCTCGCTGACAACCTTTATGCTGATCTTCAACGAACGCACACTCGAAGATGTGCGTTTTTGGTTGGCTGGCTCGTTGGCCGGGCGCGACCTCAAACTGTTGGCGCAAGTCGCGCCTTACTTGACCATCGGCCTCATCCTGGCCCTCGCGCTTAGCCGCCAAATCACCACGCTCTCGCTCGGTGATGACGTGGCTAAGGGCCTGGGTCAGCGCACGGGCTGGGTGAAACTGCTCTCGGCGCTCGCAGTCGTGCTGCTCGCTGGTGGCGCAACCGCAGTCGCCGGGCCGATCGGCTTCGTCGGCCTGGTCATCCCGCACATCGTTCGGTTCGTAGTCGGCGTCGATTACCGCTGGATCTTGCCCTACAGCATCCTGATCGGCGGCTCGTTCGTGGTGCTCTCCGATGTGGTCGCGCGCCTCGTGCTGCGCCCGATCGAACTGCCCGTCGGTATCATGACCGCGATCCTCGGTGGACCGTTCTTCGTCTATATGGTGCGTTGGCGCATCAAACGCTAACAGGCATAGTCACATGGCAGAGGCCCAATGCCACCTGCCATACACGAATAAGCGGTACAAACGTTATGCAACAGCCTTGGATCACGCTCCGAATCGCCCGTACCTCGTTTCGTATGGATCGGCGCGTGCCATTGATTTTGAGCTTGGCGCTGCTCGCCACACTCGCCGCAATGGTCTGGAACATGGGCGTGGGCGAATACCCCATCCCGCCGCTCGATGTGATTCGCACCGTGTTCCACCTGCCCACGGGCGGCGAAGATTACGATTTCGTGGTCAACACGCTGCGCCTGCCGCGCATGCTCGTCGCCGCGCTGATCGGCCTATCGCTCGGCATCTCCGGCACCATCATGCAAGGGCTCACCCGCAACCCGCTGGCCGACCCCGAGATCCTCGGCATCAGCGCCGGAGCGGGCCTGGTCGTCGTCACCATGGTCGTGGTTGTGCGCACCCTGCCGAGTAGCTTCATCCCGATCGGCGCATTCGTCGGAGCGCTCATCAACGCCGGAATCATCTACCTACTCTCGTGGAAGAACGGCGACTCACCCTTCCGCATGATCCTGATCGGTATCGGCCTGGCAGCCGTCACCACCGCTGGCATCGAGCTTATGATCACGTTTGGCGATGTGCGCGACGTGCAGCGTGCTATGATCTGGTTGGCGGGCAGCGTATATGGCCGCTCGTGGAACGACTTCTGGGCGCTGCTGCCCTGGGTGATCGTCTTTGTGCCGTTGGCGATGTTCCTGGCTCGCGACCTCAACGTCCTCAACTTGGGCGAAGATGTCGCCCGTGGCCTTGGCGTTCACGTCGCCTGGCGGCGCGGTCTGCTGCTGTTCACCGCCGTGGCACTGGCCGCCGCCACCGTTGCAGCCGCAGGCACCATCGGCTTCGTGGGCCTGATGGCGCCGCACATGGCCCGTCGGCTGGTCGGCGCGGATCACGTCGGTGTGTTGCCCACCGCAGGCGCGCTCGGTACCCTCCTGGTGGTGCTGGCCGACCTGATCGGGCGCACCATCATCTCACCGATCGAACTGCCGTGTGGCCTCGTCACCTCTGTGATCGGCGCACCTTTCTTTATCTATTTGCTCTTGAAACAGGCGCGGGGGACCAAATGAGCAGGTTGCACACCGAAGCATTGACATTAGGCTACGATCAAGCCGCGATCATCACCGATCTGAATGTCGATATCCCTTCTGGGCTCATCACCGCCCTGGTTGGCCCGAACGGCTGCGGCAAAAGCACCCTGCTGCGTGGCCTGGCCCGTCTGCTCGCGCCACAACGCGGCGTGGCCTATCTCGATGGCAAAGCCATCCACCAGATTCCCACCCGCAAACTGGCCCAGCAACTCGGCATTCTGCCGCAAACCCCCACCGCACCGGAAGGACTCACCGTGCGCGAACTGGTGGCGCAGGGCCGCTACCCGCACCAATCCTGGTTCCAGCAGTGGGCCGCCGACGACGAAGCCGCCGTCAACAAGGCGCTCGCCATCACGGGCATGGCCAAATTCGCCGACCGCCCCATCGATGCGCTCTCCGGTGGGCAGCGCCAGCGCGCTTGGATCGCCATGACCCTCGCGCAAGAGACCGAGGTCATCCTGCTCGACGAGCCGACCACCTACCTCGATTTGGCCCACCAGATCGAAGTGCTCACCCTGCTGGAGCGGCTCAACCGCCAAGAAGGGCGCACCATCGTCATGGTCGTGCACGACCTCAACCACGCCACCCGGCACGCGCAGCACATCATCGCCATGCGCGACGGGCAAGTGGTCGCCTCTGGCTCGCCCACCGATGTCGTCACGCCCGAACTGCTGCGCCAAGTCTTTGGCGTCGATGCCGAAGTGCTCCACGACCCGCGCACCGGCGTACCGCTCTGCATCGCCTACGATCTCGCCGGGGACGAAGCCCACGACTACGTGGTGGAGCCTCAATCGCGGATCGCAGCACTCGCATAGCTACCAGGCCATAGGCACGCTTGGGGTCGAATAGCGAGCACCGTGTATGCTCGCCGCCGTATTTTTTTTGGAAAGAGAGAGGCAAGGGCCGCGCGAACGCCCGTCGCTACGGGCAAACAACGTCGTGTACAACGTGTGCGCGCTCGGACAGGTGTGGCGCTGCGCGCCAAAACGCGCGCCGCTGTACTCGCGGATTCTCAACGCCTTTCGTTGCTTGCTGGCTCGCCACGCGGGCACACAACCGAACACAACAACCATACTTGAACTGGAATGGACAACAATGCTACCTCGTATCATCGCTAGCACACTGATCGCCTTGGCACTCGTCGCCTGCGGCGCACAACCCGCCGCCCCCGCACCGACCGCCGCCCCCGCGCCGACCGCTGCACCAGCGCCGGAACCGACGACAGCGCCGGAACCGACCGCCGAGCCTGCCCAACCAGCCGCGAGCGCTTTTCCGCTCACCATCACGCATGCCAAAGGCGAACTCACCCTAGAGAAGCCCGTCACCCGCATTGTGGCGCTGGAATGGACCTACGCCGAGTTCCTGCTCGCGTTGGGCGTCCAGCCGCTCGGCGTGGCCGACATCAAAGGCTACAACGCCTGGGTGAAGATCCCCGTGAGCTTCGATGAGAACGTGGTCGACGTGGGCACCCGCAACGAACCGAGCCTCGAACTGATCGCCAGCCTCACGCCCGACCTGATCATCGCGCCCTCGAACCGCATCGCCAACAACTACGAGGCGCTGACCAACATCGCCCCGACGCTCGTGTTCGACCCGTACCCCACCGACGAAACGGTGACGCAGTACGACGACATGATCGCAAGCTTCCGCACCGTGGCGAGCGCCGTGGACCGCACGGCGCAGGCCGACGAAGTGGTAGCCCACCTCGAAGCCACCTTCGCCGAGGCGCGCAGCAAGCTCGAAAGCGCGGGCAAACTCGGCGCACCGTTCGTACTCTCGCAGGCGTGGACGGGCGCATCGGCGGGCGAGGCGCGCTTCTTCACCGAGAACGCCTTGGCCGTCCAGATCCTAGAGCGTATCGGCCTCGTCAACGCCTGGGAGGATGGCTTCCAGCAGTACGGCTTCACCTCGGTCAGCGTCGAGGCGCTCAGCGAACTGCGCGATGACACCAACTTCTTCTACGTGGTGCAGGATGGTGACGAAGTGTTCAGCAGCGAGGCGATCAAGCCCTTCTGGGATAGCCTGGGCTTTGTGAAGGCCAACCAAGCCTATCCGCTGGGTGGCACCACTTGGCTGTTTGGTGGCCCGCTCTCTGCCGAGGTACTCGTTGGCCAAGTGACCGATATTCTCGCCCCGTAGGCTTTGTAACGAGTGTGCGGGTAGCGCAACGGCGCGCTGCACACATTCAGCAGGAGGTACCAGATGATAACCGTTATGAATCGCATCTCGGTTCACCCGGATCATCGCGATACATTTGAGCAGAACTTTCGCAATCGTGCGGGACTCGTCGATACCATGCCGGGATTCGTCGGCAACCAGGTATTGCGCCCACTCAACGAGGGCGACCCCTATATCGTGTTAACGTTCTGGGAGACGAAAGAAGATTTCGATAACTGGGTGCGTTCGGATGCCTTCGCCAAAGGGCATAGCCGCTCCGGCACCCTGCCGAAGGAAGCCTTCACCGCGCCCAGCAAACTTGAGATTCACGAAGTAATCCTCGATTCCAGCCGCCCCGAGACGCAAGGCTAACGCCGCTCGGAGGGCTCGCGTTCGCACACGCGCATCGCCCCGCGCCCACACGCAGCGGGGCGATGCCCAACGTTGTCTTTGCGATTTTCTGGTATCATAACAAGAGGCACACCATGGCTCAACGTGAAATTCGTCGCTGGATCGCCTGTGCACCATCGCAGGTTTTTGCCGCTATCTGCGCGCAAACACTGACGTTTTGTGAACTCGGTGCCAAATGCGCATTGCAACCGGCTTGCGGAGCCGAACCGCGCATTGGAGCAAGCGCCACCTGTCGTTCGCGGCTCGGGGCATGTCGCCTGCAAGTCACCAGCCTCGAACCGGGACGCCTCCTTGCGATCGAGGTCTCGGACTCTGGGCACCTGGTTCATATGCGGTTTACTGTCGAACCGTGGTGTAACGGGACCTTGGTTTCGTGTTATAGCGAGGCCGAGGGAGCGTTCCCTGGTGCAACTCGTAGTGCCATTGCGCCAGTCTTTCGAGCGTTGAGCCAAGTTGTGAGCGATGTCAAAGCATCGCTCGAACAGGCCCGACCGCGAGCAAACTATGAGTCCGCGAGCTATTGAAACGTTGGATGCGGTGATTGGGCGCGTGTTGATGGTTGGCCCGCCGCCCGCCGTCGCAAGCGCCGCCGATAGCGCCCCCGCCGAAAGGGCGCTGTCGTTTTCGCTGATCTTCTCGGGGGTGCGCTGCACCGTGCAGTACGTGTTACTCCCAATCATCCTGCCCATCTTCGGCTATGTGGGCAATCTGCCGTTTGGCATCATCGCACTGATCGATCTGTTCGCGCTCTGCAGCGTACTCTACAGCCTGCGCCGCTTTTGGCAGATCCGCCATCCGCGCCGTTGGGAGTTCCTCGCATTCGCACTGGTGGTCGTGGGTGCCGTCTCGCTGTTCCTGTGGTACGATCTCCGCCAACTCACCCAATAGCACCTTCACCTTTTTATTAACCGAAAATACTATCTACGAGCAGATTACAATCCACGTTCAACCCAACCAAACGCGCTCAAACGCTTGAACATGATGATACGTATGTTGCCCGTATTCCCAGCAGCAACAACGCGTATGCTCGTTCTTGCATCGTAAAATGCCGATGATAATCGGGCCGCATCGGCGTTGGGCGAAGGGCGAGTTCGTGCTATACTATGGCGATCTCCCATCGATCAAAAAACGACCCAGAGGAGTCTTTTCATGACCGCGCAACAGGCAGAACTTACACAGACGGCTCTCCGTGATGGACGGATCGTGACGATCCGGCCACTTGACGAAGGTGACTACACGGCGTTGCTCGCATTTGGCGCGGCGCTGCCACAGGACGATCTACTTTATCTTGAGAACGACTTCCAAAGCCCCGATATCATTCGGCGTTTGGTGAATGCCTCGGCTGCCGAGAATTGGCGGCAGATCGTAGCCGTGAGCGACGGCGCGATCGTGGGATATAGCGCGGTACGACGGCTGGCTGGCTGGTCGAGCCATGTCGCCGATATTCATCTGACCGTCAGCAGCGGCTGGCGGCGCAATGGGCTTGGCACTGCTATGGCGCAGGCGATCTTCGACGCCGCCCGCGACCTTGGCGTGAACAAGGTCATTGTCGAGATGTTGGAGCGCCAAAACGCAGGCCGCGCGATCTTCGAGCGGCTGGGGTTCCGTGTCGAGGGTACGCTGAATCAGCACGCCCGCGACCGCCATGGCGAGCGGCACAACCTGTTGATCTTGGCGTATCACGTCAGCTAAACGTGCATTTTTCGTAGGCTGTCTGGCCGATGATGCCGAGGAGGTTTGGTGGTGCTCAGGCATCGCTAAACCTCCTCGTGTAGATCACCGGCCTGTTTCTGTGCGATACTTCTACTAATTCCTGTGGGTCAGCGATACTAGAAGAACAGTGTAGCCTGTGGAAGCAACAAAGAATCTTGCTGCTGCAGGCTCATATTTCAACACTCCAACCTTCCTACACTTCCAAGCTATTTCATACCAAATCCGGGTATTCACTTGCACGAAGAAGGATGCTGGATGAACAACGCGATTGTGCCTTTCAACAGATACGAGCGTTACCACCGCAAGTGATGTCGATGCGCTGCGCGTAGCAGCGCATCGACATCACATAAAACGGAAAGTACCTTGCTGCCGCAGGCTACAACTAGTTTGTTATTGTAACTATCCAACCGGATTTAGTATCATCTATGGCATAACAAACACCATCAACAGAATTTGGTATGATACCCATCAGGTTCAGTCGAATCGAACAGTAGCACTAGGAGGCGTCCTGTGTCCAACCAGAAGGTGTACCGCACCGAACTGTCGCCGATCAGCTTCCTGCAGCGCAGCGCTGCGTTGTTCCCTAACAAAACCGCCGTCGTTCAGGAAGATCGCCGTTACACCTACGCCGAATTTGCCGCCCGTGTGTACCGCATGGCCTCACACCTGCGCGCCGATGGGCTGCAGAAACACGATCGTGTAGCCGTGCTCTGTATGAACTCGCCCGCCCTGCTCGAAGCGCATTTCGGCATCCCCGCCGCTGGCGGCATCATCGTCGCCATCAACACGCGCCTCAGCAGCGATGAGATCGCCTACATCTTGCAGCACTCCGGCGCGACGTTCCTGTTCGTCGATCGCGACTTGGCGCACCTGATCGCTCCGCTCGATCTGTCAAACGTGAAGGTCATCGAGGTGCACGATAACGGCCAGCCCGACGATCCGTACGAGCAATACCTGGCGGAGGGTTCGCCGGAGTCGGTCGAGAGTTGGCTGGAGGACGAGGAGGAGACGATCGCCATCGACTACACTTCCGGCACGACGGGGCGCCCCAAGGGCGTGATGTACACCTATCGCGGCGTCTACCTCAACGCGCTCAGCCAGGTGATCGAGGCGCAGATGAACAGCGAGAGCGTGTATCTGTGGACGCTGCCGATGTTCCACTGCAACGGTTGGACGCTCACTTGGGGCGTGACGGCGGTGGCCGCCACCAATGTCTGCTTGCGCAAGATCGATTACGAGCGGATCTGGGATCTGTTTGAGCGGGAGGGCGTGACGCACTACTGCGGCGCCCCCACCGTGCAGATCGGTTTGATGAACAGCCCCAAGGCCCACAAACTGGATCGCACCGTCACCGTGATGGTGGCTGCTGCGCCGCCCTCCCCCACGCTGCTGCGCCAACTGCAGGAGCGCAACTTCCGCGTCATCCACGTCTACGGCCTCACCGAGACCTACGGCCCGATCACCAGTTGCGCCTGGCACAGCGAGTGGAACGAGTTGCCGCTCGACGAACAGGCCCGCCTGAACGCTCGGCAGGGCCAGGGTCAGCTCACCGCCGACCTGGTGCGGGTGGTCGATGAGCATATGAACGACGTGCCGCGCGACGCGCAGACCATGGGCGAAGTGGTGATGCGGGGCAACATCGTGATGAAGGGCTACTACAACAATCCCGAGGCGACCGAGGAGGCGTTCCGGGGCGGTTGGTTCCACTCTGGCGACCTGGGCGTGTGGCACGCCGATGGCTACATCGAACTGCGCGACCGCAAGAAGGATATCATCATCTCGGGTGGCGAGAACATCTCGACCATCGAGGTGGAGCAGGCCGTCTCCAAGCACCCCGCCGTGCTGGAATGCGCCGTGATCGCTGTGCCCGACCCGAAGTGGGGCGAGCGGCCCAAGGCCTTCGTGACGCTGAAGCCCGGCCACACCGCTACAGAGGCCGAGATCATCGAGTTCTGCCGCCAGCAGATCGCCCACTACAAGTGTCCGGCCTACGTTGAGTTCGGCGAGTTGCCCAAGACCTCGACAGGCAAGGTGCAGAAGTTTGTGCTGCGCGCGAAGGAGTGGGGCGACGGCAAGCGGATCAATTAGCCAAAGCACGACAGCAACGCCGCTGTGAGGCCCTGCAGGCGCGGGCGGTGGGCGACATACATCACAAGGAGCACCCAAATGCAAGATGCACACTATGAGCATATCCTGGTCGAATCCGATGGCCCGATCACCACGGTGGTGATGAACCGCCCCGAGAAGCGCAACGCCTTGTCGGTGGCGCACATGCTCGAACTGACCGCCTGCCTCAAGGCGATCGCCGAGCAGCGCAGCGCCGCAGTCGTGATCCTGCGGGGTAACGGGCCGGTGTTCTGCGCCGGGCACGATTTGGGCGAGATGGTCGGCCAATCGCCCGAGGACTACCGCCGCATTTTTGCGATCTGCACCGATCTGATGGAGACGATCCAAGGCATTCCGCAGCCCGTGATCGCTCAGGTGCACGGCGTGGCGACGGCGGCGGGCTGCCAGTTGGTGGCGACCTGCGACTTGGCGGTGGCCGCCGAGGATGCGCGCTTCGCGACACCCGGCGTGAAGATCGGGCTGTTCTGCTCGACGCCGATGGTGGCGCTCAGCCGCGCGATTGGTCGCAAGCAGGCGATGGAGATGCTGCTGACTGGTGCGTTTATCTCGGCGCAGCAGGCGCTGGACTTCGGCTTGGTGAACCGTGTGGTGCCCAGCAGTGAGCTTGAGACGGCCACGCGCGCCCTGGCGGAGCAGATCGCCTCGGCCAGCCAACTGGTGGTGGGCATCGGCAAGCAAGCCTTCTACCGCCAATTGGACATGCCGCAGCCGCAGGCGTATGATTACGCCAGCGAAGTGATGGCCTTCAACGCCACCTTCGCGGATGCGCAGGAGGGTATGTGCGCCTTCCTCGAAAAGCGCAAGCCAAGCTGGCAGAACCGCTAATTGCAATGGAGCAAGCATCAAAGGAGAAGAACGTGGATATACAGGGGAAAAGCTTTTTCGTAACGGGCGCCGGCTCGGGCCTTGGCGCGGCCACGGCGCGTATGCTGGTGGCTGCGGGGGCCAATGTGCTGCTGGCCGACATCAACCAAGCCGCTGGCGAGGCAGTCGCCGCTGAGCTTGGCGCAACAGCGCGCTTCGTCGCCACCGATGTGAGCAGCGAGGCCAGCGTGCAGGCGGCGGTCGATGCCGCTGTGGAGAGCTTCGGCACGCTGCACGGCGCGGTGAATTGCGCGGGCATCGTGCTGGCGGAGCGGGTGCTGGGCAGGAACGGACCGCACGGACTCGACGCCTTCAGCCGCGTGATCAATGTGAACTTGGTCGGCACGTTCAACGTTATTCGCCTGACGGGCGCGGTGATGTCGCAGAACGAGCCAGGCGAGGACGGCGAGCGCGGTGTGATCATCAATACGGCCTCGGTGGCGGCGTTCGATGGGCAGATCGGCCAGGCGGCGTATTCGGCCAGCAAGGGCGGCGTGGCGGCTATGGTGCTGCCGATCGCTCGCGAGTTCGCGCGCTTCGGCATCCGCGTGATGGGCATTGCACCGGGCATCTTCGAGACGCCGATGATGGCGTCGCTGCCCGAGGCGGCCCGCGTGTCGCTAGGCCAGCAGGTGCCGTTCCCGCCGCGCATGGGCAAGCCCGATGAGTACGCCGCGTTGGTGCGCCATATCATCGAGAATCGCATGCTGAACGGCGAGGTGATTCGCCTGGATGGCGCGATCCGTATGGCGCCGAAGTAGGGTCGGGTAGTGATAGATTAGTTTTTGCTTGTGATATCGACCTTTTGCGATGTGCAGAAGGTCGATATCACGTTTATGGGGAAGGTTGGTGTCAATGATGAGCCGTTGATGCCACGCCTTGATTCCTTGCGCGGTCCTTCCCTTTGGTTGGCGGTGCCTAACGTTGTATTCTCGCTGTCATTCTGAATGGAGCGTAGCGAAATGAAGAATCTCATCGTCTACCCGCAGCGAATAGCAATGCAGCACATTGCCACTCTTTGTCGACCTGTCAGGTGCTTCGTGCGAGATTTATGGTATTAGAAGGCTGTAAAACGCACCTGAAAGGTCAACATCAATGTGATTCATTATTTTCGTTGTTTCTTCGGAGAGATTCTTCACTTCGC
>ERZ777003.3228-NODE-3228-length-16403-cov-6.292758_pt1 | contig 16403 bp, 16 predicted proteins | sample MGYA00374956_ERZ777003 | MGnify/ENA primary metagenome ERZ777003 (study PRJEB29302, sample SAMN06268252) | bioreactor metagenome | isolation source: Joint BioEnergy Institute, California, USA | place: USA:Joint BioEnergy Institute, California, USA | collected... | reverse complement strand
AGGCGCCCGCCGATGAAGCTGCGGGAGGTCCACCCCGATGACACGTCGGAGGTGGCCGTACCAGTCGTGCAGCCCATCGCCGCCTCGACGAGCGCCTCGCGGGCGGTGGTGATCTGCGGCGTCGAGATCGAGCTGGACTGGACGCCGTTGCCGTGGGTCACGGTAGCGTCGATGAAGGCGTCCTCGGCATCCCCCCACGGCTCGCCCTCCGACTCGAGCTCGACAACCTCGATGCGGTACTGGCTCGGCGGCGTGCCGTCGATCGCGACGCTCGTCTCGTCGCCCTCGGCGATCCTCGCCCACAGGGCGAGGCTCACGGGCCCCGAAGCCTGCCCGGCCGATGCGATCAGCTGCCAGCCCGCGCCCAGTGATGGCGGGGCCTGTTGGTCGGCATAGACCCAGGCGCGCAGCAGGTTCCCCGCGCTCGGCGTGGCGAGCGAGGCGGGGTTGTTCGAGCTGGTGACGCGCTGCCGGATCTGCATGGCTTAGGACGCGGGCACGTTCCACCGGATCGCGGAACCCAGGTGCCACACCTCGCCCTGCTGCTGAGGCTCGACGAAAACCAGGTCACCGCTCGCGTCGATCGTAATGCGGTTCATGGTCCCGCCGTTGCTGAGCACCGGGAAGTCGATCGACTGAGGCGGCGCGTACTGCGTGGGCAGCTGCACGATCCGGTCGTTGCCCGGCAGATTGTTCACGGCGATCAGCCCGCCGCGCACCTCCACGACGCCTAGCGGCTCGATCCACCGCCACGCAGGGGGCATGTAGCCCGGTGTGTACGCGAGGAACGAGAGGGGGTCGAGCTCTATCTCCGTCCACGGCGGGTTGAGGTCACCCCCGCCGCCGATCTCGGCGATCGCGGCCTCGATGCGGCCTTCGAGATCGTTCATCGCCGCGTCGTTCAGACGCGCCGCCGGGTCGCCCCAGCGCTTGGACCAAGTCTTCTTCTGAAAGCCCATCGTCGCCTCAGCTCAGGTACGTGTCGTCGGAGAGGTAGAGGTGGTCGCTCAGGTAGAGCGGCTCGTCAGGCGCCTGCACCGGGCCCTCGAAGAGCTCTTCGATCTCGCCGGTCTGGAAGAACTCGAACCGCACGTCCCACATCTGGTTGCCGGGCAGGTTCGCCGGCGGCTCGCTCACGCTGTGGATGCGGACCGGGATGTTCATCTCGGCCGCGATCAGCCGCAGGTCGGTATCGCGGCGGCGCAGCTCGAGCAGCGTCTGCAGCTGGGCCTGCGTGCGCACCTGGCCCGCAACCGAGCCGACATAGCCGCCGATGCCGTCGGTCACCTGGATCACGCTGCCGGCGAGGGTCTCGTGGCGCTCGCTCGCCTCGTGCAGCCGGCGGTCGAGCTCGTCAGGCCGGCCGTCGGTCTGCAGGATCTTCACGGCCGTGCCGTCCGTGGGGTCGACAAGCCAGGCAGCCTCGGGCCGGATCCTGACCTCCTTGGTCGGGTTGCCCCCGCTGTGGATCAGCTGGTCGTCGTCGCGCACGACCGCCTCCACCTCAACCTGTTGCGGCACGCCGGGCCGCAGGACCCAGACATCCATCGACCAGGTCGTCGCGTCGACCCGCACGTCCTCTGGATCGATCGCCTGGATCACCTCGCGGCCGTCGATGCGGATGCACCACTCGTCGGGCGTCTGCGAGCGGGTCCAGGTGAGCCGCGCCCGCGGGCCGTTGGTCACAACGTCGAGCGACTCGACCGGCGCGATCACGGAGCTGGGCCGCTCATACCGGAAGGCGACCTCGGCGACGTACTCGGCAGGATCGCCCGGGGTCGCCGCCCGGTCGGCGTCGTCCAGGGCGCGGAAGCGGACCTTGTACGTGTAGCCGGAGCGGATGATGCCCGGCGGCGGCGTCCAGCGGATCACTGGGTCGTCCCGCCAGGACCCCGGCAGCCCCAGCGCCCACAGCCCGGAGGGCGGCCACCAGATGTAGAGCTCGTATGCCCACAGCCGCAGCGTCGCGCCCGAGAGCTGCGCGGCGATCGGCGGCGTGGTCTCCTCGACGACCGCCACCTCCTCACCCGGGGCGGGCACCGGCGAGACGATCACGAGCTCGCCCTTGGAGACGCGGGTGAACGACTGCGGATCCGACCATTCCGACCACTGGCCGGTGTCGTCCTTGGTCCGTACGCGCCACCAGCGGGTCGCCGAGTCGGGGACGGAGTACTCGCCCTCGAGCGACCACTGCGTCTCGCTGTTGGTCTTCTCGCCCGAGTCGTAGGCGGGCGAGCTGAAGTCCTCGGAGGTCGAGACCTGGACCTGGGAGGCGATCTGCACGCCGTCGCCCCAGTTGTTGCGCCACACCAGCGTTGGGCCCTCGAGGCTCACCGCCGCCCCGCCGATCGGCGCGAGTGGGATCGGCGCCTCGAGCGCGTTCCGCCACTCGACCTCCACCACCGGTCGCTTGCGCTGGGCCGCGGCCTCGGCCGACCAGACCCGCACAGCGCCGTTGACATCCGAGTCGACCTCGAGGCGGATCCCGTAGTAGGCGGCGCCGGCGGCGACGTCGGCCGCGATCGCGGTCAGGTCGATCTCGATCGCATCGCCCTCAGTGAGGTCCTCGACGGTGACGGTCGCGGCGTTCGCGTTCGAGACCGACGGGCGGTTGTTCCAGTTGAGCTTGCCCTCTGCCCACTGCTGGGTTATGCGCCTGGCCGTGATCGTGTGCTCGCCGTTCCAGTTGTTGGCGGCGACGAGCCGCAGCTTGGCCTCGAACACGCGAGCGCCCTGCCCCGGCCAGAAGGGCATCGTCGGGTAGAGGTAGGTGAGCTTGCCCTTGCCGCTGGCCGTGGAGCGCAGGCGCAGGCGGTCGTTGGTCCCGTAGTTGAGCGTGGGATGGTCCTGAGCTGCGAACGTGTCGGCGTAGACGGTGAGTTCAGTCCGCATAGATCACCTCGCCCTTGCGCTGCCAGCGGCGGTCGCTGCGAGCGCGATCGACGACGACCTTCTCAACCTCATGACGGATCCGGCGCGCATCGACCGCGCCGTCCTGGACGACCGTGCGCGTGAGCACGGTGACGTGCACGACCGGCGGCGCGGTGCCGGCGGTACCCGCGCGCCGCTCGCGCAGGTACGCGCCGATCTGCCCCCCACGCTGGGCGCTCACGGTCACCGGGCGGGTGCCCCAGGCGAGCTGGCTTGAGCGGCCGCGCCAGTCGTAGAAGTCGATCCTCTTGCCCTTGATCGCCGAACCCGTGTCGAAGGCCAAGAAGCGGCCGCGGTGGCCGAACGGGTTGGGCCATACCTTGACCTTCGACCCCAGCGGGATCACGCTCGGGTCGACGGCGATCCCGTACATCTCCGGCGCGCCCCGCAAGTCCACACCCGTGGCCGTGACGCCCGAGCCGTTGATCCCGCCCCACGGCGGGCCGTAGCTCGTCGCGATGAAACGCCCGCGGCCGTCGTACGTGCCTGCGGGCAACGCGGGGGCCGCGGGGACCTGGTGGGCCGCGTAGCGGCGCATGGCGCGCGCGGAGCGGTCGAGCACGGCCTGACCCGCCCTGCGAAGGGGCCCGTCGGGCCCGTGCAGGATGCGCCTTGCGATCTGTGCAGCGCCCGCGCCGAAGCGCCCTGCGGCCGCGGCCGAGAGCAGCTCGATGTGCCAGCTCTCCGACGGCACGGTGAAGCCCAGCCCGAAACGGCCGGCCATCTGGCCGAAGACCTCGCGGCCGGGGGTGATGTCGGCGGCCGTGCCGCGCTCGTGCGCGGAGCGGCCCGGCGGAGCTGCGAGGTTGCCGGTGCCGGCGAGCCACGCCGCGTACAGCGCCGCCTGCTGGGCCGTCGAGCGGCGGCCCGACTGGACGAAGATCGAGCGGCCCGCGGCGCGAGACATCGCGCCAAGCGCGCCCAGGAACGCGGGCACCAGCCCGGCGATGTCACCGGTCACGCGGCCGCCGGCGGCAAAGCGCGGGACCGAGGCGTTCAGCTGCGCTGCGACGTCGGCGAGCTCGGGCGGCCAGAGCGTCTCGCCCGGCTCGAGCTTGACCGGGACCATGCCGCCGCCCTGGAAGCCGTAGCGCTCCGACGCGCGGCGGTTGACCACGTACCAGCCCGAGGGCACGATCGCATCGACGACGTCGCCCACGCCGGAACCCGGCACCGTGAAGATCGGCCCGCCCATCTGCCGACGCGGCTTGCGCCCGCCCCGCCTGCGCGCGCGGGAGACGGACCAGTTGACCGGCGCGAGCCCCAGGTCGCTGAGCACGGCGTCGAGGTCGGACGTGAGCGCGCTGATCCCGCCGCTGACCGAGTCGACCATGCGGTCCACGTGCTTTTCGACGCCGTCGGCCAGATTCTTGGTCTTGCCGCGCGTCTTCTTGTCGGCCTTCTCGCTCGCGTCGCCGACGCCGGCGAAGAGCTTGCGGGCGTCGTCCTCGACGTTCGCGAAGATCGGCTTCGTCCTGAAGTTGACCTTGCGCAGCGTGCCCTCGAGGCCCTCGGCCGCCTCCCCCACGCCGGCGAAGTGCTGCTTTGCGCTCTGCTCGAGGTTGCTGAGCTTGGGCGGCAGGTCGTCGACCGACATGCCGAAGCGGCGGAGGAACTGCCGCGCCTCGCGCATCGAGATCCGCCCGTCGTCGACGAGGTCCTGGATCTGACGCGCCATCGCGCTCTTGGCGGTGCGCGTGAGCTGGCGCGCCTCGCGTGTGTGGCGGCCGAAGTTGGCGCGGATCTCAGCGAGGTCCGAGCGGAACTCGCGGCCGAGGTCCTTGAGGTCGAAGGCGTCTTCGTACGAGCTGCGGATACGCCGGGCCTGATCCGCGAAGCGATCGGCGAACCGCTCCTCGCTCACCATCGCGCGCAGCTGGTCGGCCTGCTCCTCGGTGAGCTCGCCGGACTCGCGCAGCAACGGAATCCACTTCTCGGTCAGGAAGTTGAGCTTCTCCTGATCGCCCCGCGCCTTGCGGATCGACGAGGCAACGAGCGCGGCTGCGTCGGCCTGCTCCTCTTCGACGGACGGCAGCAGCCCGAAGCTCGCGGCCGCGGCGGCGTTCTGGATGCGACCGCCCAGGCCCTGCCCGCCGGGGTCCTGGAGGGCGCCCATGAACGCACCGATGCCGGCGCCGAAGAGCCCGAACCGCCCGACCGCGCCCGCGGCGCGGCCGATGCCGCGCGTGAGGCCCGCAGGCAAGGTACGGCGGCCGAAGTTGGGGATCGGGCCGAAGGGCGTCATCACCACCTCGGGGCCGCGGCCGCGCGGCAGGGACCCGGCGGGCCTCCCGCGACCGGGCACGGTCGTAGGGGCGAAGATCGTGCCCGCTGCGCCGCGGCCGCCTGCTGCGCCTGCCGCGCTCGCGCCCTGCAGGGTGCCCGTGGCGATCCAGAGCCCAAGCTGCCTGCCGAAATCCAGGACCGCCCCGCGGCCGCCCAGCAGGCGGATCGCCCCGGCGCCCAAGAGGACCTTCTGCAGCGGGTTGGCCTCTTCCCAGGCGTGGACGAAGCCCTCGCCCATCGCGAGCATCAGCTTTCCGCCCAGGCCGGCAGCCTGCGGCAGAAGCTCAGCGCTCTCCTCGATCAGGATGTCGGTGATCCGCTCGATCCGCTCGCCGAGGGGGAGGTCCTCGTCGCGCAGGATGCCCGTGACCTCCTTGAGCACCGGCAGCATGTCCTCGCCGAGCTCGATCGCGAGATCGACGGCCTGATTGCGCAGCATCTGCAGCTGCGCCTCGAGGGTGTCGTAGCGCTTCTCGGCCTCCGCGGAGAGCGCGGTGTTCTCGCGCCACGCGCGGTTTGCGACCCGCTGCGCGTCCGCGAACTGCTGCGTGTTGCCGGCGAGGCGCAGCAGCGTGTCGCGTACGCGGATCTCGTTGAGCCCGACGCCCTTGAGGGCCTCGGACACCGCGCCGCCCTCCTTGGCGACTCTGCCCAGCCCCTCGGCGAAGATCGCGACCGCGCCGGGCGCGTCCTCGCGGAAACGCTGCGCGAACTCGTCGGTCGAGACGCCTGCGATCTCGGCGAAGCCCTCGAGCTCCTTGCCGCCCTTCGCGATCGCGTCCGACATCGCGAGCAGGACGCGCGAGATCGACGAGCCGCCCGCCTCGGCGCGGATGCCGACGTTCGCGAGCGCTGCCGCGAGACCCAGGACCTGCGGCTCGGTGAGGCCGATCGTCTTGCCGGCGCCCGCGATCCGCAGGGCCATCTCGGTGATCTCCGACTCGGTCGAGGCGCCCTTGTTCCCCAAGTCGACGAGCGTCGACCCCATGCGGGCGAACGCGCCGCGCGTCTGCGAGTCCATGATGTTCGCCAGGCGCGCAAGCGAGGTCGCGGCCTCCTCGGAGGCGAGGTTCGTGGTCGTGCCGAGCTGGGCAGCAACGCGGGTGAACTCGGTGATGTCCTCCGCTGCGACGCCCAAGGCGCCCGCCTCGCCGGCGAGCTCGGCCAGGTCAGCGGCCGACTCGGGGATCTGCTTGCTGAGGCCCCGCAGGTCATCGGAGATCACCTGGAGCCGACGATCGGACGCGTCGACGGTCTTCTCGACCTCGGCGAAGGCCGACTCGAACCGGATCGCCTCGTGAACCGCAAGCCCGAGCCCCGCCGTGGCAGCGAACGCCGCCGTGCGACTCAGGTGGCCCAGCTGGCCGCTGACGCGCGAAGCGGCGGCCCCGGCAACGCCGAGCCGCCGCTCCATGACAGTTGCTTGTCCCGAGACACGCGCAAGCTCCCGCGAGAGGCTCGCGGCATCCCCGATGATCCGGACTTCGAGCGTGCGCGTGGCCACGCGTCACCCCCCGAGCTGCTTGCGCAGCTCAGCCTCCTCGCGATCGCGGGCCTCGAGGTAGGCCCGGATCTTCGCCTCGTCGGAAGGCCGCAGAAGGTGCATCTCCCAGGGGCGGATCCCGAAGTGAACCGCTAGTTCTGGCTCCCAGTCGTCTGCGGGGTCGTGGTAGGGCGCTGCCCGTCCTCGTCCCCCTCGGCCGCCCCCTCGCCCGGCCGCACGAGCCGCAGGTCGACGACGACCCGGTTCTCGTCGAGCTGGTCGAGCAGCTGCTCGTACGTGATCGCCGTCATGCCCTTGCGCTGGACAGCGAGGTACGCGGCGTAGCTGAGCACCGTCTCCGACTCGAGCCAGCCGTCGCGGAGGATGCGGGCCCACGGCATGGACGCGTGCTGCTCGATCTCCTGGCGCTCGCCGGAGCGCAGGTTGAAGAGGTCGAGCTCGTACCTGACCCCCTCGAGCGTGAAGCTCAGCAGGAGCTGGGAGCGCTCTTCGCCCTGAGCAGGCGCCGGGCGCTTCTGGGCAGCCTTCGACATCGTTTTCGCCTCCTTGTCCTTGGGATCGGGTGGTCGCGCGGCCGCGCGGGCCGCGTGGTCTGCGGGTGGACGGGCGCGGTCGGCGTGCTAGCGCGAGCCGACCTTGAGCTGCACGTCCGGGCGGAAGCCGTTGGTGGCGGCGATCACGTCGAGGAGGCCGCCGAGCTCCTCCTCGATCCCCTCGCGGCGCGCGTCGATCGCGCCGTAGATCATCCGCCGGCGCGGGATCGTGATCGGGACACCGCGCGGCTTGATCGTGCCGCCGAACTCGTGCACCGCGCCGTAGGGCGAGATCGTGTACACGCTCGCCCCCCGCTGCGTGACGCTGTAGCGATAGCTGCGGTGGAGCCGCTCGCGCGCCGGCTTCTGGCGCTTGCCGACGGGCGCGCGCCGCGCGGCCTCGTCCCTGGTCTCCCGCGCGATCTTGCGCAGGTGGGTCGTGGCCGCGCGGCCGAGCTCCTTGTCGATGCGCCGCAGGTCCCGGATCAGCTCACGCAGGCCCTCGACCCGGATCGCGGCGCCGGGCATCAGATCGTCGTGTCGGTCGTGACGTACTCGATGGAGAGCGGCGCGTCGGTGCCGTTCGCAAGCGCCTCGAACGAGACGTCGGTCGTGATCACGTCCGGGCCCTGCACGGTCGGCCCCGAGCTCACCTGCTTGGCGGCCGGGAGGGTGAACGTGCAGCTGTACTTGTTGCCGCCGCCGTTCTCGATCTCGTCGCCGACGAGCGGCAGGCTGAGCTCGACGATCTGCTCGCTCTTGAACCGGTTGTGGTCCGCGAGCGAGGCGAACTCGAGCGTCGTGTTGCAGGTGATCGCCACGAGCCCGTTCGGGATGGGCTGATCCTTCACCCCGCTGTTGCCGAAGTGGTAGCGGTTGCTGGCGAGCGGGATCTGGATCTCGATCGTCGCCGAGCGGACGTTGCCCGCTGAGTCGCCGCCGAACTCGACTACGCCCTGCGTGAAGTCGAAGGGCACCTGGTCGCTGTCGTACGTCGCCACGGCCAGGGCCTCCGACGTGAGCTCGTCGCGACCGTCGAACGTGACCGTGCAGGTGGCGAGCCCACTCTGCTCAAGCGAGATCGACATCTGCGAGATCATGCAACCCACGTAGCTGAACGGCTGGATCGTGCCGTCCGTCGAAGGCCGCCCGACCTGGACGGTCGCCGACTTCTCCGAGGGGCTCAGCCCAACGGGGAACGTGAACCCGTAGGCATCGCTTGAGCCGATCTGCTCACCGGTGACGGTCGCCCCCGTGAGCAGGTCGAAGAAGATGCCCATGCCGGTGTTCATCAGCTCGAACTGGGTTTGCCCCTCGACCGAGCGCGTCGTGCCGCGGTGCAGCTGGGCGAGCTGCGACAGCTGCCCCGCACGCAGCCCCTGGCTGCGGACGTACTCCTTCGAGAGGCTCAGCCCCTCGCTCGTGAAGGGGAAGAAGCGCGCCGGGGCCTGATAGGTCCCGTACGTGCTCTCCTTCGAGAGGCCGAGCTGCGCCCCGAGCCCGGATCGGAATGCCATCGGTTACTCCTTGTCGTTCGGGGACTGGGGCTCCTCGGGCTGCGCGCCCGTCGCCTCGTCCTGCTCTTCCTGCGACTGGCCCGCCTTGCCCCTGGGCTTGCCCTTGGGCGCATGGCTGGCCCAGCCCTGCGCGACGAGCTGCTCCCCGATCGAGTCGGGGACCTCGACCACCTCGCCACGCTTGACCTGCTGGCCGGTCGCCGCGATCGTCACCGAGCGCGGGCCGACCTCGTATGAGACCTTCATCGTTCCTCCTGGTGGTCGGTTTCAGGTGACGCCGCGCCTCGCGACGCCGGAGAAGTCCATGTGAACGCGGCAGCCGCGCCGCCGATCGGTGCGGTAGGCGATCGAGCGCCGGCGGACGGTCAGCGTGTGCTGGACCAGGCCGTTGAAGGTGATGTCCGCCCCGAGCACCGTCTCGACCGCATCAGCGAGCTCATTCGCGCGCTCGTACTCCCGGCGCTGGTCGCGGCCCGCGGCCCCGAGGTGGTCCACGGCGAGCCGCAGGAGGAAGCGCTCCTCGACGGCCGTCGGGTTGGTCGCGGGGAAGCTGCGGAACTCCCTCGACGACTCGTCGCCGAACGGCTCGTCCTCGAGTCCCGCCCCCACGGCGACGTACTCGTCGACCGCGCGATCCACGGGAGGGCCGAAGAGGATCGGAACGCCATGCAGCGGATGGCCCTGGCTCCCGGCGGCCGCCTTGAGCGCGTCGAACACGGCCGCCTGCACCTTCCACGTGACGCTCGGCATCAGGCGATCACCGGATGGCGGTACGCCTGGATCACCGCGTTGACCTCGGGGATCGAGGTCTCCGCCCCGCCGGCGCCAGCCGTCGTCAGGAACCCGTAGACGGCCTCGGCCGTCTCGATCCGGCCGGCCCGCTGGTCGTAGTTGGAGGGGTCCGCGATCGCGTAATCGCGAGCAAGCTTGATCGCGGCCTCGCGCATGTCGTCGGGCGGCGCCGGGTAGCCGTGCTCGTAGACGACCTCGACCTCGACCCCCTCGGGCCACGGGGTGGTGCGTGTGATCGTCCCGGAGATACTCGGCGCGAGCTCGCCCAAGGAGATCGCCTGGCCGCCGATCGACGCCGAGCGCACGCTGAGCAGCCGCGGCCGCGACACGAACAGCTCGTCGGTGCCGTCGCCACGGCGACGCTCGCGCATGTAGCTCGGGCGGAAGGCGACATTGCAGCGCCCTTCGAGCAGCGCCTCGGCCTTGGCGCGCGCCACCGCCAGGGCCGCATCACTGATCTCGGCGTCGGTGGCGTTGCCGATCGCGTCGCGGATCTCGGAGAGCGAGCAGACGAAGGCACCGACGACGCCCACCTCGTGGACGATCGCGGCCGTCTTGCCGCCCATCGCGATCTCCCACTCGACGCGCAGGAGATCGACGCGCGGAACGTCCTCAGCCGCCACCTCATACGAGAGCAGCGCGCCCTCGACGGTCGCGCTCTGCTCCGAGGCGATCACCTCGCCATCGGAGTCGCGCGTGATCGTGACCTTAGCCTCGTCGGGCTCGATCTGGGCGCCGCTGCCGTCGGTGGCGACGGCTGTGATCGTGGCGAAAGACTCTCGGCGGATCAGCTGCATGAGTCGGCGACGGGCTCAGCCGTCCTTCTTCGCGCCCTTGCCCCCGCGCTTCTCGGCGCTTGCGGCCTTGCGCGATGTCGTGGTCTGCCGGTCCCGGTCGGCGACCGGCTCCGCGATTCCGCGCTCGATCAGGCGCCTCGCGAGCTCGGGCGAGACCTCGCGGACGTCTCCGGGCGCGAAGTTGACGTTGCGGTCCCCCGATGCGGCGACGAGGTAGCGAACCTTCACTGGTTCTCCTTTCGGTCAGCGGGGAGGGCTCCCCCGCCCGCAGGCGGGGGAGCCTCGCCCGGAGGATCAGGGCGCGGCCGGGAGGTCGACGACCTTGAACGCGTTGGCGTCGACGACAGCCGCGTCGGTGCGGAGCTTGCCCCGCCACGCGACCTGATCCTTGGCAGCGAACGTCTGGTCGAGGAACTTGATGGTCACCCCGAGCACGTCGCGGATCGTGTAGGCCCGCCTGACGTTGCCGAAACCGATCACCCGCGAGTCCGCGGCGCTGCCGAGCGTCGGGACGTGCGGGTCCGTGTAGATCGGCTTGCCGAGCAGGGTGTCCGGCGCCCCGGCGGAGAGGGCCGGCTGCCACAGGTAGTGGCCGTCGGTGCCCTTGAGCTTGCGGATCGCCGCGACCGTCCGGTCGTTGCAGATCCACACGCCGTTCTGCCGGTACGGCGCGATCACCGAGTAGAAGAGGTCGATGATCTCGTCGGCCGTGATCGCCCCGTTGTCGGCGAGCTCGAACGCGAGCGAGGCGCCCGTGAACAGGCCCTGCGGCTCCCCGGTGCCCGAGCCGACCGCGTAGTCAGCGCCGGTCGCGAGAGCCAGGTCCTGACCCAGCCGCCGGCCGACAAACGCGGCGACGTCGAAGAGCGCGTCCTGGACGAACTCCTCGGACGCCTTCGTGATCCGCGCGTACTTGTACGCGCCGAGCACGACCTCGCCGAACGTCTCGGCGTCGTCGGGGATGTCGTCCTCCTCATCGACGATGCCTGGCGCGGTGGCGTCCGCCGCGACGCGCGGGACGTGCAGCGAGCCGCCGCCCTCGGTCGTGATCACTTCGGCCAGGCCGCGGATCACGCCGAACTCGCGCAGCGCCTCGTACAGCTCCGTCCACGCCTCGGGAACGGCGAAGCCGCCCTCGCCGTCGGTGCCGACGTTGAGCGTCGAGCGCTCCTCGGCCGTGAGCTCGCGGCCACGGGCGTACGCCTCGAGCGCGGCGCGGTACTCCTCGGAGCTGCGGTCGACGACGCGCGCCTCCTGCGGCTCGTCGTCGCGGCCCTCGACGAGTGGCGAGAGCTCCTCGAGGCGCCGCTGCTGCTCCATGCGCCGGATGTCGCCGCTCAGCTCGGTCACCCGGGTCTCCATGCGGTCGTACTCCTGGCGCTCCTCGGCCGTGAGGTCACGCTTCTCGGCCTCGGCCTTGTCGAGGATGCCGCGCATCCGCTCGATCAGCTTTGCGCGCTCCTCGATGAGATCACCGATTCGCATCGGTCATCCCTCCTTCCGGTTCGTTTTCGTCTCTGGTGGTCAGCCCGCGTCGATCAGGTGCTCGAGCAGGCGCAGACGCCGGGAGCGCGCTGCGAGGCCGTACTGCGCCTCGCCCTCCGTCTCGGCGTCGGGCGACTCCGCCGGCGGTTCGGCAGCTGCGCCATCGCCCTCCGGCTGTGTGCCGGCACCCCGGAGGGCGCGCTCGCGCTGCCACGGAGTCACGGTGTCAAGCTGGTCGGCGGCGCGTTCGAGCTCACGCCGTTCGGCCGCGGTCACCTCGAGCTCGCCCGCGTGAACCCGCTCGCAGACGGCCTCGAAGCGCTCGCGGTTCAGCACGCCGCGCTCGTCCGCGATCGGCTCGCCCGCGATCATCCCGCGCACGCCGATCTCGGTCGCCGGGTACGCCGGGAAGGTGACCGCGCTCACGTCGAAGAGCTCAGCCACCTCGTAGATCACGCGGCGCGCGGGCTCGTCGGCGTCCTCGGGGAAGTACCATTCGCGGCCCTCGGGCTGCACGCGGAACATGAAGCTCATCTGATCGAGATCGCCCCGCTCGATCGCGGCGACGAGCTCGCGGGCCCGCTCGGAGCCCTCGGTGTCGAGATCGGCCTCGATGTAGAGCCCGCGCGGGTCCTCCTTGAGCCGGAGGGTCCCGCTCTTCGTGCGCGCGAGCGGCACGCCCTCGTGGTTGATCAGGAAGCGAACATCCGGCTTCGTGCGCAGGACCTTGCGAAAGGCGCCCTGCTTGATCTCCTCGACGAACCCGCCGAGGTCCTCGGAAGCGGAGTCGAACACGGCCGCGTACCCGGCCAAGGTCGCGCCGCCCTCGTCGCGAGCGCGGACCTCGACACGGGTCAGCTCGGCGCATCGCGCCTCGCGCTGGCCGTCTGTGATCGGGGGAGTGCGCATCAGTCGGTCCTCCTGGTCTGGGGCGGCGTTGAGTCGATGAGGGGCCTGGGCTTGTCCAGGCCCTCGATGGGCTCCAAGTCCTCGCGGCGGCGCACTTCGTTCGGGTCGAGCCAGCCCGCGTCGATGCCGACCTTGTACGCCTCGTAGCGGCTCTTGATGTCGGCGCGCAGCAGGCCGTCCGGGTTGAAGCGCGGGTAGCGATCCTCGCCCCAGGGCAGCGACTCGTTGATTGCGAGCGCGTCCTGGATGCGCTGTGCCCACGGCGAGATCGCGTGCTTCACCAAGCGCACATCGCGCGTCTGGTCCGACGAGTAGTGCAGGTTCGCCGAGTTGCCGGCGAGCACCATGTCCCCGGGGACCTTGAACGCGATCGCGATGTCCTCACGCGAGATCGCACGCTGCTTGACGAGCTCGAGGTCGGCGGCCGAGAGCGTAACCGGCTTCCACACCGCGCCCTCCTCGAGCACGGCGGTGCGGCCGGCCTTCGAGGCGCCGCCGTGCGCGGCGTTCCAGCGCTTAGCCAGGCGCTCGGCCTGCTCGTCGGTCAGGCGGCCCTCGACCGTGAGGACGCCCGAGGGGCGGCCCTGGTTGCGCATCATGGTCGCCGCGTGGCGATCCTCGGCCAGGGAGCGGCCGATGGTCTCGCGCAGGCGCTGGATCACCGAGACGCCCAGCAGCGGATCGCCCCCCGGATCACCCTTGACGTGGAGGATGTCGAGGGTCGTGCCGACGAACTGGATCCGCTCGCGGTCGTCGGCGGCGCTCACCGCGTAGATCTTCTGGCGCGTGCGGGGGTCGCGCCCGACCTGCACCCGGCCGTTCGTAAGCGGCCATATCCAGCGCACTCGGCCGAGGCGATCGCGATCGAGGAACGCATAGCCATTGCCGCGGAGCATGGCGTCCCAGGCCAACCGCTCCCACACCTCGCCCGCGGACATCTCGGGGTTCGCCTGCGTGTGGAGGATCGGCCAGAGGCGGTGCTGGCGGTCGGGCCGCAGGATGCCGTCCCCGATGTCGCGCATGACGCGCAGCGGCATCGCCCGCACCCCCGAGGCGATGATGGAGACACACGTGTAGACGGCCGCGATCTTGAGCGCGGTCTCAGCGGTAACACGCTCACCGGCGGCGGTGGTCATCCCGCCGAACAGGACCTCGTCACCGTCGGCCCCCATCACGTGGCCGCGGCTGAACGCGCCGCGGATCGCCTCGGCGATCACTTAGCCCGCTCCCACCCCAGGCCGACGATGAGCAGGCCGACACCCGCGACGATCACGCCCAGAGGCGGCCACGCAAGGCCGAACCCCAGGGCGATCAGTCCGAGCCCGGCAGCAGTCAAGTAGTCGGCGACGCTCATTCGAGGACGAGAAGCTCCTTGTGCTCGTAGACGGATTCCCTTTCGCCCCTGCGCGCGCGGTAGAGGGCGATCGTGGCCGCCACCAACGGCGAGATGTCCGCCTCGGCGGTACGGCGAGACCACGCCCAGGCGTCTGCGCCGACGGTTCGCTTGGCGGCGCCGGCGACCGCCTCGTCGAGCTCGATCTGGGCTCGGTGGCACAGCGTCCCGTCATTCACCGCGTCGACGAACGTCGCACAGGCGTCGACGTACTCGCGCGTGGTCAGCGGATAGACCTTCACGCCGGCCTGCTCAAGCGGCGCAATCAGGGACGACGCGGGGCCGAGCGCGTCCAGGGCGATCTCATTCCCGCCGTGGCGCCTGAGCAGCCGCTTCACGCGATCGACGACCCATCCGGCGCCGCGCTTGTGCTCGATGACCTCGACGCCGGCACGCCCGTCCTTCACCGGGCCCGCGGCGCAGATCGCGACGAAGCTCCGGTCGGGCGTCATGTCAAGCGCGAACTCGGGCGTGCCCTCGATCGCGGCGCCCTCGTCACGCGCGTCCTGCCAAGCGTTGAGGTCGATCGGCTGCTCGGCCGCCTCGTCGGGGTCGGGCCAGTCGCCCACGCCCAGGCACTCGACCGCGAACTTGCGAAGCGACATCGACCGGCGCTCGGAGTCGACGTGCTCAGGATCGATGCGGATCCCGAGCGCAGGGTTTGCCGCCGCCCAGACCGCCGGATCGGCGGCGTCCTCGGGCTTGACGGCCTCCGGGTTGTCGGCATCGTACGACCACTCTGCATAGAGCAGCCGGGGATCCTCGGCCTCGATGCCACGCTGTCGCAGACGCGAGAGCACGAGTGAGTTGACGTGCTCGTACTGGTCGGGCGCGGTCGCCGCGTACCAGACCTGCGGGTTCGGCCGGGCGCGGAGCGTCGGCAGGACGTCACCGTGCAGGTCGGCCGAGAGCTCCATCGCCTCGTCGATGATCAGCAGGTCACAGGTAAAACCTCGCCGGCCGCCCTTGGCACGAGTCGCGAAGCGGATCCGCTGCCCGCTCTTCAGCGTGATGCTTTCCTCGCCGTGCGAGTACCGGATGCCCTTGGGCTTCAGCCGGCGCGAGAGCTCGGGCGTGTTCTCGATCCGCTGCGCGAGCCGCAGGAAGTGCTCGCTCGAGGTGTCGAAGCGGTGCGCCGTGTGGACGATTAGCTCGCAGCCGAGCAGGAAGAGGCCGGCGAGCTCGATCGCCTCGAGGATGCCGCCCTTGCCGTTCTGCCGGGGCACGACGACCGCAGACTCGAACGCAGCCCACTTGCCGTCGGCGCGCTCGCTCAACCCGTGGCGCACGACGAGCTGCTGCCAGGGGTCCAGCTCAAGCCCGGCGAGCGCCGCCAGCTCGATCGCCTCATCACCGGCGGACGACTCGACCGACTCAGGCAGGTGAAGGATCCGCGGCTCCTGCGAGCCCAGCACGCCGGGCGGCGCGCTTAGCACTGAGGTCGTCAAGCCTGTCTCCCTTCGGCGCCTCCGGCGCTCGCGCGCGCAGCTGCTCGAGCGCATCGATCAGCGCGCGGGCGCAGAGCGACTTGGAGTGCGCGGAGTTGTACGGGTGGTCCAACTGCTTGGCGAGCTCGAGCGCCGCGGCCGCCTCGGCCGTTTCGGTGAGGTCGGGCGCGCGCTCGGCGATCGCCTCGAGGTCGCGCTCCACGGCCGTCACGACCGAGTTGCCGGCGAGCTCCTCGGGATCGCCAACCAGGGCCGCGACGGCGTCGAGAGGGATCTCAACGAGGGCACGCCGTTTGTCCGCCTTGCCGAAGACGCTCCACACGGTCGCGCCGGCGGCCTGCCAGCGCTCGGCGTCCAAGTCCTTAGCGGCGGCCCGGACGTCGGAGACGACGATCCGCCCGCCCGTGCCCGAGCCCTTGACGCGGGTGAGGTCGACGCCCAGCTCCTTGGCGAGCTTAGCCGCCTTCGGTGTCGCTTTCGCCTTGGCCTTCGCCTTCGCCACGTCCACCTCACCAGTTACGCGACCACTTCATTCGCGTCGCCTTCTGCCGGCGGGCCGCGGTAGCGCGGTTGCAACGCGCGTGCTCGGGCCCGCGGTACTTGGCGCGATCGAAGTCGTCGTGGCCCAGGTCCCAGGGCTCGTCCGGCGCGATCGGGCGGCCGCAGCGAGCGCAGACCGCCTTACCGGCCGCGACGATGGGCTCGAGCCGCTTGCGCAACGCGATGTGGCGGCGCCCGTAGCCGCGAGATTCGCGGTCGTTGCGGTCCCGGCGGCCGTTCCTACCGCTTGCGGGGAGAGAAAAAACAC
>ERZ777003.3227-NODE-3227-length-16404-cov-6.789284_pt1 | contig 16404 bp, 16 predicted proteins | sample MGYA00374956_ERZ777003 | MGnify/ENA primary metagenome ERZ777003 (study PRJEB29302, sample SAMN06268252) | bioreactor metagenome | isolation source: Joint BioEnergy Institute, California, USA | place: USA:Joint BioEnergy Institute, California, USA | collected... | reverse complement strand
ACCCTCAACCTCGCCGACAAGTACTTCAACATCAACGGCGACCCGCTGCAGGCGGTCATCTACTACGCCGGCCAGAGCCAGCTGACGTTGGCCTCAGGATTCAACTTCAGAGGAGCAATCTTTGTAAAAAACGCTAACGTCCACGTGGCCGGTTCGTTTGGCCCCCAGGCCTTGATTTTCTCCGCGGGAAAGCAGATCACCATCAACGGCGGGGCAAATCTGACCCAGGATAGCATCCTCTATGCGCCTGCGGCGCACATCGTCGTAGGAGGCGGCGCCCGGGTGGGCATGGTCGTGGGCAACAGCGTGCGGGCCGAGGGCGGAGCCGCCATTACGCGCCCGACCAACAGCTTCGATGCGCTGCCTTTGAGCTTTGGGCCCAGGCCGGGCGCGCAGCAGCCTCAGGAGCCTGTAGACAAGGATGTCGTCGAGACGCTGGAGTGGCACTTCTGCTTTAACTGCCGGTCCCGTGTGGCGGAGGACTGATGCTGCATCGACCTGATGGCGTGGGAAATGCTGGGCTTGGCCGTGGCCGGGCTGTTCTTCGGAAGCTTCTACGGTGTGGTCGCCGGGCGTGTGCCCGAGGGGCGGTCCATCGTGGCGCCGCCGTCGGCGTGCCCGTATTGCGGCCACCGGCTGGGGCCGCTTGACCTGATTCCGGTTGTCAGTTTCCTCATCCAGCGGCGGCGGTGCCGGTACTGCGGGCATCCCCTCCCGTTCCGCTATTTGCTGGTCGAGCTCGCGAGCGGTGCCGCCTTCGCTGCTTCCCACTGGATTTCCGGCGGGCGGTGGCCTCTAACGATCTCGGGTATCGTGTTTCTTAGCTTCCTCGTTATCTTGAGCCTCGTCGACCTAGAGCGCCTGCTGCTGCCGGACAAGATCACCCTGCCCGGCATCGCGGCCGGCCTCGGCCTGGCGGTCGCGGGCGTGAGCTACGTGCCGTGGACGAGCGCCCTCTTAGGCGCCGCCCTCGGGTACGGGCTGCTGTGGCTCATACGTGTCCTCACCCGCGGCGCTATGGGCGGAGGCGACGCCAAGCTGCTGGCCCTCATCGGCGCGTTTGTAGGGCCCGTCGACGTGCTTAAGGCGCTGTTTTTCGCCAGCCTCATCGGCACCGTCGTGGGCGGGAGCATGCTGCTCGCCGGCCGGCACCAGCGCGGGCAGCCGCTTCCCTTTGGCCCGTTCCTCGCCGCGGGAGCAATTGTTGCCCTTGTCCTCGCCCAGCGGTTTTAGCGCGGCACCGGCGGTCTTGGCACCGTAGCAGCGGCTCTAGCGCAGCACCGGCGCTCTCGGCGTAGCGCTGGCGGTCATGGGCGCAGCAGAGATGGCGCACACCGGCCGGTGCAGTGGCGCCCGGCCGGTGCAGTGGCGCCCGGCCGCCGCAGTGACGCCCGGCCGCCGCAGTGGCGCCCGGCCGCCGGGGAAGGAATTCCTCGTACTCCGGTGGAAACACTGTGGGTGCCTGCGGCGCCCGCATGGCCCGCAGGGCAACCACTGTCAGGGAGGGACACCTATGAGCCAGGTCATGATGGGCGGCAAGCCGGTTGCGCTGGCCGGTACGCCCGTTGAGGTGGGCCAGGAAGCGCCCGATTTTACCGTGATCGCCAACGACGGGTCCGAGTTTCATTTCCGGGACACCTCGGGCGTGCGCTTGATCGCGTCCGTGCCGTCGCTGGACACCGGCGTGTGCAGCGCGGAGACGCGGCGTTTCAACGAGGAAGCGAGCAAGCTGGGCAACGTCCAGGTGTACGTGATCAGCATGGACCTGCCCTTTGCCCAGAAGCGCTGGTGCGCCGCCGAAGGCATCGAGCGGGTGCAGACGCTGTCGGACCATCGCGACGCGTCTTTTGGCCTCAACTACGGCGTGCTGATCCAGGAGAAGCGCCTCTTGGCCCGGGCGGTCTTTGTGGTCGACTCGAGCAACAAGATCACCTACAAGGAGATCGTGCCCGTCGTCAGCGACCACCCCAACTACGAGGCGGCGTTGGCGGCGGCCCGGGAGGCCAAGTAGCTCCGGGAGCGACAAACAGGAGAAGTCGGGGGCGGGTCTCCAGGGGCCTGCCCCTTCTTGATGCCACGCTTTTATGTCAAGCGGCGAAAACCTTCGCCGAGGGCTTCGTGGACGTCGGAGATGACGACGAACGCGCTCGGGTCGGTGCTGCGGACAAGTTGCTTCAGGCGGCCCACTTCGTCGCGGGAGACGATGACCAGGAGGATGTCCCGGTCGCGGCCGGTGTAAAGGCCCCGGCCCATGAGCGCCGTGGCGCCCCGGTTAAGTTCGTGCAGGACGCGGCTTGCGACCTGGTCGGGAACGTCCGAGACGATGATGGCCGCCTTGGCGTAGGGCGTGCCTTCTTCGAGTAGGTCGATGACCCGCATGGTGACGAACACCGACAGCAACGCATATAGCGCCAGCTCCGGCCCAAACGCGAGGCCCGCGGCCAGGATGACGATTCCGTCCGCCAGCAGCATGGCGCGGCCCGTACCGATGTGCAGGTAGTGATGGATGAGGCGGGCGCCCAGGGCGGTGCCGCCGGTGGAGCCGCCGAACCGGTACGTGATGCCGACGCCGATGCCGACGAGGACGCCGCCGTAGATGGCGGCCAGCACGGGATCTTCGGTGAGCGGGCGCAAGTACGGCGCCAGGGCGTCGACCGCGACGGAGAGCGCCACCGAGCCAAAGACGCTGCGGGCGCCGGCGGCTACCCCCAGCACCCGGGCGGCCAAGAGGAAGAGCGGGATGTTGACGGCGAGCATGGTGACGCCTACCGGCACCCGGAAAAGATGGTACACGACGACCGCGAGGCCGCTCACGCCGCCGGCCGCAAGGCGGTTTGGCACGAGAAACCAGTTGAGGCCAAGGGCGACGAGCGTCACGCCGGCCGTCACGCCCACATACGCGATAAAGGCCGCCCGCACGGCGGGCCAGCGCTCGCGCCACCATCCCTGCTTATCCCGGGTTTCCGTCGCCTGTGGCATCGACTGGACCTCCAAAGCCGGCAACGGATCACGCCCTGGTGCGGGCGGTTGCACGGCATCGGACTGTCCTCCAGTATAGGGCAAGGAGGAGGACGACACAATGCAGGATCATTCGACTGGGCCGCTCGGGACGGCGCCCGAAACGACGGTGCGCGCTTGGCGCGTGCGGGGGCGGGTGCAGGGCGTCGGGTTCCGAGCCTTTGTGCAGCGCAACGGCCGCGCCTTGGGGCTGACGGGCTGGGTTCGCAACATGCCCGACGGTTCGGTTGAGGTCGTCGCCCAGGGTGCCCCGGAGACGCTGGCGCTCTTACGCGACTACCTCGCGCAAGGCCCCCGCTGGGCCGTGGTGCGGGAGGTGCAAGACGTACCGCCGCCCGCGGCCTCGGGGCACGCCTGGAACGACTTTTTCATCCGCTAAAGGCAGGCCCGCAGCTCCGCCGCCGCCAGCTCCGGCGGCACGGCCACGATGGCCATCTCGGTGCCGATCTCAAAGCCCGCCTGGCGGGTCGTGCGGGGCACGATCTGCAGGTGCCAGTGAAACCGCCCGGCATGGGCCGGAGGTCCCATCGTGCCATCCGTCGCGGGCGCTGGCGCACTGTGGAACACAAGGTTGAAGGGCGGATCGCCCATCGCCTGCCGCAGGGCCGCCAGAACCCGGCGCAGCGCCTCGGCGAGCTCCGCGAGTTCCGCCTCGCCGGCCGCACCGAAGTCCTCCCGGCACTGAGCGGGCAGGATCCACGTCTCAAAAGGAAACCGGGGCGCGTAGGCGCAGGCCGCGACGAAGGCGCCGGTGTCCAGCACAAGGCGCTCGCCCGAGCGCTCCGCGGCCAGCAGGTCGCAATACAGGCAGCGGCCGGTTTCCGCTTGGTAGCGGGCGGCTTTGTCCCAGCGCTGCTTTACGTCCGTGGGCACGATGGGAACCGCGATGAGCTGCGCGTGGGGATGCGGCTGGGACGTACCGGCGTCGCGGCCGTGGTTGCGAAACAGCGACACGTACTTGACCCCGGGTTGAGCTGCCAGCGCCCGGTAGCGCGCCTGGTACACCCCGAGCAGCGCCGCGAGCTCCGCCTGGTCCATGTCCGCGAGGTGCCGGCTGTGGAACGGCGTGTCGATGACGACTTCGTGCGCGCCGACGGCGGGCTGCCGGGCAAACAGGGACGCAGACGGGTCCACCGCTTCGCCCGCTTCCCCGAGCGGCGCGACGGCGGGGAACAGGTTGGGCACCACCCGCGCCCGCCAGCCGCCGTCCGGCGCCGCGAGCCGGTACACTTCCGGAGGCGTGGAATTTTCGTTGCCCGGACAAAACGGGCACGTGGGGACAAAGGCGGGGCTTGCCGCCCCGCCCTCGCCGCTTGTCGCTTGTCCCGCCGGCCCGTGGGCGCCGGGACGCCTGCCCCGGGCAGGCGCCACGATCACCCACCGGCCGGTGCACGGATCTTGACGCAGTTCGTGGCTCATCGGACGCTCATCCCGTCGATCACCGGCGTGGCCCGCCCTCACCCGAGCTCGACGCGGGGCCGGTTTCCGTAGTGGACGCCGAGAAACGCCGTCATGTACTCCCGCAGGTGGCGGGTGAGCAGGAAGTTTTCCCTGACGTGCTCCCGGGCCCGCTCCCCGATCTGCGCCTGCCGGTCGGGATTTTGCAGGAGCCAGCGGATGCGCAGGGCCGCGCCTTCGGGTGAGTTGACCAAAAAGCCGGTTTCGTAGTCGATAACTTGCAGGCGGATGCCGCCCACGTTGCCGCCGATGACCGGCTTGTGCTTCCACATAGCCTCGGACACCGTAAGGCCGAAGCCTTCTTTGGTCGACTTTTGCAGCACCACGTCGGCGGCCCGCTGGAGGGCGTTGATGGCGACGTGGGAATCGGGCGGCAACACCAGGACGTGGATGTCCGGGTCGTCCCCGGCGGCTTCCCGGACCTCGGCCAGCACCGCTTCGCCCTCGGGGTCGTCGGTGGCGCCGCCGCCGACGAGCACCAGCTGCAGGCCCGGCACGTAGCGGCGGGCCATGCGGTACGCCTTGATAACGCCTACCGGGTCCTTGAAGCGGTCGTAGCGGGAAACCTGCACGATGAGGGGGCGCTCGGGGTCGAGCCCAAAGCGGGTGTAGGCCGACGCCGCCTCCTCCGCCGTGAGCTCCCGGTTCTTGTCGCTCAGCGGGTCAATGCTGGGCGGGATGACGAACTGCGGGTGCGGCAACGCCTGCGTAAAGGCCGGGAGCGAAAAGATGCTCCCGTCGTAGGCCTCGACCCACTGGCGCACGTAGCGCCACACCCAGCGCTGCGGGCGGCTGGCGTCGATGTGGCAGCGCCACAGCCACGTGCCCTTGCGGTTTCCAATGAACTTGAGCAGCGGCGCGGGCTGGGGATCGTGGATAAGCACGAAGTCCGCGTCGGCCAGCTTGTCCTTGAGCTCCTCGGCGTTGCGCCGGTTGACCTCTTCGTACTCCCGCAAAAGCCGCTCGGGGATGTCCACCGGGTCGCCCTGCAGGGCGTTGTGGAACGACTTGGTGCACTGGAAAAAGTCCGGCGTGCCGGTGATGACTTCCCACGTCGCGTCGATGCCGAGCTCCCGCATGAGGGGAACCATTTTCTCTAGGATCTCGGCCACGCCGCCGCCGACGCGGGTCGAGTTGACGTGCACGAACCGCTTGCCCCGGAACGGCTCCGCCAGCCGCTCGAGCTGCCGGATGACGCTCTCGCCGACGATCGGGGCGTAGTCGGCCAACGTTGTCTGCTTCGTCTCCAGCGTGCTCATGCCCGCTCACCCCCAAGATGTGCGGCGCAGATGGCCGCCACCCGCTCCCGCAGTTGGGCGATGCTCAGGAACTGCCAGTCGAGGGCCGCCAGCTCCCGGGCCGCGGGGCCGTCGCCCAGGCCCCACGCGGCCAGCCACGCCCGCACGTCGTCGAGCCCGTCGGTGCGCCGCCGCGGGGCGTCGATGAGGTGGTAAAAGAGGCTGCCGGCGGAAAAGCTCCGGACGGCCCCGGCCAGCTGCTCGGGCCGCTCGACGCGCTCGCCCGTGTCAAACACGATGACCTGCGCCTGCAGGAAGTCAAACCGCTGCCCGGGGCGGGCCCAAGGCACCATTTCTTTCTCGTCCAGCCGCTGCTCCACGATATCGAGGAGGGTCTGGCGCAGTTCCTCGAGGTCAGCAAAATCCGACGGGTTCACCATCGAGAGCCGCTCGGCCAGGACGTCGTCGTGCAACGCTCCGTTGGCCCAGGCGGCGAAGTCGTTGCTAAACTCAAGGTCGGCTTTGCGCGGCTGCAGCCGGCTCAGCCAAAAGTGGCTGTAGATGGACATGGCATCGACGGCCGCCAGGTGGTCCCGCAGCTCTCGCAAGTTTTGGGCGTGGCGCCCCGTGGCGATGGTGACCACCGAGCAGTCCTTGATGTGGAACGGTTCGGGCGTTCCGGGGGCCTGAACGGCTCCATCCGTGGGGTGCATAGGCACACTCCCTCCATATGACCTGAAGGCACAACGCTGCAAGCGTTTCTACATCTTTGAGGGGGGCTCCTCCCGAGATGGGGTGGCGGAGTGGCGGTGTCTGGGAGCAGGATGGCGCGCCGCCAGGCGTGCGCTTGCGCGCTTCCTTTCGGGCACAAAAAACGACCGGTAACTTCTTAGCGATCACGCAGCGACTCCTCGACGACGAGCATCTGCCACGGGTTCGCGCCGCGGCGTACTTTGCGGTCGCAGGCGATGACGCAGACCATGCCTTCGGCGGTTACTACCCGAAACCGGTGCTGGCGCACGTAGCCGTCGGGGGAAAGACGCCGGCCGGTTTCTAGCACGCGAGCCACGTGGTAGGCGCGCCCCCGCCAGCGGAAGCTGCCCGGGCATGACGGCCCGCCGCCGCCGCTGGGCACCATGGTGGCCGTGTCCACCTCGATGGGCTCGCCGATGAACCGGCCCCTGACATCCACTCTCGTCACCGCCTGCTCCGTCGGGGCTTACTCGCCGTAGGGTACCCAGATGTTCTTGATCTGGGTGGCCGCCCGCAGGAACTCATGGCCCGCGCCCTGCTCGGGATCGAACCAGTTGCGGGGCCGGCCGTAGTTGACCCACGTGCGCTTGAGGTTGCCCGTGGACGCCCGCTCCACCACGGCGCTGCCCTGGGCGGTGCCGAAGTACCAGACGGCGTCGACGTCCATATGCTCGGCCAGCACCTTGACGAGACCGTCCCGGGCGCCGGTGACGATGTTGACGACGCCGCCGGGGACGTCGGACGTGTCAAACACCTGGTAGAGGTCGGTCGCGGCCAGCGGCCAACGTTCGGACGGCACCGCGACGACGGTGTTGCCCATGGCGACGGCGGGTGCGACGAGGGACACGAAGGCAAGCAACGGATGGTCGTCGGGGCAGCCGATGCCGATGACGCCCACGGGCTCCGGCATGGCGACGGTGATGTGGCGCTGGGCGGTGCGGTGCACCATCCCGTCGTGCTTGTCGGCCCACGCTCCCCACGTGAACCAGCGCTCGACGGCGGCATCCACTTCCCGCAGAGCACTCGCCTTGGACTGGCCGGTCATGGCCGCAAGCCGGGCGGCGAACTCGTCCCGCCGGACCTCGAGGTTTTCGGCGATGTAGTAGAGCACTTGGGCCCGCTGGTGGCCGGATATCTGGCGCCAGCCGGAGGCCTTGCGGGCCGCTTCCACGGCGTTGCGGACGTCCTTGCGGCTGCCCTCGCCGACTTCGCCCACGATGCGGCCGTCGGGGCCGTAGATGTGGCGGGAGTAGGGCGCGTCGGGCCGTGCCTGCTTGCCGCCGATGTACATCTTGGGCGTGCGGTCGATGGGCGGGGCGGCCACGGACTCTGGCCATTCGTCTTCATCGCCGTCGAAAGCAGAGCTCCCCGGGCCGTCCCCGGTGAGGACGGTTCCTCCGTCGTCAGGGCCGGCCGTCGCACCGGTAACGCCGCCGCCGCCGGCGTTGCCGCTACCCGCGCTGCCGCCACCCGCGCTGCCGCCGCCGCCGGCGCCGGGATCTTGGGCGCTGCCGGCGCCAGCGCTGCTGTCGCCGCCAAGGTTGCCGTCGCTTGTGCCGGTTGCCCGCAGCCACTTGGGCCGCAAGTACTCGTACATCCCTTCCCGGCCGCCCTCACGGCCGTAGCCGCTTTCCTTGTACCCGCCAAAGCCCGCCGCCGCGTCAAAGAGGTTGGTCGCATTGACCCACACGACGCCGCAGCGGATCCGGGAGGCGACGTCCAGCGCCAGGTTGATATTCTCCGTCCAGACGCTGGCCGCCAGGCCATAGACCGTGTTGTTGGCCAGCTCCACGGCTTCGCCGGGCGTGCGGAAGCTCATGCTGACGAGCACCGGCCCGAAGATCTCCACCTGCGCCACGGTGGAGGCGGGCGAGACGTTGGTCAAAAGCGTCGGCGGGTAGAACCAGCCGTCCTTGGGGCACGACCACGACGGCTGCCACACGGTGGCGCCTTCTTCTTGGCCGCGCCGCACGAGTTCTTGAATCCTGGCGAGCTGCACCGGGGCGACGATGGCGCCGATGTCGATGCCCTTGTCCAACGGATCGCCCACCCGCAGCGTTTCCATGCGGCGGCGCAGCTTGGCCAGAAATTCCTCCTCGATGCTCTCGTGCACCAAAAGCCGCGAACCGGCGCAGCACACCTGGCCCTGGTTGAACCAGATCGCGTCCACGACGCCTTCGACGGCGCTGTCGAGGTCGGCATCGTCAAACACGATGAACGGCGACTTGCCGCCGAGCTCCAGCGTCAGGCTCTTGCCGCTGCCCGCGGTGCGCTCGCGGATGACGCGCCCCACCTCGGTGGAGCCGGTGAAGGCGATCTTGTCGATGCCCGGGTGCTGGACGATGAGCTCACCGACCTGGCCGTCGCCGGTGACGATGTTGACGACGCCGGGCGGCAGGCCGACCTCCCGGCACAGCTCGGCGAAGTACAAGGCCGTGAGGGGCGTGTACTCGGCCGGTTTCAAGACGACCGTGTTGCCCGCGGCCAGGGCCGGCGCCACCTTCCACGCGAGCATAAGGAGCGGGAAGTTCCACGGGATGATCTGCCCGACGACCCCTACGGGTTCGTAGGCCGGAAACTCGGTCTCCATAAGCTGCGCCCAGCCGGCGTGGTGGTAAAAGTGCCGGGCGACCAGCGGGATATCGATGTCCCGCGTTTCCCGGATGGGCTTGCCGTTGTCCAGGGTTTCCAGCACCGCGAGAAACCGGGCGTGCTTTTGAACCTGACGGGCGAGGGCGTACAAAAACCGGGCGCGAGCATGGCCCGGCAGGGCGGCCCACCCGGGCGCCGCGGCGCGAGCGGCCGCGACGGCGTCGTCCACGTCCTGCGGGCGCGCCTGGGTCACCTTTGCCAAAACCTCGCCGCTCGCCGGGTTGTGGGTCGGGAAAGTTTCCGCCCCGGCGGGCTTGCGCCACTCGCCGCCGATAAAAAGACCAAAGCCGTCCCCGTGCCGGGCCAGCCACCGGCGCACGGGGCCGTCACTCTCGGGGGAAGGGCCGTATTCCATCGTTTCCAGGATGCGTGCGATTTCCATGGCCATCGCCTCGCTTTCGCTGCCTGCCTTACCCCATCGGGTGCCGGTGGGCCGCCGAGTAGCGCCCCGTTACATGATGCTCGAGCTGCCGCTCGATGTCGGTGAGCAGGCCGCTGGCACCGAGCCGGAACAGGGCAGGCGTAAGCCACGCGTCGCCGACTTCTTCCTTCATGAGGATCATCCAGTTGAGGGCGTCCTTGGCCTGGCGGATGCCGCCGGCGGGCTTGAAACCGACCCGGTAGCCGGTGCGTTCCATGTACTCCCGCATGGCCCGCACCATCACGAGGCCGATGGGCAGGGTGGCGTTGACGGTTTCTTTGCCGGTGGACGTCTTGATGAAGTCGGCGCCGGCCATCATGCACACCAGGCTCGCCCGGTACACGTTGCGCAAGGTGGCCAGCTCCCCGGCGGCGATGATGGTCTTGAGGTGCGCCGTGCCGCACGCTTCCTTAAAGGCTTGCACCTCGTCGTAGAGGGCCCGCCAGTCGCCGGTGAGCACGTGCCGGCGGGAGATGACGATGTCGATCTCCTCGGCGCCGGCGGCCACGCAGGCGCGGACTTCTTCGACCCGCTGGGCCAGCGGGTTTAGACCTGCGGGGAAACCGGCGGCCACCGCGGCCACCGGGATGCCGGAGCCCCGCAGCGCTTCCACCGCGGGCGGCACCAGCACCGGCCACGTGCAGACGGCGGCGACCTGAAGGGGCAGGTGGCCGACGCCCAGGGCGTCCAGGAGGTCCTGGCGCACGGGCTGGCGGGCCTTGGCGCAAAGGCGCCGCACCCGGCCGGGGGTGTCGTCGCCGTTCAAGGTGGTCAAGTCGATGAGCTGCACGGCCCGCAGGAGCCACGCCGCCTGCCACGCCTGCTTGACGCTGCGGCGGGTGGGCAGCGTCGCAGCCCGCCGCTCGACGGCCGATCGGTTGACGCGTACGCCGGCCAGCCAATCCAGGTCAAGGGGAATGCCGGGGTTGTAAGGGGCCTCGATGGCGCCTAGGCCCGCAACGGTGACGCTCATGGCGCCCACCTCCAGGGATCCAGCCCAACGGCACGCCGCGCGGCGGTCGCTTCGCCTGCTTGCGGCATGCCGCGATTCCGCAGGAAGCCTTCGGCCCCGCACCGGACGTCTCCTTCACGGCGGCCGGAGCGTCGCTCCATGACGATTCTCAAGAGGACTTCAAGACTTTTCGGACCGGGGCCGTTTTGGTATTCTGGCTAGGGTGAATCAAAAGGAGTGCGATCGCGCATGCGGCGGCCTGTTTTCATCGGCATCGCCGGCGGCAGCGGCTCGGGCAAGACGACGGTCACACGCGCCGTCGTCAGCCGGGTGCCCGAAGCCACCGTCGCCCTCATCGAGCAGGACTCATACTACAAAGACCAAAACCACCTGCCTTTCGAAGAGCGCCTCAAGATTAACTACGACCACCCGGCAGCCTTCGACACCCCGCTCCTGGTCGCTCACCTAGACCAACTGGCCGCCGGCCAGCCCATCGAGAAACCGGTCTACAACTTCAAAACCCACACCCGCGAGCCCCACACCATCCGGGTCGAACCCAAGGACATCGTCGTGCTCGAGGGGCTCTTGATCTTGTGGGAACCCGAGATCCGGAGCCGGCTGGACATCAAGCTGTTCGTCGACTGCGACGCCGACGTGCGGGTGCTGCGGCGCCTCGAGCGGGACACCCGCGAGCGGGGGCGGACGATGGAGTCCGTCATCAAGCAGTACCTCGAGTCGGTGCGGCCCATGCACCTGGAGTTCGTGGAGCCTTCCAAGCGCTACGCCGACATCATCATCCCCGAGGGCGGCTTCAACGAGGTGGCGGTCGATATGGTCTCCACGAAACTCGCCGCGACCCTGCGGGAGCGGCTGGGGCGGTAAGCGACGCGGCGGAGCGCCGGGCGCTCCCCCTTTGACTATAAGGGGCTTTCAGCTTTCCGGGAAACCACCGGGTGGATTGAAATCACCCGCGAGATAGGTTTCGATGAACTCCGGAAGCTGCATGACCGCCACACGCCCGGCGAGGCCCCTCCGGCGCACGCCGGCCAGCATCTGCAGGTGGCAGCCGGGGTTGGACGTGACGATGGCGTCGGGCTCCTCCCCGCCGGCGGCGATGGCGTCCATCTTGCGGTCCAGCACCGCAGCAGACGTTTGCGGGTGCAGCGCGTTGTAGATCCCCGCCGAGCCGCAGCAGGAGCCGCCGTCGGGTGGAAGCGTCACGGAAACTCCCGGCAGTGCCTTCAGCAAGGCCAGCGGCGCGTCCTTGACGCCGCAGACGTGGGTCAAGTGGCAGGAGGGCTGGTAGACGACCCGCACCGGTCGGCTCCGTCCCGTGCCGCCCGGCTGCCAGCCCCGCTCGACGAGAATCTCCGAGAGTTCTCTTGCCCGCGCCGCCAGCTGCTCGGCCGCGGCCCGCTCGGGCGTGCCCGGTTCGAACACCGGCGCGGCCTCCTTGATCCATGCCAGGCACCCGCCCGCGTTGAGCACGACCACGTCGGGCGGCTCGCCGCCCAGGAAACCGAAGGCCTCCAGATTGCGGCGCAGGAGAGAGCGGGCATGCTTTACGTCGCCTTGGTGGCGGTGGAGCGCGCCGCAGCAGCACTGCCCGGCCGGAGTTTCCACCGTGAAACCCGCCGCGGCCAGCAGCCTGGCCGTGGAGGCGTTGACCTCGGGGAAGAGCCCCTCCTGCGCACATCCGAGGAACAGCGCGGCCCGGGGCCGCTCGCCCGCAGGCAGGGATGCCGGTGCGCCGGCCAGGCCATCCGGCGCAACCGGTGGGTGGCCCGTCCCCGGCGTGGGGCCCGGCTCCGGGGCCGGGCCGATCCCCGGTCCTTTGTGCCGGCGGGCGTTGCTCGGCAGAGCCCGGGCAAATGCAAGCGCGGCATGCAGCCACGAGCCGGGGCGCCGGGCGGCCCATGCCTCGACGCGCCGGCCGAGGGCGCCGTGCACAAGGCGTCCTCCGATCCGGGCGGCCGCGCCCAGGCGGCCCGGGTGCGCGGCCACGCGGCGAAGCACCCACTTGAGCAGGACGTTGGCCGGGCCCCGGCGCCGGGCGGCCAGCTCGTCCCGGGCGCCTTCGATGATGGCGCCGTAGTGGACGCCTACAGGACACGCCGTTTCGCAGGCCCGGCACGCGAGGCACAGGTCCAGCGCCTCAACGAGGCCGGCATCGGGTTCGACGCGGCCGTCGGACCACGCCTTGACCAGCTGGATGCGGCCCCGGGGCGAGTGTTTTTCGACGCCGAGCACCTGGTACGTCGGGCAGGCGGGCAGGCAAAACCCGCAGTGGATGCACCGGGACGCTTCGGCGCCGGCGATTTCGAGGGACGGGGAGAGGGAACCGTGCCGGGACGCGTCCCCGTTGCGGGGCACGGGTGCGCTCATGCGGGCGTGCCTCCCAATGACTGCACTTGCGACCGTACCTGCCGGACCGGCGAGCTGTCGGCGTCACTTACGGGCGCATCGGGGAACATCTTGCCGGGGTTCAGCAGGTTGTCCGGGTCAAACAGTGCTTTGAGGCGGCGCATGGTTTCCAGGGCGGCCGGTTGCAAGGCCTGGGACATGTAGCCCTTTTTCAGCAGGCCGATGCCGTGCTCGCCGCTTAAGGTGCCGCCGTGGGCGATGGCCGCGGCAAAGATGTCGTCGACGGCCGCGTGCACGCGGGCCATTTCGTCCGCATCCCGCTCGTCGCAGATGATGTTGGGGTGCAGGTTGCCGTCGCCGGCGTGGCCAAAGACGAGCAGGTCTACCCGCCGGCGTTCGCGGATGCGCTCGAGGTCCGCGAGAAACGCGGGGATGGCGGCGATGGGCACCGTAGCGTCTTCCGAGATCTTGGTCGGCTTGATGCGGGCGACGGCCGGCGACAGCGCCTCCCGCATGGCCCAGATGCGGCGCTGGACGGCCGCGTCGATCGCGCCGGCGACGCTGGCAGCGCCGGCCGCCCGGCAGACGTCCTCGAGCTCCCGCAGGCGGCGGGCGAGCGACTCGGGCCAGTCCAGCACCTCGCACAGGAGGACGCCGGCGGCGCCGGCCGGGATCTCGGGCGGGCGGTGCGCCTCCACGACGGCGAGGCAATGCCGGTCGACCATCTCCAGGCTCGTCGGGCGGGCCGGGTGCGCGGCCAGGGCGCCGATGGCCTGGCCAAGGGCAGTAAGGTCGGCAAAGGAAGCCACCAGCGTGCCGCGGGCCGGCGGCGGCGGGGGCAGCAGGCGCAGCGTCGCCTCGGTGACGATGCCGAGCGTCCCCTCGGACCCGACGAAAAGGCCCGTGAGGTCGTACCCGGTCACGTTCTTCGTCGTGCGCCCGCCGGTTTCCACGATAGTGCCGTCCGCGAGGACTACTTGCAGCCCGAGGACGTACCGGCCGGTCGTGCCGTAGTGAAAGGCCTTGGGGCCACCGGCGTTTTCCGCGATGTTGCCCCCGATGGTCGAGATGCGGGCGCTGCCGGGGTCGGGAGGGTAAAACAGCCCGTGGGCCCGCACCGCCTCTTGAAACTGCGCGGTGATGACCCCGGCTTGCACCCGGGCCTGGAGATTGGCCCGGTCGATGTGCAGGATGCGGTTCATGCGGGTCATGACCAGGGCGATGCCGCCCCGGGGGACAGAGCCCCCGCTGAGGCCCGTGCCGCTGCCCCGGGTGAAGACGGGCACCCGGCGGGACCGGGCGATGGCCAGCACCCGCCGCACATGCTCGGTGCTTTGGGGAAAGACGACCACGTCCGGTTCGCCGGATAGGTACGTCGCGTCGTAGCTGTAGGTGAGGCGGTCGGTAGGGGACGTTAGCACCTGGTCCGGCCCCAGCGCCGCCGTGAGCTCCCGCACAAGGTCAAGCACGCCGGGTGTCGTCACCCGGTTCACCTCCCGACCCGGCAAGCCGCATCAAGGCGGCTTGCAGGTGATCCCGCATGGCTTTCCGGGCGCCGTCCGGGTCGCCCGCGGCGATGCGGTGGCAGATGGCCCGGTGTTCTTCGACCACTAGCTGCGGCCGGCCGGGGACCGCCATGGAGCGGGCCCGGCTGACGGTGACCGAGCGCAGCAAAAGGTCCGTAGCGGCCGCCAGCGCCCGCGCGAGGTGCGGGTTGCCGCTGGCCGCGGCCACGGCGGCGTGGAGGTCAAAGTCCGCCTCGACGCCGAGGCGCCCCGCGGCCACGTCCCGCTCAAGGCGGTCCAGGGCGGCGGCCAGCCGTCGCCGGTCCTCGGGCGTGGCCCGCCGGGCGGCTAAAGCGGCCGCTTCGCCTTCGATCCCCATGCGAAGCTCAAACAGCCACACCAAATCTTGCTGCGTCTCGGCCGGTGGCGCGGCCGGCCCCACGGAGCCGCCGGCGTCCGCCACGTAGGTCCCCGAGCCTTGCCGGGTGCGCACGAGGCCCGCTTGTTGGAGGTAGAGAATGGCCTCCCGCACGACGGCGCGGCTTACGCCCAGCTCCCGGGCGAGGTCCCGCTCGGCGGGGAGCCGGGCGCCCGGGCCCAGCTGGCCCTGCTGGATGAGGGCAATGAGGCGCTCGATGACGGATTCGGCCATGCGGCGGCCGCGTATGGGCAAGAGCGGCTGCGGCAAGGACATGGCGGGACGCCTCCCTCCTCGTCGAAGTGGACGAATGGTCAGACCAATTTTTGGTGCATGTATTTCTATGGCAAAGAGGGGAGTCCTGCCGCGTCCCCGGCAGTCGCGATGCAGTGCGCGCCGGCCTTACCCTTGGGGGCCGGTTTCGTCGTGCCGGGCGAGGGGCGGGTAGCTCTCCGCGCACCGCTCGTCGAACCGCCGCAGGGCGTCGGCGGCGTCGATGCGGGGCCGCTGGAGGCCGAGCTGGGGGACGATGAGGTTGAGCCGGTCGATCTTGCGGTTGGTGTCCTCGATGCGCTGCCTGAGCTGCTCCCGCATGCGCCGGTGCCACTGGAGCACCGCCGGGGCGGGCCGTCCGTCCGCCGGCAGGGGCTGCTGGCGGAGCCATTCTACATGGCGCTTTTGAAACGCGTTTAGTTCCTCGCGCGCGGCGCGCACGTCCCGGTCGAGTTCGATCCAGTCGGGGGCGAAATTGGCGTCCTTGAGGAGCTTGTAGGCGAGGCGCAGCTCTTGCGGGACGTACGGGTTTTCCCGCAGGTCCAGCGGCTTGCCCTTGCCCGGCAAGTTGTCAAAGGCGCCCTGGGCCATGGCTTCCTGAATGCGCTCTTCGGCCAGCCGCCGCCACGCCCGTTCTCTAAGGGCGGCTTCGTCTTCTTCGCGCTCGCGCGATGGAGGCAGCCGGTTCACGTGCCTGCTCCCCTCTTGGGTCTCGCATTTGCACTTCCACGGCCCCCGGGCCGCGCCCTGCCGGTTTCGCCCAGGACAGGATGCCCGGCGCCGGCGCCGAATGGTGTGGGAAACGCGTCAACGGACGGGGAGGAGATCGCTCCATGTCGGCAGCGCTCGCGGTCGAACGGGTGCGGGCGGCGCTCCTGGACAAGGGCGTGGACACCGAAATCGTGCACTTTGCCCAAAGCACCCGCACGGCCCAGGAAGCGGCCGATGCCATCGGCACCAGCGTCGGGCAGATCGTGAAGAGTCTCGTGTTCGTGGCGGGCGGCCAGCCCATCCTGGCCCTCGTGTCCGGCGCGAACCAGGCGGATACGGACAAGCTGGCGGCGCTTTTGGGTGCGCCCGTAGAACGGGCGGACGCGCGCACGGTGCGGGAGGCGACGGGCTTTGCCATCGGCGGCGTGCCGCCTGTGGGCCATGCGACGGCGATGACGACGTTTATCGATGAGGATCTCTTGCAGTACGACGAGGTGTTTGCGGCGGCGGGCACACCGCACCACATCTTCCGTATCGTGCCCCGGGAGCTTGTCCGGATCACCGGCGGGCAAGTCGTGGCGCTGGCCCGCTGACGGGAAAAACGGGCGCCCGGGCCGCTCCCACAAGCGGCCCGGGCGCAT
>ERZ777003.3224-NODE-3224-length-16413-cov-4.784693_pt1 | contig 16413 bp, 17 predicted proteins | sample MGYA00374956_ERZ777003 | MGnify/ENA primary metagenome ERZ777003 (study PRJEB29302, sample SAMN06268252) | bioreactor metagenome | isolation source: Joint BioEnergy Institute, California, USA | place: USA:Joint BioEnergy Institute, California, USA | collected... | reverse complement strand
GACGCCGCTGGAGGACACGGCGAGCGTCGACCCATCGAGCTTGACCGCGATCGTGTTCCCCGTCTTCTGGAGACCGTCACCGGCGGTGATGGTCTCGACGTCGAGCGGCAGCGCGGCGAAGGTCAGCGGCGTGGTGCCCAGCGTGCCGCCGGGAGAAGCCGTCGAGCGCCACAGCGTGTGCTTGAAGTCGGTCCCCTCCAAGACGAAGATGACCTTGCCCAGCGCCTTATCCCAGGTGTTCATGACGCCGGCGCGCCGCAGCGCCCAGGTGGTCTCGGCGCCCCAGTCGATCACGTAGATGCCGTTCTCGGCCGGGTTGGTCTGCCCGGCCAGCAGGATCAGGTCGCCGTGCTCCAGCCCGCTGCCGATGCTGACGGGGATCCCGTCGATGCCCTCGGCCGGCGGCGTCCAGTTGCCGTGTGCTGTGGGGATCCCGGTGAGGTTCGTGGTCGCCACGGCGCGCACGTGCACCAGCGGGATGTCGAGGTTCTCGCGCGCGACGACTGGATCGCTGGAGCCGGTGCCGCCCTTGGCGACCGGCAGGATGCCGTCGACCCTGGCGCCGCTGAGCCAGACAGCGCCGTCGGCGAGCTTGTCGCTCGTCACCACCCTGTTGGCAAGCTGGGCGGTCCCGATACCGCCGTCGGCGACCTTGACGCCGCTGGAGGACACGGCGAGCGTCGACCCATCGAGCTTGACCGCGATCGTGCTCCCCGTCTTCTGGAGGCCGTCACCGGCGGTGATGGCCTCGACGTCCATCGGGAGCTTGGTGAACGTGATCGGATCAGTATCGAGCTCCCCGCCTCGGTCTGCGGTCGAGAGCCAGATCGTGTCCTCGAAGTATCCGGACTCGACGATGATGAGGCGCCCCGGCACGTCGTCCCACGTGCTCATCACATCGGCGCGAATCAAGTTCCAGCGGTTGTTGGCGCCGTCCCATTCGTCGACGACATAGATGCCGTTCTTATTTGCGGACGACTGGTCCTTGACGAGGATCAGCGTTCCCTCGACGAGGTCCTCGGAGGAAACGCCTGGGAGCTTGTCGTCGAGGTTCGACGCATCGATCTTCAGACCGCCGCCGGCTAGATCGCCGAGGTTCTCGCCGCTGGCAGCGAACACCGAGATGGCCTGCTGCTTGAGGCCGGTTACGACGTTCGAGATGCTCGTGTCGACGTACTTCTTGTTCGCTGCGTCAGTGTCGTGCGTCGGATCAGCGAGATTCGTGATCTTATTGAAGTTGAGCGATACGTTCGCCGCTGGCGCCGCCATCTGGTCCAGACGGATCAACCGGACCGTCGCGTTGAAGTCGCTGATCGTGCTGGCGGTCTGCGTTCCGGTGTGGGTCGATCGGTCGCGAGGATCGACAGCGAGCTTGCTGATTGCGATCGCGGCGTCGGACGCGATATCGCTGTCCTTGATGGTGCCAGAGACAAGCAGCTCGCGGGTCGTTGACCCGTCATAGATGGCGAGTCGCTTCGTCGCCGTCTTCCACCAGACCTGACCTTCGACCGGGCTTCCCGGATCGCTAGCGAGGTTCTGGACTCGTGCGTTGCGAAGCTCGTACTGGTTGAGGTTGATGCTTACACCAAAAGGTGCCTCGTCATTCGCCATTGTCGTTCTCCGTTAGTTCAAGAATGCCTGGCCAGCAGTGCTACCACCGAACGTGATGGTGATCGTGTTCTGATTGACGTACTCGACTGCTGCAAACAGCACTCCTCCTGTGGAATCGACAACCGTCACCGACGGGTATCGAGCAAGATTGTGGTTAATCGTCCAGGTGGAGGACGGGATTGACTGCGTATGGACGTACGTCGTGGCGTCGCCCGGATCGCCCTTCGGCCCCTGGGGACCCTGCGGGCCTTGCGGGCCGGGAATCCCGCCAAGCTCGCTGAGCTGCTGGAAGCGCGCCTTCAGCGCGCGCACGTCGATCGCCAGACGTTGCAGCTCGGCGAGCGCGTTCACCAGACCGTCACCCGGAACGTCACCGGCTGGAACATCGGGAACCCGGCGCCAGCCACGCTCGCGACGTAGACGTTCGTGCTATCCCAGGTCACACTCGGCATCCCGCCGATCGACCCGCTCGTGCAGACGCACGCCGCCCCCGCCGGCGAACGGCCGAGCCCGTGCGCCGCCGATCCGCTCCCAGACCCGTCGCCTCCGGTCGTGTACGTCACGTCCACCGACTTCATCAGCGGGTCCGTCCCGCCCGGCGCGTGCGACGCCCCGTGCGACGTCGGCGTCCGCGCATCCGTCAGACGCGGATCATCGTCGTGCACCAGACCCCCGCCAGACAGCACGTCCTCCAGCTCCTCCACGTGCTGCTTGATCAGGTCCAGTGCGTCCAGCACATCGTTCGCGTCCGCGACCTCGCCGTTCGCCAGCTTCTCCGGCCACGACTCCCACGCCATCTACAGCCTCCCGCTCTGCCGCACGTACACCTTCACCGACCGCAGCACATGACGAGTCGCCCCGGTCGGCACCCTCAGCCGCAGCCGCACGAACCGCGTCTGGCGGTTCACGCGCCACTGCGCCGGCCGCGCCCCGAAGTTCTGGCCCTCATCCCCGGGCAGCTTGCGGTAGCCGCGGTCGAACTCGTCCTCCTCGCGGTCGGTCCACTTCGTCCCATCCCCCCACCGGAACTCACCCCACACCGCGTCCGGCGGCCGCGCCGCATCCGACACAAACGCCTCGACCTCGGCGCCCTCGCCAACCGTCTCGTGGCGGACCATCAGCGCCTTGACGAAGTTCTCGCTCTCGCGCGGCCCCGTCGCGTAGTCCGGCAGCACCACATCCGGCACGACCGGGGACCCGTCGTGATCCAGCGCCTCCCCGTCGTGCTCGAACCGCGGCATCCGCAACACGTTCGACTCGTCGTCCGCCTCGACCCCGAACAGCACCGGCTCGCGCGCCTCGATCCCGACCCGCTGCGCCAACCCCGACACGCGCGCCCCAGCGCCGCGCCAGTTCGTCCACGGGAAGATCACGCCCATGCCCGTGCGCGCCGGCGCGTCCAGCCGGCACACCAGCAGATCCACCGGCTCCCCCGCGCCATCCAGAATCGGCAGGAAGTAGTGCGACTTGTGGACCGCGGCGATCCCCGGCCGGCACCCCGCGTTTATGTAGCCCACATAGGTCGGCGTGATCGACCGCGACAACATCTGCGGCCCGCTCGGCGAGATCAGCCACACCCCATCGAGCGCCGGCACCACGAGCCCTTCCTGCCAGGCGGCGATCGCAACCCGGTCCCACAGCACCAGCTCGCGGAGGATCTGCGCCTCCGGCTGCTGAAGGTTCCCGTACGGGTCCACGATCTCGTAGGCCATGTTCCCGATCGTCCACACGCCGCCCGTCGTGAAGACCACCGCGTCATTGCCCAGCGGCTCGGCTCCGAGCACCTGCACGCCCCCGGACAGCTCGTGATAGTCCTCGTCCGAGTTCCACCGGCACGGGTTCAGGACCGCCGAGTGATAGACCCGGTTGCCCTCGAGCGACAGCAGCCGCGAAGCCACCGTCGCGTACGGGCCAGGCCGCACCCCAACATCCGCCGCCTTCAGGATCGGCGCCAACTCGTAGCTCTCGCCCTCCACCGACTCGTCCGGGAACGGGCTTGCCAGCTCCAGCTCCGTGTCGGACACCACGCGCTTCACCGCGTACGCGCGGCCGCCCACCTTCAACAGCATCCCCGCGTCCGCATTCGACAGCCACGACGTGCCCGTCCCCGTCACCTTCGTGCTGCCCGGCTCCCCGTTCTCGCCGACACCCTCGATCGAGACGGTCCCCGTGCTGTACGAGCTCGTCTTGCGGGACCCCGCGTACAGCCAGCCGCCGTCAATGAACAGGATCCCCGCCACCTCGACCGCGTTCGCCGGCGCCGCCAGCCCGTCGCCGCCGACCTCGATCACGTCGTCCTCGACCTCGTTCAGCACCCCGAACTTCGACGGGGACGCGACCACCGTCCGATGCCCGCCGGCCAGCCACCCCGACCAGATGAACGTCAGGCCCTCGTCGCCGAAGCTGGCCAGCGCCACCGTGCCGCCGCGCTTATACGCCGCCCCGTCGTTGTCCACGAGGTAGTTGCGCAGCCGGTACGCGCCGCCGCTGGGGATCAGGTTCGGCGCCGCCGCCGGGACCATCCCCAAGGAGAACGAGTCCTGGCTGATCGGGCCGCTCAGCATCTACGGCCACACCACCCTGATCCGGCGCGGCCCCGACCGCAGACGCCGCCGCACCTGCTGCCGCAGCTCCTCCACGCCCATGTCGAACTCGCGCTCCAGCGCGACAGCGACGTTCAGCTGCTCCGGCTCGCGCTTCAAGCCGACCGCGGCCACCCCGTCCGCCAGCTCGTCATCGAACTCCTCCGGGGTCGCCAGCTCGTCCTCCATCCCGAGTTCGCCGGCGCGCACCGACGCGAACCCGCGAACCTCCAGTCCCGCGTCCGGGGTCGGGAACAGCACGATCCGGTCGTCACCCGCGGCGCCGGCGTCCGGGGCGAACACGCCGCCGTCCCCCGACAGCCACGCGCGCCCCGAACGGAGCATCCGGATCTCGGCGCGGCCCGTGCGCTCATACGGCACGCGCCCGATCGTCAGCTCACGCAGCCGCAGCACGCGCTCCGGCAGCTCGATCACATCGCTGCCATCGGTCACGCCCAGATCCAGCGTCTCCGTCAGGCACTCCGACCGGGCCACCGCCTTGCGATGGCGCATGTTCAGCCAGCCCAGCACCTCATCCGACGAGGCGGCGAAGCCGAACTGGCTCCGCACCGCCTCAACCATGTCGCGGGCGAGCGACCCCACGGCCTACCCCTTCGCCGCGGCCGCCGTCGCCGGCTTCTTCGGCTGCGGCTGGGGCCGCTTCGGGGCCTCCTGCGCCTCCTGCGGCTCCTGGGCCTCCTGCGCCTCCTTCAGCCGCGCGATCTGGCCCTCCACGATCTCCAGCAGCTCCTTGCGCGCGTACCCCCTGCGCTCGGCCTCCAGCACCTCCTCAAGCTGGCGCAGGTCGTTGCTCGCGCCGAGGATCGCCGACAGCTCCTCCTGCGAAGGAGGCGGAGGCGGCATCTCCACCCGCCAGAACCCGTCCACCGGGTCACCGAACCGCGGATGGTTCTCCAGGAACTCCACGTCCTCCTTCGTCTTGGCCTTGAACATGCCCCGGCGGAACCGGATCCGGTCCGGCTGAGTCTGCTCCAGCATCTCCCCGGTCACCGGGTTCCACTTCTTCACGACCGGCCGGCGCACCAGCGTCAGCTCAAACCGGGCCGCCATGTAGGTCCGGCCCGAGTCCGGCCGGGCGATCACGTCTGCTGCGCGCACGCGCTCATCCCTCCCTTGAAGGCTGGGCGGCCGAGGCGCGAAGCCCCGGCCGCCACTCGTCCATCGGCCGCTACGAGGTGATCCCCGTGAACAGGCCGTGCTTGATCTCGTTGCCCCACTGGACGCCGCACTCGGTCAGGTACTCCGACATGCGGCCGTCGCGATCCGGCTCCTGCCGGTTGTGGAGGATCTTCGTGTCGCGGGTCTCCTGGTCGTTGCCCAGGTAGCGGTAGGCCACGTCATCGAGATCCACGACGATGATGACCCCGCCGTACTTCCCGCCCTCCAGGAGCGGGTGATAGACGAGGTTCAGCGACCCGAACGGCGACTGGAACAGCGTGACGTCCATCCCGTAGGTCGTCTCGTCGTTCCGGGTGATCTGCTTCGACGCCGGGAACTTGTTCAGCGCCATCGCGCCCGTCGCCGACGCGATCGCCAGCTTCTTGCGCGACCCGTAGCGCATGATCTGCGCCATGCCGGCGTTGAACTCCTCCTCGGTCAGCGTCCCGCCGGCGTCCACCTGATTCGTTGCGATCTGGTGGATGATGCCGCCGGTCGTGCGCAGCTCGGCGCCGTTCACCGTGCGCGCATCCTTGCGCCCGAACACGAACGCATACTCAATGTCCTTCGTGTGCTCGATCCCGGCCTTCCGGGTCTGGTGCGGCCAGTCGGCCGGGTGCACCTGGAACCCGGACGCGCGCAGCGTCCCCGACTCGGCGAACGGCTCCCGGAAGATCTGCGTGTAGTTCGTGATCTTCACGGGATTCTGCGACCGCGGCGTCTTGGCCCGGTCGCCCTCCGGCTGCGCCGAGGCCACAATCAGCAGCTCGTCCTCGTCGTTGATCGACGCGCCGGTCCCGTTGTTGCCAACGCCGCGAACCACGTCGATCGTGCTGTTCTGAGCGTTCGTATCCGTGACCTGCATGTACTCGCCCGTGCGGGTCACGAGAACCGTGTCGAACTTGGCGAACGCGCTCGCGTCGGTCACCTTCAGCGTCGTCGCCGAGCCGTTGTAGCCAACGGCGTTATCGATCGCCGCGTACCGCGCCTTCGACTCGTCCAGCGTCCAGTGGAACTTCGACGCGATAGTCCGCTCCTTGCCCGCCGCGCGCGTGAACACGGCCAGCGGCTGCGCAGACGGCTCAAGCAGAGAGATCTGGCTAGAGATATCGGTCGCCAGCTGATCCCCGAGGATGTTCGTGGTCAGCCGCTGACCGGAAATGACGGTCATGTCAGTCCTGCCCCTTCACATGTGAGAGTTCTTCCGGTGCCTCCCCTGGCCCGCTCTCGACGGCCTAGAGCGGCAGCGCCGCCGCGCCCCGCCGCGGGCGCGCGTTCAGCACCTGCTCCGCCGTCATCATCCCTGTGCCGGCGCCGCCCATCGGGCCCGTCCCTCCGGGCGCCTCCAGCGGGGTCACCGGGTCCGACCCGGCGTCACCCTCACGCTCGGCCTCCATCGCCTTGAGACCGATTCCCGCGAGCGCCACAAGCCGCCAGAAGCCGGGCGAGGTGCCGACCTCGCGGCCCCAGCCCTCCGCCTCGGCGAGCTGCATCGCGGACTGAACCATCTGCTCGCCCGCCTGCGGATCACGGGCGAGGAACGGGAGTTCCGCCACGAGCCGGTCGGTCTCGAACTGCGTCATCAGCTCCCCGACCTGCTCCTGAAGCGGGTTCACGATCTGCTGGACGCGCTGCTCGACGCGCTGCTCCACGTGCGCGTCGATCGCCTGTTGCAGCCGCCGCGCCTGCTCCTCCGGGTCCACCTCGAACCCGGGCTCCAAGAACTCGGACAGGTCGATCGCCGGCTGCTCCGACTCCTGCTGCTGCTCCTGCTGCTCCTGCTGCTGCCGGATCCACTGCCGCAGCTCCTCCTGCCCCTCCACGAGCGGGGCAATCACCTGCTCAAGCTGCGCCGGATCCAGACCAGCCTGCTGCTGCTGGCCCTGCTGCTGGCCCTGCTGCTGCTCGGCGGCCTCGCCGCCCTGAACGGCGCCCGCGACAGCGCCCGCGTCACTTCCCATCGCTAGGAACCCTCCCTACGGCTCCCCGACCCGCCGGGGACACCCTCGTGCCGGCGCCGCTGATCCTCGACCAGCTCCGCCGTGTAATCGATCAGCACCCGAGCCACGTCCTCGAGCGCGTTCAGACCCGCCCGGTACCCGTGCTTCAACGCATAGTCGGCGTGCTCAAGCACCCGGTCCGGGTCGTCCAGCTTGCGATCCACGATGCCCCGCTCCGCGCGCAGCATCCCCTGGATCACCTCCCACCCGGGGGAAGCCACCGTCGCACGAACCGCGTCGTGCGCCCGCTGGAGCGCGTCGGCATCGGCGCCGAACACGTCCCGCACGTGCTTCTTCCACCGGGGGTCCATGCCGGGCAAGGTAGATGGTTGCCCGGACAACAGTTGCGGGAGCAACTAACGAGCGGGGCGCGCCGGGCGCGCCGGACGCCGCGGCCGAGGCGGGCGACCACCGCCGCGCGCCCTCGTCACGCTCCGCGCCAACCGCTGCACCGCCCGCTCCGCATCCTTCGGGTTGAACCCGATCACCGACCGGCCCCGCAGGATGTTCGCCACCACCTGCGTCTTCGGCATCAACGACGGCGCCCGGTACGGCTGGGTCGAGCGCGTCGCCGGCGGCCCGCTCACCGGCTAGGCGTCCTCCACCTCGAGCGAGTCCACGTCGCCGGAGCCGTCCAGCCGGACCACGAGACGCTTCCCGGACACCGGGGCGTCGTCGCTGTCGTAGATCACCACCGGGGAGTCCTCCGCCGGCGCAACCCAGAACCGGACGTAGCGGTGCACGTCGCCGACCTTCGCGTAGGCCAAGTAGGGCACGCCCGTGTCCAGCCCGGTCAACGCGAGATCCCCGGACGAATCGACCGTGCCCGTCGTCACCGGGGTCCGACCGCCCGGGGCGCCCTGCGGGACCAGCGGCACCGCCGGGAAGTCCGACCGCTCGAACACCTCGACCGCCGTGCCCGGCGGGAACGCGGTCAGCGTGAAGTCAGCCATTCCGCTCCGTCTCCTTGCTCGCCTGCCGCGGCCCTTCCTGCTCGCCGCCGCTGTGCCCGCTCTCGTCGTGCGGGTGCCCGTAGGTCAGCGCCATCGCCTCCGGAGTGATGCCCTGCGGGGCCACGAGATTCGGGTCGAGCGCGATGATCGCCTGCGCGAGATCCAGAGTCGCCGCAGCGTACTCCTTCGCCGCGCGCGCGTCCTGGGCGCCCGCCGCCTTCGAGGCGTTCGCCGTGAGCGCGTTCCACAGCGCCCTGTTCACCTGCTCGCTCGTCACCTCGGCGCCGGGCGGCGACGGCCCGACCCGCACCTGCGGCCCCGGCGCCGACGCGCCCATCAGGCCCAGCAGCTCGGCCGCCACCTCCGGAGGGACACCATCCCCAGCCATCAGACCGTCTTCATCTCCTCCTCGCGGGTCGGCAGCGGGTCCGGGATCCGCGGATCCGACGCCTGCGCCTGCTGCACCGCGAACTCGATCAGCTCCTTCGCCACCCCCATCTGCTCCAGCACCTCCAGCGCCTTCGGCGGAACCGGCTGCTGCCCCTTCGTCATCCACGCCTCGGGCCGGTCGATCTGCATCAGCCGCAGCACCTCGTGGTAGAGGAGCCGCTGATCGACGTTCGGGTCACCCCGGAAGGCCATCAACGCCTGCGCCCGCTGCATCTCCAGCGGGATGTTGCGCGCCTGCGTCGAACCGCCCTCCGGCTCGATCTCCATCTCGCCCATCAGCGAGCCCGGATCCACCTTGAACCAGCGCCACCGCTGCACGTTCGGGTTCTCCGGATCCGGCGGCAGCATCTCCCGCTCCACGCGCTCGCTGAGGATGCACCGCTGGTTGAGCGCCAGGAACAGCCGCGCAGAAGGCCGGATCACCTCCGCCTCGAACCGGCGCGCCTTGAACTCGATCCGCTTCGACAGCGACGCCCGGATCAGCTCCGCCTCCGTCGCCGTCGAGATCCCGCCGCCGTCGCCGCCCATCAGCGCGTCGTTCAGCCCGCTGACACGCTGGATGTTCGCCCAGATCGCCTGCTCCTCCTGGTAGCTCGACCCCGGCACCTCCTTCACGTTCAGCGGCATCAGCGCCGCGCGCGGATCCCCGCGCACCTCGATCGCCGCCCCGGGCCCGAACACCAGATCGTCCTCGTCCACCGCCGACGAGTCGAAGGCGTACCCGGCGCACAGCGCCAGCGTCGCCGCGTCACGCCGCTGCGACCGCAGAATGTCCAGCTCGCGGGCCAGATGCTCGATCGGCTCCACCTCGCCAATCCCGACCATCTGCCGCGACTGCCGCGTCGGGCGCCACACCGGGTACGGCAGATACCCCGGGCACTGCGACTCGCTGTCCGCCACGACCACCTCGCGGTCCAGCAGCACGACCGTCCGCGTGCGCGTGTGGATCTCCCACGCCTCATGGATCTGCTCGCCGCGCGTGCCGTCCGTGAACTCGGCGCGGGTCTGCGACGTCGAGAACCCAGCCGCGGCCATCCGCTCCTGCCACGTCTCGTCCCACTTCTGGCCGGAACCCAGCCCCCGCAGATCCTCCTCCGTGAGCCGCTGCGCCGCCGGCGTGTTCCACACCCCGTCCCGGATCCGCTCGATGCACGCCTGGAGCGACAGCCAGGAGCGGTCCGCCATCCAGTCGCACGTCTCCGGGCTATCGCCGAGCTCGTGCCAGGCGAGGTCGTAGGGGTCCACCGGCAGGAAGTCCGGGTCATCGAACCGCAGCCGCCGCTTCAACGGCCCCGGCTGGAACACCGCCTCGCCGGTCAGCCACGAGCGCAGCGTGCGCCGCGCCCGACGATCCTCGATCCACTCCCGCCGCCACATGACCTTGCCGGCGCCGAGCCCGTAGATCAGGCCGTCCTTCAGCACGTCCTGGAGCTTCAGGTCGTAGTCGATGCGGGACTGCTGCGCGTCGATCAGCGCCCGCATCGTCAGCACGTTCGGCTCGGCCATCGGGTCACGCGGCAGCACCAGCATCCGCGGCCGGTGCGCCACGAGGTACGGGGCCATCGTCTCGATCGTGTCGAACGCGACCGGCACGTGGACCTTCGCGCCCCACGTGTCGCGCGCCTCCGCCACCAGCCCGTCGCGGTCCCTCGGCCCCGCCTTAACCCACTCGTACTGCGCCCTCTTGAACCCGCGGTACTCGCGGTAGAAGTGGTCGCACCGGGCACGGAACGTGTCCCCGATCGCGCGCTCGAAGCGCTCGATCAGGCCCCGGTACCGCTCCACCTGAGCCTTCTCCTCGGGACTGAGGTTCAGCGCCGGCATCGCTCTGCTACGCCACCCTCACCGACGACAGGTCGTCGCCCGGCACCGGCTGGACCGCCTGCGCCGTCTCCAGCGCCACCTCCGGCCGGCGCAGCGGCGGCAGGTCATCCCCCGCGGCCTGCTGCGGCACGCCCACGAGAACGGCGCCCTGGGGCGCCGGCGGCGCCTCGGAAGGGGTCTCGGCCGGGGGCGGCTCGGACGGCGCCTCTGCGGCGCCGACAGGCGCCTCCACGTCCTCGATCGGCGCGGGCTCCGCGAGCGGCACGGTCTGCTCCGGCCGGTCGCGCGCATCCGTGCGGTCCCGCCACTGGATCACGACCTTGCGCGTGAACGCCTCGCCCGGGAACCCGTCCGGCAGCAGCTCGGAGGCCCGCACCCGCTCGTGCGTGACGATGAGATGGCCGCCCATCCGCCACTGGATCGCCTCGGCGTCCTCGAGCGCCGCGAGCACGTCCTGCCGATCCACTGTCCAATCGCCCTCGCGCGGGCGCACGACCCACGTTCGCTTCACTGCCCTGGAACCCTCCCTATCTGCTGCTGTCCCGCAGATCGTTGCACGCGCAACGGTCGGCTCGGCCTCACGAGAACCCCGCCCGCTCGTTCGGCTTCACGTGCCAGCGGCCCTCCTCGAGCATCCGATCGCGCACCTTCTTCATGTGCGCGTCGATCTCCGGATCCCAGGACTGGAAGACCGGCATCCGCTGCTCGAGCGAGCCAGTGCGGATCTCCTGCTCGTGGCGCGCCACGCACTCGTTGCGCAGATGCCGCATCAGCGCCTGCTGCGACGTGAACCGCGCCCCGCACACCGAGCGCGGCCCAGTCGGCACCCGGCACACAAACACCTGCTCCGCCTCCAGCGCGCTCCCGGGCACCCAGATCGTCAGACCACCCATGAGCGCCATGCTGCCGCGCGCCCCGGATGGTTGCGCGCGCAACCAGCTACCAGCCGAACGTCGGGTCGATCGGCTCGAAGCCGCGAACCCGGCCGCGCTTGTTCTTCTTCTTCCGCCGCGGCCGCAGATGCCCGGCGAGGTACTGCGCCCCCATCCACGCCATCACCCGGTCATCGTGCTCGCCCGGGACCGCGCCGTGCTCGCCGCGCTCGTTCAGCACGACGTACGTGTTGAACTCCAGCGCCGTCGCCAAATCCCGGATGCCGTGCGTCCCGTCCTTGAACGCATCGAGCATCGCGCCCTCCATCAGCGGCTTCGTGCGCCGGTTCGTGTCCCAGCCGACCTTGTTCAGCTCCCGCTCGGTGCGCGTGTCCACCTCGCGCCGCCGGTACATGTACCGGTAGCGGTAGTCCTGCTGGAGCGGCACCGCCACCGGCAGGCCGGCGCCACCGGTCACCTCCACCGCCAGCCACGCGTTGTTGTAGTAGAGCGCGACGAGGAGCGCGAGCACCCGCAGCTCGGCGTGGTCGATCCGTCCCGCCCACGTCGCCACCTGCATCTTCGAAATGTGGTCGATCACCTGGATGCAGTGGCGGTCCCCGTCCCGGCCGCTGGCCTCCGGGTCACCAGCCACATCCACGAACACCACATAGCAGCCGTCCTCGCGCCGCTCGCCCTCCGGCTTGCCCGCCTCGGTCAGCGCGTTCACCGGGTGCTCCCACACCTTCAGCAGATCAGCCCCGATCGGCGGCCGCTCCGTCTGCGGCAGCTTGCGGGCCTCCGACTCCGGAACCCACACCGCCCGCTGCGGCACCTCCACAGTCCCGCCACGGGTCCGCTTCGTCACGAAGTCCTCGCCGCGCAGCCAGCCGAGCACCGGCTCCGGCGCCTTCTCCGCCGCCCCGATCGCCCTCGAGATCAGCACGCTCGAGAACACCGTGTTCCCCGACCCGATGAACGCCTCCTCCGGCGACGCCGGGTACTCCTGATGGAACAGCTCGATCGAGTCATCGCACCGCTCACGGATCGTGCGCCGCCGCCACAACAGCTGCTCCGGGGTGCAGCCGAACCGCTCGATCAGCGTCGGCTCCTCCTCCCCGTACACCCCCTCACCGATCGCCGCGACGAACCGCTCCCGGTCCTCCTCAGACCGAAACCGGGCCGTGCACGCCGGATCCCGCCACCACGGCGCGAAGATCGGCACATACGACCCGCCGACCTCCGGATCCTCCTCCCCCTCCACCGCGCGCTGCCACCGCCGAAAGAAGTGGTTGCGGCCGTTCGCCGTGGACTCCAGCACCACGATCGTCTCCTGCTCCTCCGGCACCGCGTTCAGCAGCGCCAGCAGCTTCCCGTTGTCCGGCCAGTGCGCCACCTCCGACCCGTGCAGCTCAGACGGCGTAGTGCCGCGACCCGACGCCGGCGTGTTCGCCGTGTCCATCTCGTACATCGAGTCCAACGACCGCTGCCGCAGCGTCTTCGCCCGCTCCCCGAACTGCATGAACTTCCGGCCGTTCTCGCTGAACGAAGCGTTCACAAGATGCGGCTTGATCGAGAACCCCAGGCCCAGCTCCTCCTCGGTCGGCAGGTGATGGTAGATCCGCTCCGCCATCCGGAACAGCTCCCCCGCCGTCTTCGTGTCCTGCGCGACCACGATCGCGTGCCGGTTCGGCATCTGCGTCACGCGCTGCATGAACTTCGCCGTCACCCAGGTCGAGAAGCCCAGCTTCCTGGCCTTCAGGATGATCGCCCGCATCGGCAGCCCCTGCCGCCGCTGCTCCTCCAACGCCTCATCCAGCTCAAGCTGCCACGGCCGCGCCACGAGCGGCACCAGCCGCTTATCCGGGGTCAGGATCTTCGCGCAGTGCTTCGCCCAGAACGGCGTGTCCTCCCGCAGCCGGCGCTGAACCTCAAGCGCCTCCGCCGACAGCACCACGGCCCTCCCCTCGGCCGGTCAGGACTGCGGCGCCGTATGCGGCCACGGATGCGGCGGCCGGCCCGGCTTCACGTAGTCCCCCGCCCCGAACCGCAGCCACGTGCGCCGGCCCGCGTTCACCGTCAGCCCCGACCCGTCCACCGAGATCGCCGGCAGCTCCTCAAGCTCGCTCCCCTCATCCAGCCCCAGCAGGTACGGGCCGCCATCCTCACCGGACACCACCACGTCCCCGCCCTCAGCCGTCTCCTGGATCGCCGCCTCCACCTCCGCAGCCGACGCGCCCACCAGGATCGGCCCCGTCTCCTCCTCCGTCTCGCCCTCCCCCACCGTCAGCACGAACGAACCCCCCGACGCCACCACCGTCAGGATCGTGTCCCCCGTGTCACCGTCCACGTCGACCGACGCCACCGCCGGCCCCTCCGTCAGCGCGTACACCGTCCGATCCGCAAGCCCATCCAGCTCCACCACGCCGGCAGCATCCACCACGCCCTCCGCCACAGGCGTCAACCCCAGCGGCGGCATCGGGCCCCGACCACTGACCGGCCGGGCACGCTCACCAACCACCGCCGCCGGCACCGCCACCACCGGCGACCCCGGCACAAACCGATCCGCCACCTGCAACGTCACCTCGGCCATGCCCAAGATCATCCCGCCCCCACCGGACACGAAGACCGGCCGCGCAGAAACCCCACACGGCCGGCCCACCCGAAAGGAGAGAACAACGACGAAGCCCCCGGCGGGCGACGGCCCCCGGATCAGAACCGCCGCCCGCCAGCTACAACCCGCTGACTGCCACCAGCGGTCCGACTCGCCAACACGAACCGTACACGCCCCCCACGACAGACCCCCTCGAAGACCCGAACACCAACAACACCACAAGGAAGGGTGGACCCCGGTCCCGCGGCCCGGGGTGAGGGGGGGAGAGGAAGAGCCGCGAGACCGGAGCCCGCAGAGCCAGGATGGTCAGGCCCGGCCCCACCAAGGCCCCGGAGCCACGAAACGCGCACCGCGCACCCGGAACCCTGCACCCCGCATCATCCCCCAACCACCCGACAGAACAAGGCACAGTCCGGCCTCCCCCCTGCCCCCCGGAGAGGCCCCCGCGAACTCCAGCGCTCGCAAAACCGGTCCACCCGCGGCCCCCTGGCGCCCCGGTGCCCGCCTGGCCAGCGGGTCCAACTGGCGACTTTTCCAAACAGCCTCGGCACGGTAGTGCCCCGCGGTGCGCGCTCTACGCCGCCCTAGGCCCATGCACCCCGCACGAACCCTCACAACGCAGTCGTGGCTCCATTCGGCCTGCCTATCCGATCACGCCCTCGGCAAGAGCGGGCTATCAGGTCGCCACCCCAACCCAACCCGCTACACCCCACCCCCAGAACAAAACAACACGCCTTGCACCGATCCGCTAAACTCGCAACACGGCGGGCACGACCACCCGCCACACACGCGGCCGCCGGCGGGGAAGCCTGGAACCCTTCGCCCCCCGGCGGCCGCACCCATACTAACCCCAGAACAACACCCCCACAAACCTCTGAGATCACGCAGCCGGAGCGCCGGCGGGGACCCGCGAAGGGGTGCCGGGGGCGCCGGGGACCCGCTCAGGCCCGCACCGGACCCCCGCCAACATCACGACGATAGGCGCGACCCCCCGTCCCCATCGAGGATCGCGCCGCGCGTGTGCGTCCGCGTGTGCGTCCGCCGCGCTGCCACCCGCCCCCGCCCCCTCCCGCGCCCCTTCCTTTGCGGCCGGGCAAGAGGCGCTGGCCTGGCGCCCCTGGCCCCTCCGCCGGCCCCTAGCCCCGAAGCACGCACGCACCCCGTCCGCTGCTTCTCCGCCGGCAACGCGCGTCCCGACCCACGAATCCCTTCTGTCGCGCGTGTGGCGTGTTCGTGGGGCGGTTGTGTGTTGCGGCCACGGCCGCCTTCCTTGTTGCCGCCGTTGCGCCGTGTGGCGTGTTGCGCCCCGTGTGTGTTGTGTGTGGTGTCAGTGGGGCGGGTCGGGGTCGGGGTCGGTGGCGGCCGCCTGGCGGATGTCGCGGAGCATGGCTCCGGCGAGGCCGCCGCGGATCGGGCCGCCGTTGTTTCGCGACTCTCCGGTGGCGGGGTCAATGTGGCGCTGCCCAGGGGGGACGGGGCGCGGGTCGGTCGGGCCTGGCAAGGCCGCAAACTCCCTGCTCAGGCGGGCGATTTGGCGTAGCCGCTCGAGGACGTCGCGGTCGTCGCGGCCCCTGCGTCGCTGGAGTGTCTCGATGAGGGTCAGCTCGTGGTCGATCGCGGCCGCGAGGCGCCGGCGGATGGCCTCCACGGCGTCGCGCGGGGGCTGCCGGGCCAGGGCGCTGGAGGCTTCCCCTGCGCGGCGGCGACGGAGCGCCGCCGCGAGCTTGAGCACGTAGTCCGGCGAGATTTCGAATCGCTGGCCGGGGATGAGCTCTCCGGCCGCCGCCAGCTCGGCGACGCGGCGTGCGGGGCGCACGCCGCGGTCCACGTATGCCTCGGCGGCCGCGGCGCGCTGCTCGGGCGTGTATTTCGGGTCGGCGACTTTCATGCGCCCATGATCGGACGCGGGCCGGATGCCGATCGGACGCGGAGCGGACCGGTTCGGCGTCCGCCCACACACTTGACACGCTTTCCGCTAGCGCGTATTGTCGTTCCCGCTGGCGGAAAGCCAACCCAACCCAACCCGACCCGACCCGAAGGAGGGCAACAATGCAGCATCTATGGGACGTTGTCGGCTACGCCTACAACGCCGACGTCTATTGCGAGCATTGCATCGCGGCGCTGTTCGAGCGCGAGGACGACGACGCGCCAAGCATCTTTGACGGCGCAGAAACGATCCTCGACGACGAAGCTCGGCGGCGCGGCATCGATCGCGACGATGTAAGCAGCTACGACTCCAATGACTTCCCGCAGGCCATCCTCGCCTCAGAAGTCGAAGGCGACGAGCACTGCGGGAAGTGCCTCGAAAAGCTGGTGAGCTGACCCCTT
>ERZ777003.3222-NODE-3222-length-16420-cov-5.306386_pt1 | contig 16420 bp, 17 predicted proteins | sample MGYA00374956_ERZ777003 | MGnify/ENA primary metagenome ERZ777003 (study PRJEB29302, sample SAMN06268252) | bioreactor metagenome | isolation source: Joint BioEnergy Institute, California, USA | place: USA:Joint BioEnergy Institute, California, USA | collected... | reverse complement strand
CCGAAGGTATTGTGAGCGCGCGCATCCACGGCGATGACGTGGACGACGCGGCGGCGTGGGCCGGCACCAACCGCCCGGCCGGCGTCACCAAGACCACGGCGAACACCGTCCTGACGGTGGGCACCAACGGCACGGTCGTCGCCCATGACGTGACCGCGATCGTCCAGGAGATCGTGGACCGTGCTGGCTGGGCGAGCGGCAACGACATGCGCTTCGCCATCCTTGGGGAAGGGACCAACAACTTCAACGTGTTCATCGAGGACTTCAGTGCCGCCGGCGCCAACCAGGCCGTGCTCGAAATCACCCTGGCGGCCCCTGATGCCGGCTCGGTCGGCAGCCTCATCAACGGGGGGCTCGTGCGGTGAAGTACATCGGCGATTTCGTCGAGGACGCGACGGTCAACATCTTCTTCACCACCAATGACGGCTCCGGCGGGGCGGTAAATCCGTCCAGCGCGTTCGAGGCGGCGGACATCCGCATCTACAAGGGCTCGGGCGCGACGCAGAAGGCGACCGCCAACGGGCTGACCATGACCAGCCCGTTCGACGGCGTGACCGGCCTGCACTGCCTGACGATCGACACATCCATCGACACCGGCGACACCGGCTTCTGGACCGCCGGCGCCGACTACACCGTCGTCCTGGTGCCCGACGAGACGGTCGACAGCCAGACTGTCGTCGCCGTGCTGGCGCAGTTCTCGATCGAAAACAGGAACCGGAAGGCCGACCTCCGCCAGATCGGCGGCTCCGCCGTCAACACCTCGTCGGCGCAGCTGGGCGTCAACGTGGTGCAGGCCGGCGGCACCGCCTGGGGATCCGGCGCGATCACCGCCGGCGTGATCGCCCCCGACGCCATCGGCGCGTCCGAGCTCGCGACCGATGCCGTCACCGAGATCGCAGCCGGGGTGTGGGGCGCCGCCACCCGCACGCTCACGGCGATCGACGAGGACGCCACGACGCTGGACCTGGACGCCACCATCCGGGCGGCCGTCGGCATGGCGTCCGCCGACCTCGACAGCCAGCTCGACGCCATCCTTGCCGACACCGCCGAGATCGGCACCGCCGGCGCCGGGCTCACCGCGATCCCGTGGAATGCCGCATGGGACGCGGAGGTGGAGTCCGAGGTCGCCGACGCTCTCGCCGCCTACGACCCGCCCACCCACGCCGAGCTGCAGGCGCGCACGCTGGCCGCCGCCGACTATGCGACGGCGAGCGACCTCGCGACGGTGGACAGCAACGTCGATGCCATCCTGGTCGACACCGGGACCACCATTCCCGGCCTGATCGGCGCGCTGAACAACATCTCGACCGCCGACATCCTCGCCGCCGGCGACGTCGACGGCTTCTCCATCGAGGAGTCGCTGAAGCTCATCCTCGCCACCCAGGTCGGCAAGCTCTCCGGCGCGGCCACCACGACCATCACCATCCGCGCGGCCGACGACAGCAAGGACCGCATCACGGCGACGGTGGACGAGTCCGGCAACCGCACCGCCGTGACGCTGGACGCGGACGGCTGAGATGTGGCCGGCGCGCTACTGGCCGGACCGATATTGGGGCGCCTACTGGCCGCCCCTCGCCGGGGTGACGCCGCAGCCCGCGCCGGTTCCCGTCCCGACGTCCGGCGGCAGTGTCGGCACCGGGCGCCACTACCGCCACGAGACGCCGCGCGACCGCCAGCGCCGGCGCAACCGCGAGCTCCGGCGCCACCCGGACTGGCCCTATGTGCCGCCCGACTGGAAGCCCGGCGATCCGATCCGCAAGCCCGTCGTCGCCCTGCAGCCGGAGCCCGACCTTGAGCCCGAGGAGCCGCCGGCGCTGCCGGTCCGGCTCGGCTATGCCGAGGATCCCGACGGCTTCGTCCGCAGCATCGAGGAGGCCTCCCGCCGCGCGGTCGAGAAGGCGCTCGCCCGCGCCGAGGCCGCGCGCCTGGCCGCGGAGGAAGCCCGGCGCGCCTGGGAAGCCAGCATCCGCGAACTGCTGGCCGAGGCCGACGCGATCGAGGCAGGGATCGACGAGCAGGCCATCGACGCCGCGCAGGCGGCGTGGGAGACGGAAATGGCGGCCCGGCTGCTGCTGCTGGTCGCCTGACAGGAGGACCGATGACGCAGGAAATGCCCAACCCGGAGCCCTTCACCAAGGGCATCGAGCTGATGTTCGGCAAGCCGGTGCCGGACCCCGCCTTCGACGAGGCCAACCGGCTCTACGCCGCCGAGCTGTTCACCCAGGGCATCCAGACCAGCCAGCCGTTCCGCGTGCTGCTGGACCATGCCGAGAAGCAGGCGCGCGACGCGCTCTATGCGCTGGTCGACGTCGACCCGACCGACTGGCGCGCGGTCGCCAACCTGCAGAACCAGGTGCGCGCGGCGCGGCTGATTGGACAAATCATCGAATCACAGGTACGGCTCGCTCGACGCGAACCACACCGGAAACGCGCGGAGCCCGAGCGATGACGAAGCGCCTCCTGCCTGAGATGACCGACGCCGACCTGGCGGAGGGGCAGGACGAGCAGCTGGATCAGCAGCAGGAGCGCCAGCAGCCGGACGACCCGGTTGTCCGGCAGCGCCTCGAGATCTACGAGCGGGCCGCGCGCATCCGCGACGGCGAGGATCCCGACGAGGAGCCGGAGAGCGCCCACGACGCCAACGACGAGGAGGACGGCGGCGACGAGGGCGGCGACGCGCCGGAGAAGCCCGAGCCCGAGAGGAAGACCGCCAGCGACGACGGGCCGCGCACTGTCCCGCTCATGGTCGACGGCGTGGTCAAGATGGTGCCGATCGACGAGGTGCAGCGCATTGCCCAGCTGGCGCTCGCCAGGCCGGCGGCAGAGGAGAAGGTCGAGAAGCCGGAGGAGGCCGCGAAGCCGGACGCCCCCGAGATCGACCTCGACAGGCTTTCGGAGCAGCTGGTGCTCGGCGACGAGGCCGAGCGGCGCGAGGCGCTGCAGCAGCTCCGTGACGGAATCCGTGCTCAGATCATTGCCGAGCTGAAGCCCGGAAACCCGGCGCCAACCCGGGACGAGATCGAACAGTTGGTAGCGAATAGGCTCGAGCAGCGGGAAATCGCTGCGCGGGAGCAGCGCGCCCTCAACGAGGACGTCGAGGCGACCAAGAAAGCCTATCCGGCCTTGCAGACGGACGAGAACTTCATGCTGCTGACGCAGCGGAGGGCGTTCCGTGAACGGGCCGAAGACCTCAAGGCGTATGCGAAGAAGACCGGGGAGCGGAACCTGACCGTCGCCCAGGTCGAGCACACGCTGCGCGAAGCCGAGGCCGGCAACCCCGAGGCCATCCGGCTGATCGCGCACAACCACCGCTTCCTCCAGCTCCAGGGTGAGAAGGAGGGCAAGGCGCTGGTGCGCAGCCGCCTCGAGGTGTTCAAGGCGGCGGCCGCTGCCGTAGCCAGATCGAACCCGAACTGGCTGAAGGGCAGCGAGGCCGACACCACCCGATCACAGGGCTTCGACGCCGCCATCGAGCGGAAGAAGAAGCTCGTTGCGCAACCCGCAGCCGCGCATCGCAAACCCTACATGCGACCGCCCTCTCGCCAGACCCAGCAGCAGGATCAGAACCTCTCACCGGAGGCGAGCGCCAAGCGCTACGTCGAGATCCTGCAGCAGCGGCGGGGCGGCTACGTCAACTGATGCGCGGCTCCTGATGATGGAGCTGGCACATGGCCGGACTGAATTGGTCGACGTCTTCTGACGGCGGCTATCTCTACGCCGACGAAATCTCCAGCGTGCTGCGGATGGAGCTGCTGGACAGCTGCAAGTTCAGGCAGCTGGCCGACGTCGAGGACTTCACCGACAAGGGTGCCCACGCCGGGCAGACGGTCCACTGGGATGTGACTACCCGCGTCCTTCAGAAGGGCACCAAGCTCGCGGAAGGCACCGCCATTCCCGAGACGAAGTTCAAGATCCTGCAGGGCACGGCGACCATCACCGAGTACGGCAACTCGGTGCCCTACAGCGGCAAGCTGGAGACGTTGAGCAAGTACCAGGTCTCGAAGATCGTCAAGAACGCGCTCGCCATCGACGCGAAGGAGACTCTCGACACCGAGGTCTACAACGAGTTCAACGCCACCAAGCTGCGCGTGGTCGGCGGCACCGGGGGCACCATCGCGCTGACCACCAACGGCACGGCGACCGCGACCAACAATCAGGATCTCTCCAACAGCCACGTGAAGACGATCGTCAACGAGATGAAGGAGCGGAACATCCCGCCCTACCTCAACGACGACTACTTCGCGATCGCCCGGCCGACCACCTGGCGCCCGCTCGAGGACGACCTGGAGACGATCTTCCAGCACACCTCCGAGGGCTTCCAGCGGATCGTGAAGGGCGTGAAGGGCCGCTATGCGGGCTGCCAGTTCATCGAGCAGACCCACATCGACAGCGAGAACTGGTCCAACAACCAGTCCGACTGGGCATTCTTCTTCGGGGCCGACCTGGTGGCGGAGATCATCGTCATCCCCGAGGAAATCCGCGGGAAGATCCCCGGCGACTACGGCCGCGACAAGGGCATCGCCTGGTACGCGATGCTGGGCTACAGCCTCATCCACAAGGGCGACGGCATCCAGGGCCAGGTTGAGGACGTCCGCATCCTGAAGTGGGACTCGGCCGCCTGATCTTCGCCGCAATCGAGTTGACCTGACGGCCGGGGCGCAAGCCCCGCGCCGCTTGGAGGACCAGAGACATGACCGTCACCCGCCACTACGGCCACCCCAACCACCAGGTGATGCGCGAGTTCTTCGCGCCGGACCAGCCCGCCGGCACCGCCGCCCGCATGCGCCCGATCCAGAAGATCAAGCTGAAGGGCATGTACGGCGTGGTCACCACCGCCGGCACCGACGACGGCTGCACCGCGATCCTCAGGATCGGCAACACAGCGCTGGGCACCGCCACCATCGGCACCGCGACCGCCGGCTCGCAGTTCTCGATCACCGGGCTCGACGTCGAGGTCGGCAGCCAGGAGCTCGTCAACACGCTGACCAACCACAGCCTGTCGGCGGACATCGCCTACGCCTTCCAGGTGGACGAGACGAACGACGTCATCTGACGCGCTCGCCCGCTCCCCGACACACACTGCGAACAGGAGGACACCCGACATGGGACGGTTCAACGCAAAGACGCCCGGCGCGCACAGGAAGGTTTCGATGGAGGGCGGCTCGATCGCCATGTCCACCGGCCGCGACGATTCCAGCTACGACGTCGGCGGCGTGCGCGAGATCGGCGAGAGCGGCGCCAGCCGCGAGTCCGGCGCCTCGATGAAGGGCTCGCTGGGCGGCATGGGCAAGGGCGCGCTGAAGCGCGGCTACTGACCCGGCCGGGGGCGGGCCGCGCGCCCGCCTCCGTTTCATGTGAAAACAGTTTGGAGCGGCCGATGCCGACCATCCCGAAGTTCGACCCGAAGCAGCCCTACGCCAAGATCAGCGGCCCCGCCCAGGCCCGGCGCGGCGCCTGCTTCGCGCAGAACGGCTACACCTACGACAAGCACGGCCGGGCGATCGCGGTGGACATCCACCCGCAGCCGGAGCCCGTGCCCGACGCTGAGCCGATCATCTCGTCCCCGCCCTACGGGCTGGAAAACTGGACCTGGCAGGCCATCCGCGCCGAGCTGGAGAAGCGCGGGCTGACCTACGACAAGGACCAGGACAACGTGGCCCTGCTGAAGGCGCACTGGAACGACCCCGAGGTCGAGCCCGAGGAGGTCGAGGAGCCGAAGCCGAAGAAGGCGAAGGCGAAGGCGCCGGAGCCGGACGACGACGACGACGAGGGCGACCCGGAGACTGTCTGATGTGGCACCCGGACGGCCCGCAGGGCGACGAGACGGCGAAAATCTGCCACCTGGTGACGCCGTACACGATCGGCCGCGGGCTCGATCTCGGGTGCGGGCCGGCGAAGCTGTGGCCGACCACGATCGGCCTCGACATCGCCGGCGGCGACATCCGCGGCGACGCCCGCGACCTTTCCATGTTTGCGGACGGCGGGCTTGATTACGTCTACTCGAGCTACCTGCTCGAGCACCTGCCCGACCCGGAGAAGGCGCTGGCCGAATGGTGGCGCGTCATCAAGGTCGGGGGCCACCTGACCCTCTACCTGCCGCACCAGGACTTCTACCCGCGCGTCGGCCAGCCGGGCGCCAACCCCGACCACAAGCACGACCTGAGTCCCGAGAAGGTGCTGGCGTGGATGGACCGCGTTGCCGCCGCCAGCGGGCAGGGCTTCCACCTTGTCGAATGCGAGACGCGCACCGCCGGCGACGGCCGGGAGCCGTTCAGCGAGTACAGCTTCCTGCTGGTGCTGCGGAAGCGCGCCGACGGCGAGATCACCGCCGAGGAGCCGGTGGTGTGGCCCAAGGACCGCCGGCTGCTGGTGGTGCGCTACGGCGGCTACGGCGACGCCTTCATCGCCATGAGCCCGCTGAAGCACCTGAAGGCGCAGGGCTGGCACATCACGGTGATGACCACCCCCAAGCTCTACGAGGTCCTGAAGGCCAACCCCTACATCGACGCCTTCCGGCTGCAGGACGACGGCCAGATCGCCAACGGCAGGATGCTGATGCTGCACATCGACCGGCTGCGCGAGCGCTACGGCCGGATCCTGATCGCGTCGTGGGAGGACGGGCTGCTGCCCGACGGCGACACGATCGCGTGGCAGCACAGCCAGGCGGTGCGCGACCGGCTGTTCAACGTCAACTACCTCGAGCGGATGCACGAGATCGCCGGCGTGCCCGCGGAGGATTTCGACTGCCGCTTCTACGGCGATCCCTCCGAGGCACAGCTGCCGCCCTATGACGGGCCGACCATCGCCTGGGCGATCGCCGGCACCGGGCCGCACAAGTTCTGGCCCTACATCGGCCAGGCGGTCGTGCGGCTGCTGCACCAGACCAACGCGCGCATCGTGCTGCTGGGCCCGCCGGCGCACCGCGAGGCGCAGCAGATCATCATGGAAGCGGCGGTCAGCTACTACGGGCCGACCAGGCGGCTGATCGGCAGCTGCGGCGCCACCGACATGCGCGGCGCGTGCGCGGTCGCACTCGGCGCCGACGTCGTGGTTGGCCCGGAGACGGGCATCCTGAACGCGGTCGCCACCCTGCCCAACCGCAAGGTGGTGTTCCTGTCGCACTCGACGCCGGAGAACCTGACGAAGCACTGGCGGAACGTGACCGCGCTCATCCCCGACACGCCGGACTATCCCGACCATCGGCTGCATAACGAGCGAATCTACGGCAAGAGCGGGATCCGGTCCCCGATGGACCTGCGCATCGACCCCGACAGCGGCTTCCCCGAGATCGCGACCCGCATCCGCGTCGAGACGGTGGTGAAGGCGATCATGGAGGCGCTTCATGGCAATGAGCTACACCACGCTGACCGGGGCGAAGACGGTGGACGGCTCGATCCGGAGCTGGCTCAGCCGGGCGACGGTGCCGTCAACGGAAGTGCTGACGGAAGCGGAAGCGTGGATCTATCAGCGCTTGCGCGTGCGCGAGATGCTGTTCTCGACTGCGGGCACGCTGGCTGAGAACGCCGACACGCTGGCGCTGCCGGCGGGCTACCTGGAGACGACGGCGCTCACCTTCACCAGTCCGCGGGGCAAGTCCAACTGGTGCACGCCGGAGGTCTTCACCCGCGAGAAGATCGTCTACCTCGCCGACGGCACCAAGGCGACCGGCTGGCCGACCTGGTTCACCGACCTCGCGACGCAGCTCGAGTTCAACGTCAAGGCATCGCAGGCATTCGCCTACCGCTGGATGGGCTACGCGCAGCCGACCGCGCTCTCGGCATCGAACCAGACCAACTTCCTGACCCAGCGCTTCCCGACCCTGCTGCGCTCGGCCTGCCTGATGATCGCCTGCGAGTTCGAGCGGATGTGGGAGGACCGGGACAAGTACCGGGCCGAGGCGGAGTACTGGCTGGGCGAGGCGCAGGCCGCCAACGGGCTCGCCCGCAACCACATGCACCGGGTGCCGGTGGTGCGATGAGGTTGCGCCAGCCCATCGAGTTCCTGCCCGGCATCGTCAAGTCGGACACGGACTATGCCCAGGAGGGCCGCTACATCGACGGCGACCACGTGCGCTTCGTCGGGGGCGACCCGGAGAAGTGGGGCGGCTGGCGCGACGCGCTGTTCGGCTCGACCTTCCCTGGCGTCTGCCGCGGAGGCCTGCGCCCCTACGCAGCCAGCGATGGCGTGGACTACATCCTGATCGCCGCGACCGAGCGCGTGACGCTGATCGACGGCCTGGCGCAGACCAACATCACGCCCATCCGCGCCACCGGCAGCCTGTCGGACGCCTTCTCGACCGTCGAGGGCTCGCCGGTGGTGACGGTGAGCCACACCAGCCACGGCATCAGCGAGGAGTACGGGGCCTGGGTGCACTTCGCCAACGGCACGGCGATCGGTTCGTCGGGCATCACGCTGGACGGCGCCTATCTGGCGACGGTGGTCGACAGCAACACCTACACCGTCACCGCCTCCAGCGACGCGGCCTCGACCGAAACCGGCAAGGGCAGCGCGGACTACGAGTACGAGATCAATATCGGCCGCGAGGACAACGAGGTCGGCCGCGGCTACGGCGTCGGGCCCTATGGCGCGGAAACCTACGGCACGCCCCGGTCGGAGAGCTTCATCACGCTCCCCGTCACCGTCTGGTCGACCGCCATGCTGGGCGAGGATCCGATCTTCTGCCCGCGCGGCGGCAACATCTACCGCTACGACACCTCCAACGGCGGCCGGGCCGTGCAGGTGAACAACGCCCCGACGGCCGACTTCATCTTCGTCTCGGAGAAGGGCCACATCGTCGCGCTGGCGGCCGACGGCGACCCGATGCGGATCGAGTGGTCGGACTTCACCGACGTCACCGACTGGTCGGCGAGCGCGGCGGACGACGCCGGCGGGCAGACCCTGTTCGAGGGCTCCAGGCTCATCAGCGGCATGCACCTGATCGGGCCGGTGCACCTGGTATGGAGTGACACGGCGCTCTACCGGATGACCTACACCGGCATCGCCAACGAGATATTCGACATCCGCCCGGTCAGCACCGAGACGGGCATCGTGGCGCCGCACGCCGCCGTGCGCTACGGCGGTCGCGCCTTCTGGCTTGCCCGGTCGGGCTTCTGGATGTACGACGGCGCCGTCAGCCTGATGCCGCGCCAGATCGACATCCGCGACTACGTGCTCAAGGACATCAACTGGAGCCGCATCGACAAGGTGTGCTGCGGCACCATTCCCGGCCAGCAGGAGCTCATCTGGCTCTACCCCAGCGGCAACTCGGTCGAGGTCGACCGCTACGTCAGCTTCTCGACCGCGGGCGGCTTCTGGATGATCGGCACGCTCCGGCGCACCGCCTGGGTGGGCGATCCGGCCAAGCGCAGCTACCCGCTCGCCGCCGACCCGGACGGCCACCTGTGGGACCACGAGCGCGACCACGACGCCGGCGACGAGCCGCTGGCGTTCCACCTCACCACCGCGCCGCTGGAGATCGGCGACGGCGACCGCCTGATGGACCTCGACGCGCTGATCCCCGACACCAAGCGCCAGACCGGCGACGTGACGGTGACCATCTTCACCCGGGACGAGCCGCAGGGCGCCGAGGAGCAGAGCACGTACACGATGGCCGAGGGCGCGACGGTGATCGACATGCGCGAGAACGGCCGGCAGGTGCAGATCAGGTACAGCCAGGAGGTGCTTGGCGGGGATCTCCGGCTGGGCAAGCCGCGGATCGCCTTCAAGCCGTCCGGACGGAGGGGAAGCTGATGAAGCTGCGACCGCTCGAGCTGGGGCAGGCGCCGGAGCGCTATGACCGATCCTGGTGGCAGCAGGCGATCGGCCGCATGGAGACGTGGGCGCGCACCCTGTTCACCGCCAAGGCCTACACCGTCACCAACCTCACCGAGAGCCGGAGCTTCGACGCCGATACGGTGACGACGGCGCAGCTGGCCGACGTGGTGGGCACGCTGATCGAAGACCTGAAGAACGGAAGGCTGCCGCAATGACCATGATCCCGCGCCCGCCCGGCCAGGAGTTTCAGAGCGGCTACCTGCCCGAATGGGTGTTCTGGCCGCAGGAGGGCCAGCCGCAGCAGCCGGCGGCGACGCCGCAGCAGCCGGCCATGATGCCGGACCTGAGCTCTACCCCGTCGCCGCTGTTCAAGGCCGAGCGCGGATCCAGCCCGGCGGAGACGGCGAGCTTCTACGGCCAGACCGCCTCGAGCGGCAACACGGGCCCGGCGCCCTTCCACGGCGTGACCCCCGGCTGGGCGACGGCCGAACCCGGCATGATGAGCTTCCTCGGCATGTCGACCGGAACCGGCGTCGACGACATGGGCTACATGCACGACGCGGCGGTATTCGATGCGGGCGCGGCGGCCGGCGGGCTTCTGATGGCGCCGTTCGGGCCGCTGGCGAGTGCCGCCGGCGGGCTTCTGGGCCGGCAGGCCGATCTCAACTATGCGCTGGCCGACATGGGCCGGATGAACCGGGGCGGCATCAACCTCAACGCCTGGGACGTGCTGCGCGACCGGGCCAACTTCAGCAGCGGCGAGGTGCGCGCGGCCCGCGAGTATGCCGACCGGGTGCGCGCCGGCCAGCAGGCGGTCAAGAGCTGGTCCCCGGAGAAGACGGCCGCGGTCAACGCTGCGCTGGCGAAGGTGATGGCCGGCAACAGCGCCTTCGGGAACAGCAGTCAGACCAAGGCCAGCGAGACGACGGGGAGCCGGGCGCTTAGTGGCTCGTCGGTCGGCGCCGGCCGGCAGACGGTGAGCGGCGCGAGCCGGAACAGCAGCTTCAACGGCCGCAGCTTCGGCGACAGGGGGCGCTCGATCTGATGATCTACGTGCGTTCTGCGACAGCCGACGACCTGCCGGCGCTGATGGAGATGCTGGTCGAGTTCCACGCCGAGAACGGCCTGTTCGCGCTCGACATGGACCGCACCGTCGCCACCGTGCACGACATCCTGCGGCGCGGGCTGATCTTCCTGGCGTTCGACGGGCACGACCTGGTGGGCACGCTGGCGATCGCGCCGGCGCAGGTGTGGTACTCCAGCGAGATCTTCCTCGAGGAGTGCTGGATGTACGTGCGCCCGCGCGCGCGGCGCTCGACGGCGCTCCTCAAGATGCTGCGGCGGGCGATGCGGGTGGCCGACGACAAGGGCTGGCCGATCACGTTCCAGGTCGTCACCGCCACCGACCTCGATCGCAAGAGCCGGCCCTTCCGCCGGATGGAGCATGTCGGCCGGGTTTTTCTGCGCCGCGCACACCATGATATGCAGGTGGCGGACGAACGGAGGGCCTGATGGCGTGCTGTGGCGGCGGCGGGGGCAGCAGCTCCTCGACGCAAACCATCTACACCAAGAACGAGCTTCCGGGCTGGGTGAACGACGCGGCGAAGGCCAACTACGAGGAGGCCAAGACGCTCTCGCAGCGGGCCTACCCCGCCTATTCGGGCCAGCGGATCGCCCAGCTCACCCCGGACCAGACCGGCGCCATAGACATGGTGCGCAACGCGATGGGCCGGTGGGACGTGCCCCTGAACCAGGCGATGGCGACCGCGGGCGGCGTGGCGGGCGCGAGCCTGCCGACGGCCGACATCCAGGCGTACATGAACCCGCATATCCAGCAGGTCATCAACACCTCGGTGGCGGAGGCGAACCGGCAGGCGGACATCGCGCGCCAGCAGCTTGCCCGGCAGGCCGGCACCGCGAGCGCCTGGGGCGGCGACCGGCAGGCGATCATGGAGAGCGAGCTGCAGCGGAACACGGCCGACAACATCAACCGGATGGTGGCCGGGCTCTACGGCGACGCCTACAACCAGGCGGTCCAGGCGTGGAACGCCGACCAGGGGCGCAAGCTGCAGGCGTCCGGGCTGATGGCGGACCTCGCCGGCGCCGGGCAGCAGCTGGGCTTTGCCGACGCGAACGCGCTGTTGCAGATGGGCGGGCTCCAGCAGGCGCAGGAGCAGGCGAACCTCGACCTGGGCTATGGCGACTTCCTTGCGCAGTGGCACCACCCGATCGAGATGCTGAACCTGCGGATGAGCGCGCTGAACGCCTCGCCCTACAACACGAGCTCGATGCAGACCAACAGCGGCTTCGAGACGCCGAGGCCGAACACGACGGCGCAGATCCTCGGCGGGCTGGGCGCCTTTGCCGGCGGGCTGGGGATGCTCGGCGGCATGGGCGGCTGGTTCTAGTCGTCGTAGCCCATCCAGCCTGCCGCGAAATCAGCGAACTCAGGCGGATAGTCGAAGTCGGCGCACGGATAGGCCGACGGCAGGATGCTGACGGCGACATTTCCGAGGGGCCAGTCGAGCATTGTCTCCCAATCAGCATTGGGGTCCGACGCGCGCCGGGCGGTGAAAAACCACTGCACCAGCCCGATCAGCGTCTTGGTCGGGTCATCGCCCTCGCGCAGACAGAACGGCCAGAACTCCCGCCCCGGCTTGCCGATTTCGCTGACATACCAGTCGATCGTCGCGCGGGCATAGCCCTCGCAGCGTTCACGATCATGCGCACACCAATGTATGAAGTCTCGAGCGGACAGCAGCTCGTGTGCTGCGGCCGATGCCGAGATGGTGAGGGACAGGATCAGTGGACCCAAACGCATACGCATATTCTGGTTATGGCCCCGGCCGCCCCGGCTCGCAAGGTTTGATCCCGCGGCTGTGGCTGACACAGATGCCCGCTTCGGCGCCGATGCCGCCGCTCTACCAGCGCATGACGACGCAAGCGCTGATCGACGCATCCCGGCGGCAGTCAGACAGCGTGCAGGCGCGGCTCGGGCAAACGCCGACAATCCAGGGTGCGGACCCGCAGATCAGCCAGCCGGTCCCGTTCGGGCAGCACGTCCCCGGCGACATCATGGGCAACATCATGCGGATGGCGCCCGCCGGCTCGCGCGCACCGGAGCCGCCAGCGCCGCTGCCGATGCCCGACCTCGCGACGCTGATGCAGTCCGAGGCGCTGCAGATGAGCCCAGGGCCGTTCGACCGGCCGCCGGCCGGCGGTCCCGGCGATCCGTCCGACCCGCTGATGCAGAACCTTGCCGGGCTTGAGGCTGCGCGGGCGCGGGCAAACCTGGAGCTGACGGGCCCAGTGACGACGCAGGCGCCGGCGTCGATGTTGATGCCGGATCTCGCCCAGCCACCCCCGCCGACCGTCGCGGGCCCCGCGGCCACGCCGGCGCGCACCGCGGCTGCGGCCGTGGCCGGTCCGGCGATGACGCCCGCGCGCACCGCGGCTCCCGGCGGCCAGGCGGCAGCCTCGAGCCCGGCCGGCAGCAGCGGCGGGATGATGCCGGCCCTCGGTTCGCCGACGATGAGCCTTCCGGGGGTGCCACCGCCGCCGGCTCTCGATCCCCGGCGCGGGACGCCCAGCGTCACCCCGACCAGCAACGACCCCAACGACCGCAGCCCGGAGAACACCGTGGGCCAGGACGAGGGGCTGTTCGGCGTCTCCAACGACATCTGGGAGACGCTGCTGGAAGCTGGCCTGCGCACGATGGCGGCGGGCGAACAGGGCATGTCGACGCTGGGCGCGCTCGGCACCGGCGGACTCGAGGCGCTGCAAGGGCTGCGGGGCCGGCGGCGGGAGGAAGCGTCCGACGCGCGCCAGCGGGAGATCGAGGACCGGCAGTACGCGCTCGACAGGATGATGGTCGACCTGCAGGCGGAGGAGGCGCGCCGGCCGCAGTACCAGATGGTGCAGGACGCCAGCGGCAACCTGATCGCGATCGACACCCGCAACCCGGCGAACACGATCGACACCGGCATCGACCAGCGGGTGCCGGGCACGGGAGGGCGGAGCGGCACCATCACGCCCGCGCAGCGGCTCCAGATGTTCCAGGCGGCAACCCAGCTGGTGGCGGACCTGGCGGAGCAGGGCATCGACATCTCGCTGGACGAGGCGCTGGCGCAGGTGGAGCGCTTCATGACCGGCCAGGGTTCTGCGGCCAGCGGCAGCTATGACAGCGCCGAGGCGGTGCGGGAGGCCTACCAGAACGGGCGGATCAGCTACGACGAAGCGGCGCAGATTCTGGTCAACCAGTTCGGGTTCGAGCTCTGATGGCGAAGGTCGCCGACCTTCTGGGGCCACCCCCGGCAGCAACGGCGCTCTCCAGCGGGGGCCGTCGCGTATCCGACTTCCTGGGGCAGCGCGAGCCCGAGATGCGGGCGCCGGACCTGTGGGGCTCGCTCGCCAGCGACGCGGTGGACTGGGGCGGGCGGGCGATGCGCGGCCTGCACGACACCGCGCAGTCGGTCAGCGACCTCATGGCGCCGCTGGGCGAGGCGGTGGGTTTGGATACCGAGTTCATTCCGCGGGAGGAGGGCTGGTTCTACCAGGCCGGCGACTGGCTCAGCCGGCAGGCCGAGGAGATCGGCCCGCCGCGCGACCAGCGGACCCTCGCCGAGGACATCGCCGGCGGACTCGGCCAGATTGGCCCGCAGGCGCTCGCCTATTTTGTAAACCCGACCCTCGCCGCCGGGCTCATGTTCGGCCAGGGCGCGGATATCCAGGCGCAGCGAGCGGACGAGGCAGGCGTCACGGACCCCGAGACCCGCGCGACCGCAATCCTGGGCGGCGGCGCGATCACGGCCGGCACCGAATGGCTGCCGATCGAGCGGCTGTTCGGCCCCGGCGCCGACGTGGTGAAGAACCGCTTCGTCAACTGGCTGGTGGACGCCGGCATCCAGGGCAGCGTCGAGGCGGCGCAGGAGCTGGTCGAGGGCGCGTTGCAGGACGTGCTCACGATGGCGACCACCGACCCCGACCACCCGTTCCTGCAGGACATCGGGCGCGAGATGGCGGCCGCCGGCGGCGCGGCGGGCATTTTCCGCGCCATGCTGACCGCAGTGTTCCCCGGCATGCGGCGGCGGCCGCAGGAGCAGGAGGATCAGCCGGCGGCGGCGCAACAGCCGGCGCAGCCCGCGCAACCGGCCATGATGCCCGATCTTGCGCAGCCCGACCCCGTGGTGGGCGCCGCGTCGGTCGGCCAGGCGCTCGGCCAGACCGAGATGGCGCAGATCCTCTCCGCGCTCGCCGCCGGCGGCAACGTCGATCCGGCCGGCGGGACGGGAACAATCGACCCCCGGCTGATGCCCCGGCTGGGCACCCTCGCCCGGCAGGTGGCGCCGGGGACGGTGGAGCCGACGGCGACGATGCAGCGCCGGCAGATGGTGCAGCGCCCGACCCCGCTCACGGTGAGCATCGAGGACTATCTGGAGCAGCGGCCCGCGCCCTACACGCCGCTCCAGCATCAGGTGCCGATCGGCACGCCGGAGGAGAAGGCCGACATCCTGCGCCGGGTGCGCCGCATGGCGAACCAGCGGGGCGTGCCGACCATTATCGGCGGGACGGCGGAGCAGCCCTTCATCACCTCGCCGAACGCGACACTGGCCGGGGACCGGCTGCTGACCGAGATCCTTGCCGACGAGGTGGAGCGCTTCGCGCGGCGGCGCACGCAATCCCTGGCACAGTGGATCGCCGACCGCGGCGGCATCGTGGACGAGGGCGGCGACCTCCGCGCGATGGGCGCGCACGAGTGGCACCGGACCCAGCGGCCCGGCACGCGCCGGCTGCTGACCGACGATCCCGGCGTGGACGGCCGCAACACGCCCGACATGGTGCGCGAGGCCGCGATCGAGGCCGGCTACCTGAAGCCAGACGCGGACATCAACGACCTGCTGAACGCGATCGCCGAGGATATTCGGACGGGCCAGGTGATGCCGCCGGACGACATGGACATGCTTGCGGCGGCCGCGCAGGTGAGGAACGAGACAAGGGAACAGCGCCTCGCCCGCCGACAGGAGGAGGAGCCGGAGTGGTTCGCGGCGTGGCAGCGGGCTCTTGACCTGGGCCTCAACCCGGATGTGGATTGGGATCTGGAGGATCTGCACATCGGGATCGGCGAGCGCGAGGCGATCCAGGCCGAGGCCGAGGTCGACGCCGACGTTGCGGAGGAGCAGGAGCATGACGACATCCCGTTCGACATCCCGCCCGCCGGACCCGCTGCCGACGGCGGACGAGCTCAAGGCGAAGCTGATGCGTGGCCTGGCCCGCGAGCGGGCGTTGCTGGAGCGCCGGAAGATGCCGGGCCTGTCGCCGAAGGCCGCGGAGATACTGGACCGCGCGATCCCGAAGCAGCGCAAGGCGAACGAGCTCCGGCGGCGGGGGCTCAAGATACTCGCGAAGAAGGCGGCCGAGACGAAGGTGTAGCTCCCAAGAAGCCGCTCTACGCCTTCCGCGCGGTCGAGAACGCCGACGACATCATCGACTGGTTCGCGCGCCAGGGCGTGCAGAACCTCGTCCCGGCGAGCGAGCTCCACGTCACCACTGCGTTCAGCCGCACGCCGATCGCCGACACCGGCGGCAATCAGGATCCGCTGAGCCTTCGCCCGGCCGCGCGCACGGTGGAGCGCCTGGGCGGTCAGGG
>ERZ777003.3220-NODE-3220-length-16431-cov-12.103627_pt1 | contig 16431 bp, 8 predicted proteins | sample MGYA00374956_ERZ777003 | MGnify/ENA primary metagenome ERZ777003 (study PRJEB29302, sample SAMN06268252) | bioreactor metagenome | isolation source: Joint BioEnergy Institute, California, USA | place: USA:Joint BioEnergy Institute, California, USA | collected... | reverse complement strand
TGCTTCCTCATTGTCATTCTGAACGGAGTGCGCAGCACGAAGTGAAGAATCTCTCCGTCTCGTTCAGCCTTGAGCGTCTGGGTTCCGCACTCAGGATGACGCTACTCTCCTTTGTCTCCCTCGTTGAGATCCTCCACTTCGCCTGGCGGCGCATAATGCTTCCCCATCACCTGGTCGCCCCGACACCAAGTCACCTTTTCATCCCCGCCGCCTCGTCCTTTTCCGCCAGAATTTCCGCTTGACGAGCGATGGGTGTCGTGCTATACTCGACTTACTTCAGTGAATGTAGAATGTTAGAGCTTCCATGAACTCACTGCGTGCCGGCAGCAAACAACTGATCCGTGAGATCAATCAGTCGATCGTGTTAAACACGATCCGTCACTACGGTGAACTCTCTCGCACCGACATTGCAGCCCAAACGAATCTCAGTTTAGCAACAGTTTCGGGGATTACAGCGGAGTTGATCGAGGCGGGGCTGATCTACGAAAAGACCAGTGGAATCTCGACAGGTGGCCGCCGCCCAGTGTTGTTGGCACTGAATGCACGTGCAGGGTACGCAGTTGGCATTAAGCTCACCGAGAGCGCTGCAACTGCAGTGCTGACGGACTTAAACGCAACGATTGTGGCGCGGCACAACGAGCCATTGCACGGACAAGACGCCGAAGGGCTCGTGGAAACCTTGGCAGCCGCTGTCGAGGCGCTGCGCAGCAAAGCCGATCAGGCGATCTTCGGAGTTGGCTTGGGTATGGCGGGCATCATCGATCGCGCGCACTCGCTGGTCCACTACGCCACCTACTTCGGCCTGCACAACCTGCCACTGGCCGAACAACTCGAAGCGAAGATCAATCTGCCCGTGGTGATCGATAACGACGTGAACGCGCTGACGGTGGCCGAGCAGTGGTTTGGGCAGGGCAAAGGCATCGACGACTTCTTGGTGATCAGCTTGGGGCGCGGCATTGGCTTGGGTATGGTGCTGGATGGACGGCTGTACCGAGGCGCTAAAGGCGGCGCTGGCGAGTTCGGGCATACCACGATTGTGCCGGACGGTCCACGCTGTGTCTGCGGCAAATACGGCTGTTTAGAGACGTTGGTGAGCGACCCCGCGCTGATGCAGCGGGCCGAGCAGGTGCTTGGCTACCCTGTGACGATCGCGGAAGCTATCGAGCTAGCGCGCCAGGGCGATGCCGGATTGATGGCGATCTTCACATCTGCGGGGCGCACATTGGGCTTAGCGGTGGCGAATCTGGTGAATGTGCTGAATCCTTCGCTGATTATCATTAGTGGCGAGGGGATTCGGGCGGGTTCGTTGGTGATCGATCCGTTTCAGGCATCGTTGCAGGCGCATTGTTTCAACAGTTTGGCACAAGACCTGCGCATTGTGATGGAGCCTTGGGGCGATGAGGCATGGGCGCGCGGTGCAGCTAGCCTGCTGCTGAGCGAACTGTTCCAGCCTGCCCTGCGCCGTGGCGAAGAAGAGCGCCCATCGTTGACAAGCCGGAGCTACTAATTTTTTTCGCCTTTTCTTTCTTCGTTTAGTGAATTAATTAACAAAGCCGTTGCGTCGGAACTGTTAGCAGCCTCGATGGAGAGTTCGTTATGGTTGGAGAACGCGGATTTGGGCGTGTCGGGTGGCTTCTCTTTTTCCTCACGCCAGGGTTGGCAGGGCTAGTGCTCTTCACCATCATCCCCCTGCTCGCCTCGCTGGTGCTCACGCTCTTTTCTTGGGACCTACTCACACCACCACGTTTCGTTGGGTTTGATAACTTTACACGACTCTTTCGGGATCGCAACTTCTGGGCAGCGTTACGCCACACATTGTCGTTTATCTTCGGCTATGTGCCGCTGGTGACGGTGTTAGGCCTGGGATTGGCCCTGCTACTGAACGTGCCACGACGCGGCATCGGCTTTATCCGCACGCTCTACTTCCTGCCCGTGGTCTCATCGTGGGTGGCCGTGGCGCTCCTATGGAGTTGGCTGTTCAACCCGCGATACGGCCTGATCAACTATCTGCTCAGCCTGATCGGCATCACCGGACCGGGCTGGCTGTTCGATCCCGATTGGGCGATGCCCGCGATCATCCTGACCAGTGTTTGGAAAGACCTCGGCTTCGTCTTGGTGCTGTTCCTCGCTGGCTTGCAGGCCATCCCGAACGACTATTACGAGGCTGCTTCGCTCGATGGCGCGGGGCGCTTTCAACAATTGCGCTACATCACGCTCCCGCAGCTCGCTCCAACGCTCTTTTTCGTCACCGTTATCTCGTTGATCAACTCGTTCCAAGTGTTCGACCAAGTGTGGGTGATGACGCAGGGCGGCCCGGCAGGCGCTACGACGGTGCTTGTCGAGCAGGTGGTGCGCCACGCCTTCAGTTATGGCGAGATGGGCTATGCCGCCGCGATCTCGTGGGTGCTGTTTGTGATGGTATTCATCGCCACACTGATACAGTTCCGTTTGCAACGACGGGGGGCCTTCGATGCGTAGTCTTTCGCTTACCAATACCGAAGTTCGGCCCCGCGCGCGCCGCCAAGCGTGGTTCACCACCGTATTGCACTACTTTGCGCTCATCCTGGTGGCGCTGCTGATGATCGTACCGTTCCTGTGGATGATCACGACCTCGTTGAAAGCGCCCGGTTCGGTATTAGTGGTGCCGCCGGAGATTATTCCCCGTTCGCCAACCCTAGAGAGCTACCGCCGCGTGGCGGCCACCGTGCCGCTGTTGCGCATGCTGATGAACAGCGTGATTGTGACCACTGCGATTGTCACAGCGCAGATCATCACCAGCACGCTCTCGGCGTATGCGTTCGCCCGTATGCAGTGGCGCGGGCGCGAAGCGCTGTTCATGCTCTACCTGGCCACGCTGATGGTGCCCTCGCAGGTCACGATCACGCCGCTGTTCATCCTGGTGCAGCGTTTGGGTTGGATGGATACGTACCAAGGGCTGATCCTGCCGGGTATCAGCAGTGCATTCGGCACGTTCCTGCTGCGCCAAGCGATGCTGGGCATCCCCCGCGAGTACGAGGAAGCGGCCTTCTTAGACGGCGCGAATCACTGGCTGGTGTTCCGCCACGTGGCACTGCCGATGATCGGCCCGTCGCTGGCCACGTTGGGCGTGTTCGCCACGATGGGGAGCTGGAATAGCTTCCTCTGGCCGCTGTTCATCACTCGCGACGAGCGCCTGATGACCCTGCCCGTCGGCTTATCGCTGCTGCAGGGCCGCTACACCACCGAATGGAGCATGGTGATGGCGGGCGCAGTGATCACCGTATTACCGATTGTGTTGATCTTCTTGGTCGCTCAGCGCGCCTTTGTGCGCGGTGTGGCACTAAGCGGCTTGAAATAGCTGGAGGTGACAATCCGAGCGTTTGGTTCTGGTTGTATTCCTTGGATGATTGATTGTTCGATGTGTTAAAGGAGATTCTGTATGCAGTCACGATTCTCTGCACCGTTGCTGATCGTTGCACTGATGCTCTCGCTGGTTCTGGCAGCTTGTGGTTCTCCTGCTCCAGCTGCTCAACCGACAACTGCACCCGCAGCAGCTGAGCCAACCGCTGCTCCTGCGGCTGCCGAACCGACCGCTGCTCCTGCTGCTGAGCCAACCGCTGCTCCGGCAGCCGAAGAACCAACCGCCGCCCCTGCAGAGGAACCTGTCACCATTACGTACTTCACCTTCTCGGCAGCGCCCGATCAACTCGGCACCTTGGATCAGATGATCGCCGCGTTCCAGGCTCAAAACCCCAACATCACGGTGAAGGTGGAAACAGCGCCGTTTGATCAGTACTTTACGAAGCTGCAGACTCTGATCGCTGGTGGTACAGCGCCCGATGTGTTCGAGTTGAACTACGAGAACTTCGTATCGTACGCCAGCAAGGGCGTGTTGATGGATCTCACACCGTTAGCGAACGCTGAGCCGGGCTTCACCGACCGCTTCTACCCACGCGCCTACGAGGCCTTCAGTCTGCAAGGCAAGCAGTACGGCCTGCCGCAGAGCTTCTCGAACGTCGTGCTGTTCTACAACAAGGAACTGTTCGATGCTGCTGGCTTGAGCTACCCAGATCCAAGCTGGACATGGAAAGAGGAGCTCGAAGCAGCGCAGAAACTGACCAACCCCGAGACAGGTGTGTGGGGTAGCTTCAGCCCCGTGCAGTTCTGGGAGTTCTACAAGACCGCTGCACAGTCGGGTTGCGGTGTATTCGACAGCGCAGGCAACGTAACGATCAACCAGCCGGGTTGTGTCGAGTCGCTCACCTGGATGGTCGATAAGATCAATACGTACAAGATCGCCCCGACCGACGCCGACATGGGTGGTGTCTCGGATGGCGACCTGTTCAAGCAGGGCAAGATCGCGATGTTGCGCACGGGCATCTGGATGTTCTCGTCGTTCGCCGACGCTCCGTTCGAATGGGACATCGCCCTAGAGCCGGGCAACACGCAGAAGGCCCACCACTTCTTCGCGAACGCAGTCGCCATCTCGAAGGATACCAAGCAGGCCGATGCGGCGTGGAAGTGGGCGCAGTTCTTTACCAGCAGCTCGGAGGCAGGCGCATTGCGCGTGGCCGCAAGCTGGGAGTTGCCAGCACTGAACGACCAATCGCTGTTCAATGACTGGTTGAGCCAGACCCCGCCAGCATCGCGCCAGGTCGTGTTCGATGCGCTCGACACACTGGTCACCCCGCCCGTGATCGAGAAGCAGTCGCAGATGCAGGATGCCGTCGGCAAGTTGCTGGAAGAAGCGAAGGCCGGCACGCTGACCCCGCAAGAGGCGCTCGATCAAGCGAAGATCGAGATCGAAGCGCTGTTGCAGTAGCTCCATAGCTAAAGGTGCTGGGCGGTGCGAACGATTGCTTGTTGGTTTGTCGCATCGCCCAGCGCACCAAAAAGTCTTTCCACTCAAATCCTCTTTGTTTTATTTCACTGTTGCTGATGAAACGTACAACCACGGCTCTGCAGGCGCTCTGAATCCTGTTTGCAGGCTCGCCGTTTCGTTCCTTGTACCAAACTAGAGGAAAACCCAATGACCGATCTTGTAAAGCATAGCATCGATGTGATTTTACAGTATCAAGCGCCGAGCGGAGCATACATCGCATCGCCCAACTTCTCGAACTACCGCTACAGCTGGTTTCGCGATGGCACGTTTACCGCCTATGCGATGGATGTGGTCGGCCAGCACGAGAGCAGCAAGCGCTTCCACCAATGGGCCGCCAGCGTCATCGAGCGGTTCCAGGGAAAAATCACGGCCCTGATCGCGCAGCACGAGGCGGGAGAGCAGATCGACCCCGAGTTGCAGATGCACACGCGCTTCACGCTCGACGGCTACGAGGCCAACGAATCGTGGACGAACTTCCAACTCGACGGCTACGGCACCTGGCTGTGGGGCTTGGTCGATCATGTACGGCGCACCGATAACCGAGCACTCTACGAAGCGCTACGCCCGCAGGCCATGCTGGTGGCGCGCTACCTCTGCACCTTCTGGCAGACGCCCTGCTTCGATTGTTGGGAAGAATTCAACGACAAGCAGCACATCTCGACGATGGCGGCGCTGTACGGCGGCCTGCACGCACTCGCCGAGTACGATCCGAGCACGGGCGTGGGGGCGGAAGCCGACCGTATCCGAGCCTTTATCCTCGATCAAGGCGTGAAGCACGGGCATCTGGTGAAGTTTCTGGGCAAGCCGGAGAGTTTGCAGGATGGCGAGCCGATCTACTACGAGGGCGATCGCGAAGTTGATGCGAGCTTGATCGGTGTTGCCACGCCGTACCGCGTATTGGAGCCGAACGATCCACTGATGCGCGCCACGATCGAGAAGATCGAGCGCGATCTCGTCCATAACGGCGTGTACCGCTACAACAAAGATGTGTACTTCGGCGGCGGCGAGTGGGTGTTGTTGGCGGCGTGGCTCGGCTGGCACTATGTCGAGGCTGGCAACCTTGAGCGCGCCCGCACATTGCGCGATTGGGTGGCGGCGCAAGCCGATGATGCAGGTGATCTGCCCGAGCAGGTCAACGGCCACACGCTGACGCCCGAGATGTACCAGCCGTGGGTCGAGCGCTGGGGGCCGGTCGCCAAGCCGTTGCTGTGGTCGCACGCGATGTATCTGATTTTGAATGATGCGCTGGGCAGCTAGCATCAGCACCATCTTTGATATTGATTTTGTTGATGGAGAACAGACGTATGTCCCAATCGCTCACGATCAGCCACCGACCGTATGGCCTCGATGGCCCGTACGACACCCAACTCGACGAGCGCATTCCTCGCGATCCGGTGGGTGGCGATATGGTCGCAATCGGCTTTTTGACCAGCCCAGGCCACGCCGCCAATGAGGTGATCCTATCGTGGACGCGCAACGGTCGCCCACAGACGCCGATCCCCGCCCGACCAGTCGCGCGCACCACCGATACCGACCGCTGGTTGGTGGAGTTGGGTGTGATCGAGGCTGGTGATCGGGTCGAATACTGGATCGAGGCGATTCGCGGCGAGGAGCGCGTGCGCACCGAGCGGTTCGCGTTCACAGCGCGGCGTTGGCGGCGCTTGGCTGGCATCCGCGCGGCGGTGCAGCAGGGCCAAACGCTGCTGCTGGCCACGCTCAACGAGGACGGCGGGGCGGGGCCAACCATCGAGATCGCGCCGGACGGCACCGCAAACACGTTGCGCTTCGCGATCAGCGATGCTGTGGCACCGACAAATGAGCTAACAGGCAATACATTGACGCTGCGCAACGACGCGATCGCGTTAACCGTCGATGCGCGCACGGGCCGCTTCAGCTACGGCGCACAGACCGAGGGCGCTCAGGCGGCGCGTTTCAGCCTGCGTTGGCTGGAGGAAGGCGACGGCAGCCTGGCGGCGGTGGAGTTGCTGGGCGATCTCGCGAACGACGAGGCGCTAGTTGGCTTTGGCGAGCGGTTCGACGCGCTCGACCAGCACGGGCGCTCGCACGATGTGGTGGTGTACGAGCAGTACAAGAATCAGGGCAACCGCACCTACCTGCCGATCCCGTTCTTTATGTCGAGCCGTGGCTACGGCTTGCTGCTGCGCGGCACAGGCATGGCGAGCTACGATCTGGGACGCACCGCCTTCGACCGTTGGCGCAAGCTGGCGCGCGTGCCGAGCGGCGAACGAGGCTTGACGTTCACGCTGTTTGCTGGCACGCCGAGCAGCATGCTGCGCTCGTACGTCGAACTGACGGGCAAGCCCGACATGCCGCCGAGCTGGATCTTCGGGCCGTGGATGAGCAGCAACGAGTGGAACAACCAGGCCCGTGTGGAGCGGGAAGTGGCGCTCACCCACCAGCACGACATCCCCGCGACGGTGCTGGTGATCGAAGCGTGGAGCGACGAGACGACCTTCTACATCTGGAACGGCGCGCGCTACACGCCAGTAGCCGGCTCCGACAGACTGCGCCTGGCCGACTTCGAGTTCCCCAGCGACGGCCCGTGGCCCGACCCCAAGGGTATGATCGATGCGCTGCACGCGGCTGGCATCCGGCTGCTGCTCTGGCAGATCCCCGCGCTCAAGCATATCGACGAGCCGCACCCCCAGCACGACGCGGATCGGCAGTACGCGCTAGAGCAGGGCTATGTGCTGCGCAACGAGGATGGGCAGCCGTACCGTAACCCGGCGTTTTGGTTCCGCGACGCCTACATCCCCGATTTCACCAATACTGCGGCCACAGCGTGGTGGCTCAACAAGCGCGCCTACCTGCTGGAGGAACTGGGCATCGACGGCTTCAAGACCGATGGTGGCGAGCACTTGCAGGGACGCGGACTGCGCGCCAGCAACGGCCAGCGGGGCGATGCGCTGGTCAACGCCTTCCCGAACCTGTACATCGGCGCGTACTATCGCTTTGCGCGCGAGAAGCGCAACGGCGACGCGGTAACGTTCAGCCGCGCCGGGCACACGGGTGTGGGCGCGTTCCCCACGCACTGGGCTGGCGACGAGAACTCAACGTGGGAGGCGTTCCGCCGCTCGATCGTGGCGGGCCTGACGGCGGGCCTGAGCGGCGTGGCGTTCTGGGGCTGGGATATCGCTGGCTTCAGCGAAGCGCTGCCGAGCGCCGAGCTGTACGTGCGGGCAACGGCGATGGCGGCGTTCTGCCCGATTATGCAGTATCACAGCGAGTACACACCACCCGGCGCGCCCTCGAAGGACCGCACGCCGTGGCGCATCCAAGAGCACACCGGCGACGAGCGGGTAATCCCGCTGTATCGGCAGTTTGCGCGGCTACGAATGAACCTGCTGCCCTACATTCTGAGCGAGGCCGCCTACAGCGCCGCAACGGGCGAGCCGATGCTGCGCGCCTTGGCGCTCGACACACCCGATGATCCGCAGGCATGGCGTATTCAGGATCAATACCGCTTCGGGCGCGACCTGCTGGTTGCCCCGGTGGTCGAGGAAGGCGCAACCACGCGGCGGCTGTACCTTCCTGCTGGACAGTGGCGCAGCCTGTGGGATGGCGCGCTGGAGCAGGGCGGGCGCTGGATCGAGGTCGATGCGCCGCTCGACCGCATCCCCGTCTACGTGCGTGCTGGCACTCTCTTCGCCCTGAACCTGGGCCCGATGGGCGTGCTGGGCGAAAACGTCGGCAACGCCACCAATAGCTACACCAACCTCACCTTCTGGCTCTACCCCGCTGCGGATGGACGCAGCACCGACAGCTACGATTGGAACGATGCGCAAGGTCAACGACGACGCTTTCAAATCCACTATGCCGCCGATGGCAGCACCGAGATCGAGGTGCCCGCGCTAGGGCACCCTTGCCGCGTGGCGATCGTCGGTGGGGCGGCTGTGGATGTGAGCGCATCCGACCAATCGCAGCGCATCACCGTGCGACCTGCGAGCTAGTGTAGCGCGTGGGTAATCGGGCGGCGACAATGAGGTTGCCGCCCGAACAACGATGTTCAATGTTATAAGGAGGCTCGCATGCGATTGCGACGTTCGCGACCGCTCGGATGGTTGTTCCTTCTAACACTCATTTGTCAGTTTCTCATCACTGTTCCCCGAGCATCGGCCCTAAGCGGCATCTACCACAACCCCTACGGCAACGACGAACTGTACGCAACTGAACAGACCGAACGCGTGCCCCGCGACCCAATGGCGGGCGACACCGTGTACTTGAACGCGACCACCTGGCCGATCGAAATGGGCCAGAGCGTGTGGATCACGTGGACCAAGAACGGCGTGAACCAGACGCCGATCGGCGCAGCATGGCAGTACAACAGCGGCAACAACTCCTACTGGCGCATCACGATGGGCAGCTTCTCACGTGGTGACCACATCGTCTACACCGTTCACGCCGATGTGAACGGCAGCGGCCAGATCAGCACGGGGCCGTTCAGCTTCAGGGTCACCTCGTGGAGCCACGTGACCAACGTGAGCAGTTACACCAACAACGGTACCTCGGTGGATATCACCACGGGCGACAGCGAGGGCAGTTTCACACCCAAGGTGCGCATCGCCTTCCCCACCACCGACAGCTTCCGGCTGCAACTCGCACCCACGGGCACGGGCCTGAACATCAGCGGCATCAACAGCTACAGTGTCGCCAACACCTCCAGCACACTCACGCTCTCAACCACCGATCTGGTGTTGAAGGTGAACAAGACGCCCTTCCGCCTTGCGGTTTACAAAGGCGATGGCACCACACTGATCACGCAGCAGTACGACTCGACGATCTTCCGCAACCTCGGGTGGGCCAGCGACGGCAGCACGACCGTCACCAAGATCGAGGATCACTATCTCAGCCCGCTGGGCGAACGCTTCGAAGGATTTGGTGAGCGCTACGACTACCTGAACCAACGCGGTCATGATGTCCACAATTATGTCTACAACCAGTACCGCGACCAGGGTAGCACGCACCGCACCTATCTCTCGGTGCCGTTCTTCATCAACTCGGCGGGATACGGCATCTACATCCCCAGCACGCGCTACTCCATCTTCAACATCGGCACGTATCTGAACGATATGGTCGGCTTCACCACCGATACGGGCGGCGCGCTGAACTCCACATTCGACTATTACTTCTTCACTGGCACGCCCAAGCAGATCATCGATCGCTACACCAGCGTGACGAGCCGACCGCAACTCCCGCCGAAGTGGGCGTTCGGCCTGTGGATGTCGGCGAACGAGTGGAATACGCAAAGCGAGGTTTTGGCCGAGATCGCGAACACCAACACCTACAGCATCCCGCATACCGTACTGGTGTTGGAGCAGTGGAGCGACGAGGCGACCTTCTATATCTGGCACGGCTCGACCTACACCGCGAAGCCGGGCAACCAGGCGCACAGCTACAGCGATTTCACGTTCCCGAGCGGAGCGGCTTGGTCGGACCCGCAGAGTATGGTGTCGACTGCGCACAGTAATGGCATCCGCGTGATCCTCTGGCAGATCCCGGTGTTCAAGGAGAACTTCGACACGAACCCGTCCACCGCGCCGCAGCAGCATCTCAACGATAAGAGCTATGCGCAATCGCAGGGCTACGTGGTGGATAACGGCAGCGGCAGCCCCTACCGCGTGCCGAGCGGGCAGTGGTTCGGCGATAGCATGGTCCCCGACTTCACCAATTCCGCTGCAACAGCTTGGTGGATGAGCAAGCGCGCCTACCTGTTCGACGACATCGGCATCGACGGCTTCAAGACCGACGGCAGCGAGGCGATCTTCGGGCGCAATGTGAGCTTCTACGATGGGCGCAAGGGCGACGAGATGCACAACGCCTATCCGAACAGCTACACCGACGCCTACAACAGCTACGTCGCCAGCAAGACGGGCGGCAACGGCGTGATCTTCAGCCGCGCGGGTACCTCCGGCGCGCAGGGCACCTCGATCTACTGGGCTGGCGACCAGAACTCCAGCTTCGAGGCGTTCCAAGAGGCGGTGCGCGCTGGCTTGAGCGCGGGGCAATCGGGCATCCCGTACTGGGCCTGGGATATGGCGGGCTTCACTGGTGATTTCCCCAGTGCCGAACTGTATCTGCGTTCCGCTGCGATGGCGACCTTCTCGCCGATTATGCAGTATCACTCCGAGAAGGCGAATCCTTCCATCTCCGAGGCACGCACCCCCTGGAATGTGCAGGCCCGCACGGGTAACACCGATGTGGTGCCGATCTTCCGCATGTTCGCCAATGTACGTATGAACCTGCTGCCCTACATCTACACCGAGGCCAAGCGCAGCAGCGAGACCGGCGTGCCGATGATGCGCGCTATGAGCATCGAGTTCCCCGATGATCCCGACGCAGTTGTGCAGGATCAGCAGTATATGTTCGGCGATCAGCTGTTGGTCGCGCCCGTCACCACGGCCAGCGCCACCACCCGCAACGTCTACATCCCGGCGGGCGAGTGGTACGATTTCTGGAACGGCGGACGCTTCACAGGCCCGGGCACCAAGAGCTACGGCGTCGGTTCGCTCGCCAGCATCCCGGTGTACGCACGACCCGGCGCGATCATCCCGTTGAACCTCAACGCCGATTACGAGTTGGGCGGCAACATCAGCAATAACGTCGATACCTACACCAACCTGACCTTCCGCATCTACCCACACGAGCAGGCCAGTTACGACTACTTCGACGATGCGGTGGGCGTCGATCGCACCATCACCAGCGACACCGATTGGCTCAACCAGACGATCACCGTGGGTGTTCCAGCCATCACCACCACCACCACGCTGCAAGTGATCGCCAGCAAGCCCACGTCGGTGACGCGCAACGGCAGCCCGCTCACATCGTACAGCACGCTGGCCGGGCTGAAGAGCGCGAGCGAGGGCTGGTACTGGGATCCCGCGCTGCAAGCCACGTTGGTCAAGTTGCCCGCCAGCGGCAGCGCCCGCACCGTGGTGCTGAACGGCGTGAACAAGGCCGCCTACGAGGCCGAGTTTGCGACGGGCGTGGGCACCGCCACCAACACCGATCACCCGGGCTACACTGGCACGGGCTTTGTGGATAACTTCGAGTCGCTGGGCGATGGCGTCACGTTCGACATCAACGCCGATGCGACAGGCGACTACACCCTGCGCTTCCGCTACGCCAACGCCACGGGCAGCACGGCCACCCGCACCATCACGATCGACGGCGTGAATGCGGGCACGATCAGCCTGCCGAGCCTAGCGAATTGGGATACCTGGGGCACTGCCACGCTCAGCGCATCGCTTGGGCAGGGCACCCACACCATCCGCATCGGCTACGACACTGGCAACGCGCAGGCGATCAACCTCGACAATCTGGAACTGGAGCTCACCAGCATCAGTTCGGCGGAGCGCTTCAAGTACACGTCGGGCAACAACTATCTGATCGTGGAAGTGCTCGACGACGATCTGTTCCACTTCGAGCTATCGGCGCTTGGGCCTGGCCCCAGCACCTCCGAGCCGATCGCCACTACGCCGCAGGTCGCTAAGACCGACTACGACGGGCCGAGCGTGTTGGTGCAGGTGGGCAATACGCTCGAAACGAGCGAGATGCGCGCCGAGATCGACAGCTCCACCCTGTGCGTCGAGATGTACGACACGACCACCACGCCCGACACGTTGCTGCACGAGATCTGCCCGTACAACCTGAGCAACGCCTGGAAGGGCCTCTCGATCAGCAAGGAGTCGATCGAGCACGCCTATGGTCTCGGCCAGCAGTTCATGATGGGCGGCAGCGCCGATGGCGACTGGGTTGGGCGCACGCGCACGGCTGGCGGCGACTATGGCAACGCTATGGTCTACGACACCGACAACGGCCCGGTTGGCAACTTGCAGATCCCGGTCCTGTTCGCGGTCGGACCGAACAACATCAACTACGGTCTGTTCTACGATAACATCTACAAGCAGACCTGGACGTTGACGGGCGACCCGTGGACGGTGGAGAGCTGGGGCGATCAGTTGCGCTGGTACGTGATGGGTGGCCCCGACCTGCCGGACCTGCGGGCTGATTACCTGGAACTGACCGGGCGTCCACCCGTGCCGCCCAAGCAGGCGCTGGGGTTGTGGGTCTCTGAGTACAGCTACGACAACTGGGACGAGATCGATGATCGATTGGACGACCTGCGCGCCAGCGAGTTCCCGGTCGATGGCTTCGTGCTCGACCTCAAGTGGTTCGGCGGCGTCACTCAAGGCTCCGACAACACCAGAATGGGCACGCTCGATTGGGACAATACGAACTTCCCCAATCACGCCACGGCGATCAGCGACTACGCCGACGACGGCCTCGGCATCATTCTGATCGAGGAATCGTACATCGGCAAGAACCTGAGCGAGCACAGCGACATGGCCTCGCGGGGCTACCTGGTGCGTGAAGGGTGCAGCACGTGTGATCCGGTCTACCTCACCGGCAACGATTGGTGGGGGCGCGGCGGCATGATCGACTGGACACAGGACGACGCTGGCGACTACTGGCACGATACCAAACGCCAAGCGCTGATCGAGGACGGCGTGCTGGGTCACTGGCTCGACCTGGGTGAGCCGGAGATGTACGACTCAGGCGATTGGGTGGCGGGCGTGCTGCCCGGCAAGCACAACCACGCCGACTATCACAACATCTACAACCTCAAATGGCTGGAGAGCGTGGCGCGCGGCTACAACCGCAACGGCGTGCAGCAGCGTCCGTTTATGTTGTCGCGCTCGGGTGCGGCAGGCATTCAGCGCTTCGGCACCGCCGTCTGGTCGGCGGATATCGGCTCGAAGCTGACCGCGCTCGCCGCGCAACAGAACGCCCAAATGCACATGTCGATGTCGGGCATCGACTATTACGGCTCGGATGTGGGCGGCTTCCGTCGCGAGATGCTGGACAGCGACCTCGACGAGCTGTACACGCAGTGGTACGCCAACAGCATGTGGTTCGACATTCCGGTGCGCCCGCACACCGATAACGTCTGCAACTGCAACGAGACTGCGCCCGACCAGATCGGGCATGTCGCCAGCAACTTGGCCAACACCCGCCAGCGCTACGAACTGACGCCCTACTACTACTCGCTGGCCCACCGCGCCTACCTGTACGGCGAACCGATCGTGCCGCCGCTGGTGTTCTACTACCAGAACGATCCGAATGTGCGCGAGATGGGGCATGAGAAGCTGATCGGGCGCGACATCCTGGTTGGCATTGTGGCAGGAGAAGGCGAGCGTCAGCGCAACATGTACCTGCCCGCGGGCGATTGGATCGACTACGCGACCAACACCCGATACACCAGCACCGGACAGTGGTTCAACAACCTGCCGCTGTACGTGAACGGCGTCTTCCGGTTGCCGACGTTCGTGCGGGCGGGAGCGATCTTGCCCAAGATGTACGTCGATGACAAGACCATGAACACGCTGGGGCAGCGCAGCGATTCCAGCACCCGCGATGAGTTGATCGCGCGGGTCTACGCCGACAGCACCGCCAGCAGCTTCACGCTCTACGAGGACGATGGCAGCAGCATCGCGTATCAGAGCGGCGCGGTGCGCACGACCACGATCAGCCAACAACTGAGCGGCGGTAACGCCACCGTCACCATCGGCGCGTCGAGCGGCACGTACGCTGGTGCGCCGAGCAGCCGCGCGAACGTGGTGGAGCTCGTCACCGACAATACGCAGGCCTCGGCGGTCACGCTCAACGGCAGCCCGCTGACGCAGTACACCACCAAGGCGGCCTTCGATGCCGCCAGCAGCGGCTGGTACAACGCGGGCGGCAACCTGGTGATCGCCAAGTCCAGCAGCCTCAGTGTGGGCAGCGCCAAGACCTTCGTGTTCACGCTGGGGCAGATGCCCGTCTCGGCCACGTTCACTTGCAGCAACGGCACCACCGTCCCAGGCCAGTCGGTCTACGTGGTGGGCAACGTGCCGCAACTGGGCAACTGGTCGCCCGCGAGCGCCGTGAAGCTCACCCCGAGCGCCTACCCGACGTGGACGGGCACGATCAGCAACCTGCCACCCAACACGACCATCGAGTGGAAGTGTATCAAGCGGAACGACAGCAATTACCCCGACACCGCCGACCAGTGGCAGGGCGGCTCGAACAACAGCTTTAGCACACCCGGCTCCGGCAGCGCGGGTACTACCAGCGGCGGCTTCTAGTCGCATCTCCTCACACCCACCCAGGCTCCGCCATGTGCGGGGCCTGGGTTTTTGTCGGGATGGGTATCAGCATGACATGGTTCTGCGCACCAGGGGCTGCATCTGCTACAATACCGCCTTCATACGAGGGTGTAGCGGAAGGAGCACCGTATGAGCGAACCACGGACCTTCGACGCCGAGTTGATCGATCGGATCGAGCGCCTGCTTGGCGCGCCGCTTGTGCAGCACCGGGCTGTGCAGGGCGGCTACACGCCAGCTCTGCGGCTCATCTGCGAGACGCGGCTTGGCCGTTGTTTTGTCAAAATCGGCTCAACCCCGCTCGTCAATAGTTTTGTCCACCGCGAATTGAGCGTGTATCAGCGGCTACGAGGGCCGTTTATGCCCTCGCTGCTGGCCTACGACGATAACCCCGAATCGCCCATACTGATCACCGAGGAGTTCTCGATGGGGACGTGGCCGCCACCGTGGGATACACATCAGGTGGTGATGGCGCTTGAGCAGATCGAGGTGATGCACGCGACGCCTGCCCCGCAGCTTGAGCCGTTCGCTACCGTGCATCCGCAGCGCGAGTTGGGCTGGCAGAGCGTCGCCGACGACCCCGCACCGTTCCTGGCGCTCGGCCTAGCCGATGGCAATTGGCTGGACGCTGCGCTGCCCGAACTGCTCGACTATGAGCGGCGCTGCCGCACCGATGGCACGAGTCTGTGCCACTGGGATCTGCGCAGTGACAATATGTGCTTCATCGACAATCGGGCTGTGATTGTGGATTGGAACCTGGCCTGTCTGTCGAACCCCAAGCTTGATCTGGCGTTCTGGTTGCCGAGCCTGGCCTACGAGGGTGGCCCATCGCCCGAGCAGTTGCTGCCGGATGCGCCGGAGGAGGCCGCGTGGGTGTCGGGTTTCTTCGCGGCCCGCGCGGGGCTGCCGCCCGTGCCGAACGGCCCGCGTGTGCGCTTGGTGCAGCGCCAACAGCTTGAGACGGCGCTTCCATGGGTGGCCCGCGCCCTCGATCTGCCGCTGCCGTAGCGTTTCTTCACTTGTCACACGATCGTGGTGATGCCTGTGCTGAGCCACGATCGTTCTTTTTCTTCTATTGTGAATATTTACCTTGAAAGGTCATATGTTCACATAATGGTGATGTTATTGTTCGCTAGGGTGAGGCGGAGTGCAATGGACAAGGTAGAGCGGAACCAAACGCTCAAGGCTGGATGAGACGGGGAGATTCTTCACTTCGTGCTATGCACTCCGTTCAGAATGACTCTATTTGGGACTGACTGCTGAATGGGCAAGCTAGTGCAGTTTCTGCCCCTTTTACTCAGAAGTTGACGTGTGAATGGACAAGGTAGAGCGGAACCCAAACGCTCAAAGCAGGATGAGACGGGGAGATTCTTCACTTCGTGCTGCGCACTCCGTTCAGAATGACTC
>ERZ777003.3213-NODE-3213-length-16450-cov-9.043916_pt1 | contig 16450 bp, 23 predicted proteins | sample MGYA00374956_ERZ777003 | MGnify/ENA primary metagenome ERZ777003 (study PRJEB29302, sample SAMN06268252) | bioreactor metagenome | isolation source: Joint BioEnergy Institute, California, USA | place: USA:Joint BioEnergy Institute, California, USA | collected... | reverse complement strand
CCACGGCGTACCGGTGGCTGTGGTGGATCAGCTCGATGCCCGGCCCGGCCCGACCCTCGGCCCACCGCACCCCGGCCGGCGCCCGGAACAGCCTGATCCCGGACTGGTCGTCTCGCGCGCTAGACCGCCACGTCGCGGGAAGCGGGCCGAGCTCGTCGACCAGAGCGGCGTAGGAGGCGGCGCCGTCTGGCTTGTACAGGTCCAGATCCAGCCCTACCACCTGCGGCGGCAGCCTGAGCGCCACGTTGCCGCCCGGGAATCGGCGCACCCATGCCCGCACCTCGACCAGGGTCGGATCGACACCATGCCGGCCGGTGAACCCGTCCGGCGGGGGCGTCTTGCGCCCGTACGGCAACGGAAGCACCCCGACCCATCCAGCGGCCAGGTACAGCGGCGCCGCGGCGCCGTAACCCAGGCGGCGAACGGTGCTACGAGCCATGCGGGCCTCCCACATGCAGGAACGCGGGGTTGGTGGGGTCGAGGTCGGCGCCGGTGATGGCTTCGACGACGGCGGCGATGAGGTCGCGGGCGGCGGGTGGGGTGACGGCGTTGCCGAGCTGCCGTACGCGCTCGCGTTTGTTGCCGAGCACCACGTAGCTGGGTGGAAAGGCCATGGCGGCTTGGATCTCGTGGGGCTCGAGCATGCGGAAGGTGCAGTCCTCCACCGCGACCTTGGGGCCGACCAGGGCGTTGCGGTCGACGGTGGTCACCGTGCCCATCGGTTCACCCACCGGGCGGGCCGCGCTGTTGCCGTAGTAGGGCACCAGCAGGTGGTCCCAGCGGATCAGTGATGGTCGTGGGCCGTCAGCATCACGCCACCACCCGCCCGTCGGTGAGGCCGAAGCTGCGGGGCAGGATCTTGGCTTGGATGCAATCCAGCGCTTCCCGCGTGCCGGCTTCGTCGCCGGCGTGGGGGTTGGCGATTTCGAGTAGCAGGTCGGCGTGACACGGGACGTCGAGCGGGCACCAGCAGGCCAGGTTTCGGCCGGCCAGATGGCGGCGCACCTCGGCGCGAAACGGTTCTCCCAGCTCGTTGATGAGCTGCGCGTACAGCGCGAGCGCGGTGGCTCGGTCGCGGAACCCGGGCTGGATCGGGAACGGGTTGCCCCACCGACCGGGCCGAGCGACGACCACGGTGTTGGCTGGCAGACGCCACCCCTTGACCCGGCGCAGCTGTATCCGCCGCGGCGTTGTGGCATGACTGTGGGTCTGAGGGCACGCACCCTGAGCGGCCGCCGCTGGGATAAGCACGGACTGCCTGGATCGGCAGACCGCGGACGCATCGGCAAGAATGGATGTTGCCGGACGGGTCGTCCATGTCGGCACTGGGGCGGCGAGTCGCATGGTGCTTGGCTTGGCAGTCACCGATGCCTCCCTGGAACGTCGAGGCTCCAGTCGTCGTCGTTGTCGGGGTCGTCCCAGCCGGTTTCGTCGTCGAGGTCCAGGTCCTGGTCCTGGGTGTCGAGTTCGGCGGCGTCTTCGACGGCCCAGGCGGCCAGTTGGGCAAGCCGGCGTTGGCAGGTTGGGGTGTGGCCTTGCTCGTCGTCGCCGCGGGCCGCGTCGGGGCCGGTGTCGCGGATGCGCTGCCTGCAGGTTGGGCAGTGCCACCACACGACCTGTTCGTCCCATGGCCGGACGGGGCCGGCGGCGAGGGTGAACGCGGCGGTGGCGCGTTCCCATGGTTGGGCGGTGGGTTCCAGCCCGGCGGCGGTGGCGATTTCCAGCCAGTCGTAGCCGGCGGCGCGGGCCCGGATGGCGTGCTCACGGGCCAGCCGGTGCGCGACCCGTTGGACCTGTAGGGCCGCCGCCAGACCGGCCAGCGGCGCCGGCATCCGCAGCGAACAGGTCGCTGCCTCGTACACGGGTTGCTCGATGACCGCGCCCGGCTGGTCGGTGAGCAGTCGTACCAGCAGCGCCTCCACCTCACGCCGCACGATCCGGTCCGGGTCGGTCACGCCGGTCGTCATTGGGCAGCCTCCCGGGTGTCGATCCAGGTGCTGGCGTAGACGGCCAGTTCGCCGGGGCTGACGGGGAAGGAGGTGCTGCGCCAGACGGCGCCGTGTTCGTCGCACCAGGCCTGAGCTTGGGCGAGCCCGTCCGCGGTCAGCGGCCAGGTGTGCAGCTCGGTGAATCCGCCTTGCCACACCGCCCACACGACCGCCTCCTTGGGTCGGCCGGTGGTTAGGTCGCGGCGCAGGAAGAGCTCGTGTTGGTGGGCCCAGGCCGGCACGGCGGCGTGGTCGGGCAGTGTTTCGCAGTCGCGCACGTACCGGTTGCGGTCGGGGTCCCAGCGTGACGCCATGAGCAACTCCTCACTGTTTCGCTGATCGATTTGTTGGGTGGGTGCTTGGGGTTAGGTGGTGGCGACGAACGCGCCGAGGGCGACCATCAGCTCGGTGGCCATACGTCGATCCAGTGCCACGGCGGCCGATCGGTGGTCGGTGTGGTTGGTGATGTGCAGGGCGGCGATCGGTCCGCGGTCGTGCTGGAGCCGGACTCGGCCGTTCCTGTAACCGGCCGAGTCGAGGACGGCGATCTCGTCCAAGGGCGGTCGGGCGGGGCCGGCGGCGAACGCGCCGAGGGCGGCCATGAGCCACACGCCGCTTTGGTGGTCCAGCCACACCGAAGCCGAGCACCGCTCGGTGTGGTTGGTGATGTGCAGCGCGGCGATGTTGTCGTCGGGGTGGGCTTTGCCGAACCGGATCTGGCCGGTGCCGATGCGTCCGGTCTGGTCCATCACGGTGAGCTCATGCATCGCCGTCACCCCACTGCCCAGGGCTTTTCGGCTGGGTGGTGGCGAGTTCGGCCAGCTGCTCCGGTGGCACGGCGATGAAGACGATCAGCCGGTGGGCCTGGTCGACCAGCTCGTTCCAGGTGAGTGGCTGGTTGTCCCAGCAGAGGAACTCGTGGTTGTGCACGAACCAGTGCCGCTGGGCGTCGCTGGTGCGGTCGGTGCGTAGGGACCAGTCGTCGCGTTCGGCGAGCAGGGTGTCTCCGTTGTCGCGGATGATGCGTACGACCGCGCCGTCGGGTGGCTCGGTCGGTGTCGGCTGCCCGTGTTCCCACCACAGGTTCACCGTCTACTCCTTTCAGGTGTGTCCAATGCGGACGGATGATCGGTTAGGCGCCGAGTGGGGCGCCGCGGTCGGCCATGAACGGCACCGGGTCGATGGCGGTGCCGTCTTCGTCGCCGACGCGGATCTCGAAGTGCAGGTGCGGGGCGGAGGAGTTGCCGGAGGAGCCGACCAGGCCGATGACGTCACCGGCGGCCACCGGCTGTCCCACCGCCACGTCGGGGTGGCGGAGCATGTGGCAGTAGCGGCTGTACACGTCGCCGTCGTGGCGGATGTCGACGTACCAGCCGCATCCGCCGATCTGTGGTGACCCGTCCTGGTCGCAGCCGTGGGACTCGGGTACCACGTTGCACCGCACCCGGACGACGACCCCGGCCGAGGCGGCCCGGATCGGTGTCTCGCGGGCGGCTCCGATGTCAACGCCGAGGTGGTCGGGTCGCTGTGGGGTGCGGAACCCGCCCCAGATCGGCGCGTCAACCGGCCTGATCCAGCCCTGCGGGCTCACCCCCAGTACCTGCTGTGGTGCGGGGGCGGCCTGCATCGGCGGGGTTTGCTCGGCCGGGGCCGCCTCAACCGGTCCGGGCGTGGGGCCGCCGAAGAACGCGTAGTACCCGGCCGCCAGCACGCCGGCGAGCACGATCAGCGCGCTCCCCTCGGGCCGCTGCTTGCCGTTCTTCCCCACGACTTCCCTCCTTTGTGGACAGTGCTGGCGGTTGGTGGGTAGGCGAGGCCGTGGCGCACGCGCCACGCGTGCGCCCGGTCAGCGGATGTCGGATAGGTGTTCGGGTCAGCCGCCATGCAGCAGCCGGCCCAGCACGGGGGCTAGGTCAAGGCGACGAGTACCCCAGCGACGGTTGCCGCCACGAGCAGCAGCAGGCAGCCCAGCAGCACCAGCGCGAGCCGGGCCCGGCTGTGGTCGGGCCGCCGGTACGGGCGGCGACGCCCGGCAGCCCGGGCGAGCATCTCGGCCTTGCTGGGCCGACCGGTGACGGTCGCCGGCCGACGCGACGAGGTGACGGTCGGCATGCCGCTCACCTCCCCACCGTCGATCCGAGTCGGGTGGTGCGCGCGGCCCACACGTCCTCGGCCAGGACACTGATGCGCAGCCGACCGGCGGCGACATCGGCCGCGTATACGCCCACCAGCCGGTCGAAGTCGGCCAGCGCTGTGGCCCGGTCGGTCGGTTCGGTGGCGACCGAGCCGTGCTCGCCGATGCCGTCAAGGACAACCCGAAACAGGCCGCTGGTGCTGTGCGGCTCGCCGGGGCGCAGCCGCTGGGTGCTCTCATCCGTCACGGTCAAGCTCTCCTTCAATCCACAGATCTGCGAGTAGTTGTGTTCCGCTTCGTTTAGCCGCGAGCGTGGGCGCTGCGGCCGCTGACCAGGCCGGCCAGGGCCAGCAGGGCGACCATCGCGGTCGGCGCGGCGATCAGGACCGGCAGCGGCCGGTCCAACCAGGCCAGGACCGCAAAGATGTAGGCCCACCAGGCGACCGCGGCCAGCACCGCCACCCCGAGCAGCAGCACGGCCACGGAGCGCCAGCGGCGCCACAGGCACACCGACTGCTCGATCGCCCAGAACTGCACGACCGCCGGCACCACGGGAGCCAGCACGGCCGGGCCCGTGGGCTGATAGTCGTGGTTGACCGCGACCACCACGGGCAGCAGCCCGACAGCCAGGACCAGCCCGTAGCGCTTCATCGAACGACCTGCCACGTCCGTTTGGCGGTCAGCGCGAGCCGGGCCCGGGCGGTGTAGGTCAGCCCGGCCGCGCGCAGCGCGTCGGCGGGAACGCCGGTGCTCCAGTCCGGGGCTGTACCGGTCATCGGCAGCGGGGTACGCCGCAGCGCGACCTGATGCAGCTCGCTGCCCAGCAGGTCCCACCACGGCAGCTCGACCCCGTCGGCGGGCACCACCTCGACCGACACGACCGCGCCGCGGGCGGCGGCCAGCTCGCGCACGGTGCGGGTGTAGGCGGCCAGGTAGCGTTCCCGGTCGAGGTCCATCAGCCGGTCGATCACCTCGACCAGCTCCCCCGACCGGCCTGTGAGCTCGCGAGCCGTAGCGAGCCGGGTCGCCTCGGCTATGCCTTCCCGGTACAGGTCCAGCAACCCCAGCTGGGCGAACACCGCATCCACGTCCAGTTGCACCTGCAGTGGCTCGGTGCGCCACCGCAGCAGTTGGCCCTGCGCGGTGCCCTCCACGAGCTGCCGCACGCATGCGGCCTGCCACGAGTCGGGTCGGCCGGCCAACAGCGCGGCCACATCACCGACGTTTGCCGCCACGATGGTCACGACCTGCGCCAGCAGACCGGCGAAGTCCAGTGGCAGCCTGGCGTCGAACAGCTCCACCGTCCGGGTCTGCCTGGCCGCTGCGGTCAGCGCCGCTGCGGCCCACTCCCGGGGACGCAGGTCGATCGTCACCGCTTCCTGGCCCACGACAGACGGCTCCTTCCTATCGGCAGTGCAGCTACCAGGGCGGGCTTGTGGGTCCCGGCGCCGCGCCGGGCGGGATGGACGGCGCCGGGACTCCACCGGGGGAAGTGGATGGGTCCGGGCTGGTGTCAGCGACGAGCCGAAACCTTGGCCCTGTCGGCCACACCACGGCTGCGCAGCAGGGCCTTGCGGATGTCGTAGACGAACGCGAAGACCACCAGCAGCGTCAGGCCGGTGTAGAAGGCGACCTCGAGCAGGCTGCCGTGGCCGGCCAGCAGGTTGCGCCACGCGACCACCGCGATCCATCCCGTCAGCAGCCCGAAGCCGGCCGCGAGCAGGTACCAGATGGCGTTCTTCTTCATAAATGTGCTTCCTTCCGTGCGAGCAGGTCCCCGATTGGCCGGCAGGACCATGAGGTCAAGGGGTGGCCGGGTTTCGCCGGTGACTGCCAGGCCCGATCCCGGCCGCCTGGCCGGATCGGTCCCGGGCACAGGTGCCGGGCTGGTGTCCTGCGGGGTGAGGTGGACTGGATTTCGGTTCGGTCCTTACCGCCGGCGCTGGCGGCAGGCGGTTGGGTTTAGTCGCTGTCGCGGGCGACCCCGGCCAGGCGGGCGATCCGGCCGGCGGCCTCCCGGCCGATGCCCAACTCACGGGCCAGCTCGCGTACGCTCACCCGGCCGTCCAGGTTCCGGCGGGCCAGTTCCTGGGCCTTGGCGATGCGTTCGTCGTCGCTGCTCTTGCGGTAGTGGCCGGTCGGCTTGCGTGTCACACGCGCCTGGACCTGGCCGCCAGGCTGCTGGCGGGCTGGGGCGGCGCGGTGCTCGCTGCCCGGGTTGTGCCCGTTCACCGAACCCGACGCCGCTGGCGCGGCCGCCTGGTCGCCAGAGTCGGGGCGGTGCGCGGTCGCCGTGAGTTCGCTGGCCGCGCCCGAGCCACTGATCGCGCCGGCTGCAGCCTTGGGCAGGGCCGGCCGGCCGTCCGGTTGGTTCAGGTAGGGCGCGTTGATCGTGTTCGCCAGCGCAACCGCAATCACATCGAAACGGATCAGGTCACGGACCATGTCGGCCATGCCCTTGGCATCCATGATCGCGATCATGAATGCGGCCGACTCTTTGCCGTGGATCTCAGTGAGGATCTTGCGCAGCCAGGGCTTGATGACCGGGCGCAGCCGCACGACCTCCAGCGACCCGTACAGGCCAAGCTCGGGGTACTGCTGAGCGATCTGCCGGGCTTCCGCCGTCGCGAACGGGTGCCGCAGCCAACGCCACAGCCCATAAGCCGGAGGTGTCTCGGGCAGCCGCCCATCGGCGCGCAGCTGATCGCGGCGACGGGCGCCGGAGCGGATGACCCACGTCGCGTAGCCCAACGCGGACGCGCCCGCGAAAAACCCAGCCTGAAGCGGATTGTCGGGGTGCCCGAACCAGTTCAGCGCCGTCATACCGAGGGCGACCGCGGTCGACAGCGTACGCGCCGCGTACGCCTGCTCACCCAGCCGGCGGCGCTGGTCGGCGATCTGCATCAGGTACACACCGGCGAGCTCGCCGAGCAGGATGACCGGGACTGCGAAGTACAACGGCCAGCCCAGCCAATGCACCGCCGCCAGGCTCGACCCGATCGCCGCCGTCGCCAGCACCCCGCAGTAGAACAGGGTCCCGATCCACGGGCTGGTGTGCAGGCTGGGCAGCTTCATTCGGGCCCGCGTGCTGACACCGCCGGTCCGCGTCGTGCCGGCCACAGGGGACACGGTCTCGGTCGTCGTCACGATGTCGTCTCCTTGCCTTAGCGCATCGCCTTCGTCGCGGCTTCGGTGCGGGCCTTCTCCGTGGCGACCCAGGCGTCCCACGCCTCGATCACGGCGGTGGCCAGGGCCTGCCGGTCGGGGCGAGGCAGATCGGCCTTCCACGCCTCGAACAGGGCCAGCGCGCCGGCGATCTCGGCCTGCCGCACGGTGCTGTCCACCCAGCGGATCTGCTGCAGGCAGGTGCCCAGCCGCCACGCCACCAGCTCGGCCTCCTCGGCCCGCCGCTGCGGTGTGAACGGCTCGGTCACCGGACGCTTCTCGGCGGCCGCGTTCGCCGCCACGTGTTGGCGCAACACCGCCCGGGCCTGCGCGTACCGGCCCGCCCGGTCCCGCTTCGGCCGACCCGACGCGGGTGCCGGGCCCACCAGCGGCTCATCCGGCGGCCAGCACCACGCCTCGTACAAGGCCAGGCACTCCTGCGGCCGATGCGACGCGTGCACCGCGGCGCCCGGGTCGGACGGCATCACCCAGGCACACACGTGCGCCACCAGCGAGGCCGCCTGCTCACCGGCCGCCCGCACAAGCTGCCGCGCCAACAGCACCTGCCGAAGCGACGGGCGCAGATCGTCGCGACCGGTCACGCATCGGCAAAACCGCGCCCGCGGCTGCACCCACGCCCCGGCCAGCGCCGCCACCATCAGCCGCAGCGACGCCTCCCGATGCTCGGCGGCCACCTCGTCGTACGCCCACCGGGCCGCCGCCGCGACCGCATCCTGCTCCGGGTCGACAGCCACGCCCAGCTCACGCAACGCCTGCGCGGGTACCGGCAGCACATCCCCCGGCCGCGCCGCCTGCGTGGCTTTCTCGTCGGGCTCCACGGTGACAGTCATCAAAACTCCCTTGGCTGATGTGTCGCCGGGCCGGCGTCGGCCACGGCCACGAACGAAACTCACTTGCCGATGCGGTGATCGGGGAACTACGCCGGGCTGTAGGCCACGTCGCCATCGGCGGCACCGTTGGTCTCGGCTGCCGCCTGGTCGGCCTCGGCCTGCGCTTTCAAGGCCAATACAGCCATCAGCATGAGTCCATCAATGCCGACCGGCACCAGAGCCGCCACCAGATGGCTCTCGTCGAACCGGATCATCAGGTCGTGCATGTGCTGGAAACTCACCACAGCCGGAGCTGCGATAACTGCGACCATGGCAACCCACCGGGCAAACCAGTACCGCCTGGGCCAGTGCACGCGGTGCCAGATCTCAAACCCGACGATCACCAGCAGTGGAACGACCGCCGCGAAACCCAGCTTCCAGCTCGATGGCTCCCAGTCCGGTGGGGCATCGGGCGGCGCCATCGCAACACTGGCCACGTTGCCGCCAATCGACAACGCTCCCGCGAACAGCGCACCGCCGTACGCCCACGCCCGGCCCGGATGCTTCATCCGAGACGCCATCCCAACCCCTCCGCTCCGAACAACCACACCTCGCATGTCTGATGTGGACAAAACCGGTACGCCTGGGCGAGGTGACAGGGGACCTTGCGTCGACGTTGGCCCCGACAAACCCGCAGCCTCGCCCTGGTCGTCACCGCCACCGGTCATCCAGTCCGCCGGCGACTCCCGCCGCAGATCACGCAAGAACCGGTCGATCTCGGCCGCCTCATCCGGCGCAAGCTCGGACTTCGCCCCCATCACCACCGTCCAAGAATGGGAATAAAACGATCAAGAGGCGTACGGGTGACCCGTGTGGTCAGACCACAAGCGATCAGCCAGACACCGTCACCGGCGGTCGCGACCGGCGCAGCCGGCGACGCTCCTTCTCTGACGAGCCACCCCAGATGCCGTAGCGCTCATCATGCGTCAAGGCGTACTCCAAGCACTCCGCCTTGACCTCGCACCGCGCACAGATCCGCTTCGCCTCACGCGTCGAGCCGCCCTTCTCCGGGAAGAACGCCTCCGGATCCGTCTGAGCACACAACGCCCGATCCACCCACGCCAGCTCCGGACCCAGCACCACCAGCGCACCCGTCACCGCGACCGCCCCACGCCCAGGTCCTGGCCAACCAGCGCACGCAGCTCAGCCACCGCGCCGGCCGGCAGATCCCGCACCGAGACACCCAGCTCAGCCGCGACCGCCAACCGATCCGCCAGCTCACCGTCCCGACCACCCAACCGGAAGCCATCCACCCCCGCCGGAAGCTGACGCTGAGCAGCAATCCGACGAGCCAGATCATGCGGATCCCGCGACGGCCGCGACTCCTCCGCCACCATCGCCAACACCCGCTCCACACAAGCCCTATGCGCCACCCGGCCCGAGCGATCCGCCTCCGTGGTCGCCTTACCGCAGAAGCCGCACGGCCCCGCCGGCCGCACCCCACGGTCGCCGAACCAGCCCATCACGCCACCACCTTGATTGGTCAATCGTCTAGGTCCCCCTAGACGGTGAGCGGTGAGCTAACTGTAAAGGGGGGCCTAGACGCCTGTCAAGAGGGACCTAGACAGTGGCGTACTCTGTCGTCCATGAGCGCATCACCAACAGATGGAGACCCACCGAGCGCCCGTTCCGGGCTGTCTCCGCCCTTCGGTCCGGAGCGGGCGCTTGGAGAACTCGCCGACGCGTTCGATCGGGCAGTTCAGGCGATTGGTCACCATGCCGATTCGCAGCAGGCCTTTGAGGCCGCTACGCGACTGACAGAGCTTCTGCGCAAGGCCGTCGAGGAGGCAGCCGAGCTGCGTGCCCGGGCAGCGGTCCGCATCTGGGAAGAGAAGAAGATCTCTCTCGCAGGGCTAGCAGAGCGTATCGGCGTATCAAAAGCGCGGGCAGGGCAGCTTGTGCAGAGCGCGCGGCGAGCGCAGCAGAGTCGGACAAACAAGGCGAAAGGAAGATCGGATGAGTGAGCCGATGACGGTCTGGGTAGAAGTCTGGCCTCTTGCGGCGGATCAGGTGGGACTGTGGCTTGTGAGTGGGGAAGATGCGCTGCGCAGCACTCTCCCGGTGGCCGCTGACAGTGAGCCTCACGCCGAAGTCGAAGGGCTCCTCTCACAACATGCACTGCGGGATGACGCAGTGCTGGTGCACTCCACGTCATGGCGACCGGACGGGCCGCGCGTCGTCCTGACGTATGTCGCGGTGATCCAGGCTGGTGGATTGGACGCTCTGGTTCGAGATCGTTGGCCTACCGCACTTCCGGTCAGCGCGGACCTGGCTGCTGCAGTGGGTCGTCCACCAGGTCATGATCCTACTGAGCCTCCAGTGCCGCGCTATGTCGATGTGCTGTTCCACGCTGTCCGCCACCTGCGCTTCCTGCTCGACACAGACTCCAGGCACCGGGCCGTGTTTGATGTGCACTGGAGGCGGTACCTCGATGTGTTGCGTCCGGCGCTTGCAGGAATGTATGACCCTCAACACGTCGAGGATGTTGTCCACAGTCAATGAAGGCTCTGAACAACAAGCGGCACGCAAGGAGGGCCGAAGCGCAGATCAGGTCTGGGACAACGCCGCTGTGCTTCAGCTCTCCTTGCGGTCACACTCGCGTCGGAAGACGACACGTTCTTCGACGGGACTGCGGTGTCCGCGGCTCGAGGCGCGCATGATACGCATCTCGCCGAGCAAGTCGGGCGAGAACAGCAGCCGTACTATCTCCCGTTTCGTGGACATCGGAGCCTCGGCCCACCACTTCGCGACCGAGACGCGCTTGGGCCTGGTGAGTAGGCCGTGTAGGGCCGAGGGGCGAGTGAGCTCGTCGCGGCGCTGTTCGGCCTCCTTCAGCCGGGCGAGGATGCCCTGCTCGGCGCGACCAGCCAGCGCGGGGGTGATGCCACCCCGAGCCAGCTCGGCGGCCAGCTCGTCCAGCTCGCGTTGAATAGCGAGTACCTCGGCGCGGGCCTGCTCGGCGGCTTCTGGATCGACCGGTTCGGCGGTCAGTCGATTCACATTCTCATCGGCCGATAGGTACGCAACAATGACCTGCTCGGCGTACCGGTTCAGATCGTCATAGGGCAGTCGCACACAGTTCCGTCCGTGGCAGACGTATTGCAGCTCACCGTTTCGGTTGTGATAGGTCCGCACCGCCATCGAGTGGCCACAGACGTCGCACCGAGCCAAGCCCGACAGCAGGTGCACTCCACGACCAGGTCGGGTGGTAGTACGGGTCGGGTCGGTTAGCCGAGCCCGGACAGCCAGCCACAAGGATCTATCGACGATCGGGGGCCAGATTGCACGTGTGATCGTGGCAGCTGGCGTCTCTAGCACTCGACCGTTACGGGCCGGATCATGGACACGCTCGCCGATGTACAGGCGTCGCAGCACCATCGTGCGGATGTGCTGAGCTGTCCACGGCTTGCCCGACCGCTTCATAATGCCGCGTCGTGCCAGGTCGATCTCGATCGATCGAAGCGAATGACCGGCGTTGATTCGCTGGTAAATCTCCCGCACTACAGCGGCCTCGGCCGGTTCGATCTCCTGGCCGACGAGTTTCCCCGTGGCTGGGTCGTAGACACGCCGGTAACCATAGGGAACAACACCGTTGGGCCGACCGGCGGAGGCGTTGGCGGCGGCAGCCCGGGCTACGCGTTTGGACACCTTTGCACTTTCCCACTCGGCGTCGACGCCATCTTCCTGGAGGGAGCGCCGGTCGCGAGGGTTGGCTGGGTCGTACAACTTGCCGTCGCTGGTCACATAGATCAACACGCCCCGCTCTTCGCACAGCTCGATCAGTCGAACCCACTCGGATAGGCGACGGGAACCACGCGACGACTCCCACAGGATCAACACGGAGGCACCGAACCGACCCGACTCCAGATCGGCAACGAGGCGGGCGTAGTCCTCACGCACACGGCGGGCGTATCGCGATGCCGAGCCGACATCGCGATAGGGCCTGCCCAAGGTCCAGCCGTACCGGCTGGCTGCACGTTCGTTGTCCTGATGCTGCTCTTCAGGCGACCGCTCTCGACCCGAAGCGTCGACAGACACGCGCAGGTATTCGCGGGCGATAGTCGCCGTAGCGGTAGGAGCCATGGTCGGACACCCTACCAAATAGCGGCATCTCCGTAACTGCCGATGCCTGTGCCGCCGCCACCACACGCTGCGCCACCTCCCCGGCGTCCAGGTCACCGACCACCCCACCGACCACGGCCGCGTCACCACCTGGACCCTCCCCGACGGGCGCACCCACCACGTCACCCGCGACAAGGACATCATCCTGGCCATCGACACCGACTAAACTACGACGACACCGACCAAACCGATACGACATCCACCAAGCCGAAACGACTTGGAGTAAGCCACCTCAGCACCGAATGAACCGAGCGGACCGAGCGAGTCGAGCAAGCCCGGTGATCGCCGAGCCGGTCGACGCGGCGCCGAGTAAGCGGGGCTGCGCCGAGTAAGCGGGGGTGCGCCGAGTAAGCCGAGGCGCACCGAGTAAGCCGAGACGGCCGAGCTAGGGGTGAACGCGGCGACTTGGACCAGCGGGACTTTGGCGTCCCGGCCCGCCCGGACCAGGGCGAGGGACGCCGCGCCGCGAGCCACGTGATCAGCGCCGATGACGCGACCGATGCTGACCAGGCGACTAGCGCCGATGACGCGACCGACGCTGACCAGGCGACTAGCGCCGATGACGCGACCGATGCCGACCAGGCGACCAGCGCCGACCAGGCGACCAGCGGCGAGGAGCGTCCGCCCGGCAGGCGGTTCCATGACCAGACGGCTCCCCGGGCCGTCCCCGTGGCGGCGGGAGCCGACCCCGGTGGTCACCGCCCCGGTCGGTCGGCTACCGTCCTGCCCGTGACCGCAACCACGCCGAACCCCGCGACCGATACGCCGAAGCGCGGGTTGATCACCGCCGCCATCGTGCTGGGTGCGCACGCCCTGGTCATCCTGGCGGGCTTCCTGGTCGCCCAGATCCTCAGCTCGACCGAGGGCGGGGGGATGCGCGACCTGGCCGGTGCGATCCTCACGGTCTTCGGCGGCGAAATCGTGGTCACGCTGGGCTGCGTGATCATCAGCGCGGTGGTGTACCGGCGGGGTCAGCAGTACACGGGCCTCGGCCTGATGGCCGGATGGCTCGTCGGGTTCATCATTGTGATGGCGCTGCTGTTCACGTGAGACGACTGTTCACGTGAGACGACGAGACGGCTGGCGAGATGACGGTACGGCTGGCGGCAGAGGAGTGGCGACGCCGGCGCGCCGACCATGAGGCGCGCGTCGATCGGCTCGTGGCCGACCACCTGGAGCGCCGCCGCAACCGGGTCAAGCATCCCGTCGTCGACTTCCTCTTCACCTACTACACCAACCGGCCCGGGCGCCTGCGCCGCTGGCATCCGGGAGCCGGGGTGATCCTCGCCGATGCCGAGCCGCCCGGCCCCGAGTACGTCGCCGTTCCCGGCGGCGCCATGCTCGACCACGTCCCCCTGCTCGAGCGTCGGCGGCACACCATCGAGCGCATCCGCGCGCTGCTGGTCGCCACCGCGAGCCGACCCGGGCGGTTCGGGTGTTTCGGCCTGCACGAGTGGGCGATGGTGTACCGGCAGCCGCCCGAGCAGATCCGACACCAGGGCTGGCCGCTGCGTACCGATCCCGTGCCGGTGGTCGAGGCCAACCCGCTGCGCTGCACTCACTTCGATGCATTCCGGTTCTTCACCGAGCCGGCCCGGCCCCGTAACGAGGTGTGGCTGACCCGGGCCGACCAGGTCGCCTACGAACAGCCGGGATGCCTGCACGCCAACATGGACCTGTATCGCTGGGCGTACGAGCTGTCGCCCCTGGTGCCCAGCGAGCTGGTCGCCGACTGCTTCGAGCTGGCGTATGACATCCGGGCCGTCGACATGCAGGCGAGCCCGTACGACCTGTCCGCCCTCGGCTACGAGCCCATCCCGGTGGAGACCGCGGCCGGCCGGGCCGAGTTCGCCCGCCGGCAGCGCGAGTTCGCCGACCGGGCCGCGCCGCTACGGGCTCGCCTCATCGCCGAATGTGACCGGCTCCTCCAGCTGGCCGCGGCGGACGATTCCCGGACACCGGCCGACGTGGGAGCCCCGGCATGACCGAGCACACCGACCCGTACGGCGCCGACCAAGCCGACGCCGACCCGTACGACCTGCAGCGGTTCGTGACCGCTCAGGAGGGCGTCTACGCCAGCGCCCTCGCCGAGTTGCGGCGCGGCCTGAAGACCGGTCACTGGATGTGGTTCATCTTTCCGCAGATCGCCGGGCTCGGGGTGAGCCCGATGTCACAGCGGTACGCCATCCGGTCGCTGGACGAGGCACGGGCCTACCTCGCCCATCCGGTGCTCGGCCCGCGGCTGCGCGAGTGCGCGCAGGCGGTGGCCGACGTCCAAGGGAGGACGGCTGAGCAGATCCTGGGGCCGATCGACGCCATGAAGCTGCGTTCGTCGATGACCCTGTTTCATCGGGCCGACCCGGCCGACCCGGTCTTCGCCGCCGTACTGCGGAAGTACTTCGACGGGGTGCCCGACGAGGCCACCGACCGCCGCCTGTAGCCGGAAACCACGACGCCGCCCCGGGGGTCACGCCGGTAGATTCACCGCGTGGCTCGACACGCGGTGATCGTCCCCGGCCGGACCCTCGGCCCGCACCAGCCGCTGCTGTTCTACGCCGCGGCGGCGGCCCGGGCTCGCGGGGCGACGGTCGAGGTCGTCGACTGGCAACCACCGCCGCCCACCGACCCCGTCATGGCGACCTCGGCCGCCCGCCGGTACTGGGTGCTGGACCAGGTCAGGCCCGTCCTCGACCAGACGCCCGCCGCCCCGCTGGTGGTCGGAAAGTCGCTCGCCACCTACGCCGCCGCGCTGGCGGCCGAGCGCCACTTGCCCGCCGTCTGGTACACACCGCTCCTTCTGGACGACCTGGTCGTGGCCGCCCTGCGGGCCGCCACCGCGCCGTTCCTGCTCATCGGTGGGACCGCCGACACCGGCGCGTGGGACGGCGGGCTGGCCCGGTCGTTGACGCCGTACGTCTGCGAGATCCCGGAGGCCGACCACCTGCTCATGGTGCCGGCCGGGCTGTCCGCCTCGACCGCGGTGCTGGGCGAGGTGACCGCCGCCGTGCAGCGGTTCCTCGACGAGGTGGTCTGGCCGGCCTGACGGGCCGTCGGGATCACCGACGGAGCCCTGGCGCGGGGCGCGTGGCTGGCCGGGCCTAGATTGGCCGTGTGCGTATCGCTCGTTTTGCCCACACCAAGGGGATGTCGTTCGGTGTCGTCGAGGGCTCGTCGGACGACATCGCCGGCCTGACCGTCGCGGAGATCGAAGGACACCCCTTCGGCACGATCACGTTCACCGGGCAGCGCTGGGCGTTGGCCGACGTGCGGCTGCTCTCGCCGATCCTGCCGAGCAAGGTGATCGGCATCGGGCGCAACTACGCCGACCACGCCGCCGAGCTCGGCAACGACGTGCCGTCGGAACCGCTGATGTTCCTCAAGCCGTCCTCGTCGATCATTGGCCCGCGCGACCCCATCCGCCGGCCGCCCCAGTCGAAGCAGGTCGAGCACGAGGCCGAGCTGGCGGTGGTGATCGGGGCGAGAGGGGCTCGCCGGATAGATCGGGCAAACGCCCTCAAGGCCGTCTTCGGGTACACGGTGGCCAACGACGTCGCCGCGCGGGACCTGCAGCGCCGAGATGTCCAGTTCACCCGGGCCAAGGGCTTCGACTCGTTCTGTCCGTTGGGTCCGTGGATCGAGACCGAGCTGGACCCGAGCGACCTGGAGGTCCGGTGCGAGGTGAACGGGGAGGTCCGTCAGCTCGGCCGCACCCGGGACATGGTCTTCGACGTGGCGACGCTCGTGTCGTATGTGTCACATGTGATGACCCTGTTGCCGGGCGACGTGATCCTCACGGGCACGCCCGCCGGGGTGGGTCCGCTCGTCGCCGGCGACACGTGCGTGGTGCGCGTCGAAGGGATCGGGGAGATCGCCAACCCGGTCATCGACCTGGAGTAGTGGTGTTTGGCGACCTGGAGTAGCGGTGCCGGGGGCCTGGCGTAACGGCGGCCGGCCCGGCCGCCCGGTCGTTTGGCGGCGACGGGGCCGGCGCGCCCCCGTGGCCCGACGGCACCAGGTCGGTGGGGGGAACCAGTTTTGGATCGTGGCGCGAGTGCGGTAAAGTATGGGGCCGATGCCACCGGTCGACGGTGAGGCGTCGATGGGGTATGGGGTAATTGGCAGCCCGGCGGATTCTGGCTCCGCTAGTCTAG
>ERZ777003.3206-NODE-3206-length-16492-cov-8.378293_pt1 | contig 16492 bp, 10 predicted proteins | sample MGYA00374956_ERZ777003 | MGnify/ENA primary metagenome ERZ777003 (study PRJEB29302, sample SAMN06268252) | bioreactor metagenome | isolation source: Joint BioEnergy Institute, California, USA | place: USA:Joint BioEnergy Institute, California, USA | collected... | reverse complement strand
CAGCAGGTCCGTGACGTCGACGGCGCGGACCAGGCCGCTGCGTCCCGCACCGAAGACCAGCGCCCGCCCGTCGACGGTCGCCGCCGCCACGGCGTACGCCGCGCCGCCGTGCCCGTCCAGCACCACGCCGAGCCCACGGCCGGACCGCAGGTCCCAGAGCCGTACCGTGTCGTCCCCGGACGCGGTGAGCGCGACCGGTACGCCGTCCAGCTCGGCGGTGACGACCGTGTGGACCGGGGCCGAGTGGTCCCGCCAGGCGACCACCGACCCACCTTCCACCGCGTCGGCCCGGTACACCGTGGACCCGTCCGCCAGCAGCAGCGTCCACACGTCACCGACCCGCGCCGACGCCAGCGCCCCGGGTCGGCGGCCGACGGACGCCGGCAGGCCGGCCCCGGCCAGCGCGACCCGGCCGACGTGCTCCCCGGTGACCGGGTCCCGGAGGTCGATGCCGTCCGGGGTGACGCGGGCCAGCGTCGGATGGCTCCCCGGCACCAGCAGCGGGGCGGTCCGATGTCCGTCGACGGGCAGCGGCACCTCGTCGCCCGCCGGCCCGGTGACCGCCCGGACCGTCCCGTCGGGAAAGCCGGCGAGCACCACGGGCTCGTCGTCGGCGAGGGTGACGCCGGCCAGCCGGACGGATCCGACGAGGCGTGCGGGGTCGGCGGCCCGGGAGTCGGTGGGGGCAGGGTCGGCAGCCCCGGGGTCGTCCGGTTTCCCGCTGGTCGAGCGCGTGCCGACCGGCCGGAACGGATGCGGCCACTCCCCGTCCCACACCCAGACCGCCCCGGCGGCGTCCCCGCTGACCAGTGTCGGCCGGCCGTCGATGTCCACCACGGTCGTGCCGGTCAACGCCGCCTCGTACGGGTAGTGGAACGCCTCCCCCAGCTGCCGGCCGGTTTCCGGCAGCCAGGCCCGCACCGTCGCGTCGTCGGCGCTCCAGACCACCGGCCGCGTGCCGAGCCGGCCCGCCGCGACGGAGTTGACCTCACCCCGGTGCCCGGCGAACGACGGCCCGAGCGGGACCGCGCCGGCCGCCTCCCAGGCCCGGGCCAGCCGCCCGGCCGCGCCGAGCAGCACCAGCCGGCCCCGCCACCGCGTGAAGCCCAGCGTGCTGACCAGCTCCGGAATCTCGAAGCCGTGCTCACCGACCGGCTCGATCCGCACCCCGGCCCCCGCCGTGCCGGTGCCGGTCAGGCGCCAGAGTGAGATCCGCCCGGTGGCGCCGCCGAGCGCCACCAGGACGTCGTCGTCCCGCTCCGTGGCGGCCAGCGCGGTGACCCGACCGCTGCCCGCCCGCACCACCGCCAGCCGTTGGCCGGTATCGCCCGCCAGCGACCAGACCTGCAGGCGTGGCGCGGCGCCGGCCAGCACCGCGACCGGACGGCCGCCGAGGGTCGCGGTGGCCAACGCGCGGACCTCACCACACCGGCAACGCCACCGGGGGCGACCGGTGGCGAGGTCGCTGACCTGCAGGTGACCGGCCCCGGCGGAGACGATCACGGGCTCGCCGTCGATCCGGACCGCAGCGCAGACGCCGACGTGCGGGCGCTCGTCCGGCACCCCGATGACCCGGCCGTCGCGGAGGTCGAGGACGGCCCGTCTCCCGGCGTAGCTGGTGACCAGCACCCGGGGCCGGCCGCTCCGGTCGTCCGGGTAGCCGGCCAGCCGGGTGACCCAGGCCGGCACCGGCTGGAACGGGCCGGGCCGGCTCGACGGTGGTCGCGGTCGCCGGCCCGCCGGCCCCCAGGTCCACGCCAACTCCCAGGCGACGGCACCGGACGCGGGGTGGCCGCCGGTCATCGCCGGACGACCGTCGTCCGCTCCTGGTCACGGCGGCGACCGCTCCAGGAACCCGACGTATCGAGGGTCATCGCATTGACAGGCATGCCACTTCATGCTAGTCCGGGCCGCCGCCGCGCCGGCCCGGACGAAAGCTCCGGCATCCCCGGCAGGCGGGACATAGCGGGGTCGACAGCCACGCTCCGACCCTCGCCCATCCCCTCGCGACCCAGCCGCCGGCCGACTACACACCCCGGGTATACATCGTGCGTATACATGCCATGTATAGTCGCCCCCATGTCGATCGCACAGACGTTCCTGGGCCTGCTCGAAGGCAGCCCACGGCACGGCTACGAGCTCAAGCGCCTCTACGACGAGCGCTTCGGCCAGAGCCGACCACTGCACTACGGACAGGTCTACGCCACCCTGGCCCGGCTGTTGAAGGGTGGCCTGATCCAGGTCGACGGGGTGGAACCGGGAGCCGGACCGGAGCGCAAACGGTACGCGATCACCGCCGCCGGGGTGACCGACGTCGAGCGCTGGCTGAACCAGCCGGAGAAGCCCGACACCTACCTGCAGAACACCCTCTACACCAAGGTGGTGCTCAGCCTGCTGACCGGCCGGAACGCCGCCGACATCCTCGACATCCAGCGCGCCGAACACCTGCGGGTGATGCGCGAGCTGACCCGACGCAAGACCACCGGGGACCTCGCCGACCAGCTCATCTGCGACTTCGCGCTGTTCCACCTCGAAGCCGACCTGCGGTGGCTGGAACAGACCGCCGCCCGACTCGACCAACTCGCCGCGACGCTGCGCACACCGGCGTCACGACCCGACGGGAACGTGCCATGACCCACCCCACCACCGACGACACCGACCGCCCACTGCTCGCCGCCACCGGGCTGCGCAAGAACTACGGCGCGACCCCGGCGCTCGACGGGGCGACCCTGCACGTGCGCGCCGGCGAGATCGTGGCCGTCATGGGCTCCTCCGGCTCCGGCAAGTCCACGCTGCTGCACTGCCTCGCCGGGATCGTCCAACCCGACGCGGGGGAGGTGCGCTACCGCGGTCGCACGCTCTCGACGATGTCCGACGCCGAACGCAGTGCCCTGCGCCGCACCGACTTCGGCTTCGTCTTCCAGTTCGGACAACTGGTGCCGGAGCTGACCTGTCTGGAGAACGTCGCGCTGCCGCTGCGGCTGTCCGGTGTCCGCCGGCGCGAGGCCGAACAGCGCGCGGCGCGCTGGCTGGCCCGGCTGGAGGTCTCCGACGTGGCGGGGAAACGCCCCGGCGAGGTCTCCGGAGGTCAGGGGCAACGGGTCGCGGTGGCCCGCGCCCTGGTCACCACACCCCGGGTGGTCTTCGCCGACGAGCCGACGGGGGCGCTCGACTCACTCAACGGGGAGCAGGTGATGCGGCTGCTCACCGAGGCGGCCCGGAGCACCGGCGCCGCCGTGGTGCTGGTGACGCACGAGCCGCGCGTCGCCGCGTACGCCGATCGGGAGGTCGTGGTGCGTGACGGCCGCACCCGCGAGATCCTGCTGGCGGAACGATGACCGGCCGTCAACCTCGCCTGGGCTGGGTGGCCGACCTGACCCTCGGCGCCCGGTTGGTCTTCGCCGGCGGCCGCAACGGGCTGCTCCGGACCCTGCTGATCGCCGTCGGGGTGGGGCTCGGGGTGGCGATGCTGCTGACCAGCGCCTCCATCCCCACCATGCTCGCCATGCGGCAGGAACGCACCGCCGCCCGCGACGACCTGTTCTTCGAGGCCGCACCGCCGCCCGGCGACCGGACCCTGCTGGTCGCCACCACCGACACCGCCTACCGCGGCCACTCGATCAGGGGACGGCTGGTCCAACCGGAGGGCGCGCACCCCCCGGTCCCACCGGGGCTGACCCGGCTGCCCGGCCCCGGTGAGATGGTCGTCTCCCCCGCGCTGGCCCGGCTGCTGGACTCGCCCGACGGCGCACTGCTGCGCCCCCGTCTCGCCCACCCCGTCGTCGGCACCATCTCCGCCGAGGGCCTCGCCGGCCCCAGCGAGTACGCCTACTACCTCGGCACCGACCAGCTACGGCCCGAGCTCGGCGCACGACGCATCGACCACTTCGGCAGCGAACCGGTTGGCAGGGGCCTCGACCCGGTGCTGACCCTGCTCGTCACGATCAGCTTCGTGGCGCTGCTGCTCCCCGTCGCGGTCTTCGTCGCCGCCGCCGTCCGGTTCGGTGGGGAGGCCCGCGACCGGCGGCTGGCCGCGCTGCGACTGGTCGGCGCCGACGCGGCGACGACCCGCCGCGTCGCCGCCGGGGAGGCACTGGTCGGCGCCGCCCTCGGCCTGCTGGTCGGCGCGGTTCTCTTCCTGGTCGGCCGGCGGCTCGTCGAGTACGTGTCGCTCGAGGGGATCAGTGTCTTCGCCGGCGACGTCCGGCCCAGTCCGGTACTCACCGTGCTGATCGCCCTCGCGGTGCCGGCCGTCGCGGTCATGGTCGCCCAGGTGGCGCTGCGCCGGATCGTCGTCGAACCGCTCGGCGTGATCCGCCGCGCCGGCGGTCGTCGTCGGCGCCTCTGGTGGCGGCTCGCCCTACCGGTCGTCGGCGCCGCGCTGCTCGCCCCGCTGGACGGCCGCGCCGCCAACGCCACCGGCACCGCCAGCCAGGTTCAGGTGATCACCGGGACGGTGTTCCTGCTGACCGGCGTTGCCGCACTGCTGCCCTGGCTGGTCGAGGCGGTGGTCCGGCGGCTGCGCGGTGGCGGCGTGCCCTGGCAGCTGGCCATCCGCCGACTCCAGCTCGACACCGAGTCCGCGGCCCGGATGGTCGGTGGGATCGCGGTCGCGGTCGCCGGCGGGATCGCCCTGCAGATGTTCTTCGCGAATGTCCAGCACAACTACGTCCTCGCCACCGGACACGACGTCGACCGGGCACAGGCGGTGGTGACACTGGAGGGCCAGAACCTCGCCGGCACCGACCTCGACGCGCTGACCGCGCGGTTCCGGGACATCGCCGGGGTCGAACGGGTGGTCACCACCCTCGTCACCGGCGTGACCGCCGCGGACGCCACGCCGGACGACGACGGCCTGCGTCCCCTCACCCGACTCCGGATCGGCGACTGCGCCGCCCTGCGGGAGTTCGCCGTTCTCGACCGGTGCGCGGACGGCGACGTGTTCCAGACCGTCCCGTCGGAAGAGTCGGGATCGGAAGAGTCGGGATCGGAAGAGTCGGGACCGGACTCCCCGGACACGGCCGGGGAGGACGTCGCCAGACCCGGCCAGCGCATGGAGATCGTCGGCGCGGGTCCGGCCCCGGGCGTCGCGTGGACGGTCCCGGACCGGCTCCGGGTCGTCCCGTACCGGCCCGACCCCAGCGGCGCCCAGTCCACGGCCGTCCTCGCCACCCCCGGCGCGCTGGATCTGGGCCGGCTGCGCGCGCTCGACGCCGAGATGTTCCTCGCCCTGGACCCGACCCGGCCGGACACGATCGAACTCGTCCGCAACGCGGCGGCGGAGTTCGGCCCGCTCGGACAGGTCATGGCGCTACACGCCGCCGTGGAGGCCGACCGGTTCACCCAGATCCGCCGTGGACTGTTCCTCGGCGTGGTGGCGACCCTCCTGCTGCTCGGTGCCAGCATGCTGGTCAGCGTCCTCGAACAGCTGCGCGAACGGCGACGGGTGCTCGCCGTGCTGGTCGCGTTCGGCACCCGGCGCGCGACGCTGGGCTGGTCGGTGCTCTGGCAGACCGCGGTGCCGGTCCTGCTCGGCCAGGTCCTCGCCGTCGCACTCGGCACGGCGCTCGGCGCGATCCTGCTCGCCATCGTCGACGAACCGGCCCACCTCGACTGGCCGAGCGTCGCCGGCATGTCCGGCCTCGCGGCGGCGGTCGTGGTGCTGGTCACGGCCGCCAGCCTGCCGACGCTGTGGCGTCTGCTCCGCCCCGACGGGCTGCGCACGGAGTGACGGGAACGCCGGCGCGGCGGTGCGTCGCTCAGCGGCCCACCGCCGCGCCGACCGTCGGGTGCAGGTCGTCCGCCGGCGGCTGCCACACCTCGGGGTGCGCCCCCACCTGGTCGCCGGACCGGATGTCCTTCACCTCGTCTCCCGCGCCGTCCACACCCGGGAACCAGACGTACGGGATGCCCCGCCGCTCGGCGTACCGGATCTGCTTGCCGTACTTGGCCGCCGACGGGGCGACCTCGGTGGGGATGCCGCGGCGGCGCAACGTGTCGGCGATGCGGTTGCTCTCCGCGCGGCGCTCCTCGGAGACCAGGGCCACCAGCACGCAGGTCGGGACACTGCGGGAGATCGACAGCGCGTTCGCGCCGAAGAGCAGGCCGAGCAGCCGGGTCACCCCGATCGAGATGCCGACGCCGGGGAACCGGGCCTGCCCGTCGCTGGCGAGGTTGTCGTACCGGCCGCCGGAGCTGATCGACCCGAAGCGCTCGAAGCCGAGCAGCTGGGTCTCGTAGACGGTGCCGGTGTAGTAGTCGAGCCCGCGGGCGATCCGCAGGTCGGCCACGCAGAGCCCGGGTGCGTGGGCGGTGGCGGTCTCCATCACCGCGACCAGCTCGGCCAGGCCCTCGTCCAGAAGGGGGTCGCTCACCCCCAGCCGCCGGACCGCGTCGGCGAACGACGCGTCCGGCGCGGAGATCTCGGCCAGCGCGAGGCAGGCCTTGGCCTGGGCCTCGGTCGCCCCGGCGGTCTCGACCAGCAGCGACGTCACCCCGTCCGGGCCGATCTTGTCGAGCTTGTCCACCGCGCGCAGCGCCGCCATCGGGTCGGACAGGCCGATGCCGCGGTAGAAGCCCTCGCAGACCTTGCGGTTGTTGATCTGGACCCGGATCGGCAGCCGCCCGTCGGTGTTGCCCAGTGGCAGCCCGCCGAGCGCGTCGCCGATCACCAGCGGCATCTCGGCCTCGTAGTGCGGCGGCAGGGTGTCCCGGTCGACGACGTCGATGTCGGCCTGGGTGAACTCCCGGTAGCGCCCCTCCTGCGGGCGTTCGCCCCGCCACACCTTCTGGATCTGGTAGCGGCGGAACGGGAAGTGCAGCCGGCCGGCGTTCTCCAGGACGTACCGGGCGAACGGCACGGTCAGGTCGAAGTGCAGGCCCAGGGTGCCCTCGCCGACGGACGGGCCGCCCTCCTCCTGCAGCCGGCTGATCAGGTAGACCTCCTTGGAGGTCTCCCCCTTGCGGAGCAACTGCTCCAGCGGCTCCACCGCCCGGGTCTCCAGCGGCGCGAAACCGTAGAGCTCGAAGGTGGTGCGGATGCGGTCGAGGACGTACTGCTCGATCATCCGCTGCGGCGGCGCCCACTCGGGAAAGCCGGAAATCGGTCGTGGCTTGCTCATGGTGCTCGGGTGCTCCTGTCGGATCTCGCGCGTCGCGGCGCGAGCGGGGACTACCAGCCTCGGGTGGACGCGGCCCAGCCCGGACCGGCGGAAGCAGCCGCCTCGACCAGGTACGGGTTGCTCGTCCGCTCGCGGCCGATGGTGGTCGCGGGGCCGTGGCCGGGCAGCACGATGGTGTCGTCGGCGAGCGGGAGGATCTTCTCCCGCAGGCTTCTCATCATCGCCAGCGGGCTGCCGCCCGGCAGGTCGGTGCGGCCGATCGAACCGGCGAACAGAACGTCGCCCGCCAGGCAGATCTGCTCCGCCGCCCAGTCCACGCCGGGTGGAAGGGGCAGGTCGGACCGGACGGCCGAGCCCGCGCCCGGCAGCCGGAACAGCACCGACCCGCCGGTATGGCCTGGGGCGTGGTCGACGGTGATCTCCAGACCGGCCAGGTTGAGCGTGATGCCGTCGGTCAGTTCGGCGACGTCCTCCGGCTCGGCGTACGGCAGGCGCCCGCCGAAGAGCGCGGCGAGGTCGGCGGAGAGCCCCTTGGCCGGGTCCGCGAGCAGCTCTCGGTCGTTCGGATGCACGTAGGCGGTGATCCCCCGGGCGCCGCAGACCGGCGCGACCGAGAAGGTGTGGTCGAGATGACCATGGGTCAGCAACACCGCGGCCGGCCGCAGCCGATGCTCCGCCAGCACCGCGTCGAGCCGGTCCAGCACCCCGATGCCGGGGTCGACCACGACACACTGTTCCCCGGGCGCCGTGGCCACCACGTAGCAGTTGGTGCCGAAGGCGTCCGCGGGGAAGCCGGCGACGAGCACGTGCGCTCCCTTCCCTCCACGGTTGCTGCGCCTACCCTATCCGTCCCGTGCTGCGCCGACACGCCCGTGTGCGCCAGCCCGTGAGAACACCGGATTGGCAGTGATAATCTCCGATGGTTTCGGGTGACCTCGTACACGACTTTCCCAGCCGGTACCCGTACACTCTGGCGGGCGTGTGGCGTGGCGCACGTGACGCCGCGGCCGCGCCAGCGCCTCGGCCGGACCACCGGGAACGGCGAGCAGGGGTCGGACGACCAGCGGCACAGGGAGGGGAGCACGAGTGGCTTCCAGCAAGGACCGGCAGCGGAAACTGGCACGGGCCAAGCTCGAACGCCAGATGGCCCGGCGGGCGGCCGCCGCCCGCCGCAAGCGGCAGATCCGAGCCGCCATCGGCTCGGCCCTGGCGCTGGTGCTGCTCGCGCTCGGTTCGTTCTGGGCACTCGGTGGCTTCGACCGCAAGCCCACCACCAACCCCTCGGCGATGGACATCTGCACCTGGACCAAACAGGACGGGCAGTCCAACACGAACCTCAAGGACGTCGGCACCCCGCCCACCCGCGACCTGCCGACCAGCGGCACCCGGCCGATGACGATCACCACGAACCAGGGTGAGCCGGTGACCGTGCAGCTCGACCTGGCCGCCGCGCCGTGCGCCGCCGCCAGCTTCACCTACCTGGCCGGCCAGCAGTTCTTCAACGACACGAAGTGCCACGAGATCACCACCGAGGGGGCCCTGCGCTGCGGTGACCCGAGCGGCACCGGGTTCGGCGGTCCGACGTACACCTTCTACGACGAGAACGTGCCCGAGGGGCCCGAGCCCAGCCCGTCGGAGAGCGCGTCGGCGAGCCCGTCGGACGGTCCGTCCGCCAGTCCGTCGGCGAGCCCGTCGGCCACCGCGCCCGCCGACTCCGAGCCGGCCTACCCCGCCGGCACCGTGGCGATGATCGGCTTCCCGCCCGGCTCCAACGGCAGCCAGTTCCTGATCTTCTTCAAGGACTACAACCCCACCGAGCCGATGTACTCGATCGTCGGTACGGTCACGTCGGGGATGGACGTGATCAAGAAGATCGGCAACATGGAGACCGTGGACAATGGTTCCGGCGCCAAGGTGAAGCCGAAGCACGACATCGTGATCCAGAGCCTCACCGTCGGTGAGCCGTCCTCGGGTGACCCGACGTCGGCACCGCCCAGCGCGACGCCGACGCCCACGACGTCGCCGTCGGCCAGCCCGACCGGCGCGGGCCAGTCCTGAGAACACCCCAGACCACCCCGCCGCGCGGCACGCCCGGCCGCGCGCGGCACATAGTCCAGGAGGAGCCACCGTGACGTCGACCAGAGAGCGGCAACGCGCCGCGGCGCGGGCAAGACTGGAACGTGAGATGGCCCAGCGCGCAGCAGCGGCCCGCAAGCGCCGTCAGCTACAGGCTGCCATCGGCGGGGGCGTGGCACTGTTGTTGGTGGTCGCCGGCACGGTGTGGCTCGTGGCGAGTCTCGGTGACGACGAGCAGACGGCGAACCAGGCGGGCACCACCACCTGCACCTGGACCGAGGTCCCGTCCGACCAGCGCACCGAGACGACCAAGGACGTCGGGCTGCCGCCGACCACGGTCAAGAACACCGGCAGCCAGATCATGACGATCGACACCAACCTCGGACAGATCACCGCGAAGCTGAACCTGCGCGACGTGCCCTGCACGGCGGCCAGCTTCACCCACCTGGCCGAGCAGAAGTTCTTCGACAACACCAAGTGCCACCGGCTGGTCACCCAGGGAATCCAGGTGCTGCAGTGCGGTGACCCGAGCGTCAAGGCTGACGGCGACTGGAAGGAGAGCGACGGCACCGGCGGCCCGGCGTACCGGTTCGCCGAGGAGAACCTCCCGACGGACAAGCGCCCGCCCTACCCCGCCGGGATCATCGCGATGGCCAACTCCGGCCCCGGCACCAACGGCAGCCAGTTCTTCATCGTCTACGGCGACTCCCAGCTGCCCGCCTCGTACACCGTGCTCGGCACCGTGACCAAGGGGCTGGACCTGGTGGCCGAGGTCGGCGCGGCCGGCGACGACGGCGCCTTCAGCCAGCAGGCCGGTGGTGGCCACCCGAAGAAGGAGGTCATCATCAAGAGCCTGACCATGAGCGAACCGGTCGGCTGACGGGGCGTCACCGAGGCCACGGCGTCCGGCTCCGCGCGGAGCCGGACGCCTTCTCGTGTCCGGGGCCGCGGCGTGGGCGGCAGGCGCCGGAGGCGACGCCGGTACGGGGTCCTCAGGCGCCGGAGGTGACCCGGTACGCGTCGAAGACGCCGTCGACCTTGCGGACCGCCGCGAGCAGGTGCCCGAGGTGCTTCGGGTCGGCCATCTCGAAGCTGAACCGGCTCACCGCCACCCGGTCCCGGGTCGTGGTGACCGTCGCGGAGAGGATGTTGACCCGCTCGTCGGAGAGGACCCGGGTGACGTCGGCGAGCAGCTTGTGCCGGTCGAGCGCCTCGACCTGGATCGAGACCAGGAAGGTCGACGCGGATGTGAGCTGCCAGTTCACCTCGACGATGCGCTCGGCCTGCACCCGCAGGTTCTCCGCGTTGGCGCAGTCGTCCCGGTGCACACTCACCCCGCCGGAGCGGGTCACGAAGCCGAAGACCGAGTCGGGCGGGACCGGGGTGCAGCAACGGGCGAGTTTGATCCACACGTCGCTGACCCCACGGACCACCACGCCGGGGTCGCCGCTGCTGCCGGTGCGGCGCGGCGGACGGGTGGGGACCGTGGTCTCGGCGATGTCCTCGACCGCGCCCTCCTCGCCGCCGTACCCCGCCATCAGGCGCTGGACCACCGACTGCGCCGACACCTGGCCGTCGCCGACCGCGGCGTAGAGCGAGGCGACGTCCGCCAGGTGCAGGTCCCGGGCGATCGTCGTCAGGTTGTCGTGGGTGAGCATCCGCTGTAGCGGCATGCCGTGCTTCCGCATGGCCTTGACGATCGCGTCCTTACCGGCCTCGATCGCCTCCTCGCGGCGCTCCTTGTTGAAGTACTGGCGGATCTTCGTCCGGGCCCGCGGGCTCTTGATGAAACCCAGCCAGTCCTGGCTCGGCCCGGCGGTGTCGGACTTCGAGGTGAAGATCTCGATGACGTCGCCGTTGGAGAGCGTCGACTCCAGCGGCACCAGCTTGCCGTTGACCCGCGCGCCGATGCACTTGTGCCCGACCTCGGTGTGGACCGCGTAGGCGAAGTCCACCGGCGTGGAGCCGGTGGGCAGCGGGATCACGTCGCCCTTGGGTGTGAAGACGTACACCTCCTGGCTGGAGAGGTCGAACCGCAGCGCGTCGAGGAACTCGCTGGGGTCGGCCGCCTCCCGCTGCCAGTCCAGCAGCTGCCGCAGCCAGGTCATGTCGTCGATGTGCGCCGGCGGGCCGACGATCGTCTCGCCCTTCTTCTCCTTGTACTTCCAGTGGGCGGCGATGCCGAACTCGGCCGTACGGTGCATGGCGTACGTGCGGATCTGCATCTCGACCGGTTTGCCGCTCGGCCCGATGACGGTCGTGTGCAGCGACTGGTACATGTTGAACTTCGGCATCGCGATGTAGTCCTTGAACCGGCCGGGAACCGGCTGCCAGTTCGCGTGGATCACCCCGAGTGCCGCGTAGCAGTCGCGTACCGTGTCGACCAGGATGCGGACGCCGATCAGGTCGTAGATGTCGCGGAAGTCCCGACCCCGCACGATCATCTTCTGGTAGATCGAGTACAGGTGCTTCGGCCGCCCGGTGACCTCCGCCTTGATCTTGGCGGCACGCAGGTCGGCCTGCACCTTCTGGGTCACCTGCCGCAACATCGCCTCGCGCTGCGGCTGGTGCTCACCGATCAGCCGGTTGATCTCCTCGTACCGCTTGGGGAAGAGGTTGGCGAAGGCCAGGTCCTCCAGTTCCCACTTGATCGTGTTCATCCCCAGCCGGTGCGCCAGCGGGGCGAGGATCTCCAGGGTCTCCTTGGCCTTCTGCTCCCGCTTCGCCTGCGGGAGGAAGGTCAGGGTCCGCATGTTGTGCAGCCGGTCGGCCAGTTTGATCACCAGGACCCGGGGGTCCTTGGCCATCGCGACGACCATCTTGCGGATCGTCTCCGCCTTGGCCGCGTCTCCGAGCTTCACCCTGTCGAGCTTGGTGACACCGTCGACCAGCAGCGCGACCTCGGCACCGAACTCGTCGCGCATCTGCTCCAGGGTGTAGTCGGTGTCCTCGATGGTGTCGTGCAACAGGGCCGCGACCAGGGTGGTGGTGTCCATCCCCAGGTTCGCCAGGATGGTGGCGACCGCCAACGGATGCGTGATGTACGGGTCGCCCGACTTGCGGTACTGCCCCGAGTGCCACCGGGCGGCCGTGTCGAAGGCACGCTGGAGCAACCGGGCGTCGGCCTTGGGGTGGGACGCCCGGTGGGTCGCGATCAGCGGCTCCAGCACCTCGCTGACCTGCGGCGTCTGCCAGGGGGCGTTGAACCGGGCCAGCCGCGCCCGGACCCGACGGCCGGTGGGGGCGTTGGCCAGGGCGAAACCCGACGTGGAGCCGCGGGACGTGGTGGTGGACGAAGAGGCGGGGGCGGTCGATGTCGCCCCGTTCGCCGGCGGGGCCGCCTCAGGCGTACCCGTGGCCCGGGCCGGACCCGGCGTGACCGTACCCTCCCCCGCGCGGTCGGTCCGCACCGGGGCACCGGAGTTCGCGGCGGCCTGACCACCCGGGTCACCACCGGGAGCGCCCGCCGCCCCCGGAGCGCCACCACCGGGAACGTCACCGACGGAACCCGGGCCGGGCCCGCCGGCGGCCCGCCGGTCGGTGGCGACCGGTGTCAGGTCGGCCGGAGCGGCGGCCCGCCCCGGCGGCACGGCGCCGGTGGTCGGCCCTGCGTTACCGTCCACGCTCGTCACGGCGTTGGTAGCACCATCAGACTGGTTGCTGGGACGCACCGTACCCTCCGCCGGAGGGGCGACATCGTGGGACACCGGCCTCCTCACCACCTCGCCGGGAAATGAGCCGACCGTAGCCGGTCGGCCCCGTCCCGCGCCACAGCCGGACGCACGACACGGCATCCGACCACGAACGGCAATGGTACCCGGCTCACCGGCCTCGTGACCTTCCTCCGGACATCCAGCTCAGGTGAGGCAGACAAAGGCGACCTACACCGTCAGAAGGGCATGAACCGGCATGGGCGCCAGCCGTTCCCGCCCCTTCAGGAAGCCCAGCTCCAGCAACACGCTGAAGCCCGCCACCGTGCCGCCCGCCCGCTCGACCAGTTCGAGCGTGGCCTTGGCCGTCCCCCCGGTGGCGAGCACGTCGTCGACCACCAGAACCCGGTGCCCGGCGGTGAAGGCGTCCTGGTGCACCTCCAGCGTCGCCTCGCCGTACTCCAGGGCGTACGAGGCGGCGTAGGCGGCCCGGGGAAGCTTGCCGGCCTTCCGCACCGGCACCACGCCGACACCCGCGGCGTACGCGATCGCGGCCGCGAGCACGAAGCCCCGGGCCTCGATCCCGACAACCACGTCGAACGAGTCCCGGCCGTAGTGCTCGACGATGCCGTCGACCACCGTCCGGAACGCCGCTCCGTCGGCGAACAGCGGCATCAGGTCCTTGAAGACGATGCCCGGCTTGGGAAAGTCGGGCACGTCGATCACCCGGCTGGCCACCAACCGTGCGGTCGCCGGGCCGCTGTCCCCGCGTACCTCGGTGGACGTCTCCGTCACGCTCTGTCCTTTCCAGGCGAAGGCGTCCGCCGGCCAACCCGGCGGACGCCCGATCTCCGTTCGTCGCCCTTGCCCGCCTCCCGGCGGTGACCCCGCGGGAGGCGGCCGCCGCGAGCCTCAGCGGCGTTTGCCGGACCGGTTGCCACCGGCGCGGCCACCCCGACCGCCGCCGGAGCCGGACCGCTTGCCGCCGGACGGCCGAGCACCCACCCTGGGCGCCGCGGGTGCCGCAGCCGCGAGCGCGGCCTGCTCGGTGTCGGCGGCAGCGTCGGCCGCCGGGGCCTCCTCCGCCGCCGCCGTCGCCTCGGTGGCGGCACCGGCCCGGCGGCCGGCCTGTCGCCGCGTCGCCCCGTCCCGGCCGCCGCCCGCCCGGCGGGCGAGGACACGCTGGGTGTGCGACTTGATCCGCGGCTCCTGCTCCTTGAGCGTCACCAGCAGCGGCGTCGCCAGGAAGATCGACGAGAAGAACGCGGCGGCCATACCGACGAAGAGCACCAGACCGAGGTCCTTCAGGGTGCCCGCGCCGAGCAGGCCCGCACCGATGAAGAGCAGACCACCCACGGGCAGCAGCGCCACGACCGAGGTGTTGATCGAGCGCATCAGGGTCTGGTTCAGCGCCAGGTTGGACGCCTCGGCGTACGTCTGGGTGGTGCCCCCGGTGATGCCACGGGTGTTCTCCTGGATCTTGTCGAAGACCACGACCGTGTCGTACAGGGCGAAACCGAGGATGGTGAGGAAGCCGACGATCGTCGACGGGGTGACCTCGAACCCGATCGCCGAGTAGACCCCGGCGGTGAGCACCAGGTTGAGCAACAGGCCCGCGACGGCGGCGGCCGCCATCCGCGCCTCGAAGCGGATCACCAGGTACGCGGTGACCAGCGCCACGAAGATCAGCAGACCGATCAGGGCCCGCTCGGTGACCTGGCTACCCCAGGCGGCGCTCACCCGGTTGTCGCTGACCTCGTCGACCGGGATGCCGAACGCCTCGGCGATGTCGGCCCGGACCTCGTCGGCCTGCTGCTGGTTGAGCGGCGAGGTCCGGAACAGGTACGTCGCGTCGCCGACCCGCTGGCTCGACACCACCTCGGCCGGACCGTCGTCCGTCGTCTGCTCGGCCAGGGCGGCCTCCACGACCTCCTCGGCCCGCTGCATGGTGCCGACGCTGGTGGGCACCTGGAACTCGTTGCCGCCCTTGAACTCGATGCCGAGGCTGAAGCCCTGCAGGACGATGCTCAGGACCGCCAGCAGCACCAGGACGCCGGAGATGCTGAACCAGAGCCGACGCTTGGGGACGATCTCCAGACCGGCCTCGCCGCGGTACAGGCGGCTGGCAAGACCGCTGCTGCTCATATCAGGCCTCCTTCACGCGCGGCTTGCCGGACTTCGGCTCGTCGGTCCGGTCCCGCAGGGCCCGACCGAGTCCGCTGACCCGGGGCGACAGGAACGCCGGGGTGCGCGCGAACAGCGTCATGATCGGGTGCCGGAACAGGAAGACGACGACCAGGTCGAGAATGGTGGCCAGGCCGAGCGCGAAGGCGAAGCCCTGCACCGTACCGACCGAGACCAGGTAGAGCACCACGGCCGCCATGATCGAGATCGCGTTCGCCGAGATGATCGTCCGGCGGGCCCGCGCCCAGGCCCGGGGCACCGCGCTGCGCGGGCTGCGGCCATCCCGGATCTCGTCCTTCAGGCGCTCGAAGTAGATGACGAAGGAGTCCGCGGCGACACCGAGCGAGACGATGAAACCGGCGATCCCGGCCAGGGTGAGGGTGAACCCGATCTGCCGGCCGAGCACCACCAGCGCGCCGAAGACCAGCAGGCCGGAGAGGACCAGGCTCAGGAAGATCACCGAGCCGAGCAGCCGGTAGTAGAAGAACGCGTAGATGACCACCAGCAGCATGCCGATCCCGGCGGCGAGCAGACCCGCCCGCAGGTGCTCGGTGCCCAGGGTGGCGGTGATGTTCTGCGCCTCCTGCGGAGTGAAGGTCAGCGGCAGGGCGCCGTAGCGGAGCTGGCTGGCCAGCTCGTTGGCGGTGGCGGCGGTGAAGTTGCCGGTGATCTGCGAGTCTCCGGTGAGGACACCCTGGATCTCCGGCGAGGAGATGACCTGGTTGTCCAACACCACGGCCACCCGGCAGCGCCCATCGTCGCCGAGCGCCGCCTGCTCGCAGGCCCCGCCCTCGTTGTTGTAGGCCTCGCGGGTCAGGGCGGTCCACTTCTTCTGCCCGTCACCGCTGAAGTCCAGGCTGACCACCCACTCGTTCCTGCTCTGGTCGAACACCCCGTCGGCGTCCTCGACATCCGTGCCGAGGACCTTGGCGACGTCGAGGAAGTACTTGAACTGGCCGCTCTCGCAGGCCACGACCTGCTGGTTCTCGTCCTTGATCGAACCCGGCGCGCGCTCGTCCAGCTTCTCGCAGGTGATGGTGGGGACGTTGAACTGGATGTTCGGGGGCAGGACCCGGATCTCCTCAGGGGTCAGGTCCGCGAACGGCTTGAGCTTCTCGGCCAGTGCCGGATCGGCGCTGAAGTCCGCCGGGGCCTGCAGCCCGTTCGCCGCCGCCCACGCCTCGGCACCGACCTTCCGCTCCACCGCGGCCCGCTGCTCCTCGAAGGTCTGGGTGGCGGGATCCACCACCGAGCCACTCGACGGGGTCGGCGACGGGCTCGCCGACGCCGACGGGCTCGGCGACGGGGACGGGGACGGGGAGGCCGGGGCGCCACCGCCCTGGCCGCCACCGGACGGCGACGTGGTCGCGGTCGGGCTCGCGCTGCCGGAGGGGGAGGCACCCGCGGACGGGGAGGCACTCGCCCCGGATGACGGGCTGTCAGACGGTGTCGGGGTGACCG
>ERZ777003.3205-NODE-3205-length-16497-cov-11.478287_pt1 | contig 16497 bp, 10 predicted proteins | sample MGYA00374956_ERZ777003 | MGnify/ENA primary metagenome ERZ777003 (study PRJEB29302, sample SAMN06268252) | bioreactor metagenome | isolation source: Joint BioEnergy Institute, California, USA | place: USA:Joint BioEnergy Institute, California, USA | collected... | reverse complement strand
GCTGCCTGCTACCCCCGGCCGGCTATGCTCCCCGGCCCCCTTCGCGTAACATATCGCCGCCATGGCGTACTCGTTCCGCGACATCCTGCTGAAACTGTGCGACCGCAATGACCTGACGCGCGAGGAGGCGCGTTTCGCCTTCGAGACGATCATGGACGGTGCCGCGTCCGAGGCCCAGATCGGCGGTTTGCTGGTCGGTCTCGCGGCCAAGGGCACGACCGTCGATGAGCTGGTTGGCGCCGCCAGCGTCATGCGGGAAAAGGCCATCCCGATCACCTGCAAGTCCTCGAGCCTCGTGCTGGACACCTGCGGGACGGGCGGCGACGTGCGCGGGACGTTCAACATCTCGACCACGGCTGCGATTCTGATCGCCGCCAGCGGAACGCCGGTGGTCAAGCACGGCAACCGCTCGGCTTCGTCGCGGTCGGGGTCGGCCGACGTGCTGGAAAAGCTGGGCGTTCGGCTGGACGTCCAGCCGCAGCAGCTCGAAAAATGCCTTGATCAGGCGGGCATCTGCTTCGCCTTCGCCCGCAACCATCACCCGGCAATGAAGCACGTGGCCGCCGCCCGGACATCGTTGGGGATCGTGACGATCTTCAACCTGCTGGGGCCGTTGACCAATCCGGCACGGGCCCGCTACCAGCTCCTGGGCGTCTTCGCCGCGGAGCTGACCGACAAGCTGGCGGCGGTCCTGCGGCAACTCGGCAGCGTGCGGGCATGGGTCGTCCATGCCGAGGACGGCCTGGACGAGATTTCGACCCTCGGCCCAACGCGGATCAGCGAGCTTCAGGACGGCGAGGTCCGGACCTGGCGGCTGGACTGCCGCGAGTACGGGATCCCGTACGCCCGGTTATCGGACCTTCAGGTGCAGAGCGTCGAGGAGTCGGCTGAGGTCGTCCGGTCGGTCGTCCGGGGCGACAAGGGTCCCGCCAGGGACATTTCCGTGCTCAATGCCGCGGCTGGGCTGGTGATCGCCGGCCGCTATCCGGACCTGCCGGCCGCGATGGCAGCCGTCCAGCAGGCGATCGACTCCGGGGCCGCCCAGAGGACGCTGGACCTGCTGATCCGCTGTTCGCAGGAGCAATAACCGTCGTTTCGGAGCCCGGCAGGATTGTCACCAGGCAAGAAAACACCCCCCCGTTCGCCCACCGGCTCTGATATAGTATTGCCATGGCAACGGCAGCGCGATCAGGGGGATTTCTCAGAAACTGATACCGCATCGAAGCCAACGCGCATATAGCGATGCGCCAGGCGCAACGCCGCAGGGAAAGGTGAATCTGTCTTGATGAGTCCGACGCCAAAACGCCGCAGAACATCCTCGGCCGCCACCCCCCCGGGAGGCTCCGTATCCGCCTTGCGCGGCTCGGACGAGTCGACCAGAACACCGAAAGGAGCAGGTCATGCCCGCTAGCCATGCTGATGATGCCAGCCGGCCAATGCGGGTGGACCTGCATGTCCACACCTGCGCCAGCAACCGCGCCGCCGAGGCCCTGCTCAACGCCATCGGCTGCCCCGAATGCTACAGCGACCCCACCGAGGTCTATGACCAGGCCACGCGCCGCGGCATGGACTTCGTCGCCGTGACCGACCATGACTCGATCGAAGGCGCGATGACCCTGGCTGATCGCAGCAATGTCATCGTCGGCGAGGAGCTGACCTGCTGGTTCCCGGATGACCGCTGCAAGATGCACGTGCTGGTCTGGGGCATCACCCCCGAAGACCACGAAGCCCTCCAGGCCCGTGCCGATGACATCTACGAAGTCGCCGCCTATATCGAGCAGCGGCGCATCGCCCATGCCGTCGCCCATCCGATCTACCGCCAGAACGACAAGCTCGAGCGATGGCACCTCGAGCGGCTGATCCTGCTGTTCAAGGGGTTCGAATGCCTCAACGGCGCGCACAGCGCGCTGCATCGCCAGGCCTTCGAGCCCTTGCTGGACAACCTCACGCCGCGCGAGATCGAGCGGCTGGCAGCCAAGCATCTGATCGCCCCACGCTGGCCGCAGCCGTGGATCAAGGCCCGCACGGCGGGCAGCGACGATCACGGCCTGCTCAACATCGGCCGGACGTGGACGGAGTTTCCCCCGGGCACGCGTACGGTCCAGCAGGTCCTGGACTGCCTGCGCGAAGGCAACTGCAAACCGGGCGGCGAAGCCGGCAGCGGCATCAAGCTGGCGCACAACTTCTTCGGCGTCGCCATCCGCTACTACAGCCGAAAGGTGCTGCCCCCCACGACCCGTCCCAATATGGCGACGGTCCTGCTGCAGACGCTGGTGGGCGATCGCCCCATGCCGCAGAAGTGCGAGCTGGCGGGCATGGTCGTGCGCCGCAAGCTCCGCCGCTTCGGCCAGGCGATCGTCTCCCCGTTCAGCCGCCGCAAGACGGGCGGCACGGCGTCGATCCTGCGGGACTCGTTCCTCGAATCCGTCCGCACCCACCTGCCCCAGCAGGATGCCCTCAAGAACGCCCTCAAAGCCGGCCTGCCGCCGCTGGGCGAGCATGAGGAAATGTTCGAGTTCGCTTCGAAGCTCAACCGCGATGCAGCCGATGCGATCGTCTCAGCGATCGATCGCGCGATCCGCGATGGGCGGTTCTCCGGCCTGTTTGACGGCATCTCGGCGGTGCTGGCGCAGCAGTTCCTGCTGCTGCCCTACTACTTCTCGTTCTTCCACCAGAATCGCGAGCGACATCTGCTTCGGAGACTGACCGGATACGGCATGGAACGCCCCAGCAAGGAATACCGGGTCGGCCTGTTCACGGACACCCTGGATGACGTCAACGGCGTGGCGCGGTTCATCCGCGACATGGCTGAGCAGGCGCGCCGCAAGGACTACCAGTTCACGATCCACACCTGCTCAAATCACGAGCGGTTCAACATCCCCAACCGCCGCAACTTCGAACCGATTCTTTCGCGCCGGCTGCCGTACTACCCCGAGCTGGAGCTGAATCTGCCGCCGGTGCCGGAAATCCTCGAATGGGCCGACCGCCAGCAGTTCGACGCGATCCACGTCAGCACGCCCGGCCCGATGGGCCTGTGCGGCTGGCTGGTCTCGAAAATGCTGCGCATCCCGCTGTTGGGGACGTATCACACCGACTTCCCCGCGTACGTGCAGAACCTCACGGGCGACCATCGCCTCACGCAGGGCACGACCGCCTACATGCGGTGGTTCTACCGGTCGATGCACACGGTCTTCTCGCGCAGCCGCGACTACCAGCAGAGCCTGATCAAGCTGGGCGTGCCGCAGGAGAAGCTGTCGATGATCCTGCCGGGCATCAACACCGACAAATTCCACGTCCGCCATCGGGACGTGTCGGTCTTCGAACGATTCGGCGTTCGCGAGCCGCGGCGGCTGCTGTACATCGGCCGCGTCAGCCTCGAGAAGAACCTGCGCCTGCTGGTCGAGACCTACAAGCAACTGTGCGCCCAGCGGACGGATACCGCGCTGGTCGTCGCCGGCGACGGGCCCTACTCGCAGGAGATGCGCAAGGAACTTGCGGACTACCCGCTCTACTTCCTGGGCTATCAGCCGGACAAGGTCCTGGCGCAGCTCTACGCCAGCAGCGATCTGTTCGTCTTCCCGTCGCGCACCGACACGCTCGGACAGGTCGTCATGGAGGCCCAGGCCTCCGGCCTGCCGGTCATCGTCAGCGACGAGGGAGGCCCGCAGGAGATCACCGATGACGGCGTCACCGGCGTGGTCGTGCATGGCGAAGACCCAGCCGAGTGGTGCCGCACGATCCTGCGCCTGCTGGATGACGAGCCGACGCGTCTGCGCATGGCGCGCAACGCACCGACGCGCATCAATCGGTTCTCGCTGGAAAAGACGTTCGAAGCGTTCTGGGACGAACACGTCAGCGCCATCGAGGCCCACTTCAGCGCCGCGGGCGCTGCCGGCGCGGCACTTGCGCATCAGCCTGCCGTGTCCGTCTAGTTCACGCTCGGGATCATCACACCGATGGAATCGTCCACTCGACAAGCTGCTGCGCGGACAGGGCACCTGAGATCGGACGATCTGTGGGCGCTGATCAAAGATCTGCCCGAAGCCGCCATCATCGCCGACGCCACGGGGCAGGTCCTGGCGGCCAATCGCTGCGCAGCCGACATGTTCGGCTACGACCTGGAAGCTGATGCCCCCCGCCACCTGAGCGACGTGATGCAGATCTACGAGCTTCGGCAGCTCGACGGCGATCTGCTGACCATCGACGAGTGGCCGCTGGCCCGCGCCCTGCGCGGCGAGCAGTTCTCGGACATGCCGGTCGAGGTGCGCCGGCTGGATCGGGGAACCAGCGTCGTCTGCAGCTTCAGCGGATCTTGCTCGCGGGATGAAAACGGCGCGGTGCGCCTTGGCATCATCACTGCGCGGGAGATCACGCAGATCACGCAGGCCAATCAGGAACTTCAGAGCACAGCGGCGTTTTACCGCCGGCTGCAGGATTCCATCCCCCATCTGCTGTTCACGATGGACAACGGCCGACAGTTGCGCTACGTCAACGCGCGATGGCGCGAATACGTCAGCATGGACGCCGCGCAGGTCAATGCCGTCGGCTTCGAAAGCCTGATCCATCCGGACGACCGCGCCGCCGGCCGATCCGCGATGACCCAGGCCTTCATGGCCAACCAGAACGTCGACGTAGAGCTGCGTCTCCGTGGCGCCAGCGGCCAGCATCGCTGGTTCCTGCTGCATCTGTCGCCGATCGACGCGCCGCGCGGATACACCGCCCAATGGATCGGCATCGCCACCGACATCCACGATCTGAAAATGGCTGAGGAACGCATCCGCCGCAATGAGCAGCGGCTGCGCCTACTCACCACCGTCAGCACCGACGGCATCTGGGAATGGGATGTGGTCAACGACCGCGTCTACATGTCCGATCGCCTGTTCCAACTGCTGGGCGAAACGCCGCCGCGCCAGCCGATGACGCAGCAGTGGATGGTGGACCGCGTGCATCCGGAAGACCTGCCGGTGCGCCAGCAGAAGATGCGCGATCATCTGGAGCGCAACCTCCCATACACCATGGAGCTGCGCATTCGCCGCGGCGACGGCACCTACGGCCATTTCATCACCCACGGCATCGCCGAGCGGGACGCCTCCGGCCGGCCGATCCGTGTCGTCGGAACGATCGACGACATCACCGATCGCCGCAGGTACGAACAGGCGCTGCGCGAAGCGCGTGACGCAGCCGAGGCTGCCAATCGCGCCAAGGATCATTTCCTGGCGATCCTTTCGCACGAACTGCGCACGCCGCTGACGCCGGTGCTGCTGTTCAGCTCTTCGCTGGAACGCAACCCCAATCTGCCGGAGGACATCCGCGGCGACCTGGCGCTGATCCGCCAGCAGATCCAGCTTGAGGCTCGCCTCATCGATGACCTGCTGGACCTGACGCGCATCCAGCGGGGCAAGATGCTGCTGAGCACCGAGACGATGCACCTGCACGACGTGCTTCGGCGCGTGGCCGGGCTGAGCACGCCCGATGCCCTGGCCAACGAGATCCAGCTCGTGCTCGATCTGGGGGCGAAGGAAGACCTGGTCGACGGCGACCCCGCCCGCCTTCAGCAGCTTTTCGCCAACATCGTGAACAATGCCATCAAGTTCACGACTTCCGGCGGAACGATCGAGATCCGCTCGTTCAACGAAAACGAGCAGATCGTTATCGAAGTGCGCGATACGGGCATCGGGATCGCAGCCGAAATGATCGGGCGCATCTTCAATGCGTTTGAGCAGGCGGATCAAACCATCACCCGGCGCTTCGGCGGGCTGGGCTTGGGGCTGACGATCGGCAAGGCGATCGTCGAGATGCACAACGGCCGCATCTCGGCACGCAGCCCGGGCACGGGGCATGGGGCGACGCTTCGCGTCGAATTGCCCCTGCTCAAAGGCGCATCCCCCGCGCGTCCGGAGCCGCCGGAGGTGCATGGCGGCAGCCGGCAGCGGGTCCTCCTGGTCGAGGATCACGAACCGACCCGGCAGATCGTCGAGCGGCTGCTCGAGCGGATCGGGTTTGATGTCATCTCGGCTGGCGGCGTGGCGACGGCCCTGCATGCAGCCAGCCGGCACCATTTCGATATCCTCCTGTCGGATATCGGGTTGGGTGACGGCAGCGGGACCGACCTTCTCAAGCAGCTCCAGCCCGGCCGGACGTTCCGGGCGATCGCCCTCAGCGGGTATGGGACCGATGACGACATCAAGCGAAGCCTCGATGCCGGCTTCGAGGCCCACCTGGTCAAGCCGGTCGACATGGACAAGCTCGAAGCCGTCCTGCGGCAGGTCAGCACCTAGCTTCGCCCCCGCCCGACCGCAATTCCGCACCATTCAGGTCCCCTTGCGAGAATGCCGATATCTTCGGCATGTCGTTATCGCCGTCGGCTCCGCCCCGAGCCGTCATCCACAGCGGGGTAGCTCAGTTCTCGCCGGCTGAGTGTCGCTTCCTCGATGCGCTTGAACGTCGCAGCCTTCTGTATTTCATCGAACAGACCGATGCACACAGCGGCATGACGGCCGATCGCGCCTGTGCCGACGGTGTCGCCGCCGAGGCGGCCACGTCGCCCGCCAGTTCGGCAGCCTGCGGGTTCGCGCTCAGCGCCTGGTGCATCGCGGTCGAACGGGGCTGGATCAACCGCTACGAAGCCATCGAGCGCGTGCGACGCACGCTGGGGTTCCTGCTGCACGATGCCCCCCACCGCAACGGGTTCTTCTTTCACTTCATGCACCGCCGCACGGGTGAGCGGGCGTTTCGGTGCGAGTTCTCCTCGATCGACACCGCCCTGCTGATGGCCGGCGTGCTGACGGCGCGGCAGTTCTTTGACGACGATGCCGAGATCCGGCTGACGGCGACGGCGCTGTTTGAGCGCGTCGACTGGCCATGGATGCTCAACGGCGGGCGGACGCTGAGCATGGGCTACAAGCCGCGATACGGATTCCTGCGGCATCGCTGGGACACGTTCAGCGAACATCCGCTGATGTATCTGATGGCGATGGGATCGGAGTCACACCCCCTGCCGGCGGACTGCTGGTGGGCGTGGGAGCGCGGGCCGGTTGTGACGTACGCGGGCCGGACATTCATGCAGTGTCCGGCGCTGTTTGTGCACCAGTTCCCGCATGCCTGGATCGATTTCCGCAACCTGCGCGGCGATTTCGGCAGCCTGTGGCAGAACAGCGTCGACGCGACACTGGCGCATCGGCAGGCATGCATCGACCTGGGCCGGCAGGAGCCGGAGCGTTTCGGGCATTACACCGAGGACTGCTGGGGCATCACGGCTTCGGATTGTCCTCAGGGGTATCACGCCTGGGGCGGACCGCCGATGACGAAGAACGTTGACGGCACGGTCGTGCCGTGCGCGGCGGCTGGATCGCTGCCGTTTGCGCCGGTGGAATGCCTGCAGACGCTGCGGGCGATGCGTCGGGACTACGGCCAGCGGATCTGGCGGCGGTATGGGTTTGTCGATGCATTCAATCCGCGCACCGGCTGGCAGAGCACGGATGTCGTTGGCATCGACGTGGGGATCACGCTGCTGATGGCTGAGAACGCCCGCAGCGGCGCTGTGTGGCGATGGTTCATGCAGACGCCGGAAATCCAGCGTGGCTTGCGCGCCGCGGGCATGATCCGTGGAACGCCCCGCCGAAGCCGGCGCGTGGCGTGAATGCGCGGTGTGGACAGTGGGCGATAATCAGAACTACCATTGCGCTATTTGTTGCGTAAGACCTTAGCCCGCCCCTGCGAGTTCACTTCGTCGTAGTCTCTCAGTCTCTTAGTCTCTCCCCACCCTTCGTCACTTCGTCGCTTCCGCGCAATCACGTCTCCGACCGCCCTGCCGTTCGCTGACGGAACTGCGTGGGGGACATTCCTTCGACTGCGCGGAAGATGATGCTGAAGCGTGCCGGCGATGTGATGCCGCAGGCTTCGGCGATCTGAGCCACCGTGAGCTTGGTGTCGATGAGCATCTGCTTGGCCCGCTCGACTTTGATGCGGTGGATTTCGTCGAGGATCGTGCGGCCCAGCACGCGGCGGAAGCGCTTCTCCAGGGGGCGGCGTGACAGCGGCACGGCTGCGAGCACATCCTGCACCGTCAGCGGTTCGGAGGCGTGCTCGCGGATGAAGCGCAGTGCGTGGCGGACGTCGGGCTCGTCGATGGCGAGGATGTCGGTGGAAACGCGCGTCGCCACGGCCAGCGGCGCGACGACGGGCGGCTTGTCGGGGATGGGGCGACCGTTGAGCAGGTCGTCGAGCATCCTGGCTGCCAGGTAGCCCTGCCGCTCGAGATCCAGGCGGATGGAGGAGATCGGCGGCTCGGCGAGGCGCTCGATGAGGGGGTCGTCGTCGCAGCTCAGCAATGCGACCTGCTCAGGGATCGCCAGCCCCACATCGCGGCAAATCGACTGCACTTCCAGCGCGGAGACATCCTGCAGCACCGCCAGCCCCACCGGCAGCGGCAATCGCCGAAGCCAGCGGGCGATCGTGCGGCGGCGGGCCTGGCCGGTCACATCCGGCGGCATGACAAGCACATGCGGCTCGTAGCCGGCTTCGCGGATCGCGTCGGTGAACGCCCGCCGTCGGGTTTCGAACCAGTGCGTCGGCACGGACTGGAGGAACGCGAAGTGGCGCAAGCCGCGTTCCAGCAGGTGCCGGGCTGCCATCCGTCCGACGGCGACGTTGTCGGTCAGCACGCTGGGAAACAGCGGATCCGCGCGCACGCTGGAGATGTTGACCGTCGGCACGTTCAGCGAAAGGACGACGTCCTCGGACTTGCGGTCATGGCAGGAGGCGATCAGGCCGTCGATCTCCCCCATCGCCCCCAGGTCCGACGGCCCATAGACGGCCACGTCAAACTCCCCATGGCTCCACGGATAGCGGTGGACCAGCGTCCAGCCCACAACATGTGCGTAGCTGGCGACAGCCATGAAGATGCCGCGTCCATGGGCCGCCAGCAGATCGATGTACAGGCCGATGCGCCGGCGGCGGCGTCGGGGACGGCGTTGTCGGGACCTTGCCATGCCATCCAGTATATCTTCTGGACGTTTTTCGGAAAGAGATAGACGCAATAACGTCTGGCCGGCTGTCAAAGGCGTGATAGAGTTTCGTACAAGCGGATTAGGGGGGACAAAGTCTGGCAAATCTTCAGTCTTTACGGAGGTACGGAATGTCGGTCATTTCAAGCACTTGGGTGCGCACGTCTCTGCTCGTAGCCGCTGCCGGTCTGATGGTGCCGACGATGGCGGAGGCAGCCAATTACTACCTGCATGCCAATCTTACAACCGCGACCTTTGACCAGAAGGATGTCTGGTTCGACGACCCCGTCGCCGGAAACACCATGCTGGACAATGGCGACGCGTTCGCCGGCCACAACTTCTACTCCAACGGCTTCCAGGTGCGTTCCGGCACGAGCAACTTCACGCTCGGCGACAGCACAACCACCCTCTACACCAACAGCAAGCTGCTGGTCCGTGCCGGTCCGGCCAATAAGATCACGATCCCGAACCTCGTGCGTGAAGGCCCTTCGCAGATCGCCGCAGGCTCGGGCGATGTCGCGCTGGTCGTCGGCAATCTCGTCAACGATGCCCAGACGAGCATCACGGGCGATGGCACGACGGGCCGCAAGCTGTCGCTGACCGTCACCACGCTCAGCGGCGCAGCCAATATCTCGCTGACGCAGCGGGTCACCCTCAACCTTTCCGTCAGTGATGCCAGCGGCTTCACGGGCACGATCACCTGGGGTGACGATTCCGAAGCCGTGCTGAACTTTGACAGCCCCCTGAACAGCAGCGGCAGCCTGATAGCTCCGGCCAACGCGCGCATCCTGCTCGATCAGGATGTGTCGTTCACGTACGTGAAACTGGGCGATGATGTGCTGGCTCCCGGGACCTACCAGTACGAAACGCTGAAGGCGACTTACGACCTGATGTTTCAGGACATTGCCGATAGCGGCCAATGGGGCTCGATCACCGTTGTGCCTGAGCCGGCCGGGCTGATGGTGCTGGCCAGCGGCCCGGTGTTGGCGCTTCGGCGACGCCGGATGCCGTAAACCGGCAAAGCTATGTTTTCGATTGGGTTTTCAACAGGAAGGTTGTTTGAGATGTTCTGTCGTGCACTGGTGATGACGGGCTTGCTGTGTGGCGTGGCGCTGGCTGATGCGGCGCAGCCCACGGTCGGCGGCGGAACGGTGGATGCGCCGGCTGTCGGGCCGGGACCGTCGTTCGGCGTCGGCGAAGGCAAGAAGTTCGTGCTCGTCAAGAACTGGGACTTCGGTGCGGATGGCACGATCCGCAACATCGAAGAGATGAACGAGCACTTCCAGTATCACGACCAGTTCGGCACGTTCGCCAACGGCACGAAGTATGGCGCCTGGATCGTGGCGCCCGACGCATCCCGCGCCATCACCTACAACGGCCACAAGCAGCCGGTGGAAGGCGTCAACACTGACCGACCGGTCCGTGAGCTCACCGAGAACTCGATCAAGACTTATGTCGTACCGCTGGATGGGGCCACACGTGTGCATCCGACCGAGCAGAAGGCCGGCAGCGGCGCGTTCCAGGCGATCTGGACCCTCCCCAACGGCGGCTCGCGCCTGGGGCGGGATATCATCTGGGAGACGCGCGTCCGCTATAAGGCGGTGCCCTACTTCTGGTTCAGCCTGTGGGTCTCGGGCAACAAGTGGAACCGCGGCGCCGAGATCGACCTGATCGAGAGCTTCGGCTACGACAACGGCAACGGCTACACCAATTTCGAGGGCAAGTACTGGCACTCCAGCCCGGTCGGCGGGACGCGCGAGTTCAACTACCACTCGAGCTGGTCGCGCGGGATGGCGCATTTCGGCATCACGCAGTTCGACCCGACCGAGTGGCATGTCTGGACGCTGCACTACCGTGCCGACGACACGTTCACCGCGTATGTCGACGGCCGCAAGGTGCAGGAAGGAACGATGCACTGGACGCTGGGAACGAAGGAAGACGGCGAGCCGATCAACATGAGCTTCATCTTTGATGCCTCATGGGGACATCGCCAGGTCAAGAGTGTGAATCACTGGCTGGATGCTTCGGAACTGCTGAAGCTGGAGTACGAGTTCGATTACAGCCGCGTGTATCTCAGTGATGACGCGGACTAGCGGCACGGTGGCCAGGCGAGCTGTCCGTGGCGTGCCGGTGTGACATGGAAAAAGGAGTTCGACCAATGCTCCGTCAAAGAACCTGCCGCGTGCAACGAGGCGCATTTACACTGGTGGAACTGCTTGTTGTCATTGGCATTATCGCCCTGCTGATCAGCATTTTGCTGCCGGCGATCCAGAAGGCCCGGGCATCGGCGGATTCCGTGGCCTGTCAGAGCAACCTGCGGCAGATTGCCATCGCCAACACGATGTACCAGAATGAGAACGGCGGACACTTCGCACCGTTTGCGAAGCTGAAGTCGCAGCATGAGTACTGGAAGGATCCCAAGTCACGGGATCGATGGTTCCACTACCTCGAACCGTTCACGCGGACCTACGCCGTCTTCAACTGCCCCGTGAACGACCGGGCCTATCCAGACTGGTCGGTGCAGAACAGCGATCAGGCCGATCCGTCCTGGCTGATCCGCGGGCGTTCGGAAGTGGGCGCGACAGCCAACTACGCCTACGTCAGGGGTGTCGGCCGCTATGAGCAGGAGCCCGGCGAACCGCCCAGGACACTGATGGATCTTCGCCGCCAGCTGCGCGCCTCAGGCACCGAAGTGGAGGTCAACGACTTCATCATCTTGGCTGACGGCCAGTTCTGGATCGCCAACTGCAGCGATATGACACCCGATGACGCGCTGGGCCATCCGCGGCGATTTGTGCATCCCGGCGGCTCGCTGAATGCGGCGTTTGCAGACGGGCACGTCGAGAACCTCCGCCGCGATCAGCTGCGGTTCAACATCCCCTGGCCGAACAACTGGATCATCGCGGCCAAGCCGGGACGCTAAGCAATCCATCCGGCGCCGCCTGAACGGTGCGTCATCATCATCACGGTCGCCTGGCTGAGGAAGCATCAGCCGCAGCGGCTTCGCGGCGGGCCAGGTCAAGCGCCTCCTGGCGGCTGGTGATTCGGCCTTCAAGCTGCGCGTCATAGATCCGCTGGAGGATGAGCTTGAAGATCGGGCCGGGTCTGAACCCCGCCGCGACCAGATCATCCCCCGTGATCAGCGGCGGCGGCGCCACATCGGTCCCAGCCAGCTGATCGAACTGCTGCTGCAGCCAGTCGATTCGCTGACCGTGCTGCCCCACCTGGCCGATGGCCTGCAGGAGATGGCGCGTTTCGGCGGCGTGAGGTGAAGCCAGCAGGCGCTTCATCGCGGCGACAGTTGGCTGGGCGTCGGCCAGCATCGCGCCAGCCCACTCGAGTGTGTCCCGCATCAGCTTCTTTTCGTCGTTGCTGATACGCAGGGCTTTGCGACAGGCCCGCACCGCCGTCTCGATGACCGGCGGCTGAAGCAGAACGCGCACATCCGCATCCGCGGGCATCGGCTGCCACTGCCAGCACAGCGTCGCAGCCGCCAGGGCTTCGCCGAACGCCAGCGGCTGATCCGGCGCCATTTTCGCGAAGATCGAGCGGGACGGCTCGTACGCTTTGCCCTCCTCTGCCGGGATGAAGCGGAAGATCTGCTGCACCAAGCTGAGCTCCCACAGCATCGGCCAAGCCAACCGGCGCGTCACAGGGCAGAGCATCAGGCGCAGCTCCTCGGCAATCCGCTCGGGGCTGATACGGATCAACTGCGGCGCGTGGCGGCTGATCGCGCCAGCCGTCGCGGGATCGAGCTGCAGGTCGAACCGTGCGGCGAATCGCACCGCCCGCAGCAGCCGCAGGTGATCCTCAGCAAAGCGTTCGTCCGGGTTGCCGATGGCACGCAGGCGGCGCGCCTGCAGATCCTCCCTGCCGCCGACGTAGTCGATCACGCGGTTTTCGATGGGATCGAGGAACAAGCCGTTGATCGTGAAATCCCGCCGGCGGGCGTCCTCCTCGGCTGAGGTGAATCGGACGCTGCTGGGGCGGCGGCCGTCGACGTAGGTGCCCTCCGAGCGGAAGGTGGCGACCTCGATGACGCTTCGGCGGTGGCGGACGAGGATGACGCCGAAGGCCTGGCCGACGGCCTCGGTCCGGCTGAACAGCTCGCGGACGCGCTGCGGTGGCGCATCGGTGGCGATGTCGTAGTCGGTGGGCGTCAGGCCCATCAGCTCATCGCGCACGCAGCCGCCGGCGAAGTAGGCGACATGGCCGGCTTCGCGCAGGCGGCGCAGGACAGCCAGTGCGTCTTCGCGCAGGCATGGCGGCTTGGCGGATGAGCGGATCGGCTGGTCCATCGATGTGTTGAAGAATACCGCTGCGCCCGGCGGGCGGGTAGTGCGCGGCGGTGACAAGCAGTCTTTCGTGGCCGGGGCTACCAGCCCATGAACTTCCGCAGAAGCGTGGCGCGGGCATCCCCGCCGGCGCACCCTGGCTTGCGTGAGAAGCGAGGGCGAGACGCCCTCGCCACGGGGTGAGCTGGCGAGGACTGCCACGTTGATGCATGACGCAAGGGCTGCCCACGTCACCATCTGTGCACGACGGACGTGCCACTCCTGGCCTCATCATACAATACAGAAGGCCCCGGGCGGTGAATGCCCGGGGCCTTGGATTTCACAATCGACTGATCAGGCAGTGGCCTTAGATCAGGCCGTCCTGCTTGGCCATGTGGAGCAGCAGGTCGACAACGCGGTTGGAGTAGCCCCACTCGTTGTCGTACCAGCTCACCAGCTTGAAGAAGTTGCTGTTCAGCTCAATGCCGGCGCCGGCGTCGAAGATGCTCGAGCGCGGATCGGTGATGAAGTCGCTGGAGACAACCTCTTCCTCGGTGTAGCCGAGGATGCCCTTCAGCGGGCCTTCCGACGCAGCCTTGATGGCGGCGCAGATTTCCTTGTAGCTGGTGGCCTTCTCGGTGCGGACCGTCAGGTCGACCGCCGAGACGTCCATCGTCGGGACGCGGAAGGCCATGCCCGTCAGCTTGCCCTTCAGCGAGGGCATCGCCAGTGCGACTGCCTTCGCGGCGCCGGTGCTGGCCGGGATGATGTTCATGTAGGCATTGCGGCCGCCGCGCCAGTCCTTCTTGCTGGGGCCGTCCTGCGTCGGCTGGGTGGCCGTGACGGCGTGGATCGTCGTCATCAGGCCTTCGACGATGCCGAAGTTCTCATGGACGACCTTGGCCAGCGGCGCCAGGCAGTTGGTCGTGCAGGAAGCGTTCGACACGACGGTGTGCTTGGACTTGTCGAACGAACCTTCGTTGACGCCCATGACGATCGTGGGCACCTGCTCGGGGCTCTTGGTGGGAGCCGAGATCACGACGCGCTTGGCGCCGCCCTTGATGTGCTTGCTGGCAGCATCGAAGTCGGTGAACAGGCCGGTCGACTCGACGACGTAGTCAACGCCCAGGTCCTTCCAGGGCAGGTTGGCCGGGTCGCGCTCGGCGAAGGTGCGGATCTCGTCGCCATCGACGACCAGGATGTTCTCACCCTTGACCTCGACCGTGCCGGGGTAACCGCCATGGATGGTGTCGTACTTGAACAGGTAGCCGAGGTTGTCGGCTGGCACCAGGTCATTGATGCCGACGAAGTCGATCTTGCCCTTGTGCTGCAGCGCGGCGCGCGTCACAAGGCGCCCGATGCGACCGAAACCGTTAATTGCGACCTTGATGGCCATCCTGTGTCTCCTTTTCGTTTCTGCTGGATGGTAGCTGGGATGTCTGACGCAGCCGGATTGAACGCACCGGCCACCGGAAACGCACGATATGGACGTCAACAGCGCGTGTCAAGAAACCGCGAACCGATCAGACTGGGAAGGTGGTATTCCCCCCTGCCCGGCTTGAATTTCGTGCGATTTTCCGACTCATGATGAGTCCGCCGCCACGGCCCTGAACCCGGGAGCAACCGGGCTCGAGCCGTGGCGGCGGGATGGGCTGGTTGTCGATCGTTCAGCGGCCTTCGTAGACGCGGACCCAGTCGACGTACATGTCGGCTACGCCATCGTACTGCGACAGGTCGATCTTCCAGCCGCTGGCACCGCCGATGGCAAGATTGATGAAGAAGAACAACGGCTGCTCGCGGCTGAGGCGGGCGGTCTTGTGACGGGCCACCTCGATGCCGTCGCAGTAGTAGATGGTGTCTTCCTCGCCGACGAGCAGGCCGTAGGTATGGAACGTTTCATACCAGCTCGCCCCGCTGCCGCCCTTGAGCTCGGTCATCGGGATCTGCTGGTACACCCGCGGCTGGGTCGTGTCCTTCTTGCCGTCCGGCCCCTGGTTCCAATAGTGGGAAGCCACCCAATAACCGCGCTGGTTGGGATTGCCCGAACCCTCGCCGCCGTAGGCTTCGATGATGTCCAGCTCGTCAGCCGGCTCGCGCAGCCCCTTGTGGACGGATTCCGTCATCACCCAGAACGCCGGCCAGGTGCCCGGCGCAGACTGGGCCAGGAAGCGCACCTCAAAGTAGCACGGCGCCTTCACCGTGATGCCCGTGCCGTCGAAACGCAGGGCTGAGATCAGGCCGGTCGTGTTCTTCGACTGATCGGCACGGATACGGAGATACGAGCCGATCTGCGAGAACGGCGTCGTTTGGGGATTCTCGTGATCGCCGAAGGGAATCCCGCTGAAGTCGCCCCCGCCCGGCTTGTGCGAGGCGTAGGTCGCCCCCTTGCCGTCCCTGGAGATCGAGAGCTTCGGATCATTGAAGTCGTCCGCGAAGACGAGCTTCATTCCCTGAGCCGGCGCCGGCGGGCTGTCGGGCAGGCCTTCGTTCCAGACAACGCCGCCTTCGTTGTAGACGATCAGGTAGTAGTTGCTGCGGAGCTTGCCGAGGGTGGCGCCCAGGCGGATGGTGATCGGGCCATGCGGGTATTTGTCGGCTGGAAAGACAATCGAGCCGGTGCCGTCATCGGCAAGGTCGATCACGCCGACGGTCGAATCCTCGCCGAACTTGCCGCCCGGCAGCCAGGACTTCACCTCGACCTGACGGAAGCCCGGCGCGCGGACTTCGATCGTCGTGTCGCCCTTGATGTTCGAACCGTACTTGGGAGAGGTCACCACCACTTCGCCCATCTTATAGAACCGCAGCGGCTTGGGGCCATCGACATGGTTGAGGGTCCACAGGCCCGACCACCAGTTCTTCGCATCGGGGGTCTTGTCCAACGAAGCATCCGGGCCGGTCGGGCGCTCGATGTTGAGGAACTTGCCCGTGGCGACGTTGCGGATGCTGAAGTGCGGGCCGACGGGGCTGATCGCCCAGCGACCGCGATCGGTGCCCGGCTTGTCGGAGGTCAGCACGAGCGCATCGGAGTCGTCGGCAACCTGGAGGTACTGGCTCGTGCCGACATTGCGGATGACGTAGGCTGGGCCATCGGCTTCGATCGACCAGCGGGCGCTGCCGGTCTGGGCTGAGGCAGCGAGGATCTTGCCCTGGTCGATGGTCAGGTGGCGCTTGGCGTCCCAGCGGCTTTGGATCTCATAGACGGTCGGATCGGCTGCCTG
>ERZ777003.3204-NODE-3204-length-16501-cov-68.217256_pt1 | contig 16501 bp, 11 predicted proteins | sample MGYA00374956_ERZ777003 | MGnify/ENA primary metagenome ERZ777003 (study PRJEB29302, sample SAMN06268252) | bioreactor metagenome | isolation source: Joint BioEnergy Institute, California, USA | place: USA:Joint BioEnergy Institute, California, USA | collected... | reverse complement strand
TAAAGACGATCCAACATGAACGCGCCTCCCAGCGTCCCCACCGGCGAGCACGGGAACAGATGCAGTTGACACCATCACCGATGCTAATTGGAACACTGCGGCAACTCCACGGCGACCATGGACCAGATGTCCACCCACCTCCGGGCGGTGGACCTCCGGGCACGGTGCCGCGAGGATTCGGCGCCGGCACGACCGGTGGAACTGGGGGCCGAGGCCCCGGAATCCGCGGCGCACGCGGCGCTGCTTGGCAAAGAACCGTTGCACTCTCTAGGATGAGAACGGTGTCAGAATCGCCCTCCCGCATTCCACGCTCAATCTCTTCGGCAAGGCCTGTGAGCTTCTCGTCTGTTGTACACGGATCGGTGTAATCCACAGGGATATCCGCGGCTTCATATCCGATGGACGCGAGGTATGACACAATCACTTCGCGATCAGGCGCGCCGAGGATGACGGCCGCGAGAGGATCGGAGGCAAGAACACCGGCCGTGTACTCCTCGGGCAGCACAGGCCCCTGTCCCTCTCGCGGCAGATGTGGGATGCTCCACCGCTCATCTTCGTCATCTCCTATCTCAAGCTGGGCCTTAACGAAACTGACTGCATCCCATGGATCGGTGATGCTCCAAGACTTTGCATTCCACGTGTCGCCATCCCGCACATACCATACCGCCACCAGATTCGCACCAACGACCGCATGAGGATCCGCGAGCGCCAGGAAGCTATGCACCTTGAGCGATCCAGGCGAAGCAGCATCCTCCTCGTAGACTGGGTTCAGCGTCCAACTCGCAAACTCAACCTTCGACCAAGCCGCGTGATACGATACTTGACCCAAACTCACCGGAGTGGTCACCGCAGCCACCAATATAACTATACCTACGATTAAGCTTCCCGATCGCACTGCCATAATCCAGCTCCTCAGCGGCCGATGTTCTGCAAATCCCCACTCAGACCACTCGTAGTAGATAAAGCCAACTGGAGACTTCATGTGACCGATCTGAAGAACAAAATCGACCCCCCCCCAAATGAGGGACACCTCTGTCGCAGATTGCTCTACGGAGCATCCCATGGCACTGCTCACTCCGAGCGAAGTCGCCCAGATCCTCATAGCGAACATGCCTCTGATCCGCCGACGCCTGCGCAGAAAGCTCAAAGGCGGGCCCACCTCTGCTGACCTCGATGACTTATGTAGTTCGGTCATCCGCCGCGTCTACACCGCTGCCCTGCACAGCCTCAGAGCTTCGGCCGATCAAGAGGTCATTGCTTACGCCACCATCGTCGCCGACCATCTTGCCCAGCGGAGGCAAGCAGAGGAGCAACGATACGACGCTGTGCTTAGGGTGATCACCCGGCAGACCGGAGGGTCCGCATTCAGCGACCAGTCCGAGAGACAGTCCGCACCATGTCTGCAACGGCTTGCTGAGTTACTCGCCGATCCAGTCGATCGCGACCTGCTGCTTCGGCGCCAATGCGGACACAGCTACACGCTCATTGCCGAGGAGACCGGCGTGACCGAAGCCGCTCTGCGCAAACGATGGTCGCGATTGCGCGCCTTCCTGAAACGCTGTCTTGGCGATTGCCCGCCGCCGTGAGTCCCGCGGGTCTCGTGGCAAAACGATCACCGACGGACCCCATCACACCGTGAGCTCGGAAACCCCGGGACGCCGTCGCGCCGGCGTGTGCTCGTCCGCCGCATCGCCCTGCGCAGCCTCCCCGCTAGGAGACTTCGGTTCCGTCGCCCGCTCCCCGTGCAGCCACACCTCCCCCATCCGCGTCCCCACCACCCGGTGCCGGTGCTCCCCCGCCGCGGCCAGCAGACGCTGGATCGGCTCATCCGGGTGCTCCTCCCCGAGCCGGAACGTCGAGTGGTGCATCGGCAGCAGGTGCTCGCCCCCCAGGTCCGTGAACATCTCCCACACCTGCTCCGGATTCGCATGGTGGTGGATCCACGGCTCGTACGCCCCGATCCCGAAAACCGCCAGGTCCACCGGCCCGAGCTTCCCGAACACGTCCGTGTGCGCCGTATCCCCCGCGAACAGCACCCGCGCGTTCGCCGCCTCCAGCAGGTAGCTGTTGAACCCCCGGTGCCGGTCATACGCGAACCGCGCCCCCCAGTGCGCCGGCCGCACGGCCCGCACGCGCACGCCCCCCAGGTCCAGTTCTGTCGTCCAGTCCAGCTCGATCACCCGCCCGAACCCCTTGGGCACGAGCCGCGCCGTCTTCGTCGCCGTCACCACCGTCGTGTGCGGCGACGCCAGCCGGCGCAGCGTCGGCACGTCGAAGTGATCGAAGTGCGCGTGCGTCAGCAGGATCACGTCGATCGGCGGCAGCGCCCGTTCCGGGAACGGCAGCGGCGCCATGCGCTGGATCCCGAACGTGATCCCCCCCACCGTCAGCCCCACCCGCTCCGAGAAGACCGGGTCGCTCAGAACGTTCAGCCCCCCGATCCGGGCCAGCACCGATGCATGCCCCAGCCACACCGCCCCCAGGTCGTGCGACACCAGACGCATCAGCGCCGGATCCACCGACAGGCTCCCGCTCGGCACGCTCGGCGGCCGCCCGCTGACCGCCAGCGAGTTGATCAGCTCGCGCGGGTACCGCCTCAGCCCGGACCGGGCGATCTTGGCCGCACGCCGCAGCTTCGTCCGCATCAATCACGCCTCCGGCGGGAAACGGGACAGCGACGCCCCTCCAACCTCATCATTCGGCCGGGCAACCGTTCCCCGGCACATGCTCTTCGGGCGCCGCCGCGGGCCCCACAGCCCCCCTTGACGGCTGGAGCGGCCGTAGCGGCACAGGCCGCCCCATTCGGACCTTTCCACCACCCTGAACATGGTACTCTCCCCCTTCCCACACGGTTCGCGCCCGGACCGTGCCCGATTTCCCCACGTCCGAAGGAGGCATCTGGATGCGGCTGAGTTTCCACGGTGCGGCTGGCGAGGTCACCGGCTCGTGCTACCTGCTCGACACAGGCCGCGCCCGGATCCTGATCGAGTTCGGCCTGCACCAGGGCGGCCCCGCCGCCGAGCGCCGCAACCGCCGCCTCCCCCCCATCGACTTCGAGCGCCTCGACGCCGCGGTCCTCACCCACGCCCACCTCGACCACAGCGGCCGCCTCCCCCTCCTCCCCCGAACCGGCTTCCGCGGCCGCATCTGGGCCACCCCCGCCACCGTCCACCTCGCCGACCTCCTCCTCAAGGACGCCGCCAACATCCAGGAGATGGACGCCCTCCAGGTCACCCGCCGCCGCGAGCGCATCAGCCGCTCCCCCGTGGCCCCCCTCTACACCGTCGCCGACGCCGGCGCCGTCATGCGCCTCATGTCCTCCCTCCCCTACGGCGAACTCAGGGAGATCGCCGACGGCGTCCGCATCCGCTTCACCGACGCCGGCCACATCCTCGGCTCCGCCAGCCTCGAGGTCCGCGTCCGCTGCGGCGCACAGGAGAGGGTCATCGTCTTCTCCGCCGACATCGGCGGCATCGGCGCCCCGCTCCTGCGCGACCCCGTCCCCCCCGCGACCGCAGACGCCGACACCGTGATCCTCGAGTCCACCTACGGCGACCGCGACCACCGCCCCATCGGCAACACCATCGAGGAACTCCTCGAGATCATCGTCCAGGCCCGGCGCGACAACGGCAAGGTCCTCATCCCCGCCTTCGCCATCGGCCGCACCCAGAACCTCATCTATTACCTCGGCGAGCTCTACCGCGAGGACCGCCTCCGCGGCGTGCAGGTCTACGTGGACAGCCCCATGGCCATCGCCGCCACCGAGCTCTACCGCGCCCACCGCGACCTCTTCGACGACGACGCCCGCGCCATCATCGACGCCGGCAACTCGCCCCTCTCCTTCCCGACCCTCCGCTACACCCGCACCGGCGAAGAGTCCCGCGCGCTGAACCGCATGAACGGCGGCACCGTCATCATCGCCGCCTCCGGCATGCTCACCGGCGGCCGCATCATGCACCACCTCAAGCACAACCTCTGGAAGCCCCAGACCCACCTCGTCTTCGTCGGCTTCCAGGCCGAAGGCTCCCTCGGCCGCCGGCTCATCAACGGAGCCAGACGCGTCACCATCCTCCACACCCCCGTGGACGTCAACGCCAAACTCCACACCCTCGGCGGCCTCTCCGCCCACGCCGGCCAATCCGGCCTCGTCGCATGGGCCAGGCGCTACACCGACGGGCGAGCCCCCGCGGACCGCCCCCGCTTCATCCTCACCCACGGCGAGGACGGGCCGCGCCGCGCCCTCGCCGCCGCGCTCCAGGACCAACTCGGCGTCGCTCCCCCATACCTGCCCGTCTTCAACGAGACGATCGAACTCTGACCCCTCTCAGCGCCGATCCCCCGCTCCGACCGGAGTCTCCGCCGGCGCCCCTTCCTCCAGTTCCGCCAGCACCCCCGCCGGCACGGTGATCCCGCCCGCGCGGCCCCGCGCCGGCGATCCGGGCGGCGGAAGGCCAAGTTTCCGCCTCAGCACCCGCGAGCCGCCGCGCGTGTAGCGCGCGATGTACTTCGTCAGCACGTAGTCGATCCGGTCGAACACCCCCGTCCCACGATGCACGAACAGCGTGTCCTGGTGCCCCACGCCCGACATCCGCAGGTAGTAGTACCCCAGCCGCTGGAACCGCCGCACGATCCGCTGCACCTCCGCCGCCGGCACCCGCCCGTTGAAGTCGTGGAACTCCACCGTGAACTGCGGCACCCGCTCGATCAACTCGTCCGGCATCGCGTCCAGCGCCGCGATCTCCGCCCCCTCGATGTCCATCTTGATCACCCCGATCGGCTCTTTGACGTACCCCTCGATCAGGTCGGCGATCCCCAGCGTCTCCACCTCCATCCTCGTCCGCACCGACCCCGAGTCCGTCGGGAGGATCGTCGCCCCCAGCCGGTTGTCGCTGATCGCCAGCGTCGCCACACCTCGCCCCGCCGCGATCGCGTACCCCAGCACGTTCACCCGCGGCCCGCGCGGGATCAGCGCCCTCAGTTCCGGGTCCGGCTCCACCGCGTACACCGTGCACCGGAAATCCCGCAGGATCTCGCGGCAGAACAGCCCGATGTTCGCCCCAAGGTCCACGACCGCCCGCCCGGGGCCGAGCAGCCCCGGAACCAGCGTGTGCCAGTGGATCGGCCGCGTCGAACGGACCCGCCCGGTCCGATGCTTCGGGGACATACGGCACACCTCCCCTCTCCGCGGGACGACCGCGGCGACGGGTCACGTCGGCCCAGAGACCACAACGTCGAGAGTGTACCTAATTTTGAGCCCACCCCATAGGCACCACACAAAATTATCGATCGGCCATGCCTACCCCATGATCAGGGGGGAGACGTCTTGAGCCCGGCCGCTTCCGTCACCCCCTCCTGCATCCCGATGCCCGTCTACCCCGTCACCGCCCGATCCGGCGATCCCTCCAGCGCCGACCTCACCATCACCAACTCCGAGATGTTCCCCAGCGACACCAGCCCCACGAGCCGCCCGTCCCGCACCACCGGCAGCGCCCCGCAGTCCAGTTCCCGCATCCGCCGGTACGCCACCTCCACCGGGTCCCCCTCGCTCGCCACGGGGCACCCCCGGATCATCGACTCCCCCACCGTCGCCTCCAGCCCCCCGTTGGCCAGCGCCCGCAGCAGCACGCCCCGCGGCAGCATCCCGAGCACCATCCCAGCCTCCCCCCCCGCCTCCCCGTTCTGCGCCACCACCGGGAAGTCCTCCTGCGACCCCGCCAGCAGTTCATCCGCCGCCCGCCGCAGCGAGTCCTCCGGATGCAGCACACGGTACCGCGTCATCATCGCGTCCCGCACCGTCAGCCCCTGGAACGCCACCCGCATCGCCGCGTACTGGCTCTCCGCCTCCGCGCCCAGGAAGATGAAGATCGCGATGATGAACAGGAACGGGCTCATCCCCAGGAACAGCGCGGCCGCGGCGAACAGGATCGCCATGAACTGCCCCACCCGCGCCGCGATCGCCGTCGCCCGCGCGTAGTTCATCGCCATCGCCAGGATCGCCCGCAGGATCCGCCCCCCGTCCATCGGGAACGCCGGGATCAGGTTGAACACCACCAGCAGCATGTTCACCACCATGAGCTGCGCGATGAAGTGCTGCCCCGTCGCGAACGTCGCCTCCAGCCCCCCTTGCCCCCCCACCGCCATCCCCCCCCCGCCGCTCCTCAGCCCCCCCGTCACCAGGAGCACCACCAGCAGCACCCCCGCGATCACCACGTTGACCAGCGGCCCCATGACCGTGATCCACAACTCCTGCTTCGGATCCTCCGGCATCCGCTCCAGGCTCGCCACGCCCCCGATCGGCAGCAGCGTGATCTGCCGCGTCGCGATCCCGAACCGCTTGGCGGTCAGCGAGTGCCCCAGCTCGTGCAGCACCACGCACAGGAACACCGCCAGGATCAGCCCCACCGCCCACGCGCTCTGCGCCACCGCCTGCCCCGTCGGCAGGTCCGGCCGGTACGTCGCCCACACGATGTACGCGATCAGCAGCAGGAACGTCCAGTGCACGTAGATCGCGATCCCCGACACCTTCGCCAGCTTCAGGGACCACCTCATGCAGTTTCACTCCACCTTCTTCCCCCCTCCGCCCCCTCCGGACCGCGGCCGGGCGCTTGGGGGAGCGCCCCGCCATGCTCTCTCGTCTCCCCCTCAACCGCTCAGATCTCGAATCTCTGACCTCAAATCTCGAGTTCTCTTCCCCTCTTCTGGCCCCTTCCCCTTCCTGTATAGGGGCGGGTCTCTGCATTCCCCCCGCCCCTCTCCCTCTCAACCCAACCCTACGCCCCCGCCCCGCACCCCGGGCACACCCCGTAAAGCGTCAGTTCATGCCCCTCCACCTTGAACCCCGGCGGCGCAAGACTCTTGAGGTTCCCCGGGCATCCCTCCACCTCGAACACCTTGCCGCACTCGCGGCAGTGAAAATGGTGGTGGTGCTCCTTCCCCGCCCGCTCGTAATGCGGCGGGCGACCCGGTACATCCACCGACACCAGCCACCCCTCGTCCAGGAGCGACTTGATCGTCCGGTACACCGTCGCGAGCCCCAGCCCCGGCACCATCGCCTGCGCTGCGTCCAGCACCTCCTGCGGCCCGAGCGGACGCTCCGCCTCATCGAACGCCCGCCGGATCGCCTGCCGCTGCCTCGTCTCTCGCGTCAAACCCGACATTCATCCATCCATCCCACCCCCAGCCCCATCCCCGAATCGTAGACCCACCCCGTCCCGCTCCCACCGCGACAGAGCCCCGAGCGCAAGACCGGCGCCATCCGCGGCAGCATCTCAGCACGAAGACCGCGAAGACCGCGAAGCAAGGCAGAAACGCAGAGGTCGCAGAGAGCGCAGAGGGACGCGGAGAGGAAGGGGAGAGGGACTTGGAAGAGGGGGGGACGGATCGCGCCGGAGGAGGAAGGGGCGGATCATCGGAGCGAGGCGGGCTTGCTTTGCTGTTGTCTGCTGCTCGCTCTCGTCTTGAATCCACTCCGTCTTCCTCTGCGTTCCCCTCTTCCTCCGCTCCCCCCGCGTTCTCTTCTGCTCTTCTTCGTGCTCTTCGCGGCCTTCGCGTTGAGAAAGAGCCTCCGCCTTCCCCACGCCCCGTCTCCGGACCTCCGCAGCCCCCCCTCGACGACCGCTCCCTACTCCATCAACTCCACCAGCCTCTCCACCACCGCCCCCGCCATCTCCCCTCCCTCCATCTCGCACGTCAGTTCCACCCGCCGCCGTGGCGCCACCTCCGCCGGCGCCTCGAAAACCGCCCGCATCCGCCGGTACACCCGCATGTCCGCATCCGACACCTCACCCGGATCGCGGGCCCGCCGCGCCAGCCGCTCCTCCACCACCTGCTCCGGGCACGTGAGGTGCGCCACCACCCCGGGCACACCGATCGCATCCGCCAGCGCGAGAAACGGCGCCCGCTGCGCCGCGCTCCGGAACGTCGCATCGACGATCACGCCCCGCCCCGCCTCAAGGTGCCCCCGCGCCATCGCCAGCAGTTCCCGGTACGTCCGCTCCGTCACCTCCTCCGTGTAGATCCCCCCGTCGATCGCTCCCAGCCACCGCTCCGTCGGCGCCATCCCCGACAGCCGCTTGCGGATCTCGTCGCTCCGCAGCACCACAGCCCCCAGCGGCCCCGCGATCGCCCTCGCCGCGCTGCTCTTCCCCGTCCCCGGCAGCCCGCACATCAGCACCAGGCCCGGCCCCAGCGTGTACCCCGCGGCCAACTGGAAGTACCGCCTCGCCTCCCCCCGCGCTGCCCTCCTCGCCTCCGCCGTCAGTTCCCCCTCCCTCGACCGGATCGACGCCACCTTCCCCCGCACCGCCGCGAGGTGCATCTTGTACAGCGTCAGCATGAGCGGCAGCATCGCATCCCCCGTCCGCTGCGCGTACCTCGCCGCCAGGTACCCCGACAGCCCCCGCGCCCCCCGCGCATCCAGGTCCATCGCGAGGAACGCGACGTCCGACGCCACGTCCCCGCACCGCAGCCCCTTTGCGAACTCGATCCGGTCGTAGATCACCACCCCGTCCGCCAGCACGCAGATGTTCCCCGCGTGCAGGTCCCCGTGCCCCTCGCGCACCCGCCCCTCGAGCACCCGCCGGCGCATCAACCCGCGATGCTCCTCGATGAACCGCTCGGCGCACGCCCGCAGCCGCCGCAGCACCCGCATGCTCACCGTCGCCCCCCCTTCGCCCCCTCCGGCCGCGAACGGCTCGCACTCCCGCAGGTTCCGCGCCACCCGCTCCCATACCCGCTCCGGCTCCCCATACTCGTCCACCCCTTCCCCCGTCGCGCTCGCCCCATGGAAGCGCGCCAGCACCTCGACGATCCGGTCGATCGCGCCGTTGTCGATCTCCCCCCGCTCCAGCAGTTCATCCAGCATCCGCCCCCGCGGCAGCCGGCGCATCACCACCGCGTGCTCCACCGCCGCCGGGTCCGCCTCCGCCCCAGGCCCGTAGACCTCGCCCACGCGCAGCCCCGCCCCCTCCGCATCCGCATAGATCGGCGCCACCCCCAGGTACACCCCCGGCGCCAGTTCCGCATTCAGCCTCACCTCCTCGCGGCACGCCTCCAGCCTCGCCCCCGGCGCCGCGAAGTCCACGAACCCCAGCCGCACCGGCTTCTTCACCTTGAACACACGTTCCCCCGCGAAGAACAGCACCGAGATGTGCGTCTGCAACACCTCCACCCCCACCGGCCGGTGCGGGTACGCCTCGGGGCTGCTCAGGGCTTGAATCAGGCTGCGCAGAGTCACGTGAAAGCGCCGGATGTGCTACCGTTCATTCACTCTACACCCGGCCCGCGCCAAAGCCCGGCTCCTCTCGCACCTTTCCCCGTTCCCCACACCGCCGCCTTGACTCCCCCCGCCTCTTTTCTACCATTCATCCGGATAAACGGATGAAGCAGGCGAACCCCCACACCCCGCTCAGCCAGCGACTCGCCCTCCTGGGCGAGATGATCCGCCTGCGCATCCTCCGCCTCCTCGAGCGCGAGGAACTCGCCGTCGGCGAGGTCGCCAACGTCGTCCAGCTCCCCCAGTCCACCGTCAGCCGCCACCTCAAGGTCCTCGCCGACGGCGGATGGCTCAGCAAGCGCACCGAGGGGACCGCCACGCTCTACCGCCTCGTCCTCGACGACCTCCCCGCCGAACTCCGCTCCCTCTGGCTCACCATCCGTCCCCAACTCGACGACGAGGCCTCCGCCGAACTCGCGGAGGACACCCGCCGCCTCGCCGGCGTCCTCGCCGAACGCACCGCCGACAGCCAGGCCTTCTTCGGCCGCGTCGCCGGCCAGTGGGACGACGTCCGCGCAGAACTCTTCGGCCGCCAGGCCTCCCTCCGCGCCCTGCTCCCCCTTCTCCCTCGTGACTGGGTCGTCGCCGACCTCGGCTGCGGCACCGGCAACGCCGCCGAACTCCTCGCCCCCATCGTCAAAAGCGTCATCGCCGTGGACCAGTCCGCCCCCATGCTCAAGGCCGCCCAGAAGCGCCTCGGCGGGGCCGGCGCGACCAACGTCGAGTTCCGCCGCGGCGACCTCGAGGCCCTCCCCATCGCCGACGCCGAGGTGGACGCCGCCGTCTGCGTCCTGGTCCTCCACCACGTCCCCGAGCCCGAGAAGGCCCTCGCCGAGATCCGCCGCATCCTCAAGCCCGGCGGCGTCGCCCTCGTCGTGGACATGCTCGAGCACGACCGCACCAGCTACAAGCACACCATGGGCCACCGCTGGCTCGGCTTCGCCCCCAGGCACATGGCGGAGATGATGACCCGCGCCGGCCTCATCGCTCCCCGGACCACCCCCCTCGCCCCCGACCCCACCGCCAAAGGCCCCGGCCTCTTCGCCTGCACCGCCTTCGCCCCCTCGAAGCAGCGACGCAGCGGATAAGAAGGAAAAAGACTCACCACAGCGGCACGGAGACACGGAGAGAAGACAGGAATGAGCAGCAGCGATGCAGTGAACGCCTCCTGTGCTCCCCATCGCGGCGCCCGCACAAGACAGCGCCCCTCACCCGATCTCTCCAACCCCGATCCCCCTCTTCCCTCCGTGCCCCTGTGGTGACTCTTCCCTTCAAATGAACGCCAAGCCAAGAACGGAGACCCAGCCTTGACGACCCTCGCCAGCAAGCCCGCCGTCAACCACGCCCAGACCGACCGCCCCCCCTTCAAAGTCCGCGACCTCTCCCTCGCCAAACTCGGCCGCGAGGAGATCCGCCTCGCCGAGCACGAGATGCCCGGCCTCATGGCCATCCGCGAGCGCTACAAGGGCCAGAAGCCCCTCGACGGCGCCAAAATCATGGGCTCCCTGCACATGACCGTGCAGACCGCCGTCCTCATCGAGACCCTCACCGCCCTGGGCGCGAGCGTCCGCTGGTGCTCCTGCAACATCTTCTCCACCCAGGACACCGCCGCGGCCGCCGTCGTCGTCGGCCCCAACGGAACCCCCGACAAGCCCGCCGGCGTCCCCGTCTTCGCCTGGAAGGGCGAGACCCTCGAGGAGTACTGGTGGTGCACCGAGCAGGCCCTGACCTGGCCCGACGGCTCCGGCCCCAACCTCATCCTCGACGACGGCGGCGACGCCACCCTCCTCGTCCACAAGGGCGCCGAGTTCGAGAAGGCCGGGAAGGTCCCCGACTTCAACCCCGATTCCGACCCCGAGGAATGGGGCGTCATCCTCGCCCTCCTCGCCGCCGAGCAGAAGAAGAACCCCGGCCGCTGGACCAGGGTCATCGCCGGCGTCCGCGGCGTCAGCGAGGAGACGACCACCGGCGTCCACCGCCTCTACGAGATGATGCGGGCCGGGACCCTCGCCTTCCCCGCCATCAACGTCAACGACTCCGCCACCAAGAGCAAGTTCGACAACCTCTACGGCTGCCGCCACTCTCTCATCGACGGCCTCAACCGCGCCACCGACGTCATGATCGGAGGCAAGATCGCCGTCGTCTGCGGCTACGGCGACGTCGGCAAGGGGTGCGCCCAGTCCCTCCGCGGCCAGGGCGCCCGCGTCATCATCACCGAGATCGACCCCATCTGCGCCCTCCAGGCCGCCATGGAGGGCTACGAGGTCAAGCGGCTCGAGGACGTCGTCGAGATCGCCGACATCTTCATCACCGCCACTGGCAACAAGGACATCATCACCGCCGCCCACATGGCCCGCATGAAGGACAAGGCCATCGTCGGCAACATCGGCCACTTCGACAACGAGATCGACATGGCCGGCCTCGCCAAGGTCCCCGGGATCAGGCGCAACAACATCAAGCCCCAGTTCGACGAGTGGATCTTCCCCGCCACCGCCGACCGGCCGCAGCACAGCGTCCTCATCCTCGCCGAGGGCCGCCTCCTCAACCTCGGCTGCGCCACCGGCCACCCCTCCTTCGTCATGTCCACCAGCTTCTGCAACCAGGTCATGGCCCAACTCGACCTGCACCTCTACTTCACCACCGGCCAGAACCTCTCCGGCACCAGGTACGACCGCAAGGCCGTCTACACCCTCCCCAAGAAACTCGACGAGGAGGTCGCCCGCCTCCACCTCGACAAGCTCGGCGTCAGGCTCACCCGCCTCACCCCCGAGCAGGCCGCCTACATCGGCGTCCCGATCGACGGCCCCTACAAGCCCGACCACTACCGCTACTGATCCCTCCCTCCCCCTCCCCTTCTCCCTCTCCCACCCATTCCCGGGGCCGACGCCTGACCGCGTCCGCCCCGATTTCAACCCGGCCCACGCTGCAAGGATCGACTCCCGATGCTTGCCGCCCATCGCCCCGCGTTCGCCCAGAGAGCCATGATCGGCGCCCCCGCCCCCTGACCGACCTCCCCCCTCTCCCCTCCCTCCCCCCCTCCATTTCCACTTTCCACTTTTCACTTCCCCACTTTTCCAGTTCCCCATGCACATCCGCGACATCTTCAGATCCAACCCCACCACGTTCTCCTTCGAGTTCTTTCCCCCCAAGGGACCGGAGGCCGCGGAGGCCCTCTTCCACAGCATCACCGAACTCGAGGCCCTCAAGCCCACCTTCGTCTCCGTCACCTACGGCGCCGGCGGCTCCACGCGCCAACTCACCCACGACCTCGTCGTCCGCCTGAAGACCACCACCACCCTCGACCCCATCCCCCACCTCACCTGCGTCTGCCACTCCGAGCACGAGATCCGCGAGATCCTCGAGCGCTACGCCCGCGCCGGCATCTCCAACATCCTCGCCCTCGGCGGCGACACCCCGCGCGACCGCCCCGAGCACGACCGCGCCCGCGACGCCTTCCGCTACGCCGCCCAGCTCGTCGCCTACATCCAGCGCTTCAACGAGACCCACCCCTGGTCCGCCGACGGCAACGGCTCCGCCGGCGAGCGGCGGGGCTTCGGCATCGGCGTCGCCGGCTATCCCGAAGGCCACCCCGCCACCCCCAACCGCGTCCGCGAGATCGAACTGCTGAAGGCGAAGGTGGACGCCGGCGCCGACTACATCTGCACCCAGCTCTTCTTCGACAACCGCGACTTCTACGACTTCCGCGACCGCTGCGAACTCGCCGGCATCAAGGTCCCCATCATCGCCGGCATCATGCCCATCACCAGCCTCCAGGGCATGCTCCGCATGGCCGACATGGCCCTGGGCGCCCGCTTCCCCGCCCCCCTCATGCGCGCCATCGCCCGCTGCAACGGCGACCCGGACGCCATCCGCCGCGTCGGCATCCACTGGGCCACCGAGCAGTGCCGCGACCTGCTCGACCACAACGTCCGCGGCATCCACTTCTACACCCTCAACCGCTCCACCGCCACCCGCGAAATCTACCTCAACCTCGGCGTCAAGGACTCCGCCGGCCTCAGCCCCGCCAACCTCCCCCTCTGGCCCAGCGCCCGCTGACGCCGCCCCGGATCCAACGGGCGCCACAGCACGCACGGAGCACGCGCCCTGCCACCCTCCCCCTCACCCTTGACGGCCTGACCGTCAACCACGTCGACGCCGCCGCGGCCGACGGCGCGATCTCCTACGAACTCGCCGGCGACCCCTCCTTCCTCAGCCTCGACTTCTCCTCCACCCGCGAGCACCTCGTCGCCATCGAGCGGGATCCCCTCCCGCCCATGTCCCCCTCCCTGAACGCCCCGCCCGTCAGCGCGGTGTCATCCTTCGGCGGAACGGTCTACCACCACCTGCGCCTGACCATCCCCTTCGCCGTCGGCGGCGCCTCCCCCGACGCCCTCCTCAGCATCAAACTCCACGGCAACCGCTCCGCCACCCCCCCCCGCCGGTGGCTTCACCCTCTACGTCCGGATCTTCGCCGACTCCTACGCGGAACTCTTCTCCACCGACTGCGGCGAGTCCCTCCACTCCATCCCCACCCTCACCGACACCATCACCCTCGACCTGGAACTCCTCCCGTCGCCGTAGGACGCCGAGCAGCCGGCCGTGACGCTGACAGCCCGAGGCCGCCTCCACATCCGACGATCGAGAAGAACCTCCATCGTTACGACGCAGCCTGCCCGATCTGGCCGCGGCGGAGGCGATCATGATCGACAAGCAGAAGATGCTGACGCTCGGAGACCAGCTCGGGATCGTGGTGGTGAGAGCGCGGGCAACAACGTCCTAGAGATCGGCCCACCTAACACCCACACTGTTTAGCGCGCAGCGACTTGTACCACTCACGCTTGGCAGTGCCAGTGCATCTGCAGTCGTATCGGAAGCAGTCAGCAAGGCGATCAATGTCCTGAACCACACCTCGAACAGCATGAGGGGTCATAGGAACGCTTGTGGCAGACGAGTAATGAGCAAGCCAGTTTCCAATCTGCAAAGAAGCGAAGATGTTGTCGACCTCGGTCTGCTGTTGCTGAGTGAGGATCAGTTGACCAGCCGCCCGCACCAAATCCATCGCATTCCGGATTGCCTGAACACATTCCCCAGCAAGTCTCGTGTTCTCTTGGATAGCGAACTCGAGAGGCACTGGAATCTTGAGCTTGCGGACGATGTCCTGAAGTGTGAACTCCAGATACTGTCGAACCAGTCGACTGGCATCATCAGGCTGCCCGGCGTCTAGACGGTCTCCGATCATCGACCTCAGCCTCTCACCCTGGAGAGGCGGAGCATCTACACGCCCAACAGGCGCAGTACTGTTCATCCGAGTATGCACCCAGCCTGAACCGCGCAATGTATCAAAGTGCTTCTCCAAAAGCCCATCGTGGCTCAGCATGATCACTTGAGGCCCATCGGGATTCGCGGGATGCGCCACCTTTGTGCGTATCGCCTCAAGAAGTTTAAATTGATGTCCCCCGTCGAAACTCGATGTAATGTCATCCAGAATCATAAAGCGAGCTGTTGGCTTTGCCACCATTGCAGCACTAAGAAAGACGGCCATCGCGAACGCATTTCTATAGCTTTCCGACATCAGCGCAACGGCACCAACGTCCGCTAGCCCGTAAAAGGTTGCAAGTCGCAAGGCCACTTTCTCTTCCCGCTCATCCCGTTCTATGGCGGGCTTCACGCTATCCGTTCGCATGATACTCTGGAATAGATCTTCGCACTTCGCACGAATCTGATCCATTCGATGCTTTGCTAACGCGGCATCCAGAGCGGCAAACTTCGTCTTTGCATCTTCCACGAACTTCACCCACTCCAGCCGCCTGTCACGCTTCGCCTTTGTAGCAAGATACCTCTTCGCCTCGGCAAGCCAGTCTCTCATCGCAGCGGCAAGTTCCGCGGCATTCCGAACTTTCTCACTCAAAGCTACCATCGAGGGTGGCAGCTTCGCTTTCAGTTCTTGTCGCCGCTTGTCTTGCGTTTCCCAAAGCGAAAGGCGCCTGGCCTCAAGCTGCTGAAGCGACTTCCATACTTCGTCTAAATCGGCGATGGTAACAGTGCCGCCAATGATCCGCTGATCCAAAGCAGCATACCGCCGCTCCTGCCGCGGAATGTCTAGAATGCCCGACTCCTCCATGCGCCTCAAGCGGTCTCCAAAGCGAGCTGCCTTCCACTTCTCTTGAATTCGCCTTCCTACGGCTTCTACATTCCTGAACTGCATAAGATGATCTGTCACAAGATGCTCAATTGGAGCATCTACTGTACTCCCACATAGTGGGCAAGTCCTCGTGTCTTGATTCTCGGCTTGCTTCACGATCTCAAGAGCACTTTCAAAGAGCTTCTTGAATAACGCTCCTCGAGTGACCGCGATCAACTCGTCTCGTTCTGCAATTAACGATCTCAGCGCCTGATATTCTCCTTGCTCGTTATTTCCATCTGTCGCGGCAAGGGCTAGGATGCCATCTATCGTTCCTTGCAGTGCCGTCAGCTCCCTCTGTTCCTGGCCGCCTTCTGCCTCCTCGATTGTCCTGCGAAGTGCGGAAAAATCTACCTCTTCCAACCGATCAGCTGCTATGAGCACCCCGATTGTCGGCTGCGATTTCAACAAAGCAATCACCTCAGCCTCAATCGCAGCACGGTTCGATATGGATATCGACGGAGCCTCGCGATCAAAGAGTCGTTGGTATGCCGCACGTACTCGGTTGTGTGCCTCGTCCCCACGATGCTTGATATTCGACAGCTCTGTCCTGAGGGCTCCTATCTCCAAGTCCCCGTCCACGTTTACCTGGTTCGAAAGGACCTCTAGTATCTGCCTGAGCTCGGATACCCTAGCCAAGCCCAAAAGACCGGCAAATGCGCGGCCCCGCCTTAGCGGTGCGTCCTCCACGAACTCCCGGAAGGTGTTGTAGTCGAGCAAGATCAGTTCTTGATCAAGCGATCTGAGCAGCGACTCCGGATCCGGATGATGGGCACAGGTAACCTGACGATCCCCGTGCGAGTTCATCGTTACAACAACCTTGATGGCCGAACTGCCGTCGTCGGGCAGAAGCTCTAGCTCAATTGTGGCTATCTTTTTCGAATGGAAATGGTTCACATAGTGATCGTCACCATCTTCATCCTGGTGGAGCCGTTTGAGCTTCTGAATATTGCCCGTGATGGCGTACTGAACCGCCTCAAAGATCGAACTCTTGCCTGCGCCGTTGTAACCAAACACCGAATTGACCGCATCCGTCTTGAACCTTA
>ERZ777003.3201-NODE-3201-length-16511-cov-7.495685_pt1 | contig 16511 bp, 21 predicted proteins | sample MGYA00374956_ERZ777003 | MGnify/ENA primary metagenome ERZ777003 (study PRJEB29302, sample SAMN06268252) | bioreactor metagenome | isolation source: Joint BioEnergy Institute, California, USA | place: USA:Joint BioEnergy Institute, California, USA | collected... | reverse complement strand
GCGATCTCAACCGACTGCCCGGTCTTCGGGTTCTTCCAGATCACCTGCTCCATCACCGGCGCAATCATCGACAGATAGTCGGCGAGCCGCTGCATGTTCTCCACCGGCCCCGACCAGTCGATACCCCGGTTCTCCCGATTCGGGTTGGGCGCGTAGCCGGGTTCGTCGCGTTGCGATTCCTGATGCCCCGCATACGTCGATGCTTTGACCCCGAATATCTGCTCGATGGCGCGCACCCAGGGCGGGAACTTCTCAGATTCACCGTAGCTGATGGATGTGCCGGCGGGCAGCCCGTAGGTGCCGCCGGGCGACACCACCAACGGAGCCGGACCCATCGCAGAAACAGCCTCCGGAGACGCGTACTTCGAGTAGTCGATCCCGGTGAACTCGGGACCGAACGCACCAGACGCCGCCAGCGCACCGATCAAACCGTGCCCGCCCTTCGACGGCGACGCGTCACGAATCGCCGCCAGCTGACCAAGCAGCGGCGCAGCAGCCAAGTTCGCGAGGAACTTCGTGATGTTCTCCGCAATACCGGCCAACCCCTTGGAGATACCGAAATCCTTCTCCAGTTCGGCGCCGATGTCCGACAAATCGACCCGAACATCGTCCAAGGTCTTCGTCAGCTTCTTCGTCTCAGACGCAGCGGTCTCATGCAACCGGACTTCGGCCTGGCGTAGATCCTGCTGCGCCTGCAGCACCTTATTCCGCGCCTCTTGAATATCCGCCTCGGTGGCGACGTTCGTCTGCTCCAGTTGGTGCAGCCGCGCCTCAGCCTCAGCGAGCTTGTGACGCGCATCCAGGAACGACTCCTGCGCAGACAACACCGAACTGGTCTGCGGCAGCATCGCGAACTGCGGCGGCAACGTCGGGTCATACGGCAGCACCGGCGCGTCAGGCAACTTCGGTTTCGACCCCTTGCCGCCCGAGCCGCCATCAGCCCCAGGCGCGCCGGGGAACCACGTCGGGTCCACCTCGATGTTCTTGTCGCCCTGGTCCGGCGGCTCTAACGTCGGAGCAGCACCAGGGCCGCCGAAGATCTGATCAAGAAGCGCCTGCGTAGGACCGGCGCCAGGAGCTGCCCCCGGCGCGACAGGCGGGGCAGGAACAGGCTTCTGGTCGTCAGGAAGACGATCCTGCAGTACGCCGGGAACCAGAACACTCGACGCCGGCCCGCGCGGTGTAGCGGTCGGCTCGTTCGCCGGCACATCACTCTCGAAGGGGTTGTGCATTGTCTCACGCCAGGTGCCGGACGGATCTTTGATCATATTCCAGATCCACTTTCCGGAACCGGGGATACCACGGTCACCCCACTTCGTCCCGAGGTGTTCGTCGACCCAGCCGGTAATAGCGTTGTTAATACTTTCCGCGACCGATATCGCGAGCGCAACCCACCCGAACGCACGGATAGCTGCCGCCGCATTTCTCGCGAACCCGCTACCCGCTTTGGTGCCTGATTCCTCAAAACTTGTCGCCATGTCGAGCGACGCAGCAAGACCGATAGCCTTGATGCCGATGAAGCCCTCAGCGGCGATCTTGAACGCGTCATCCCAACCGCCGATTGCCTCGGCGACCTTGTTGATCGCCTCAACAAGTTCGCGAGCGGTGTTTATCGCGTCGTCGAAGAATTTCTTGATCTCGTCCTTGTTGGCGACGACCCACTCGTTCAGTTTGTTCAGCCGCTCGGTGATCTTGTTGACATTCTCGGCGAACGCGGCTGGCCCTTCCGTGGTCGACATCGGGTCGCCGAAAATCGCCGACAGAACGTTGGCGCCAAGACGGCTCACCGCCGTCGTCAGCTGCGACAGAGCGCCGTCGATGGTGTCGCCCATGCGCTGCGACATGCCGCCGAACGATTCCTCGACCGCCTTTACCATGTCACCGAACGAAATCTTGCCCTCTGCCGAGAGTTTTTGTAGCTCTGCGCCGGTCACTCCAAGCGACTTCTGCAGAGCCGCTTGAATATTCAGGCCTCTCTCGTTGAGCTGCATCATCTCTTCGGCCTGAAGCTTGCCCTTGTTGAACACTTGGCCGAAGATCAGCGCCATGTCCTCGAACCTGGCGCCGCTCGCCCCAGCGGCATCAGCGATCGACTGCAACACAGCCTTCAACGGCTTGCCCTCTTTCACACCGCCGATGAGGAACTGCGACGCAGATTTCGCGGCGGCATCGAGCGCGATCGGTGTGCCCTCAACAACCGAGTTGATATCGGCCATGATGGAGCGCACCTGCTCACCAGATTTGCCGATAGCGCCCAGGCGGTGCGCAGTAGCGTCCAGGCTCTTGTAGCGCTCGAAACCCTTGAACAGGGTTGCTCCTATAGCGGCGATACCGGCAGTTGCCGCCGCCTTGAACGCTGTGCTCAACGCGCGGCCAGCAGCAGCACCCGCCTTCGCCGCAACACCCTCATAGCCGGACAACGCAGCAGCGACACCCGAAACACCGGGCAGGCCCCGCGACAACTCCGTTGAGAACGACGACGCGAAACCCTGACCAGCGCGAGAACCGTGCGACGAGAACGCCCGATCCAGGTTTCGCCCAACCTGCTCCGCAGCCGAATTAACCCGGTTCAACTCCTGTGTGAAGCCGTTATTCAGCGCGGCGCTGGCCTTACGGCCGGCTTCCTCGAAACGTTGCTCGATCCGCCGCGCAGCCTGCTCAGCAGCCTTCTCATCAAGCTTGGAGATAACGTCCACATATATTGGCATTTGTCACCTCCTCACCAGTTGAAGTTGCTGAACAGGTCGTTCGCGACCTTCTGCCGGTACTCGGCTTTGCGTCGCTCTTCCTCGCGGCGTCGGCGGTCCTCACGCGGATCCGTGAACTGCGGCGGCTCGTACTCTTTGCCGCCGTTGCCGACATGAATCCACAAACGCACCCGCGCCAGCTCGTTGAACGTCTCCGCGATCATGTGCTCGATCCGGGAGAACCCTCCCTCACGGATCGCCACATCCACCGCGCCACCCTCCGGCGCGCACTCCACCCTGATAGTTCTCGTCCCGGCATCATGGTCGTACTCGACATCAACACCGAACCACTCGAGCAACTTATGGCTGCTCAAACATCCACGGTGCCAGTCCTCAATATCGGCATGAAAAAAGCGGCGGAGGTCGCTGGCGATCTGCCTAGGATGCATCCTCCAGAACGCCAGAGCCTCCATCACTTTTCGGGTCATCGGCCTCGCGCGCGACAACAGCGGCGCCCTGCTCGTTCCACAGGCGCCACACGTCACGCGCCGAAACGGGGCGACCGTTGAGCTTCTTCGAGCGCAGCTCGGCGTAAACCTCCTCGCCGAGAACCTCTTTCACGATGCGGATTTCGCGAGGCGGCGTCACAAGCTTGCCGTCCTTGAAGAACGGCGGACCTTTGATGTCCCCGTTCTCGTCACGATCATAGGTTTCGACCTCGGCCAGGTACGCCTCATAGCGTTCCAGCGCCTCGTCGTCGAGCAGCCGCAGGCTCGGGTGTGGCGGGATCGTGATCTTTGACCCGTCATCGAACTCTAGAACCTTGTCGGCGAACAGAGACTCGTAGGCGTTGGCCTGGTCACGAGCGGCGCGAACGTTGTTGCTCATGGGCTGGGATTCCTTTCGGGCTGCATTGATTTCATTGATACGGGCCGGTTGTCTGGTTTGGTGCCTGGCGGGCGGGCGCCAGCCCGGTCGGACACTTGTGGTGTCCACGCCCGCCCGCCAGGAGCATCGACAGGGACTAGCTGCCGCCGCCGGCGAACGCGTCCCAAGCAGGGCCGCCGATCCATACACCATCGAAACCGGGCACAAGCTTGCCCGAGCCGTCCGGATCGGGGATCACGAAATACGTGTCCGGCAGCACCTTGAAGTCGAGGGTCACAGCATCAGGATCGGTCTTGGTGCGGTTCTTGGCGTCCTGGTTGTCCAGGCGGCACCGCGGCACAGCCTCCACACGGTAAAGCGGAAGGCCCTCAACATCTTTCGCGAAGAACATCAAGATCTGCCGGTCCACAGTCTTGGTGTCCAGGCGGGAACCGACGAAATAGTTGGCTGCGCCAAGCGCCTTGAGCACCAAAGCCCCGGTATCGGGGTCGTTGATCGGTAGATCGTTCTCCAGCGCATGCACCAGGGGCTTCAGAGTGTCAACCATCGTGAAGCTGATAGTTTTCCCCTTCTCGGTGATATCCGAGTCGTACGGGAACTTGCTCTGCAGCACAAACAGGTCATCGCTGGTGGTGTTCGGATTCCGTTCCGGCCCACCGTCTTCAGCGTTCGCGCCGACATACACGAACCCCTCGTTCGGGTTCGGGTTGACGGTCCAGACACCATTCACCAGCCGCGCTGCCAGCAGATCATCACGGATCGTGCCATCCTGCGCGAACGGCGAAAAGTTCACCGTCACACCATCATCCTCGAACGGAGAAATGTCGGTGTCGGCGCCGCGATAGTCACGAACAATAACGGCTTGCAGTCCGCCTCGTTCAAGCAGGCGCGGGTCAATATCATTCAGTCCGGCGCCAGCCCACGACGAACCCGTCAGCGGTTGCGTCATATGAAGTTCCTTCCAGAAAGTGGTTGAAGCACCGGAGAACGCGCGCGGCACTCCGGGGCGAACAGGGATGTTTCCGGGCTGGAGAAAAGTTCCGGGCTGGAAAGTTTTTCGAAAACGGCTAGCTACGCAGCCGTGTACGAGAGACCGATGTCGTAGCGCGCCACATACCGCACCACGAGCGGATCATCGGAGTACTCAACCTCGACAGGTGGCATCACCACACGGCAATAGTCAACCGACACCGCTTGCCCTGTCGGGATGGTGATTGTTTGCAGCGGGTTGGTGGCGAGCACCAGCATGCGGCGGTGCGTCTCATGCGCGGCGTTCAGGGCAGCCTGGGCGCCCTCAGCGAACGTGTGGATCGACACCACAGACGACGACGCCCCATGCTCAGGGCACTCACGCCCAGCGACAGCGTTGATCAACCGGAACGGCAGCGGATCGTGTGCTTTGCGGTGCGTGCCCCGCGGCCACGGCGCCAGCCACGAGGACACCACATACTCGACTGCCGGCGCCGACAACGCGAACAAGTCTGGTGCGCTCATTCGAGGTCGTCGCCTTTTCCTGTGGCGTACCCGCCGAACTCGCGGGCGGTCTTTTCCGCAGGCGCATACTCGGGGTTGTTCTCCGACCCGAACTCGATCAAGTGCGCTGCGGGATCCTCGGAACCAACGATACCGCGGCCATTCCTTTTAGAGCGTTCGATGATCTTGATGCTGTCTCGGTATGCGCCAGACCCGACGGGCGCGTGCGCCTTCCATTTGGCAACAACTTCTGCCATGACAGCGTTGATGCCGTCGTTGACCTCGTCGAGGCTCTGGATCTTTTTCCAGTAGATTTCAAGCGGCTTCTCCGCGAGAGGGTTGCTCCATTTAGCCATTTAGTCGACCCTCCTGCACTTGACCACGATGCCTGGCTGCCAGCCGTGAAACCCACGCGTCCAATCCTCGACTTTGACGACCTCGAATGTTTCGCCGTCGATCACGAACCGGTCCTGCACACTCACAGCGGTTTTCGGCATGAACAGATCGATATCGGCGATCTCCGTTTCGGTCAGGGTGCCTACACCGTTCTCGTGGTAGGCCGGCGCGATCGCGTACACCCCGACATCAACCGGTGCGCCCCATGTTGGGACACTTTCGATCCCGTCGCTCGACAATCCCGTGAACGGGCGCCGGGACACAGTGAACGCGACCGGAAACGCCACCAGAATCCCCTTACAGGCCAGGTGAGGTCATCGACACCGCATCCGGTGCGTAATCCTGGCAAAGTTCTTGAAGATCGTTGATCTCCGATGGCCAGAACAAACTCCGACGAGAACGCATCTGCGCTAACCGAACTGCGTCACCTGAGGTCACACCCTTGCGCAGCTCGAACTGGCCGGCGACAAGTGTCGTGCCCTCATCGCTGACCTGAATCCACCGCAGAATCGCGTTCCGCAGAATCGCTTTCGCCGCATCCGGGTGCTGGAAATCGTCGTCGAGGATGCAAGGGGCGACCCGCACCGCCCACGCCAGCGCATCATCAATCATCGCCTGCACCTTCGCCACTGAGGCGTCTGGTGCGAACGGCGCAATATCCTCTGGCGTCAACTGCACAGCAGGCACGGGCCGCCCCTCGCTCCTCTAGATCAGGAACCCGACTCGGCGTTCAGGTTGGTGACCTTCACAACGTTGTACGGGTGGGTCACCGCGTACACGTTCCGCACCGACGCCTGAACCCACGTCGACTCGGTCGACTCGTCACGCCAGGTCACGGTACGCAACGGCTGCTCATACCTGGTCTGGCCAACCATGCCCTCCTGCACCGCATACGCGGTACCGGCCTCGACACGGTTAGTCACCACGGTCTGGAAACCGTAGCTGGCCAGGAAATCCCGATAACCAGGGCCGTAAATGAGCTGCAGATTGGCCTGCTCGTTCGGGTTCAGCACCAGCAGGTTGTACTGCCCGCCCAATTCGAACGTTTCGGCCTTCTTGTTCAGCTCAACCAGCACCTTCGCCGGCAGCAGGCTCGGCGCCTGATTCAGCACCGTCAGCTCGGCGGCATCGGCCCACGAGAACTCGCTCGCATCCAGCTGGACTTCCGATCCGACAGTCTGAATCGCGGCCTCCAGCTCGGCGAGGGCTTGCTCATGCAGCTGATCAACAATGTCGTTGGCCAACTTCGCGCCCTCGACCTGCAGCATCGTAAGGTCGTTCCGATCCCGAGCCTCGTCGGTGATGCGGAATTTCCCGCCACGTTTCTCGACCTGCCGGGTCAGCGGCTCGGGCCGATCAAAAGTAACCTCGGGGAACTCAGCACCCGGGGCGATCTTCTGAGCGCGCCGAGTCGGGAAGAGGTCGTTCTTGGTCAACTGGTAGTACACCAACGCCCCACCGGAGACTCCGCCCTGGTTCGGGAAAATCCGCTCAGCGAAATACCGCCGCAACGCGATGTCGCTCAAATAGGCGTTGATGCGGGTCGGTTCCCGCAGCATAAGATCCACGGTGATGTTGTTGCCGCTCACCGACGGGGCGCCGAGCGGATACTCCTGCGAGTAATTAGCCATCGCTCAAATCCTCCACATTCCTCACAGGCTCAGCGCCACGAACACGACACCATCAGCCGCGTCGTCGACAGCCATGCCGACCGCCACACCACTCGAGTTGGCAACCGCGGTGCCATTAGCACCGACCTCAACCAGGCCGCCGGCGCTGATCTGGTCGGTCGCGGCCACGGGCACGACGCCCTCGCGGATCACCGAACCGATCCCGTCCTTCTTGATGTCGCTCGCGGCGACACCAAACGCGGCACCACCAGCACTCGCGTTGGCAACCTTGATAACACCGTCCGCTCCGCGACCATCCGAAACAGTCACGAACGTGCCACCAGTAATATCGGCGCCATCAGCGACCACCGAGATCTGGTGCCCCGGACGGAACAGCGGCGCAACCTCATTCGCCATTCTTCGCCATTCCTTTCAATGTCAGCCCTGCTCAGCCCGCTTGGGCAACCAGTGCGCAGGGTATGAGTGATCCTCCACCGGAGGCGGTGCAGGAGCAGCACCGGGCTTCAACGACTCCACCGGGCGATCGGTTGGCGGGCGGCCATGCGGCGCATCCTGTTTCACCAGCTTCCCGATCTTCGCGGCGCGGGCCTCTTTCTCCTCGAAACTGCCCTCGCCGATGAACTCCACCATGTCCTCGGGGATCCCGTACCGCTCGATGAGCAGCATGGTGTCGCGCCGCGCCAACTCAGCCTGAAGCGCCTGCACATCAGCCTGCGCGCGCTCAAGCTCGCTCATCTTCGCCCGCTCAGCCTCCTGGGCTGCCTGCACGAGCGGTTCCTGATCTTTCAAGCGCTGCCGCAGATTACGGCACTCGTTCTGAACCTTGCGCAGCTTTTCCCGAACCCAATCCGGCAGATCCGCCGACTTCTCATCAACATCAGCGGACTGTTCAGGCTCGCCGCCATCAATCTTGTCCTCCGCGACCTCCTGGGCCTCAACGGAAGACTCCTGCGGCTGATCCTGCTCAACCAAACCAGGTGTGGTGGTTTCCTCGATGGTGTCCATCAAAAGCCTCCAGGGCTATTAGGTGCTGCATTACCTGAAAACCCCTGCCTCCAGGGCCGGGGAAGCCTAATCGCTGCCGCTGCCGCGATCCATCCACTTCACGACAGTCTTCAAATCCGCACGCTCACCGGCATCTATCGCCGCCTGCCGTGCCCGCTCATACTCCTGCTCCCATCGACGCACATACGGCGGCGGCGTGTATGTTTCGCCGGGGCGAACCGGCACAGCGACACACCTGCAGTTGTCGTGGTATTTATCGCCATGCTTTCGCCCGCCACGTAAAGCGCCACGTCGACCACCGCGCCGCTGCTCACGCAACGCCAGCAACTCGTCAGCGGTAGCCACACCCTGCGCAACCTGGCGGCGATCAGCGTTCGTCAACTGGGCTCCGCGCCCAACAACACTCACAGCCGATTCAGCGGACCGATACTCTGCGCCGCGTGTAGCGAGTAGCCGGCAGAACGAGCACGCATTTGCCGACGCATAGCGCGCCCACCTCGTGCCAGCAGGCTGAGATTCATCCGCGCCGTACTCGAGAGCGAGATTCTCGATCACCGTGTCACGCGACGCGTCGAAAATCATTCGCTGCGACGAACCAGTGATACGCTCCAGCGGAGTCGCCTCACCAGGAGCATCGAACGCCCAATCCAGCGACCCCAGCATCCGCTCCGCCGGCAGATTCACCACGGGGAACGCGTCATACCGCAGATGCGGCGCCAGCGACTCATACCATGCTGCGGTGAACTCGGCTGCTGTCTCGGCGTGCGGCGCAATGATTTCCGGGAACACCGCATAGAACAGGTCACGCATGTTCGGTGCACCGTCGAACCGGCGCCACGCACCTACCAAGTCGCTGATCACCAGTGTCGAGATGTCGCCGAGAACCTGCTTCAGGGCCTCAGCCTCTTCAGGCGTTGCCACCCGTCGTCCGCGAAGACAGCTCGTTCACCTGCTCGTCGGCGCGCGCCTGATCCGCCGCCGCACGAATACCCTCAACAAGACCCGAAATAGTGGCGCGCCGGCTATTCCGCTCCGTAGCCGCAACAGCCCGCTCAACTTTCGAGCGTGTCCAGCCAGGAATATCCTCCCACAACACCTCGGGCGGAACACCCAGCATTTGCGCCAGCTTGCCCAGCCCATCAACCACCTGGGCGAACGTGCGCGCAGTCATATCCTGCCACTTCACCTCGGACTCGAAATCCGAAGCCTCCTCCTCATCACCAACGATGAAGGCGCACGTGCGCATAACCTGCTCATAGCTCTCACCGAGACTCGTCTGAATCTCGGATATCTTACGGTCCTTCGACGCCTCAAGCGCCGCCAGCGTCGCCTCAGAAATGTTGGAGATTCCGTCGATACCGAGATTCTGCGGAGGCAACTGACCAATAGCCGCCAGATCGCGCTTCGCCGCAGAAGCGGACTCCAAATAGCCTTTCAAATCCGCTGCCTGAAACTGGCCGACTTTGACGTTCTGGTCCTTGAAGTACCACACATCAGAAGCGGCCTGCTTCAAGGCTTCACGCTGCTCACGTGGCACCCAGCCGATCACATACCGCTGCATAAACGCCGTGTAGTACTGGGCCACAAGCATCTCAAACGTAGTCTCGTCGATGCGCTTCTGGATGCTCAACAGCGGCTCAACAACACCCCGCAACTCCTGCTCACCATCCAGCAGGTTACGGTCCTCAAACCGCACAACCGGGCACACACCCACACCATGCGAACGAGACTCGATGTACTCGAAATTCGAGGTGTTGTTGTAGGTGTACTCCTTCCAGCCGAGCGCGCTGTGCGGCACAGTCTTCACGCCGATGAAATGAACCTTCTCCTCGTCATAGAACCGGATCATGGCGCCGTTCATCTCAAGGGCCATGATCGGCCAATCATCATCCACCGGCGCCTCAACACGAGGATCCCACTCCAGGCGCTCCCCATACACCGCCGTCATCTGCCGCGGACTAACACCACGCACATACGCCGCAGGCGCCCCCTGCTCCCGAACCTCGGGATTCATCGCCGGCAACACAGTCGCATACGAGACGCCATAGTGCAGCGCTGTGCGGTTAATACCAGTCTGCCTGGCATCCAACTTGTTTCGCTGCCACCACTCCCACACCCGAGCAGACTGCCCACTACTCGACAAATAGTTGTCGACCTTCAACGACTGGCTGAAAATATCAAGCACCAGCGGCAGAAAATTGGTCTGCGACTTCTTCGCCAAACCACAGATCGCCGACCACGGTGAATTCTCCGCAGAGCCATGCGCAACACCACGAATCTCCAGATGCGCCAACGCCTCAGTGTCCGTCCACGGACGAACAGCCTTCGCCAGCGCCTCAAGCCGCTCAGACTCAAACGCCCGCGGCCCAGCCAAAATCGCGCGCACAGCATCAAGAGCCTGCCTACGATTCATTCACGCAGGCCCCTCTCTGTGTCACAGGAAAAACGCATCACTCTGGTCACCGATAGAACACGCACCAAGCAGCGCCAAAACCGCCGCCACAAACGGGAAGATAGAAGCCGTGGAATCCTTCCTATCCGGTCTCCACTTGCCCGCATCCTGCACAGGGCGCTTACACGCACCCCTCAAAGCCTTCGTCAACGACGACTGCCCGGCATGCGTCAGCTGCTCGCCATTCGCCATCGTCTCGAACAACACACACCCATCAGCCAACTGGCCCTGCCCCACGCGAGACACCTTCATCCGCTCAGCCTTCAAGAGCGGCACCATCTGAGCAGCAGGAGCAGACGCATCCACCAGAATGTCTATGCCGCGGCCATTCTCAACCAGCCACGAAACACACTCGTCGACATTCACACCCGACCACACCTCCTCGAGATGCGGTCGACTGCCATTACTCAACCAGCAACCGGCAATCGAAATCTCGCCCCGATACGACATGTCCACACCCAGGGCAGTCGGAGCCTCATCACGATCCGGGCCGATATCCTGAAGCTTCCGCCACACACCATCAGGGACGATCGCCTCATGCGCCGACACATCATCCCAAATGCCAAGAGCCTCGCGCCGGAAGTCGTCCTCCTCGAACAGTTTCCGCAACAGCAGAATGTTGCGCTCAGGAGTGCGTTTCGGAAACGACGGATTCGCCTTCGCCCACTGCCGGCGATCATCAGGGTCAGCGTCAGAATCAGCAGAGAACTCGATATACAAGGTGTCGGTGCTCAACCCCTCAAGCGCCGCCATCCTACGCATCGTGAACGCCTCACCCTGAACCTCCGGGCCTGGAGGAGTACCGGCGCACAACACCAGCGGGTTGTCTGCAGTATTCGCAGTAGGTGCCAAGTTCGACAAAGCCCGTGACGTGATGTGCTGAAACTCATCCAGCACCAACACGCCGACCTTCGACTTGCCGCGCCCAAAACCCTGCGACCGGGCACCGAAATCGATCCTCGCCTTATTCGCGAACTGGATCCGCCAACGCGACCCCTGCAGGGCGACGCACTTCGTCACATGAGGCCGAACCTTCGGATGGCCGCCCATCTCCTTCATCGCCTCGAAAACCTCTTCAGTCGTCGCCGTATGATGCGACGTCCAAATAGCGCGAAGGCCAGGAGTCAACAGACACAACGCAAACAGCGTTGCGCCATAAAAGTAGGTCTTACCAACCTGACGGGGGATCGACAGGATAGACAGATCAGCCGCCCACGATCCATTAGCCTTTTTCGCCAGAACCAGCCGCCCCGTAGCGTCCTGCCACGGATCAAACCGCCACCCGATCTTCCGGCACGTGCCACGAACCCGCGGCCACGCCGTAGAAACAATCCCGTCGGGCACAACAACATAACGCGCCCCAGGAACAAGATCACTCGCCGCCGACATTGAGTTCTTCATCCTCGGAGTCATCGAGGATGTCGTCTTCATCATCGCCGGCGTCAATCGCCTTGATCTGCTCCAGAATCTCCTGCTTGCGTTTGCTCAACGCAGCAAGGGCGGTCGCCGTCGTCGATGGGCTATTAATGCGCTCCGACAACACGCGCAGATCGTGGATCAGCATGTCCCGCTCGGTCTCAAATCCGAGCGCACCCCACGGGGTTACCTGCTCACCAGAGCAGTCACGACTAGGCATCGCAATAACCTCGGCCTCCTGGGCCACCATTCACCTCCAGGGTGAAAACCGCTGATCACCTGTTCGCCCGAACGCCGGTTCGAGCACTAAGCTAGCAAATTAGTTAGGCGAAAAAATCCCGGCTCCCCCTCTGTCCGCCTACGACGTCCGGTGCGGGTCGGGCCGGTTTCGGGTTCGCCCCCACCCTATTTCCGCAGGTCAGAGGCTTGCGCGGGTTTGCTGTGGCGATTCGACCTTGGTCTCGCTCGCCCGCTGGTTCGAATGCGTGTGCGAATAGCTAGCAAATCGCACGCCTGTTCGATTCGAACGGGCGTGCGAGCGGGCGCGCTGGGCAGGCGGCGTGGACGGGCGCGGGCGGGCGGCTGTCCGTGTGCGCATCAGTCATCCCACTCGGCGAGGCGATCGAGCACCTCGCGATTCCTGGCCACGACCTCCTCCAGCAATTCGCGAAATACCGGTCGCGGCAACCTGCCGTGGTCGTTGACCCAGCGCGGCTGGCATTCGCGCGCATCGTCGTTGTCTATCACCATCGCCTCTCAGTCACGTAATGGACGCCCGGTCGCCAGTTGGTTTTCGCCCCTTTGTCGCTGTTGCATCGGCGGTGGCTGGGGACGATGTTGTCGAGAACATCTTCGCCGCCGGCTGATAGCGGTATGAGGTGGTCGATTACAAACGCGTCGGGGTCTGTGTAGTGGGCGTCGTAGTTGATGGGTTCGCCGCAGTGCCAGCATGGTGGCCGTTTGCCGAATCGGCTTGGTGGTAGTCCATTGGCGATGATGCGGCGGTGTTTGTCGCGGCGGGTAGTGTTGCGGCCGGTTTTGCGTGCTGGCATCTGGTTCACCAGCCGATGTGTACGGTTGTGGCGTTCCACTGTGGTGTCCCGCAGGACCATGCGTGTCGCGGTTTGGTGCGTGGCTGCCGGTCTCGGTGTTTCACGAGTGTGGGCTGGTCTGTGTGGTCGACGATGGACGGCCACGTGTAGGAGACGCAGCGGCGCGTCCGCATGGCCCAGTGTGTGATCGCCTCATCGATTGGGTCTGCGCTCAGCCGCGGCAACATGTGCGCCACGTCCACTGCTTTGATCGCCGCCGCTACGGCGTGGTAGAGGTGCGGGCTGGTGATCCATGCGGCGCCTACGCGGGCGGCATTGTGGATGGCGCGCCGGATGGCTGGCTGGTGTTGCGGCGGCCTCGACGTGCCCAGGTAGAAAGAAACGATTGGTGTTGGCGCCCAGTGAAATGCATGGGCGAGCTGGCGCGTGAAGTCCGGTATTGGCTGGGCGTCGTCTTCGAGGACGACGAGCCATTGCTGGTCGCTGCGGGCGAGGTCGAGGAGCGCTCGCCAGACTCGGCTGTGGTTGGCGTCGCAGCCGAGCGCGCCGTCGTCGATGGATAGGACTGCGGCGCTGACAGTTCTTGCTAGGTTGCGAGCTTGTGTTTGGCGTGCTGTGTGGGCGACGACGCCGATTAGGGGTGGAGTGTCCACCGTTTCGTCTGTTCCCTGATTTGACGCCGCGCCGCGATCCGTTCGGCGTCTGTCCATGTGCGTGTGAGGTTGTTGTCGTGGTCGCCGCGCCGGTAGACGGGGACGGTAGTGGGGACGATGCGCGCGCCTAGGTGTGCTAGCCCGATCCAGAAAACGGTGTCGACCCAGGGGTTTTTGGTTTGCCAGGGTCGGCGCCGCCAGAATCGTAGCCGGAACGCGCCGCAGGATAGAACGCTGTGGCGCGCTTGTAGAACGGCGTCGCGTGACGCGTGCGGGAAGAGCGTGATGTTGTTGCCGCGGATCTCCCCTGGGGCGATCACATCGGCCTGGTCGGCGAGCTGCGTGTACACCTCAATGCAATTGGGCAGGAGCGTGTCGTCGGCATCGAGATGCATGCCCCACTCGGTTGTGGCGTTGTGGAATGGCTCGTTCCGGGCTGCGCCAACGCCCGTGAATGGGATGGTCGACACTGTTACGGGGATATCGGCGGCTTCAATGATTTCGCGGGCTTGTTCGAGGTATTCGGGGTTGTCAACACCTGCGTCGGCGATGCTGACTGCCGCTGGTTTAACGGTTTGCGCCGCAATGGATTCGGCCCACGCTGGCAGGAATTGGTCGTAGACACCCCAGACGCTGGTGCCGATGGTGATATCCATCAGATCTGCAGCTCCGGGTCGATGACCCATAGTGGGCGTTTGAAGCGTTTGTCGTAGCCGCGGGTCCAGGTGAGGATGCGCGCTCCAGTTTCCTCGACGGTTTTGTGGATGTCTGCGGATGCGTGGTGCATGCGTGCTTTGGGCAAATTCTCGTCTGGGTGTGCTGTTTCAACGAAAACAATGCGCCCAGCGTCTCTCAGCGCTTTGAAGACTGCGCGCCATTGCGGCACGTGGTGCAGGACGCTGAGGCACAGCACGACATCGAATTTGCCGAGTTTGCGGATCCCGCCGGCTGTCAGCCGCTCGTTGATAACCTGCACACCGTCTGTGGGTTCGAGCCTGGGGTGGTCGTCGACGGCGGTGCATGCGGCGCCGAATTCTGCTGCGAGTCGGCGGCTGAAGTATCCGATGTGGGCACCGAAGTCTAGGACGGTGAATTCGGTTTGGCCGGCGAGGTAGTTGGCGATCGCCAGGTAGCGGTTCTCGGTGTCACGCACTCCCTGCGACACTTGCTTGCCGTTGATCCACAGTGGTTGGTAGCTCACGAATGTTCCAGAGTGTTTTGACTGATTTGCGGTGTTCGACGCCGATCCACATCCGGTAGCGTTTCAACGGCACATGAATGTCGGGCACTGGGATGCCGGATACTTCGGGGCCGTGGAGGTCGTAGCTGGGGTGTCCTGGGGCGTGGATTGCGGTTTCCCAGTCGATGAGTAGTGGCCCGTCTGGTCCTTGCACGATGTTTTCGATGTGGACATCGCGGTGGTGGATGCCGTCGGTTTCGAGCCGCCGAAGTAGCTCAACTAGTTGTTTGATGGGCCGGTAGTTGGGTAGCTCGGTGCATGGTGTGTGGTATCTGGTGACCAGGACGCCGCCTGCTATGTCGAGGTCGAGCACTTCTGGATGGCCGTAGTCGAGCGTTAGATACCAGTAGCTTTCGCGCGCGCACGCTACCTCGTCTGTGTAGTGTTTGGTGACGGTTCCGCGCTCGGGGTCGATGTCGAGGATGGAGCGGCGTTTCTCGAGTTTCACGGCTGGTCGCAGGTTTCGCACAGCCCGTAACGCAGCCGTTTACCGCACCACTCGCAACGGTTGTCGTCGTACTCGACGTGTTCGTCGTGTTCGTTCACTGTTCGGTTTCGCGTGGCTTGAGTTTTGTGGTGCGCACCATGACTGTTGACTGCGGTACGCTCATGCGTTCGGTGATGACCCCGTAGTCGGCGAGTGGGTCGACGAGGATTGAGCAACGCGCCCATCCGTGGTCGATGCGCTCAACGACACCCATGTGGGTGATGCCGTCGAATTCTACCCACACAGGTTGCCCGACCATGAAACTATCCTCTGTCGTTTGTTGCGAGTTTCCAGCCGCCACTGTGTGTTGTGACCTCGATGGTGCAGTCCCGGTTCGTCATTGCAGCGTCGGCGACACAGAGCAGCAGGACTCGCATCCACAGCGCGGGCCTGGCGTTGTCGCGTAGCTGCTGTTCCAGTATTTCTGGCGGGTTTGCGCTCCAGTAGCCGGCGTCACCGTCGACCACTGTCTGCCCGTCTATAACGACCTTGATGTGCGCCAACTCAGCACCTGCAAGTGTTGTTGATGTGTTGTTTCAGCCGCGCACCGTTCATGACAATGCGCGCCCGCCCAGGGTCCACGCTCAGCAGCGGTGTTTCGTGGTTGCAGCGACAGAAGATCTTCACCGTTGGCGCAACCGGATCAGCTTCTGATGGTGTGGCCGCGGATTCACGCAACCGCGCCAGCTCGCCGCGGTCGACCAACTCGATGCCGTGCTGGTCGAGCAAATGGGTGATCGCCTCGGCGATGAGTTTCGGAGTGTCCTGGGCGGGCAGTCCAGCTTCGCGCGCGAAATAGCGTGCCTGCTCCTCGGGGATCACGGACATGCCCAGAACCGGGAGCGGCAGCGCCCTGGCCGGCTGGTTTGCGTCGGGGTCGCCGGGATGCACCAGGCCATTTGGCAGGTGTTGGGCGATGAGCTGGTTCGCGCGTTCGCGTGGGCTGGTCATCGTTTGAGAGTTCGTGGGAGCCGCCCAGCGGTTGTGGGCGGCTCCCACAAGGTGCCATTCAGGGAGAAAACGCAGGCAGTGCCCCCGATTTTGGGCACACGTCACCTGACGTAGCCAATTTTAGCACACAAATTGGCTAACGGTTGACCTAAATTTGCTCATTCCAGCACTCCCGCGGGT
>ERZ777003.3198-NODE-3198-length-16522-cov-6.111435_pt1 | contig 16522 bp, 20 predicted proteins | sample MGYA00374956_ERZ777003 | MGnify/ENA primary metagenome ERZ777003 (study PRJEB29302, sample SAMN06268252) | bioreactor metagenome | isolation source: Joint BioEnergy Institute, California, USA | place: USA:Joint BioEnergy Institute, California, USA | collected... | reverse complement strand
TGGGCCTTGGCCTCCTCATCGCCTTCCTTGAGGCCTGCCTTGAAGCCGCGCACCGCACCGCCCAGATCCTCGCCAAGGTTGCGCAGCTTCTTGGTGCCGAACACCAGAGCAATGATGAGCAGTACGATGAGCCAGTGCCAGATACTGAATGTACCCATGGAGAACTCCGTTGTCTGATTCGTGCATCCGGCGTTCGACCCGGCATGCAAAATTTAATTCTAACGGACCGACGTCATTGTGCGACCCACCAGGAGACACAGCGAGGAGACACAGCGGCCCATAACCGGTACGGTACCACGTCATGTGTGAGGACGGGCGGGCATTAACCCGGAGTTCCGGATGTACGGATCGCGCCCGCGCCTGACCACCGCGGGATGGCGCCCTGCACCAGGGGCCTGACCGGCAACACCTTGCGCACTGTGTGCGTGGTGGGTACAGTACCGCGGCTTGCGTCACCCTTGCTTGCGGGCCGCCTTCTCGGCCAGGCCCGATACGCCCTCGCGCCGGGCGAGCTCATCCAGCACCTGCTTTGGGTCAATTCCGTAATACTCCAGCATCACCATGCAGTGAAACCAGAGGTCAGCCGTTTCGTACACGATCTTGTCGGGGCTTGCGTCCTTGGCGGCCAGCACCACTTCGGTGGCCTCCTCCCCGATCTTCTTGAGGAAGGCATCAGGCCCGCGCGAGAGCAGCCGGGCCACATATGACGCTGCGGGATCGCCGCCACGCACCGGATTACGGGAAGCGATCGTTTGCGCGAGCCGCCGCAATACGTCGCCTGTGCCGGAGGCATTCGACTCGGGGGAGATATCGGTCATGAATAGATGGCCTTCGGATCTTTCAACACGGGATCGGTGGTGCGCCAGACAGGACCTTCGTCGCCGTGCGTGAGCTCGCGGTAGAAGCAACGCTCGCGACCGGTATGACAGGCGATTCCACCCTCCTGGCTGACCTGAAGCAACACCACGTCGCCATCGCAGTCGAGCCTGATGCTGTGCACCCTCTGCCGGTGTCCTGACTCCTCACCCTTCTTCCACAGACGCTGACGTGAGCGCGACCAGTACGTGGCATAGCCGGTCGCACGGGTGAGCTCCAGCGCTTCGCGGTTCATGTAGGCAAACATCAGGACGCGCCCGGTTTCGGCATCCTGCGCAATGGCAGGAACCAGACCATTGCTGTCGAACCGCACCTCATCCAGCCAGTTCATCATGCATCATCCAGGCGCACCGCGATACCACGGGCAGCCATGTACTCTTTGGCCTGCCGCACCGTATAGCGGCCGTAGTGAAAAATGCTGGCTGCCAGCACGGCGCTGGCATGCCCCTGCAGGATGCCGTCTGCAAGGTGGGACAGGTCGCCAACACCCCCTGAAGCGATTACCGGGATGGGTACCGCGTCAGCGATGGCGCGGGTCAGTTCGAGGTCGAATCCCTGCTGCGTGCCGTCGCGATCCATGCTGGTGACGAGCAGTTCGCCTGCACCCAGCTGCGCCAGCTTGCGTGCCCACTCGACGGCATCCAGCCCTGTGCCACGACGCCCGCCATGCGTGAAGACTTCCCAGCGGGCCGGCTCGCCCGCAGCAGACACCCGCTTCGCATCGATGGCCACCACGATGCACTGCGAACCGTAGTAGCTGGCTGCCTCTTCCACCAGACCCGGGTTGGCCACCGCCGCAGTATTGATTGAAACCTTGTCGGCTCCCGCATTGAGCAGACGTCGCACATCACCTGCCTGGCGCACCCCACCACCTACGGTCAGAGGGATGAACACCTGCTCGGCGACCCGCTCGATCACCGGCAGAATGAGGTCGCGCTCCTCGCTGGAGGCGGTAATATCGAGGAAGGTAAGCTCGTCGGCGCCCTGTTCGTCGTAGCGCCGGGCAATTTCGACAGGATCGCCGGCATCGACCAGGTTCACGAAATTGACGCCCTTCACGACCCTCCCGGCATTGACATCAAGGCATGGGATGATGCGGCAGGTAAGGTCGGACCTGGCGGATGCCATGGCTGGGGTACCCGTCATCGCACGTTACCTGTGAGTTCGTCCGCACGTGCCTGGGCAGCCTCGAAATCGAGGGTGCCTTCGTACAGGCTGCGCCCCAGGATGGCGCCTTCGACGCCTTCGTCGTAGACGGCACAGAGTTTCTCGATGTCTTCGATGGTAGCGATGCCGCCGGAGGCAAACACCGGGATGCTGACTGCCTGCGCCAGACGCACCGTTGCCTCGACGTTGACGCCGGTCAGCATGCCGTCGCGCCCGATGTCAGTGTAGATGATGGCCTCCACACCATAATCTTCAAACTTGCGGGCCAGGTCGATCACGTCGTGCCGGGTGAGCTTGCTCCAGCCGTCGGTAGCTACCTTGCCATCCCGCGCATCGAGGCCGACGATGATGTTGCCGGGGAAAGCGCTGCACGCATCGTGCAGGAAACCCGGACTCTTCACCGCCGCAGTGCCGATGATGACATAGGAGACTCCGCCATCAAGGTACCGTTCGATGGTGTCGAGGTCGCGGATGCCACCGCCGATCTGCACGGGAATTTCATCGTCGATCGCATCGATGATGGCCCGTATGGAGGCCTCGTTGCGTGGCTTGCCAGCCACCGCGCCATTGAGATCGACCAGGTGCAGGCGTCGGGCGCCAGCCTCCAACCACTGGAGCGCTACCGCTGCCGGGTCATCGGAAAATACAGTGACATCGTCCAGATCGCCTTGGCGTAAGCGGACACAGCGCCCGTCTTTGAGGTCGATGGCGGGGATAAGCAACATAGCTTGAAACTGGGGAAGATTGTGAGACTCGCCGGCATAGCTGCCAGACTTGCTATGAACTGGCTTGCGAAATCATGCCTGGCAAAGAGTTTGAGAGACTCTGGATGTACTAGGGTTTCCAGTGCACAAAGTTACGATACACGCGCAAGCCAGCGGCCGCGCTCTTCTCGGGGTGGAACTGCGTAGCAAAAATGTTAGCGTGTGCTACCACCGACGTAAAGTCGAATCCATAGTACGTTTGACCTACAGCAATTTCCGTGTCTGCAGGCGCCACGTAGTAGCTATGCACAAAATAGAAGAAACTGTTGTCGGGCACGCCTTCCCAGAGCGGGTGCGATCGTACCTGCCGCACGCGGTTCCAGCCCATGTGCGGAACCTTGAGCACTTCGTGCGGAGCAGCCGGTTTCTCGTCGAAAGCCGTGCCCCGGAACCGCAGGACCTTGCCGGGGAAAATGCCTAGCGCGGCGACATCGGGGGCCTCTTCGCTCATCTCGAACAGCATCTGCATGCCGACGCATACGCCCAGCAATGGTTTGGTACGGGCTGCTTCGATCACCGCATCGGCGAGGCCGTCACGACGCAACTGTTGCATGGAGTCGCCGATAGCGCCCTGCCCCGGCAATACGACGCGATCTGCCGCCCTGACCCCCTCGGGCGTCGACACCAGCTGGATGTCGGCCTCGGGAGCCACATATCGTAACGCACGTACGACCGACCGCAGGTTGCCGGCGCCGGAATCCACGACCGCTATGCGTGTGGCTCCCACCTCAGAGAACTCCCTTGGTTGACGGCACGACACCGACTGCACGCGGATCGATTTCGACCGCCATGCGCAGGGCGCGGCCAAACGCCTTGAATACCGTCTCGCACTGGTGGTGCGCGTTCTCGCCCTTGAGGTTGTCGATGTGGACCGTAACCCGGGCGTGGTTCACGAACCCCTGAAAGAACTCACGCGCCAGATCGACATCGAAATCGCCAATGCGTGCCCGAGTAAAAGGAACGTTGTAGAACAGTCCTGGACGTCCTGAGAAATCGATGACCACGCGGGAAAGTGCTTCATCCAGCGGCACGTAGGCGTGACCGTAACGCCGCACGCCTGCCTTGTCGCCCAGGGCCCGGGCAAAGGCCTGCCCCAGAGTGATGCCCACATCTTCCACCGTGTGATGCGCATCGATGTGCAGATCGCCGTCTGCCTGGATGTCTAGATCGATCAGCCCGTGCCGGGCGATCTGATCCAGCATGTGGTCGAAGAACGGCACCCCGGTTGCAAGGTTCTGCCGCCCGGTGCCGTCGAGGTTGATTGCAACGCGAATGCGCGTCTCGTTGGTATTGCGGGTTACTTCTGCGGTACGCATGCTAGAGCTCAGGTAATCGACGCGGTTCACGGGCGGAACCGATATTCAGCGCTGGCGGCGTGTGCCTGAAGACCTTCCCCGTGCGCCAGCACGGAAGCTACGCGCCCCAGCTTCCCGGCAGCCGCGGCAGAGACCTGGATGATGCTGGAACGCTTCTGGAAGTCGTAGACCCCCAGGGGAGATGAAAACCGCGCAGTGCGAGACGTCGGCAGCACGTGGTTGGGTCCGGCGCAGTAGTCGCCCAGCGACTCCGAACTGTACCGCCCAAGAAAGATGGCACCCGCGTGACGAATGTGCGCCACCCATTGCTCGGGGTGCTCGGTGGAAATCTCGAGGTGCTCGGGAGCGATGCGGTTCGCAATGGCGCACGCCTCGGGCAGATCGTGCACCTGGATGAGCGCGCCGCGATTCGACAGGCTGGTGCGTATGATCTCCGATCGCGGCATGGTCGGCAGCAGACATTCGATCTCGCGTTCAACCTGATCGAGATACTCGACGCTGGGGCACAGCAGGATGGCCTGCGCGAGCTCGTCGTGCTCGGCCTGCGAGAACAGGTCCATCGCCACCCAGTCCGGCGCTGTGGAGCCATCGGCAATGATGAGGATCTCGCTGGGCCCGGCAATCATGTCGATGCCGACCGTGCCGAACACGCGTCGCTTGGCCGCAGCCACATATGCATTGCCCGGACCGACGATCTTGTCGACGGCCGGAATGCTTTCCGTCCCGTAAGCCAGCGCACCGACTGCCTGCGCACCTCCGATGGCCCAGATGCGATCGACCCCGGCGATGGCTGCTGCTGCGAGAACGATCGGATTGCGTACGCCGTTCGGCGTGGGCGTGACCATGACCACTTCACTTACGCCAGCCACTCGCGCGGGTATGGCGTTCATCAGCAGCGAAGACGGGTAGGCTGCCTTGCCCCCAGGGACGTACAGGCCTACACGATCGAGCGGCGTGACCTTTTGCCCCAGTACGGTGCCGTCATCTTCCGTGTACTGCCAGCTCTGCGCCAGTTGCCGCTGGTGATAGGAACGGATACGCTCGGCCGCGGTCTCGAGCGCCTCGCGCTGTTGGGTGCCGAGCGCGTTCAGGGCGGCCTCCCATTCGCTGCGGGGAATTTCAAGCGCGGGCACGCTTGGCGCGGGATGATGATCGAAACGGCGGGTGTATTCGAGGACAGCCGCATCACCGCGCTCGCGTACGTCGGCCAGGATGGTTTGCACCGCCTGCTCGATGGAGGCGTCTTCCGTCGCCTCGAACGCGAGCAGGCGGCCAAGCCGCGCATCGAAATCGGGCTGGCTCGTCGCGAGCCGATTGATTACCGTCATGTCAATCCTTTCCATTGTTGGCCGCGACCCGGCCGAATACATCCAGCAGCGGCTGCAGTCGCTCGCGCCGCGTCTTGAGGGCAGCCTGGTTGACGATCAGCCGCGATGAAATCGGCATGATCTCTTCGACTTCGACCAGGTTGTTGGCACGCAGGGTGCCTCCGGTGGAAACCAGGTCAACGATCGCGTCGGCCAGTCCGACCAGCGGCGCGAGCTCCATGGAGCCATATAGCTTGATCACGTCGACATGCACGCCCTTGGCCGCGAAATGCTCACGCGTGGCCTGGACATACTTGGTCGCCACGCGCAGGCGTGCGCCCTGGTGGACGGCCGCCTCGTAATCGAACCACCTAGGAACCGCCACGCACAGCCGGCAACGGGCGATGTCGAGATCGATCGGCTGGTAAAGACCTCCCGGATGCAGCGTCTGGTGTTCGTACAGGACATCCTTCCCGGCTATCCCCATGTCGGCCGCACCATATTGCACATAGGTGGGGACATCCGACGCACGCACAATGATGACCCGCAGATCCGGATGGCTGGTGGGAATGATCAGCTTGCGGGTGGTATCGAGGTCTTCCAGCACTTCGATACCGGCCGCCGAAAGCAGCGGCAAGGTTTCATCGAAAATCCGCCCCTTGGACAGCGCCAGCGTGATGGGGGTGGGCGTCCGGTTCATGCTGGCACCTCGTCAGGATTGCCGTTCCCCCGCACCCGGCGGATATTCGCGCCCAACTGGGCAAGTTTGTGCTCCATATGTTCGTAACCACGATCGAGATGGTAGACGCGCTCGAGCGTCGTCACGCCGTCGGCCACCAGGCCCGCAATGACGAGGCTGGCCGAAGCGCGCAGGTCGGTGGCCATGACTGTGGCACCCGACAGCCGCGGCACACCTTTGACCACCGCCGTGGCGCCGTCGATATCGATGTCGGCCCCCAGGCGGCGCAATTCCTGAACGTGCATGAACCGGTTCTCGAAGATGTTCTCGGTGATGACGGCGGTGCCTTCGGCAATAGTGTTCATGGCCATCAGCTGCGCCTGCATGTCGGTCGCGAAGCCGGGGTACTCGAGCGTGCGAAAACCCACCGCGGCAGGCCGGCGCGTCATGCGTGCCCGAATGAAGTCGTTACCACATTCTACCTGCAAGCCCGCTTCGCGCAGCTTGTCGAGAGTGGCACCCATGGTGCCGGGCGCTGCGTGGGCGAGCACGACTTCCCCGCCAGCGGCCGCTACCGCACACAGGAACGTACCCGCCTCGATACGGTCGGGCATGACGGCGTGGCGCGCCCCGTGGAGGGATGGACGCCCGTGCACGACGATACGGTCCGTACCGTGACCTTCTATCTGCGCACCCATGGCGATCAGCGCGTTGGCCAGATCCACCACCTCGGGTTCACGCGCGGCGTTGTCCAGGATGGTTTCACCTTCGGCCAGCGTCGCGGCCATGAGCAGGTTTTCAGTGCCAGTCACCGTAATGATGTCGGTACGCACCACCCCGCCCTTGAGCCGACCGGCGCGCGCGACCACGTATCCGTGCTCGATGCGGATGTCCGCCCCCATGGCGGCAAGCCCCTTGATGTGCTGGTCGACCGGCCGCTGACCGATCGCACAACCGCCAGGCAGACTGACCCGCGCTTCACCGAAGCGGGCCAGCAGCGGGCCCAGCACCAGAATGGCGGCACGCATGGTCTTGACGAGTTCGTATGGCGCCTCGTTGGAATGAACTTGAGAAGCCTCAAGCACCATGCAACCCGCTGCGTCCCGGGTAACCTTGACGCCCAGCTGACGCAGCAGACGGGCCATGGTGGCAACGTCGTTGAGTGCGGGCACATTCTCGAGCACCAGCGGTTCAGAAGTGAGCAGGCTTGCGCACAGAATGGGCAAGGCTGCGTTCTTGGCGCCGGAGACGGATATTTCACCGTTCAACGTCGCGCCGCCGGTTATTTCGAGTCTGTCCATAGGATGGGGCTGGTGGTAGGGGCTATTACGGGTAACGATCGGGAGTCACGAAGGCGCGCCACACGACTCGTGCGGCGCCCCGGACATCGGGGCAACGAGAGGTCTGGGCAGCGCGACGGGGTACTGGGTCGGTGTGTACATCAAACGTTCGCGCCGCTCTCCGCCGACCATTCCTCGGGGGTGAGGGTACGCATGGACAGTGCGTGGATCTCGGAATGCATCCGGTCGCCAAGCGCACGGTAGACCAGCTGATGGCGGGCAATAGCACGCTTGCCAGCGAATTCCCCGCTGACGATGACCGCTTCGAAATGCTGTCCATCGCCAACCACCTCGACGTGTTCGCACTTCAATCCGTCAAGGATGTACTGACGCACTTGTTCCGGCGTAGGAAATGATGACATGAGCTAGCTCCGCAACTTGTAACCGCTTGCCAGCATGCGCATGGCAAGCGCGGCAAGCAGCAGATAGACACCGCCCACGACGACCAGGCTGAGCCAGGGGGTAGTGTCGGACACGCCAAAAAAGCCGTAGCGGAATCCGTCGATGGCATAGAACACCGGGTTCCAGTGCGACACACCCTGCCAGAAGGGCGGCAGCGAGTTGATCGAATAGAACACACCGGACAGGAAGGTTGCCGGCATGATGAGGAAGTTCTGGAAGGCAGCGATCTGGTCGAACTTCTCGGCCCAGATGCCCGCGATGAGCCCCAGCGTGCCCATGGAGGCGCACGCCAGCACCGCGAAGACGATCAGCCACCCCGGATACGCCAGTGCCGGCGGCACGAAGAACAGCGTAACCAGCCATACCCCGACACCGACCACCAGGCCGCGCACGACCGACGCCAGCACATAGGCAGCGTAGATTTCCACGTACGACATCGGTGGCAGGAGGATGAAGATGAGGTTGCCCGTGACGCGGCTCTGGATGAGCGACGACGACGAATTCGAGAACGCGTTCTGCAGCATGCTCATCATGATGAGCCCTGGAACGAGAAACGCGGTGTAGGGAATCTTGTCGTAGATGTTCAGCCGGCCTTCGAGCACGTGCGCGAACACAAGCAGGTAGAGCAGCGCCGTTACCACGGGCGCGGCGACCGTCTGGAAACTGACCTTGTAGAACCGCAGCAGCTCCTTGTAGAAGAGCGTGGGAAAACCGAGGCCAGCCTTGAAATTCGGTTGCACGGACGGCACGGTCGCCGTCCCGGAAGATGTTTCAGCAGGCGCCTGCACAGGATTGGTCGTACTCATGCCACCTCCGCACGTGCAGCCGACAGGGTAAAGTCTTCCCCGCTCATGATGCGCACGAAGGCGTCTTCAAGATCGCTGCCCCCCATGCGCTCGACCAGCGCGCTCGTGGTGTCGAGAGCCACGATGCGACCGCGCCGCAACATGGCGATGCGGCCACACATCGCCTCGGCCTCTTCCAGGTAGTGTGTGGTAAGCATGATGGTGTGGCCTTGCTGGTTGAGCCGCATGACGAACTCCCAGAGCCCGCGGCGAAGGTCGACATCGACTCCCGCAGTGGGCTCGTCGAGGACGATGACTGGCGGCCGGTGTACCAGTGCCTGCGCCACCAGAACACGACGCTTCATGCCCCCGGACAAGGCGCGCATATTGGTGTCGGCCTTGTCGGCCAGGCCAAGATTGAACAGGATTTCATCGATCCAGTCGTCGTTGCGACGCAATCCGAAGTACCCCGACTGGATGCGCAAGGTTTCGCGCACCGTAAAGAAGGGGTCGAACACCAGCTCCTGCGGTACCACCCCGAGTGCCCGTCGTGCATACTTGTAATGCGTGCTGACATCGTACCCATATACCGAGACCCGCCCGGACGTTGCACTTGCCAGGCCGGCCAGAATGGAGATGAGCGTGGTCTTGCCCGCGCCATTCGGCCCGAGCAGCCCGAAGAACTCGCCCTGCTGAATGGTGAAGCTGACGTCGTCGAGCGCCTGGAACCCGGCCGAGGGCACACGCCCACGGAAGCGGTCGAGCCAGCGACGACGCGGATAATAGATCTTGGACAGGTTTTCGACTGAAACAGCAGCGGTCATGGTTGGGGTACGGGAGCCAGGACTTCAATTATAGGACGTACCTGGTTCTTGACCTGGACACAACTTGCCCAGGCGACCGGGCGCCCCTGCCAAGCTTACCAGCTGTCGTAAAGGCGTTCCGGGCATTGCTGCGGACCACGCCCTTCGGCCGGGCCCGGAGCAGACCCGCCAGCCTACTGATTGCGCGCATTGAGCGCGGCGATCAGGCCGTCGATACCCGATTGCTGGATCTGGGTTGCGAACTGGTTACGGTAGTTCTGGATCAGCCAGATGCCCTCGACGCTGAGGTCGTATACGCGCCAGCCTTTGGGCGTGCGCTCGAGCCGGTACTCTACCGCCGCGGGCTGCGCGCCCTGCCCCGGAATTACGCGGCTGCGCACCACCACGTCGTTCGCCTTGGGATCACCCCGGAACGGCAGCATCTCGATGCGCGTGTCAGGGTTCACCTGCCGGAACGCACCCGCGTAGGTGCGAACGAGGGTGCCCCGGAACGCGTCAATCAGCGCCTGGCGTTGCTTCGGGGTGGCTTCACGCCAGTAGCGGCCTGCCGCCAGCCGGGTGGTTTTCTCGAAGTCAACGTATGGCATGACGTACTCGTCCACCGCTTCGTTGATGCGCGCGATGTCGCCACTCTGCAGGCGACTGTCGGACTTGAGCACACGCAGCATGCGATCCGCGACCTGTTCGACAAACGTCTGCGGGTCGCCGTTGGGATCAGGCTCCTGGGCCAGTGCACGACCGTGCATGGTCAGGGTGGCTGCGCACAGCATTGCTGTCGTGGCCATGAAAAAGGCCATGCAAAACCGACGCCGGGACAGGGACTTGGAACGGCCCACGCGGGCCAGGTAATGGAATAACGTCATGTGTCTCACATCAGGAATCAGTTGACCGACGCACGTTGCCGGATGACGCTCACCGCAGTGTCCGGAGGCTGGCGCGCGCCCCCGGCTGCCCGCCGGACGCCTTCGACATCAGCCGTCGAGCGCGTATCGTCTGCAACCGGGGTGCCGGCGGGTTTCTCCGCCGGGGCGTCAGCTTCATCATCGGCCCCAGACTCTGCGTCACTGGCATCATCCTCGGGATCGTCATAATCGGGCAGCGAGTAATCGGGCAGATCCTCAAGGTCGCCTGCTATCAGTCGCTGGCGCCGCTGCAGGTAGGCATCGCGCACGAAGGTATACGAATCGAGCGCGAGCTGATCAACCATGTCGCCAGCCTGCAGCAGATTGGCGCGGGTGTTGAGCCCCGCCACTGCCCACAGCGAATTACGTACCCGCACCTCGCGCACCTGCCCCACCGGCCCTGCGTAGGCATCCACCGCCAACCCGGCACCGTCGCGGAACGAGCTCGGGCCGATGAAGGGCAGTACCAGATAAGGCCCGGAACCAATGCCCCACACGCCGAGCGTGACGCCGAAATCGTTGTGGATCTTTGCCACCCCGACTTCCGACGCGCGATCGAAGCAACCGAGTCCTCCGATCGTCGTGTTCATGAGCACCCGGCCCAACGAGTTGATGCCATCGGGCACACGTCCCTGCAGGAAGCTGTTCACTGACGACCAGAGGTCGCCCAGGTTGCCGAAGAAATTCGATACGCAGCTACGGACCGGGTGCGGCACCACCTCAACGTACATCTCGGCGATGGGGCGGACGACCGCCCGGTCGACGGTATCGTTGAACTCAAAAATGGGCCGGTTGATGCTTTCGAGAGGATCACTCGGATCGTCCTTGCCAGGCGCCGTGGCGCAACCCGCAAGCACCATGCAGCCGCTCAAAATGGCCCAAATGCGTATCGAAGGAAAGGTCATTTGTGTTCTTCTGTAGATGTACCAGGGATCGCAGCGTCAGCCGGAGCCGACCCTGAACCCGCGCTGCCCGCCATGCCGTACAGGAACTGGCTGATCAGGTTTTCGAGCACGACCGCGCTTTGCGTGTACATCACGCGGTCGCCATTCGCGAGATATTTGTCGTCGCCGCCCGGATCGAGACCAATGTACTGCTCGCCCAACAGCCCCGATGTAAGAATACTGGCCGACGTGTCTGCAGGGAAACGATAACCGTCTTCGATGCGCATCGTCACGACTGCCTCGAAGGTTTCGTTGTCAAACCCGATGCTTTCGACGCGGCCCACGACCACGCCGGCACTGCGCACCGCTGCCCGCGCCTTCAGACCGCCGATGTTGTTGAAGCTGGCCGTGAGGGTATAGGTTGGCCTGAACGAATACGTCGTGAGATTGCCCGCCTGCAGGGCCAGAAACACGAGCGCGATCCCCCCTAGGAGCACGAACAGGCCCACCCAGAAATCGACTTTGCTACGAGACATTGAGAAAACTCCGGGTCAGTTGCCGAACATCAGAGCGGTCAACACGAAATCGAGACCTAATACCACCAGCGAGCCAGTGACCACGGTGCGCGTGGTCGCCCGCGCAACCCCTTCAGGCGTAGGCCGGGCGTCCCATCCTTCATAGAGTGCAACCAGCGTAACCGCAACGCCGAATACCACGCTCTTGATGAAACCGTTGAGCACGTCATCGACCACATCGACCCCGTTCTGCATCTGTGACCAGAACGACCCGGCGTCCACACCGATCATGATGACACCCACGAACCATCCGCCAAGCACGCCCACCATGGAAAAAACGGCCGCCAGTATCGGCATCGCGATCGTGCCCGCCCAGAAGCGTGGCACCAGCACGCGCCGCAGCGGGTCGACCGCCATGACTTCCATGGCCGCCAGTTGCTCGCCCGCCTTCATCAGCCCGATCTCTGCCGTCAGCGAGGTGCCCGCACGCCCGGCGAAGAGCAGCGCGGTGACGACCGGTCCGAGTTCGCGCGTGAGCGACAGGGTGACCATGAGTCCCAATGCGTCTTCCGACCCGAACATGCTGAGGGTGTAGTACCCCTGCAGCCCCAGGACGAACCCCACGAACGTTCCCGAGACGGCAATGATCAGCAGCGAATGGTTGCCTACGAAATGCAGCTGTTGCACGAGCAACCGCGGACGCTGCCATATGATGCTGCTGCGGGCAAGCAAGGCACAGACGAAACGGGCGAAGAACCCGAGCCCGCTGACGACCTCGCGGGACGTGGCGCCGACGCGGGCAACGAATTCGATGATACGGTTCATGAACGCCTCTTGCCCTCGCTGCACGCCTGCTGCTGCAGCCAGACACGAAACTCCGCCGACTCGGGGTAATGAAACGCCACCGGCCCGTCGGGCAACCCCTGCAGGAACTGCTGGACATACGGATCACGGCTGGCCCGGATCTCTTCGGGTGTTCCCCAGGCCTTGAACGTACCCTGCCCGATCAGATAGACGTAATCGGAAATGGCAAACGACTCCTGGATGTCGTGCGTAATGAGAACGGAAGCACACCCCAGCTGGTCGGCCATCTGCCGGATAAGCTGGGCCGTGATGCCCATGGCGATGGGATCCAGCCCTGCGAACGGTTCATCGTACAGGATGAGCTCGGGATCGAGCACGATCGCCCGGGCAAGCGCCACGCGCCGCGCCATACCTCCTGAGATCTCGTCGGTGTGCAGGTGAGCCGCACCGCGCAGGCCAACCGCATGCAGACGCTCGAGCACGCGCTCGCAGATCTCCGCCTCCGACATGGTGGTGTGTTCGCGCAGTCCGAACGCCACATTCTCGAACACTGTGAGGTCGGTGAAGAGCGCACCCTGCTGGAACAGCACTCCCATGCGCTGCCGAATCTGCTGCAACTGGGCCGGGCTGACCTGCGCGAGATCGTGCCCCAGCGCGATAACCTTCCCCAACTGTGCACGGATCTGTCCGGTGGCGGCACGCAGCAATGTAGTCTTGCCCGAGCCAGAACCTCCCAGCAGCGTGACCACCTGGCCCCGCGGGACACGAATATTGATGCCTTGCAATATGGTTCTGTCCCCGTAGCCGACGCTGACGTCGTGAAACGCCAGGATCACGTCGTCATTCGAGCTGGGTGCGGCCGGTTCATTCATAACGCGGCATTCTATCAACTCGACCACAGGCCGGTCACGTGCCGGACCGCCTCGTCATGCGCATTTCGCGGTGCAACACCCCCGCGCCGCACCCTGCGGGGGATATTCCGTGGCGAAAGCGCGACGTTGCGCTGCATCCTGCGTGTCTGCCGTGGCACGCAAGTCACCCGAGCGGCCCGCCTGCGATCCTCCCGTCATACCCGGGGCAGCACGCTTGCGGCAGCACCCTAGACTTCGAGCACCGTAGTGTTCTTGATTTCCTTCAGGATGAACGAGGATCGCATGTCGACCACCGACGGGTGGTGCATGAGCGTATCCAGAGCGAAGCGGGAGAAATGCGCGAGATCACGCACATGCACGCGCAACAGATAGTCCATGTCGCCCGTGGTCGCATAACACTGGATTACTTCGGGCCACGTCTGTACGTCGCGCGTGAATTCGGTAATGGGACTGTGGCTGCCCCCCGCGTGCTTCTGCAGACGCACCTCGATGAACCCGGTGAGTCCGAAGCCCACTTTCTCAGGATCAAGCAACGCGGTGTACTGGCGTATGACACCCAGTTCCTCCAGCCGCTTCACCCGACGCAGACACGGGCTGGGCGACAGGGCAACGCGTTCGGCCAGGGCCTGGTTGCTTAGGCGCCCGTCGCGCTGCAACTCCTGCAAAATGCGCCGGTCTATGCGGTCGAGTTCAATTTCTGGCATTTTCTGCCCCAAGCAAAGCCAAAAATTTGATTTTATTGCCTGTACGCGTCATATGCAGGCATAAATCGCAATAACTTGCCCCGCCATCATTCCTACAATGTTCTCCTCTGAGAACACCGTGTCCGGCGCCTCGCGAAGGGCCGGGCCGGCATGACCTTGCGGCACACGGATTGCGGGCAGTCATCCTGCCCATCGTTCAACATCAACGGAGCCACGTATGGAGACCAGCCGTTTCGAACCTTGGGACAACCCCATGGGCACAGATGGTTTTGAATTCGTCGAGTTCGCTGCACCTGATCCCGCCATGCTTGCCAAGGTCTTCGAAACCCTCGGGTTCAAGGCCATTGCGCGGCATCGCCACAAGAACGTCACCCTCTATCGCCAGGGCGGCATCAATTTCATCGTGAATGCCGAGCCAGACTCCTTTGCCCAGCGGTTTGCCCGCCTGCACGGACCCTCCATCTGTGCGATCGCGTTCCGCGTGCAGGACGCCGCGGCTGCGTACAAACGCGCGCTGGAACTCGGTGCCTGGGGCTTCGAAGGCCGTCACGGCCCCATGGAGCTGAATATCCCTGCGATCAAGGGCATCGGCGATTCGCTCATCTACCTTGTCGACCGCTGGCAAGGCAAGAATGGCCAGAGTGGCGGCATTGGCGACATCAGCATTTACGATGTCGACTTCGTGCCGATCGACCCGGCCAATGCCGCAGCCGACATGAACCACAAGGGCGCTGGCCTGGTAGCGCTGGATCACCTCACCCATAATGTGTACAGGGGCCGCATGCTCGAGTGGGCACGGTTCTACGAGCGCCTCTTCAACTTCCGCGAGATCCGCTATTTCGATATTGAAGGCCAGGTGACTGGAGTGAAGTCCAAGGCCATGACCTCACCCTGCGGCAAGATCCGCATCCCCATCAATGAAGAAGGCAAGGACGAGCCTGGCCAGATCCAGGAGTATCTGGACCAATACGGCGGCGAAGGCATCCAGCACCTGGCGCTGGCCACCGATGACATCTACGCCACGGTAGAGCAGCTGAAGGCCAATGGCGTGCGCTTCCTCGACACGCCCGACACCTATTACGAGCTGATCGACAAGCGTCTTCCCAACCATGGAGAAAATGTTGCGCTACTGCAGAAGAACCGCATCCTGATCGATGGCGCACCCGGGGGCGGACTGCTGCTGCAGATCTTCACGGAAAACATGATCGGCCCGATCTTCTTCGAGATCATCCAGCGCAAGGGTAACGAAGGCTTCGGTGAAGGCAACTTCAAGGCGCTGTTCGAATCGATCGAACTCGACCAGATGCGTCGGGGCGTGCTGAAGGCCAAGGCGTAAGTCGTATCCCCTCGTGCCGCTGCTGCGGCGCTCCAGCCGGCGCAGCAGCGGTTAATCCACGGGCGCAAGTACGCGCCCGCGTTGGATCACACTTCTTCCACCACCACGTCCCAGGTAACTTCCGCCGTCTTCTCCAGCATGGCGGTTGCCGAGCAGTATTTTTCGTGCGAGAGCTTGACCGCGCGCTCGACCGCCGCTGGCGGCACGCTCTTGCCGCGCACGGTGAAACGCATGTGGATACGCGTGAACACCTTGGGATCAGTCTCTGCCCGGTCGGCCTCGAGGGACACGGAACACTCGCGTACATCGTGCCGACCGCGTTTCAGAATAAGTACCACGTCGTAGGCCGTGCAGCCGCCGGCACCGGCCAGGAGCATTTCCATGGGACGTGGCGCCAGGTTCTGCCCGCCACCCTCGGGCGCGCCATCCATGTTCACCACATGGCCGCTGCCTGTCTGCGCCGTAAACAACATTCCCCGGGGACCACCCCAACTCACTGTGCATTGCACGATAAGACCTCACTCTCCAGATGAAACTCAATGGAATCGATCGAATGAATTCTGGAAGACGGATGTTGCTCCCGCCGCCCATGTTGCATTGCAACAGAATGTGATTTTGGCATGGGGCAATCGCTCCGGACAAACCCTTAGAATACTCCACTAAATTGCAACTATATGTAACCTTAGATGCGATTTCCAACCCCTAGGGTTAACACTAAGATAACATAACCTATTGAAATCAAATGTAATTTTTAGGCTGTTGCCTTGTTTCCAAAACATCACAAACACGCTTGCAAGGACACCAACCGGCTCTTGCATTGCACAACCGGATTCTCTATAATTCACTTGTCGGACGTCGAAACACAGCAGCAAACAGTTGGTGTTTCGGCATCCCCAAGTGTCTCCTCCACCCTCCTCCTTTGGTGGATTTGGCCCGAAGCCGCAAGGCCTCGGGCCCTTTTTTTACGCAGCATCCACGCATGCATTGCGCCTGACCCTGTGCGCGACAAGCCCCGCCGTTCAGGGCGGGGAAGGATAGCGCGGAC
>ERZ777003.3195-NODE-3195-length-16532-cov-10.950173_pt1 | contig 16532 bp, 32 predicted proteins | sample MGYA00374956_ERZ777003 | MGnify/ENA primary metagenome ERZ777003 (study PRJEB29302, sample SAMN06268252) | bioreactor metagenome | isolation source: Joint BioEnergy Institute, California, USA | place: USA:Joint BioEnergy Institute, California, USA | collected... | reverse complement strand
GAGCGAGGGTCTCATAATCCCTAGGTCGGCGGTTCAAGTCCGCCCCCCGCTACCATCGAGATGCACACCAAACCCGCTACCACTAACCTGCACACCCTGACCTGAGACTTTCAGCCGGATCAGCGGATTAAGCTGGCCCCGGATCACGACCTTCACGCCGGCCGGTTTGCTCTCATCCCGGTAGACGGTGACCGTCTGGATCAGCTCACGCAGGACCTTGGCAGCCTCCATCTCACCCGTGCTCAGACTCCGGTTCACAGCATCACGCAGAGACGTGATTCGCTTCTCGAAAGCCTTGAGCGCCTGCGGGTGCAGAACGACCGTGTTCGGGACCTCCGGCTGTGCAGCCAGAGCTTCCTTGAGCTTGGCCTCCTCCGCCCTCAGTCCGGGCATGACCGCATCCATGTCAGCATCTGTCAGGTACCCCTTCACGTACCCGGTCTGGTGCCGCTTGATTTCGCGTTGGACCCGAGCAAGCTCCCGCTCGTACTGCTGCCGGTTCTTGATGATCTCCCGCACAAGCCGCTGGCGCTCAGCCACGTATTCCTCGATGTAGGCCGCAATCAAGTTCGGGTGCTTGAGCTCCTGGGCCAGGGTATCGAGCACCAGCCGCTCGACGGTATCCAGATAGAAAGTCTTCGGGTTGCTGCAGCTCCGGCTCTCCCGGTGGGCTGAGCACACGATCCGGTAGCGGCCGGACTTGTCGGTGCCCATGGTGGTCATCCCCGAACCGCATGACCCGCAGCGCAGGAGACCGGACAGCAACCGCTTGGGTCTTTGTTGTAGAGACGCCGGAACGCGCGTCCTCTCCTGCTTCTGAGCCTGGGCGGCTTCCCAAAGCTCCGTGGGGATGATCTGCAGCTCGGGCACGTCCCGCGTCTGCCACTTCTCAGGCGGGTTCGGCCGACTGATCCTCTTACCGGTGTCGGGGTCCTTGAGCATGTGGACCCGGTTCCACACGAGCTTGCCGGCGTAGATGCTGTTGAGAAGGATGCCGTGACCTCGCGTGGCATTCCCGTTGATGGTCGAGGCGTTCCACTTCGTGCCGCGTGGCGGAGGAACACCTTCCTTGTTCAGGTCGTGGGCGATCTGCCGGGGGGACTTCCCGGAGACGTACGCCTCGAAGATGCGGCGAATGATCTTCGCCTCCTCCTCGACGATAATCAGCTTGCCCCTGTTGGAGGGGTCGGGACGGTAACCGTAGGCTCGGCCACCAGCCGACAGACCCTGATGGATGAGGCCGGACATGCCACGCCGGACCTTGTGCACGTTATCCTCGCGGTAGAGTTGGGCGACAATGCCACGCAGGCCGACGAGGATGGTGCTCGCCTTGCCTTCATGAACGGCCCGGATCTCGATCCCGAGGAAGGACAGCCGCTTGTACATTCCCGCGAGGTCTTCCATGTCGCGGGAGAGCCTGTCCAAGGACTCAACGACAATGACGTCGAACTTTTTCTGCTGGGCGTCGGCCAGCATGTCCTGCAAGCCATCACGCCCCAGCACGGATGCACCGGACTTCGCCTTGTCCTCGTAGACACCGACGACTTCTAAGCCTTCGCGCTGAGCATACGCGCGACACAGATTTATCTGATCTTCCGTCGAGCGCTCATTCTGCAGTTCCGTGGAAAATCGAGCGTATATCGCGGCTCTATTCATCACAGGCATTGCTTTGCTGCTTCAACCAGCGCCTATGATCTTCACGGGCATCCTCCCTAGCAAGTGCCCTGACGAGGTTCAGCAAGGTCGGGTGGGGATCATCAGCCGGCGCACTAACGAGAGGGTCCGGCTGAGGGACACGTTTCACCCGCTTTTTGATGATGACCGCCATACTAACCTTTGGAGAACCGGTATTTCTTCTTGCGCTTTGACGAGCGCGTCTCCGTGAGCGGAACGTCCGGGGCCACCACTTGGGGCTCAGCAGGTGTTTCCGGCTCCGGTTGAGCCTTCCCAGCCTTCATCGCGCGAATCGCACCCAGGGTGACCAGCAGGAAGCCTGGACGCTTTGGATCTTCGGTCGCGGTGAGCCGACCGTCCTTGATGGCATCGCGCAACCCCGTCACGGTGATCTCGGGGTCTTTCAGAGTTCGGACGGCCTCAGCTAGACCGATGAGCTTGTCTTCTTCGAGCATGATTGCCCTCCGCGTGCAATTAATTGCATCGCCTATACCAGAGGAAACGTCACGCCCCAAGTCGACTTGGCCAAGTGAGACGCCGCCCCCTTGACCATGGTCGGATAATCCCTGGGTCTCAGATTGTAGAGCGATCCCGTTTTGAGGTTGTCGACGGTGATGAGCTTCTTGTGCGGGTGCTGTATCTCATCCCAGCGTGCAAGCAATTGCTTGGCCACCTCGTCGTATAGCCCGTCGGAGATCAGCGGTGTGTCGTGGATATAGTAGGTGTAGCTTGCGATCAGCCACCAGGAGACCAGGGCGTTTGGAAACTTGCTGGTCACATGGCGGCATTCGGCGTCGAGAAGCCGTCCAGGGGCCGACTTCTTCGTCTTCTCAGGCTCAACAAGCGGCTCGGGGGCCGGTGTTCTGGCCTTCTTCTTTATGATGATTGCCATCAATCAAACTCCCTAACGAAGCGATTGTCAGCCGCTCGTAGTGCTGGATGATGGGATACTGGACCTTTATGGGTCTGCGCTGGTCCCCGAGAAAGTAGACACAGCACAGATAGCTTGCGGCAACGGTCAGCATCAGGACCGCGAAGAACACAAGCCAGTTGAGCTTAGACTTCGCCACGGTGCACCAGATCAGGCTCAAACGGACCCGCTGGACCCAGGCACACGCCTGCGGGGGACAAGGAAATCTCTGGCAACTTCGGGCTCGACGGATCGACCGCTGAGACGGTGATCTCCGGGCTCGAATAGTTCACAATACCTCCCTTCAACCCAAGCACCTTCTTGTGGGCCTCGGCCGCTGACTTGGCACGGACAAAAACGGCTCCACTCAGGTTTACTTCCACTCGATAAACGTTCACGGTTAGCCCTCAAAAATCAGGCCCGCGAACCCTCCATCAATTCGTGTTCCCGCTTCCACTGAGCGTTGCGGCACGCCCCGTCTTCCCCATGACAAGGGAAAATGTAGATGTGACCGCAGAACCGGCATGTTGAAGGATCGGGTGCCATCGGGCGAGTTTCCGAGAAGACCGGTTCCTCACTTCGGTTCTCATCTCGGATAGCCCCCTGTTGAAACTCCCGTTGAGCCGGCGTGTCTTCAATCAGCGGGGCCGGTGGCCGCCCTACAGGGACGTGCCGTTTTTTAACGATCTTGATAGCCATTCTCGAAGCCCAGCGTTCTTGAACCGGCTCTCCAGCCTACTGGAGCGAGCGTCGTTACTCTCGATCCAGCCAACAGCTAGGCGTCAGTGGGCGGATCATGTGTACTACCCGGACCGCCCCGGTAGTGATGAGCATCCCATCTCCCCATCTGAACCTCCCATGTTTGTATGCTTACTTTCTGGCTCAGCCGTGAGAGATGCAATTAATTGCCGACTCCCGGAATCGGATTTTTCTCTTCGGGTATTTGCGGAGGCCGCGCGTTTGAAAGAAACGCAGGGATGGGATCATTGTCGACCTCCGTAAACGGCGGAACAGGTTTTTCCATGGCATTCGCCAGTGCTTTGACGAAGTCGTCGCCTTCACCTGCGTTATTGGTGATCGAACGAAAGGGTCTGCCGTGAAAACGATCAGATTTCTCACCTAACAGGCGCGCTTTCTCATTAGCAGCCTGAACGATCTGTTCAATAGCCGCAAAGTCGAAGATCTTCTCCTCGTGGAACCGATCCATGATCGTGGTTAAATCGCGGACAACATTTTCGAGTGCATGCCGATATTCTCGCTCCGACGAAGTGACCTCCTCGACCTCCCTGCGGGCCGTAACGGCTGCTGCCCTGAGCATCGACAGCGTGTCGAGGATCTGCGTGTGCAGGATCTTCATGCCGTCTTCGGTGATGCGATTGACGGGGGCATAATTCCGCGCCATGCGGCCCTCCTTCCGGCTCTTTGCAATTAATTGCCCACTACCGGCAACACTTTTCCCTTGCACGGGCTGTGACACGTGCGGCTTTGGGCGGCTTGCGAACTGAGTTTGGCTCATCAGGCCCTCCTGGCTTCTTACGGCTTTACGATTGCATCACACCGGATGGATTGCAAGAATTTCTTCGCAATTAATTGCAATTTCTTTCTTTTAGATAATCGCACGCGCACGAAGCGACCTCCACCGCATCGCTCGGAACAACATCACATCCGCAAGCAGGGCACTCGTCATCGACAGCGCAGCTCCACTCGCCCGTCCACGATTCCCCGCACGCGCACTCGTATGTGAGACGAAAGGCAGGCTGACACACGCCACGGACGGCGTGCGCGCAATCTTCTCTGGTCATGCTGGTATTCTCCCCTCCTGGGTATACGAATACTCTACCCCCAAACCGTCAGAATGCAATTGATTGCGCCGCTGAAGAATGAGCGCAGAGGTCGGCCACGCCGCCGCATACTCCATAGTGATGGAATTGCCTTCAACTAAAGTAGCAGGCGTACCGGTGAGCTCCAGCTGAATGAAGGCTCCGCACAAGGCTCGCCAGTCAATGTCTATGCAGGTCCAATGGATTTCGTTTTCAAGATCGAAGCCCTGCTCACGGAGCACCTGATTGGCGGCCAGCACGATACCCCCGACACCACAGGCTGGCTCAAGCAGAGCCAGCACGGTACGTCCCTCATTGATGTATGCTTCGTAAAGCCGTTCTCGCGCGTTCTGTAAGGTTAACCCGGCGAGAGCTTCCGAAAGGCCATTTGGCGTGAAGAACTGCCCGACATGGCTGTTAGCCGCCACCTCCATGAACACCGGCCCGATGAAGTCGGTCGGCTTCTCGCGCAGTGCCAGGGTGATTACCCCGAGCATGTTCGACATATCGCGCATGGTCTCGGCCGGGTGACGACATGATCGAACGATCTCCATGTAGCGTTGTTCGTTCTGATCCCACCCTTTCTCGTCGCGCAGGAGTCTTAATATCGGGTTTTTAAGGGCGCACGACGCGGCTTCGAGCCACTTCGTGAAGACCTCGTACTCAGACCAGCCCTCACGTCCGGCAATGGCATTGACGAACGTCAAAAACTCCTTGGTCCGTGAGCGGTGTTCTAGGCTGGCCGATACCCTTTGAGCGGTCGACCTAGCCATTCGCTATCCCGGCTGGAGCGCGCAAATAACGCGGGGTCAGATGTTCCGGCAGCCGCTTGCTCTTCGGCACTTCCGGCAAGCACAGTCGACCGAGGTTGTCCTTATGCAGCGGCCCGGTCCAGCTCAGGAAATCCAACCGCACCTGATGCTTCGTGGTCGAACCGTCCGCGTTTAGACGCACGAATCCGCTTCCCACCTTCGCGTAGAGATAGCCGTCGCGCGTATAGACCGGCACCTGCCTGTAGACGCCATTATGCACGACGATCGCGGCTTCGCCTTCGACCTCACGAAAGAAGCTCACGGCCTCCTCCCTCATTGCAAGATGATCGCCAAACACAACCCGACGGCCGCGCCCAGCACGAGCCAGACCCATGCGGGCGCGGGTTTATCCTGTCTCATCATGGAATTGACCCAGGTGCTGCGAAGTGCACGCGACGAAAGCGTGGTTCTCCGTTTTCGTTGTTCGAGAGAAATGCTTTCGGGTGACCGGTCGCCTGACGCACAAATGTTTCGTGGGTGCTCGGATAGAGAGGCTTGTACTGAACGTCGACCTTGTCGGTGAGCACGTTGTAGGCAGTGCCCACGATCGCGTACTTCCTGCCTGTTTCCGTGTGCTCCCAAATCTCGCCCTTCTGCGGGAGCTTTTCGCGTTCGCAGGCTTCCTTGGCGTCCTTAACCTTGCCGGACCAGCCGCACCAGGCGCACGAGCACGGGGAGTCGTCATCCCATTCTTGATGCCGGTCTCGCGCTTCGTTGATGTCCGTACCTTCAGGGGTCAGACGGGCGTTCGTGGTGATGGTGATGTCCAGTCCATCATCCGAGGGACAGCTCGGGCACCGCATGCCCCATGCCTCGCGCACGTTCACCGGTTACCTCCACTCTGGAATGCATTGCAGGTGCCGGCCTCGGGCGTGTAGCAGCCATGCCTGCTACACCGGCCGAGACCGCGTTTCTTCATCTCGGCTGCCACCTTGTCCTGATCCCACGCGCTGCATTCGCGGCAATTACCCGGTCGCGGGAGCGAGGACTTCTTGATGATCTTGATCGCCATCAGCCGATCTTCTCGGTGGCGGACCCTAGTATCTCGATCCCTGCCTCATTGAGATTGCCGGTGTAGGCAGCCCCGCCATCACCTGGGTCGAGGAGCATGACGAGCGCGTCCTCGACGCTATCGACGGTGGTGTGCGGGTTGTCCGTCGTCCGCTGTGCGTGTGCGGTCGCAATCTTCAAAAGGGCCTCGGGATCAAAGACGCGCACGTCAAACGCAATGCTGTAAGTGCCTGCCGTATTCTCTGCATCCGTACTCATCGAAACCTCCCTGGTTACTCCCTTAGCGTAGGCAAAGGCGTGTTTCGTGCAATTAATTGCGATGCTTGGACGTATTGAGTTCGTCATCGAGGGCCTTGGCAAGCCGGCTGACCTCTTGCTCGGTCAGGAACCCCATGTTGAGGGTCCCCGTCACACCGCAAGTCAGGTGCACGATGAAGTTGCCGTCCGGGCACCGAAGAAACTGGAGAGCGGTCTTGAACTCGTTGAGATCGTTCATCTCATAGACGAGCTTCAACTCGACCATCGGATCGGGTTTGGGCATCTCAGTTCCCGACCGCTACCGTCTCGACTTCCTCGTACTCCTCGGGATCGACCTCGCGCACGGTGATCTCGAACAGACGGTTCGCTGCCGCGTAAAGCAGCACGTTGCGGGAGCTGGCCACGATCTTCACGTCCCCCTGGCCCTTCCCCTTGTCATGGAACCTGGGCAGAGACTCCCGGTGGGCGAGTTTGAGTTCGGCAAGAGGATTGTGGTTCCGGCATTTACGGCCGATCCATTGCGTGAATTTTTCGATGTCGGTTTCACCGTTTCTGAGCTTCGGCATGGCTACCTCACTGTCACATGGGTTGTCCAACGGTGGCGGGTAAGGAGAGAAACGTCTCCTCTCTGATCTTTTGCTTTCTGGTCGTGGTAGGGGCAATACTTGCTGCCCGGTTTGATGTCGTTCCCGCAGAACTTCCACGTGATCTCGCCGCGTTCCGTCGGCCACCGGCACGTCTTCTCCGTGAGCTCGGTAATTTCGATGTGCTTGGCCTGAAAATCGGCGGGATCAGGCGTGATGTCGGTTACGGCATCGGTCGTGAACTCGGGCTGAGGCTTCAATTGCGGTTTGAGCTTCGGCTTCGATTCCGGCTCCGGCTTCGTCTTCGCCTTGACCACCTTGGCCGGCCGGATCTTCGGCTTGCACTTCTCGGGCGGCTTCCACTTCCTCTTGAACACGACAGGCGGAGGCGGTGGCCGTCTCTCCCGCGCGAGTTTCAGGTTTTCGTTGACCGTGTTGAGCGGGCACTGCCTGAGCGGATCTGTCTTGCCATGGAGTCGTTCATGCAGGCGCGAACGGTGATAGAGGCCGAGGATCGCGTTGTGCGTCACTTCCTCGCCAATCTCTCTTGAGACCTCGCGGGCGAGATCACGGGCTGAAAGACCCGGCCGCCAGCATTTCTTCACGATCTCGATTTTCGTTTCCGGGGAGGTCAGGCGCCACTTCATTGCCGGCCTCCCAGAAGAACCTTGGCCCGCTGCTGGAACATGAAATGGCGCGCGATCCAGTCACACTTCCTGCTGGTTTTCTGGTCTTCGTTCCCGCGCCCGAAGGCTTTCACGTGCTGCACGTAGACCTGAATGGCCGGGTCGAAGCAGTCCTGTAAGGCTGTGAGAGCGACCTGCTCGACCTGGGAGGTCGTGGTATTGCCCTGCTCGATAGGCCGGGTCCCTGGCCTTACCTGCGCCTCTCGCAAGTTGTTCAGGATCAACTGCAGAACCCGCATGCTGTCGCACTGGAGAACCGCCACGACCATATCGTCGAACAGCCCTTTGGAGTGCAGCGCGCTGCAGGCGTAGGTCATGGCCATCATCTCGGCCTCGGCATTGTTGGCGAGGCTGATCGGGATGACCCCGCCAAACGTCAAGGGGATGCCCCAAACGTCCGCCTTAACCCAAGCTCCCCATCCTCCCGCACGGGTCTCAGGACAGTACGATGCATCCGTGAGAACTGTGATTTGCATTTAATTGCACTCTCGTTACGCAATACACCCTGGGACGACGGGGAACCTCACGTTCCCGGTATATATCCAGGCGGGTCCTTGTAGATTGCGGCTCGCACCGCGCAGTCCTTGGCCTCAATCAACTTCCTGAGCGCCATTGTCCGCTCGGGATTGCGCTCGATCGTGTTGCAGAGGTTGTGCGCCATGTCGTGGAACGGTGCGCTTATCATCTGCAAGCGGGGCGGCAGATGCTTGTACTCGAAGAATTGCAGAAGTGGTTCCTTCACTTCTTTCCCCCTAGCTGGATTTCCTTGACCTCCAGATCAATCTCCGGCTCCTTCACGAGGACGGATACGATGAGCGGCCGGCGCATCAGGCGGAGCTCCTTGTGTATTCCCAGGGCGTAAAGCAGCGCATCCCATCGACCTCGCCAACCAGCCCGTGGAAAGGTCCCCACATACGTGGTGGCCACAGTTCTCCAGCCTTCCTTTGCTACCATGCTATCACCTTTTGCAATTAATTGCATGTTGCCGCGCACAGTAAAGGCTTATTTCGGGCCTTCGAGCAATTTGATCTCGGGCTCCGGCTTCTCAGACTTCTTCGGCCTGCGAATGCCGTTCACCGCCAGCCCATCAGACACCAAGCGGCGAACGACACTCGCAAAGCTCACGTTGTTCTCGACGGCGATGCGCTGAATTTGCGCAAACACCCACTCGTCATCGAACTGGATCGCGACTTTAAGCGGCGATTCCCCCGGCTTCGGGTTGATCTTTCCCCTCGCCACCTTCGACATCTTCCGAGGAACCTGCTTCATCGCTCACCTGCTCGATCTGCAGAGGCAGCTTGCCGTTCGTCAGCGCATCGAGGCCGGCCCGCTGCAGGACCTGGCTCATGTACCCGTGCACTTCCGCCTTCGCCTTCTCGACCGTCGTTTCCATGTGCTCCGAGAACGACTTGGCGATGAACGGCAGGTTGTCCCTAAGTTGCATCCGCACGTGTTCCAGACGGTGCCTGATCCGCCCGGCTTTGCCCTTCGGCAGCCCCATCTCATTGAGCTCCCGGATGGCGATGTCGAGCTGATCGAAACTGTGCTGCACCTTCTCTTTCAGCTCCTGCTCGAACTGGTCGATGCGGCTCGGGGGCGGCGGAAGCTCAGGCATCAATTGCTTCTCGACGCGCCGGATCGTGCACGGCACGCCCTGGCCGACATTCAGGGCTGACACGAACGTCGCCCACTGCGCCTCCGACAACTCGACCTCGATGATCTCGTCGGTGGCATGGTGCCAGTCGCACGAGAGGCTGCGCCTCATCTCCGAGCGCGAGATCGAAATCGTGATGAATGCGTTGTGGGTGAAGTCACTGCCGTAAAGACTTCTGCGGCCGCTGACCCGGTGCGCAACGATCTGTCCGAAGGCTGGGTGCCGGCTGATCCGCTCCCCAGGCTCGTCAACGGTAGTTTCTGGTTCCTGGATTGGTCTCATGTCTGCCCTCCCTGGCTGATGGTCTCACGGTAGCACTCAGCCGGATTCTTTGCAATTAATTGCGTTGGCTAAGGGTCAAAAAAGCCCGACGGGATGCCGGGCTCATTCGTAATCGACATCGGTGACCCGGCACCTGGCCTCATCGAAATCGGTGTTGAATGAGATCAACTCTTTGACGACCTCATCCCCCGGCACGATGTTCTCGATCACACCGTTTTCTGCACCGGAAGGCGTGCCGCCATCATAGAGGCTGCAATCGAACAACAGCATCTCGACCGTTCGCGAACCGTTGTTCCGCACCGACAGGATGATGCGGCTCACGTCCCTCTCCTTCTTGATCCTGTGCACCGTGAGGTCGAACTGATCGAACCGAGCCTCGGCTGCGGTGGCACCAATCATCGAAGCCAATGCACCAATGAAAATCGAACGCATTACTCCTTACCCTCCTTCAAACCGGCATTACCCATAGCCACGATAGCTTTCACAATGGCTAAAGCCTCTGCGCGGGTGAGCTGCTGGTCCGGCAGTCCCCTGATGCCGTAGTAAACGTACGCGAGAGTGACCTTGTTCGATGAGACGACCTTGAACCCCGGCGCAGGGATTTCCTCGTAATCCCAAGGCGGCGGGTAGCGCTCACGAATGCTCTTGTTCAATCCGCTCGAACCCTGATGGCCGGATAGTCATCGATCTGGACTCTGTTCACAACGTTGACGTCGAGCGTTGAGTCGAGGGTGACGTAACAGGGATTAAGACGGCGGTCACCGCACCCGTCCCCGAGCGCCCTAGCTGGCTCAATCCCTCCTCGAACTGCGAGCACCGCGAGTGAGACCGCGATCACCGTGAGAACAGCCTTGGTGTAGAGATCAATCTGCATGGTTTACCTCCCCCATCAATGGTCAACCTTTCCCGCCAGGAACTTTCCCGGCCGGCCATCGCCTCGCCTCGTAAGCATCCAGGGCGTCAGCGATCGCCTTGAGCTCGTCTTCCTCCTCGGTGTCTTCAAGACAACCCGAGAGCACTTCCGCGCGATCCATGAGCAGCGCGTGCAGGCGATCAGCCTCTGGCCAGAAGGCCCCGGACACCCGGAGCCTTGAGTGAGGGGGGATTTGAATCAACAGTCGCTGGTCACGCAGGACGCTGTTCTGAAAGGCTTCATCGGCTCGGGGCGGTGATCGCAGCTGCCCTGCTCGCAAGCCAGCTTCATCGACCGTTCTTCCTTGAACTGGCCGTTGCCGTTGCTGCTGTCGGAACCGAGGTCCTTGTTGCAGCCGCCTTCATCGCAAGCCAGCTCGAACGACTTGTCAGGCTTCAACTGCCCGTTGCCGCTTGAGGGTGGCGAGGTGATGTCTTTGCAGCCGTCATTGCCCATGCACGCGACGTCGAAAGCCGCTGGCGTTTCAGGCTTGAGGTTGCAGCCGTAATCGCAAGCCTGGCTGATGGTCGAATAGCCGACCAGGAGAGCGCCCAAAGAGAGAGCGCCAAGTATGGGTTTCATGTTGTAGATGCTCCAAATGAATCAGTGGAACACAATCAAAGCCAATCGCCTCCGCCAATGCTTTGAGCTGCTCGTCCGTCAAGCGCATGCGTGCCCCCGCTGGTTGTCTTTCATCCACCGCGCGCTTATTGGTTGCTTGAAGCGGTAACGATTGCTTCAGCTACTTTACAGCCTTTTGCGCAGTTTCGCAGCTCGATTTGCCGTTAAACAGCTTCCAGCGGTCCTTGTTGCGTTCGCGACTTGGGGGCAAGAATTCCACGAACTCGCGGTGGCGGTGGGCGCGGGGCGGCGTTCTATCCACAGGTGAATGAGATCTGCGGGCTTGGCGGCCAGCGGGAGCCTCTATACTTGCGAATCAGACGAATCACTTGGGCGCTTCAAGTTTGGGGGACGCTTGGTGCATCTCTTGGTTCATGGGGGAGATGCTTGAACCTGCAGTCGTCACCTATCGGGCTTACCATTAAAGCCCTCGCCAGTATCGCGGTTGCGCTAATCACGGTCTACGCAAGCGGCGACTTGGACAAGTTCTGGCCGGTCATACTGACCCACGAGACGAAAGGCTTTGAGTGTGACGAGCACTTTTGTCTGTTGAAGGTGCGGATCAGAAACGTCGGCTGGTCCACGCAGCACAACCTGCGGGTCGAGCTGCCGCGCTTCAGCAAGGATTATCTGTCAGTCTACGTCAGCCGGGCGCATCGCATTCTCGGGGATGCGAGCTCGGGTAAGACGATCGCGGTCGACGTTCTCCACCCAGATTGGCCGGTGCTGGTAACTGTCATATATCCGAAGGAAGTGCAGTCTGATCCGCTATTCGATGCCTCTTGTTCCTGTCTGGACATCTATACTGACCAGGATCAGGCGCAGCCGGCTAGGTCGAGAGAAGGCCCACCTGACTGGTCAGCCTGGTATGTCCCGGCCTTCATAGCCGCACTCACGTTCACCGTCCTTACCTTAATCAGCAGCATCCTCTCCAAGCCTTCGTGGGATTATTGGGGGCGTCTGCACGACTTGGATCGGGCACTGATGAAGTACGCCCGCGTGAAAGCGAAGGTTAAAAAGCTGCGCGAGCAGATCGCCGAAATACCGGAAGACGCCGTAGAGGAGGCCGAGGCAGCGTTCGATAAGATGCCGAGCTGGATGGTGCCGAAGTCACGGCGTGGGAGCCGGCGGAAGGTTGACCGTACGGCCAGGCAGCTCTCTTTACACGTTGACGGATGATTATAGACGAAAATCTAAAGGGCATAGAGCCTCATGAGATCGTCAGAAAGATACTTCTTGGACCCGCTGTCAATAGTGCCGTTGCTCACGACGCAGCAATTCAAAAACTGAGAGATCTTGGCTTTTCGAATCCGGAGGCGATCGTCATAGACACCCGCATTCCATTGCGGACGGAACCCGCCTACTCGCCACCAGCGGGGCACGAGTCCCCGATTGGGAACAAGTGCACCCCGCCTAGTGCCGATCACAACATCAATTCGCAATCGAGGAATAATGCACCCACTAGGGAAAGCGTTTCCACTTTACTGAAATCCGGCCCCTTACTCTGCCCCAAGACGTTTGGCCACCTGGGCGGAGTGGACCGAAGAGGCATCCCGTCGCGCACCACCCATCATCGAACAGATGAACCGTGATCTGATGGTTGCAGACGTTGGTGAAGGTAATCACATTTCTGCCATCGATACTGAACCTAGCACAGGCGTTAGCAGCCGACGGCAAACCCACCAAGAGAAGAACACCAAGAGACAATGATTTCCAAATCATATCCTCCCCCAATAAAATTCACTATCGCGCAACGTCTACATTTTGCGGATGTTCAAATCACGTGTCAAAGGGACCTTCCATCCGTTATCCCCAAATGATCAAGCAACGCGGATGCTACATTTGATCCGTGGGCGTGTAAAGATGACGGGTTGCTGGTACTTCCCGGTAGTTTCCTGGGGTTGTCCCGCACGCTCCCGAGCCCCTTAAGTAGGGTAGTCCCCGATCCTCGGAACTCCTCCTACGACAACGTGGGTTGGTGTCCCAATGCCAAATTGCTGCTACTATAACCCACAGCATCGTCACCGATCAGCAATCGGCGTTCGATGACGATGACATTTCTCATTCGATCGCTGGCGGCTAGGTCAGCGCGGTGTGCGCGACTGCAAGAGAGGAAACTTGCGATGAAGGTGGATGGCGCTTGTCACTGCGGCAACATCACCTATGAGGCGGAAGTCGATCCCGCGAAGGTCGTGATTTGCCACTGCACGGATTGTCAGACGCTGTCGGGATCGGCCTTCCGCACGGTAGTACTGACTAAGGAAGGCACCTTCAGGCTGCCATCCGGTGAGCCCAAGGTCTATGTCAAGGTCGGCGACAGCGGCAACAAGCGCGAACAGACGTTCTGTCCTGAGTGCGGGTCACCAATTTACTCGGCTACTGTGGGAGTAGGCGCCAAAGTGGTTGGTCTTCGTGTCGGTACTCTTCGACAGCGCGCTGAACTCATCCCAAATGAGCAGTTGTGGTTTCGCTCGGCGCAGGCATGGCTTCAGCACCTGCCGGACATCAAGAGACGTGAGACACAGCCAGTCTTCGATCTGAAAGGCGGCTTCAAAGACACATAATGGAACGGCTCGCATGCCAAACGGGTCGCGAGCTCTCTATGCCACAAGCATTAGTGTTATCTAGGCGCGCCTACCGCGATAGCGGTTTAGTGCAATTCTACCTTCGACGACGTTAGGCAAAGTGTCTCAAAATCGCGAAAATTCTCCTACGACGACGGCTAGAGAGAGGTCTGTGTCCGCGGTCAGCTGTCCGGCCCGAGGTCTGCGGCGGACGCGTCGTGCGACGAAGGTTGGGCGGGGCGAGAAAGGTTCGCCGTCCGATTTGGTTAATGAGGGAAGCACCGCAGGTAATGCGGTACCCCCCACCCGGTTCTTTATTCAACAGGCTCGCAGTTGGTGAAGGAGGCTTGCTTCACCATCAGGCGGACGTAGTTGCCACCGGGCTTTCTCTCCAGGATTTCTCTGTCACCGAAGAATGTGCACACCCCGCGATATTTCCTTCCCGCAAACTTGATGATGTATGTTTTCCCAACTGTCGCGGGTTTGTTGGTGTTGATGGTCAGTGTTCTCATCAGTTCTCCTCCGTGAGTGTGATGAATTTGGGTTGCAACTGCACACTATAAGGGGCGACTGTGAAATCAAGTGAAAAGTGAAGACCAGTGCAATTAATTTCTTTGACTCTGCGCGCTCGGCAAGTCCGGCGGATGAGAAGAGATGACAGCCGCGGTGCCTTGTCAGACGATGCAAGTGATTGCACCGAGAAGATGCCCACCCGCTGAGCTGCCAAGGTCGCCTTGCCTTGCGCATTCACCTGGCGGGCTGCGGGAACATTAACTATACGGCCCCCTATTTCCGGTAAAGTTTACAAGGCTCCGGCCTCGACCGACTGCTATGGGGGATCGGGCATTTACTCCTCCGTGAGGTTGCAGCGTTTCAATTGGCAACTACGACTTTGAGCTCGGCCTCAACCTAGTCAATGGAAAAAACGGACCCCCACCGCATGGGTGGAGGTCCCCACCGGGTTATTCGGGGAAGATCGCAGAGAACCCGGTGATGGTGTTGGCCCACGCTTCGCGCAGCCGGTTGTCCATGACGTTGTGAAGTTCGTTCGACCAGGAGGGATATTTCGCTGCCAGCTCTATTGTTTTCTTGGTCGCGTAGTTGCGCAGCCCGGTAAAGATGTTCTCGGGAGTTGCCCCATTCTTTTCGGCGGTTTCGAGGAGCTGGAGGATCTCCTCATGAACGCGGAGTTTCGCGACAACGCTGGTAATGTCATCCCCCCATTCGAGCGTGTAGTAAGGGTTGGCTTTGAGCTTCTCGGCCCACTCCGCAATCTCTCCCCTCAGCCTGGCAATTTCATCGCGCAAGGTGTTCTTGATAGTGGTGATGTCGCGCAGTTTTGTCATGATGTTTTCTCCTCCGTGAGTTTACACTACTGCGGTAACTTGGGCCTTGGCCTAGTCAAGAGAAAAACGTCTGTTAACGCAATTAATTGCTCGATTTTTTCGCTTGCAATAAGCACCCGCCCACTCACGCTGCGTGTTGCAGTCAACGGGTTTCGCCAGCGCGCGGACCATACGCTCGCGGGGGATACGGGCCTCGGCGGCTTGCTCGTTGTCGCGAAAGAGGTTCAGGATGAAAGTCAGCATGACGGCCCTCCGGTTCATCTGACTGTGCAAAGCAAATAGGCGTTCCAGAATAATTGCAATCAATTGCACCACTCGTCGATGCTTGCCTCCATAGCCTCGATATGCAGGCGGTCCCACTCCTCGGGGCTCACCTTGGCATAGAGTTTGGAGGTAAATTCGCGACCCGATTTGAAGAACAGGCGAATGTCATCGACATAATCGTGGAGCAGTCCAACGTCGGGTTCAGCCTCGTAGATCTTCGCTTTCGCAACGATGGGAAGTCCCCCGAAGACCCGGCTCTCGAACTCGATCTGATTTTGCATCGTCTCCTCCGTGAGTTAAATGTCCACACCACCTACGATGCTTCCAACTATCGGAAGTGCAAGGGGAAGTTTCCCTCGCACTGCAATTAATTGCGGGATTTACCCCCGGCAGGAACCATCGCGCAGGAATGGGGCCGGGCGTGTTCTGAAATCTTTGATGTAATTGATACCGGGTTTGGCTTCTGGTCCCACCCGGTAGAGCGTGTCATTCTCACCAGGCAGTGTGAGGTAAGAGGACCAACCGGTGATTTTGATGGTCCCCCGCGCCCTGCGCGCATCGGCGGGTTTTCCTCCGAGGGCCTGCGCAAGGGATTGCGGGGTAAATTTCTTGGTCGCGCTGCGATGGATCATTGCAAGTTTCGCTTTGAGATCACCCGCCACCGAGATGCAGCAGTTGTTCAGGGGATTGCGCGCATTGTAGATGAGAATGGTGGTGGTGTAGGTGTTCATGATTTCTCCTCCGTGAGTTTTAATCAACACTTTCACGCTATTGGGTGACTAGACCTAGTCAATGGAAAAGCGCACATCGTATTGCAATTACTTGCACACACTTCCGCAATGATCCGGTTTGACCCTCCGCGACAGGATGGTTTCAAACGATAAGGCTGCGCAGGACGTCCCCCGTTCCAGCCGAGGAGACCACCCGCGCAGGGCACACCGGAGGACCGGACCCGTCCGGTGCAATTAATTGCATCACTCGGCAATCTCGAAGCCGGCCTCTTTCAGAGCTTGCAGGCAGGCAGCAACCTCGGCAGCCTCCTTCACCAGGCGATCGGCTAGGATGGTCCCGCCGGACGCGATCGGTCGAGCTGCGCCGAGGCGTTGCGAGCTGCGCCGAGGCTCCCCGACCGG